>WNFT01000225.1_pt1 | contig 43884 bp, 37 predicted proteins | sample 5400191 | NCBI WGS metagenome assembly WNFT01 (sample SAMN13153359, study PRJNA577476) | soil metagenome | isolation source: 80 cm saprolite under Madrone tree | place: USA:California | collected 2016-06-14 | reverse complement strand
ACGCTCCAACATCTGAATCGCTTGAAAGCGTCGTTTCTCTAAGGCTTCAAAATCGCGAGGTACTCCAGCAGGGTTTCCCATGTCCAATTAGACGCAGGATATCCGAAAAAGATTCGCTATATTATGCGAGACTCAATAGTTCTTCGGTCTTGCATAAAAGCGATCCCCCTGGCTGCGATCCCGTCCGGCGAATCCCTCTCCTGCTCGTACTAGCGACCAATTCGTCCCTGTCCTGAAGACAGTACTGAAGCACTGTGTGGAGTGTTCTGCGCCTACACCAAAACTGGTCCACGTACCAGTAGTAATGGTTATAGCCTCTATCTATTCTTGACGCGGAAGTCGGGCGCATCCATTTCCGCGGGCCCCACCCCCCGCCTTAGCTAACGAGCTGATCTAAAGCCCAGAGAAAGCGAGAGCCGTGAGGAATAGTGCGAGAGGATGGGTGTCTGCGGTAAGTGCAGTAATTCTCAGCTGCTCTGCCGCTTTCTTAAGTGGCTGCTCGGGTTTGGTTAGTGGCAGTCCGCCCCCACCGTCGGCGCTTGATATTACGAACGTGCAGACGGCGTCGGTCACAACCTCTAGCTCTCAGGTTGTTTGGACAACGAACATCGCTGCCAATTCCTCCGTTGATTATGGAACCACAACTGCCTACGGAAGTAGTACGGCAGTTAATTCGGCGATGGTCACGAACCACGACGTGACGCTTTCCGGTCTGGTCGCCGGCACGACCTACTATTACCAAGTTAATTCGACCGACTCGAAAAATAACCACGGAAAGAGTGGTGGCCACACACTCAAGACAGCAGGTTTCAACATTGCGGGCACGATTAGTCCTTCCACGGGAGGAAACGGAGCGACGGTGACGCTAAGCGGTGCGGCGAGCACCACGACGACGTCAGACAGCCTGGGGAGTTACACAATTGCAGGATTACCGAACGGGACGTACCTGGTTGTTCCTAGCCACGCGGGTTATACGTTTACACCAAGCAGCCAGAGTGCGACGGTCAATGGGGCCAACATTACTGGAGTGAACTTCACAGACAGTCCGGCACCGGTAGGGCCGACGATCACGACGCAACCAGCGAACCAGACAGTGACAGCGGGACAGACAGCGACGTTTACGGTGACCGCGGCAGGAACGGCGCCGCTCACTTACCAGTGGCAGAAGAACGCAGTGAACATCGCCGGGGCGACGTCCAGTAGTTATACGACGCCGGCAACGACGACTTCCGACAGCGGATCGGCGTTCGGGGTAGTGGTGACGAACACGGCCGGAACGGTGACGAGCGCGTCAGCGACACTGACGGTGAATGCGGCACCGGTAGCGCCAACGATCACGACGCAACCGGCGAACCAGACAGTGACGGCGGGACAGACGGCGACGTTTACGGTGACCGCGGCAGGAACGGCGCCGCTCACTTACCAGTGGCAGAAGAACGCAGTGAACATCGCCGGGGCGACGTCCAGTAGTTATACGACGCCGGCAACGACGACTTCCGACAGCGGATCGACGTTCAAGGTAGTGGTGACGAACACGGCCGGAACGGTGACGAGCGCGTCAGCGACACTGACGGTGAATGCGGCACCGGCAATCCAGGTGAATCCGACGTCGATCAACTTTGGAAACGACGTGGTCGGAACGATCCTGTCCCAGGTCTTAATCATCAAGAACACTGGCACCGCCACCTTGACTATTAGTCAAATTACTGCGACTGGTTCAGGTTTCAGCGTCAGTGGATTCTCGTTGCCTCTGAATGTAAACGCGGGTCAACAGACAACAGTTACGGTGGCCTTTCTGCCGACTTCAGTAGCGACTGTGTCGGGTAACGTCTCAGTTGTGAGCAATGCGCCGACGTCGCCCACTTCTGTGGCTCTCACCGGCACGGGAATCGCGGCGGTCCTCACCCTTGGCATCAATCCAACGAGTCTAAACTTCGGCAACGTGACAACGGGTACTTCCTCAGCCGCACAAAACGTCACGATTACCAATACTGGCAATTCCAACGTGACAATTTCACAGATCAACTTGAGCGGCGCCGGCTATACGATGACCGGCGGTGGCGCCCCTGTTACGCTCACACCGTCCCAAACCGTCACCCTGGTTGTCCAGTTCAGTCCCACGCTAGCGGGCGCCGTAAGTGGCAGCATTTCAATTGTGAGTAACGCGACCGGGTCGCTGGCCGCGGTCTCGCTATCAGGAACTGGAGTCGCGCCGGTACAACACTCGGTGGCGTTAAGCTGGAATGCTAGCACCTCGACCGTCGCCGGTTACAACGTCTACCGCAGCACGGTGAGCGGGAGCGGATACACGAAGGTCAACTCCTCGTTGGTTGCGGGTCTCACTTACACCGATTCGACCGTACAGAGCGGGACGACCTACTTCTATGTAACGACGGCAGTTGACTCCACCGGGATGGAAAGTACTTACTCGAACCAAGTGTTGGCCGCGATCCCGTAGGTGGTCGGAGACGGGAAGATCACGCACGGTCAACCCGTGCCGGGAGCCCACCCGTTGGCTAGGTGAAAAGGAAGGGCTCTTGGGTGTCTGGGTTGTGGAAATCCACTGTGGGGGCAACGCACCTAAATTTTGGAGCAATCTAGTTGAAGTCGGACTCCAGGAGAAATCCTGAAATTATTATGGTCCTCAGGGACAGGATCAATACCTGTACCTAAACTAGCCTTCCAAGCAGTTTCTCAGGGGTATTCATGGACGTAGACTGGCGTTCGGGCAATTGTCTGAGGAGCTCGAGCGATGCGGCAGCGAAAAAATGAAATCCAGACTGCAAAGACGCGCCTGGTAACTTCGCGGCTTCGTGTTGCTCTGGTCCTAACGGGCATTCTTGCGCCGCTGGCCTTCCTTTGCGGCTGCTCCGGCATAGTCAGTGGGCAGAGTACTCCACAAACCACCCTGCCACAAACCTACAGTATCTCCGGGACGATTAGCCCAGTAGCCGGTGGGAGTGGAGCAACCGTCACACTCAGTGGAGCAGCGAACGCCACAACCACAGCCGACAGTTCAGGAAATTTCACTTTTAGTGGTTTGGCCAACGGGACATACACAATCACTCCGACCCATTCGGGTTACACGTTCAATCCTAGCAGCCTGAATGTAACGGTCAGTGGCGCCAATATCAGCACGGGAATGAATTTCACCGCCACAGCCCTAACCTTTGGTCTCTCAGGGACGATTAGCCCGGCGGCGGGCGGGAACGGCGCAACAGTTACATTGAGTGGAGCGGCTAGCGCGACAACGACGGCGAACAGTTCGGGCAACTACACATTCACTGGACTATCGAACGGGACCTACGCGGTTACTCCGAGTCACGCGGGTTACACATTCAACCCAACCAGCCAGAACGCTACGGTTAGCGGGGCCAGCGTCACAGGATTGAATTTCACCGCGACAGCCCAGACTGTGCCTACATTTAGCATTTCGGGGACGATCAGCCCGACGCTGGGTGGGGCCGGCGCGACTGTAATTCTCGGTGGGGCGGCAGGTGCCACGACGGTAACGAACAGCGCGGGCAATTACACCTTCACTGGATTGGCGAACGGGTCTTACACGATTACTCCCAGTAGCACAGGCTACCTCTTAACGCCCGCCAGCCAAAACGTCGCGGTCAACGGGGTCAATGTTACCAGTGTGAATTTCACGGCCACTCCCCTGGTGACGCATTCTGTTGCGCTATCTTGGAACGCGAGTACGTCGTCTGTGTCCGGGTACAACGTCTATCGCAGCACGGTGAGCGGCGCGCAATATGCAAAAGTGAACCCTTTGCTTGTTCCCGGCCTGGCCTTTACTGATACGACGGTGGTGAGCGGCAGCGGTATTACTTATTACTACGTGACGACGGCAGTGGACTCGACCGGCGGCGAGAGTATTCCTTCCAACGAAGTACCTGCCACAGTGCCATAACCGCGAGCGGAATGGCCGCAAACTAGATTCGGTGCTTCGCGACCACAGCTGTGATTGACGACACGCTGGTCGAAGTGCCGTCCTCAGAACAGACGATTTAGGGAAGTGATTCGATCCGGGAACTGAAAGCCTCTCAAGCGAGTTGATTTTCGTTTTGCCTTCCTGGCTTCGACGAAGTCAACCACCAATGAGCCGCCTCCTCTTCCTCGAAGACGAAACTCGGCGCATGATATTCGAAAAACAAGGGCTACGACCCCGCGACTTGGCTCAATGCGCTTCGCGCGCGTTCCGCGATGGGAGATTTCGGGTCAACGCTGATTGCCCGCTCGAATTGGGCTCGAGCGCGTGCTGAATACTTGAGTTTTGCATAGATTAGGCCAAGGTGGTAGAGGTAGGTCGAGTTGGTCGAGTTGGACGGGGCCTTTCTAACCGCTTCTTCGAGTAATGGTGCCGCGGCGGGAAATGAGCCGTTGTGATAGTAAGCCCAGCCCAGCGTGTCGGCGGAATTTGGCATCCCTTGTAATCCACGCCGCGCTGTTTGTGCCAGGGTCAGCGCGACGTTGACGTCTCCCCCGTGTTGCAGCATCAGATATGCCAGATTATTGGCTGCCAAGGCATCATCGGATTGGATCGAAAGTGCCTTTTGGTACAAGGTCTCAGCCTTTTGCCAGTCACCTTGCAATTCGTACAAGCCAGCAAGGTCCACGTACAGCCGAACACTGTTTGGAACCAGTTCGATAGCATGTTGAAAATTGGAAATGGCTCGGTCCGTGGCTCCACGACTTGCTTGCGCTTGTCCCAATAGGACCAGGGCTCCTACATTTTGTTTGTCGAGATCTCTGGCCCGGGTCAACGCCTGCTCCGCCTCAGCCGGTTTCCCGTTCCGAAGCAGGGCCTGGCCGAGCAAGGAATACAGGGGCGAATTGTTCGGAGTTCGTTCGAGCTGAGTCTGGATGAGTCGAAGGGCATTCGAAGGCCGGTCATTCTGGAAATCGAGATCTACAAGTCCCTCGAGAGCGTCAAGAGAACCTGGTTCCCGCAATAACGCCTTGCGATAGGAATCTTCCGCTTCAGCCCAACGCTTCTGTTCCGTTCGCAGCCGGCCGAGCTTTGCATACACGATTGCGCTTTGGGGAGCTAGATCCAAGAGATGTTTCAAGTCTGCTTCGGCCGAAATGGCGTCTCCTTGGTTAAATCTTGCTGTTGCATGGAGGAGATATCCCTCCGTGGAGGCCGGCGCAATCTTCTGGAGCTGCTTGCTGATTGACTCGAGGGTTCGCCAATCCCCGCGCCGCACCGCGCTGGCACCGAGTGCGGACCAGGCATCAAGAAGATTCGGCTGCAGGCGCACGGCCGTCTGCCATTCGCCTTCCGCTTGCTGCACATTGCCCTTACCATGAAACGCGACGCCGAGCTGGTAGTGTCCGAATGCAGAATTAGGGGCGAGTTTCACGGCTTGCTGCAGGGTAGTGACACTGCCGTCGAAATGTGCCCGTTGAATCTGAATCTGCCCTTGAAGAAGGAGGGCCTCCGCATCTCGCGAGGAGCTGTTCAACAATTCGTTAGCTAGCGTGGTTGCTTCGTCGAGCCTATGATTGAGGATCAATAGCTGGATGTATGTTTTCTGGACTTGCAGATCACGCCGATGTTGCACAAAAAGTGCACCAAACTCCCGAACTGCGCTTGCGGAATCACTTCGCGCAATATAGTAATCACCGAGCAGTCGGTACATCGCTGGATCGTCTGGCGATTGTCGCTTGGCATCAGACAAGACGCGTTCAGCTTCCGCTTCCTGACCAATATTCAGATATGTGCCTGCGAGGGCCGTGCGGGGCAGGGGATTCTTAGGTGCCAAAACAACCGCTGCCTGAAACTGCTTTTCTGCTTCCCGCCAGCGTTTTTGCTTCTTGTACAGAGTTCCAAGGGCCATGATCGGCTCGATCGAAGATGGATCGAGAGACGCAGCTCTTTCTAGATGCGCTTCAGCGTCTTCGAGGGCACCGGCCCTTTCCTCAATCACCGCAAGATTAATATAGACCGCGAGTCTGTCCGGGCCCATTGTCACGGCATCTCTGGCTTCCTCTAGAGCGTCGTTCGAATTGCCGAGCAGGGCATCCGCATTGGAAAGCAGGATACGGGCGTCGATGTTCTTAGGATCGCTGTGCATGACGAGCATGGCGCGGTCTTTTGCATCTGCATTCTTGCCGGCAGCGAGCAAGATCTGGCCGAGTTCGACCTGGGCTCGCCAGTTATCTGGCTGGAGATCGATCGTTCGCTGTAGTTCTTGAAAGGCGGCTGCCCAGCTTCCCTGGCGCTCGTGGCACTGTGCGAGTTTGTAGTGCGCTTCGACAAAGCGCGGGTCGACTTGTAACGCCCGGCGCAGCGAAATCACTGCCTCGGGGTACTTGCCTCTATCAAAGTCGACGACCGCTTGCGCATAGAATTTTTGCTTTCGGGAATTAGGGTTACCGGAGCAGCCGCCGAGAACGGTGGCAAGCAGTAACAGCAGGCTTAGGGTCAAAAATAGACGCCTGCTGTTTCGCATATAGGCTAGCAATGGCATTTCGACACACTCCGGTCGGTATCAACCCCTCCTTCTGATTGCAATTCTTTGTCCTCGAACCCAGAAAGCGGGGATTTCCTGTGGAGCCTGGAAGTTATTGAAAATAGGATAGATAGTTAACGCACCGCCATCACGAGGCATCCCTGTGATCTAAGCGGCCCTCCCAAAGAGCGAATCAACTGCCAGGAAGGCGAATTGCTGGGATAATGTGGATAGAATTCTTCCACTATTCCTCGGGATCAGGGTTATATTCTATTGATCGGCACTTTCGCCTCGGTCGCCAAGATCCCTCTATCATATGGAAACTAAACTACTTACTTTGTTGGCGGGTCACTGCCGCGAATCCCTTACCCTGGCAGGACGCGTGCAATCTCCGAGCTAGGTCCCTTCCTCGTGTTATTCGGAAGGCATTGGGCGTTCCTGGCTTGGGGGAAGTTGTAAGAGATTGAAACGGGGCGGAACATGATCAAGAATGGCGAGATAACGATCACCGAGGCAAGACGAATTCTTCGGCGCTACTGGTGGATAGTGCCGCTTACTGTGATTGGCTGTGGCGTTCTCGGTTTGCTAGTTGCCATCACGTTACCCAAGCGCTATACCTCGCAGACGCTGGTGCTCGTCGATCAACCCACGGTACCCACCGAGTATGTCAGGCCCGTGGTCAGCGAAGAATTGAATCATCGATTGGCTTCCATGCAAGAGCAGATTCTAAGCCGGACACGCCTGCAGCCTATCATCGAAAAGTTTGGTCTTTATGCGCAGGACCGAGGGCGGGTCCACATCGAAGATTTGGTCGAAAAATTGAGAAATACTGTGACGGTCAAGCCCCTCGCACCCATGGCAGGAACGCAGGATCGCAGCCTTCCAGGATTCTATGTGAGTGTGACTTTTGATAATGCGCTGACTGCTCAGCAAATCTGCTCAGAAATTACCTCTATGTTCATGGAGCAGAATACTAGAGAACGCGAACGGCAAGCGTCGCAGACGACCTCCTTCCTGAGCGGTCAGCTCGATGAAGCCAAAAGGAAACTCGACGAACAAGATGCAAAATTGGCCCAGTTCAAGCGTCGTTACCTCGGTTCTCTCCCGGAAGAAGGGCAAGCCAATCTGAGCCTGCTGACTGGGATGAACTCACAACTTGAAGCAAATACCCAAGCCCTGAGCCGGGCACAGCAGGAGAAGGCTCTCAATGAGTCGCTCCTGAACCAGCAGGAAGCCACTTGGAAGATGTCCCAGACGGGTCAAAATCCTGAAACTGCCGAACAACAACTCATTGCCCTACAGGACCAGCTCTCTGGCTTGCTCGCCCGTTACACTCCTGAGCATCCGGACGTTATCAAGGCCCAGCATCAAATCGAAGAGTTGAAAAAACACATGGCGGGAGCGCCGAAGACCAGCGGGCAGGGGAGTGGCTCTACTCACGGCTCGGCCATCGAACCTCCCCAGATGCAACAGCTCCGCGCAAAACTCCGACAAGACGAAGTGAGCATTTCCGATCTGTCCAAACGACAGAGTCAAATCCAAGCCCAGATCCTCCAATTGCAGGCACGCATACAGGCTAGCCCCGTAGTAGAACAACAGTTCAAAGAAATTACACGTAGTCACCAGACTGCGCTTGATTTCTACAACGATTTACTGAAAAAGCATGAGCAATCGGCAATGGCCACGGATCTTGAACACCAGCAGCAAAGTGAGCAATTTCGCGTGCTCGATCCAGCGAGCCTGCCCGAGAAACCTTCCTTCCCGAAAAAGTTGTATTTTGCCGGCGGCGGATTGGGCGCAGGGCTCGCCCTGGGTCTAGGGTTGATGTATCTGATCGCGTTTAACGACAAATCTATGCACACGGAAAGAGATGTGGAACTCTTCCTGAAATTACCGGTTCTAGGGATGATTCCGATGTTGGAACTGGCCGGCAGCGGAAAGAGCGGCACGCTGCGCGTTGGCGGCTCCTATCAGAAGACGAGCGAAAGAAGCTGATTAGCAATAGGACAAGGAAAGCGACACCGAGGACACGATGAGCCGGATTCACGATGCCTTGAAAAAGGCTGCAAAGGAAAAAACGTCGCAGGTGTTGGCCGTGGAACGCGCTGATGTCGCTCCCATTGGTGTGGACATTCCTCAGTCCATTTTGACCGCGGGCCAAGTGGCTGAGCGGGTGCACAGCACCCGGCCATCCGAGGTCGGTCACTTTCTTCGCTTCGATGATCTTATCAAATGGTGCACTCACCCAGAGTGGAAGCCTGATGCGGACTACAACCTATTCCGCCGAGCAGATGACAGCGCGAAGATCGGTACAGAGCGCTTCAGGACATTGCGTTCTCGTCTTTATCAGATTGCTGCGGCCAGACCGCTGAGGCGGGTGTTAGTGACGAGCAGCGTTCCCGGCGAGGGGAAAACGTTTGTCGCGACCAACCTAGCGCAGTCCATCGTCCGCCAGCCTGATAAGCGCGTGTTAATGATTGATGCCGACCTCCGTGCTCCTCGTCTTCATATCGCGCTGGGCGCACCGATTGGCCCCGGGCTCACGGACTACTTGCGGGGAGAAGCTGACGAATACGCAGTGATCCAGCGTGGACCCAATGCCAATCTTTGCTTCATTCCCAGTGGTCGTCCGGTTTCGGATCCCAGCGAACTGCTCTCAAGCGACCGGATGAAAAAGCTGCTCGATCTTGTCACTCCCGTATTTGACTGGGTGATTCTTGATTCTCCGCCCGCCCTGCCGATTCATGATGCCAACATCCTGGCAGATTTGTGTGACGGGGCGCTTTTCGTTGTTAGAGCCGGAGAGACAAGGTGTGACATAGCGGAAAAAGGAGTTTTGGAATTCCGCGGCAAGAATCTGCTTGGAATCTTGTTGAACCAAGTAGATCATTCCGAAGGGTACACGGGCTACTCCTATGATTCTCCCGGCACAGAGGGTGAGATCCTGCAATAAGTTCCGTTTTTGCCGAAAGCGTATTTGTCCAACCTGCTGGTGAAACCCATCTTACCGTTGAACGTCTCCTGAATCCTCTAGCCGCTCTGAAGTGGTTGTCACCATGAAATCTAGTTCGATTAGAGCCCTTGGCCGTCTGGCGGTCAGGTGGAAGCCGGTCAAACTGGGTTGAGTCTGGATCCCCATCGGATTCGGCTCCGAATTTATCTTGTCCTAACCCGTACTCTCCGACCTCACCGATCATGATTCGTTCGCAAGCTCCGTGGCCGCAAATTGGAGGTATGACCTCAATTGTAGCAACTGGTCGAACACAGCAGTGACGACCGAGAGTTGTCAACGAGCAATTTGATCGAGTTCTCCCCCAGGAGCTTGCAGTTAGCAGAATGCGGCCACTATTGTGGGCTGGCATCTCGATCTCGGGCAGCCGGTTGGAAGCGGTGAGTGGCAGTTCGCTCCTCCCAAGCTCGCCGACAATCCTTTCTGAGTGCAATTCAAGCGAGGGGACTGCCGAAGCGTTTTCGCATTGTGTGTATCATATTCCGCTACACCGCTATTGTGCAGGGCATGGATTTCTAACGTGCGGCTTCAGTGCTTCTTGAGTAGACACACCCCCGTCCACGGATAATTACCCGGTGCGCCCTGGGGCTCGGGCAATAGAGAGAGCAGTTCGACGGGGGGTCGCTTGAACTGCGCCGCGGTCTTTAGCAACCCCTGAACCTCGACCGGTCTCCATCCGTAAGGCACGAAGAAATTGGGGCCTTCGGGCGGACCGAACTTAAATGCCGCGCCGGCAGCGCTGAGCTGTTTGCCCGTTCTCCGTTGCATGAACTTGAGTTGGCCGGGCGAAGCAAGATCAACAGCCCAGCTCTGGAAGGACTCCCCAACAGTAAGATCCGAGGCAAGGGAGCCGACCTCTTCGGTGGTTAAGTAGATGAGAAGACCTTCGGTCAGGACGACGATCTTCATCCCCCGGCAGTTCAGCTCCCCGAAGAGTGCGCGGCGCGCCGCCCTGTCTGACAGATCCAGAGGGATTCGCTCCAGATGGCATCTGGGTTCGTCGCTCGAAAGAACTTCTTCCTTATAGTAGATAATGTCCGGCAGATCCACCTCGACCCACTGCAGGGCGGTGGGCAACTGCATTCGATAGGGCCGGGCATCAAGTCCCGCCGCTAGGTTTACCACAAGGCCGACTCCATCGCGGATCTCGCGCAAAAGAAACTTGTCAAAAAGGTACGTACGCGCCACCCACGCCCAGTCATACTTGTTTCCGTCGGCCAGAGTGTTGGCGATCTGAAATCCACGCTCGCCAGCCAAACGCTCGGCATAAGGGTCGTGGAACAGCGCGTCGGGCCGCTCGGATTCGCGCGCTCGAAAATACGCTACCCAACGGGCGGTATCGGAGATGTTGTGAATAGGAAGATTCGCCTCACTCATGTCCATCCTCCTGAATCGTGGAGAGGAAACACAGTGCTGAAGACGGGCAAACTAGGCGACAGCTGAATCGCCATGGTCGTGTCCATAGTAGTGCGAGCAATACAGTTCATTTTGTTCGGCTCCGTTTAGCACCACACCGACAATATTTTCCCCTCGCAACTGCTGGCAGACCTTCTGAGCCACTTCTACTGGCGTAGACCCAGCGCGGACGACCAGCAATACGCCGTCGCAGAAACCGGCCAGCACAGTGGCATCTGCGACCGGAAGACAAGGTGGGGAATCGAGTATGACCCAGTCAAAAATTGGAGTGAGGCGATCAAGCAGCACCTTCAACCTACCGTTACAAAGCAATTCGCTGGGATTTGGCACGTAGCTCCCGCCAGGCATAAAGCAGAGATTCTTTTCTTTGCCATGCTGGAGAGCGCTTATTTCATCGACCTCGCCTCGCAAGTAATCGCTCAAACCTGGCCTAAGCGGTGCACCGAGCGCCAGATGGAGTTGCGGACAACGCAGATCCGCGTCGATCAGGAGCGTGCGATGCTGCGGTTGCTGCTGGATCGCCTCGGCTAGATTACTGCTCACGAACGTTTTGCCCTCGTCAGGCAGCGAACTGGTGACTAAGAGCGTATAGGTCGGTTGACTCCCACGGATTTGGTAAAGTCGCGAGCGGAGCGTTCGGAACTGTTCGGCGCCCTGTAGGCCTGCCGTCGAATTCAAGAATACGTTTGCATTTGGCTCCGGGTGCCACCCAGGATGCGGGCAATGCGCGACGACGGAGTCGAAGCGCAAGTAGGTGCTTGATGGAGGAGGGACAAGCATGCCAGTTCGGGCGAAGGCTTCGTTCGCCTTGGCGGGGTCACGTTTCTCTCCGACTTGCCTAGGGGGTGCCACGCCCACGAGGGTGGTCACTTCATCTACGACTCGACCAGCATTGCGTTCCTGTTCCGCCTTTGCCAAGGCCTCGTGGATACGGCTCATGTTTCCCTCTCGTTGAACGGAAAACCGACGTAGGCACCCGCCAAGGCGCCCAGAGCAACCACGATCGGCAACCGACGCGGACTTAATCGTTCCCGGAGTAAGTCTTGAAGGAACCCTTGGGGACCATGTCGACCCTAGACCGAGCCGTTTGGACTGGCAATCAGGTCAAGACTGTAAATTGAGCGGGAAAATACCTCATCGTGAATCAGGTAAATTCTGGATCGCGTTTTCCGATGTAGGTAATCTTCAAACTAGCTGGCTTCTTGAGATCAGACGCACTTGTGTCGGCGAGATGCCTACAATCCGTTCTATACCCAGGCAGAAATACCACGCAAAAAGCCCTTCAACGCTTCAACCCGCTCTCGTGGCAATGAGGGTGTCGGCTTCAGTGAGGAATGAGCAAGTTGTGCTGCGGCTCGCGGGGAGGTACTAGACCCTAGTGTTCCAGATGACCGACGATTCTGAAAATTCCATCCCAACACAATACCGCGTGTTCGGCAGCGGTTGGCAATAGACTACCGTTCCTCGCGATTCGCACTCGCCTGATAAAACACATACGATCGGTCTTTCGCCCGTTCTGAAGGGTTGCTGGGTCATCACTCGGACCCCGTGGGGACTGACATTTTCCGTGAACGTCCTTTCCGCAGGACCCGATGTTCCCCGAGCTGTGATGTACACCGACACTGTCATCGGGACTCGCTTTTCGGCTCTTCCATAAAAAGGCATCCGGGTACTCCACCGCTGTTTCGTTTCCGAGAATCGCTAGGGGACAGCTCCTCGTTCAGAGACTCTTGACCCACAGTCAAGGAAGTTCCTCCTTCGGGAGCACTCCGCAAGTAACAGAGGAGCTGTCACTCTAACTCGGCCGAAGCACAACCATTTCCCTACCCGCAAAGCAAGAATGAGCCTTGCGCCCTTCAGAGCAGGTCGAAGTTATGCCAACCATTCTCAGGCCATTGTCGCGCCTTGAACGAAAGATTGAACCTAGTCTGGTCCCAGGGAGGATCGAAAGCTCGCCTCACCTGGACTATGAGGATTGCCCTGGGATGGATAATATTCAAGTCGTACAATGCTTGAATACTTGGTCAGGTGTTCTACTGGGGCGAATAAAACAATGCGGTACTGGCAGAAGTGTCTAATCGTTGGTCGGCCTCTTACTGCGCTGACATCGCCTTATAGGCGTTATTGCTGCTTGTTCAATCCTTATTCAATTTTGTGCCTTGCATTCATACACATAGGCGGCGGGTTCGAGCAGAGATTTCTGCTGCTCCGCTTGAACAGATGTAAGGCCCTTCGCCACAAGGTTGAGAGTTGTATTGGTACTCCCAAATGAGTCCCTGAATCGTTGAAGGTCTCCCAGCTCATCGTTCTTGACCAAGTCTATCGGTCTTGTGAGCACTTCCTCCTGCGATTAGCCCACACATTCGATGATCCTCATCGGATTTAGGAATTGCCCTTACCTCAAATTCGAGACATTACCTGATTTTCAATTTTTCCACGCTCGATATCCTCTCCACATCCAAGATTGGAATTTCCGTTCGGATGGCAATCGCTTAATTCGCCGTCAAACGCCATCCAGCCGAAGGGGTCCTGGTGAAGTGGGAGGCCCAGAAAGATGGATCGAGATCCGGTTGGGGATTGGAGGCACGGTCCCAAGAATGAGACCGGGAGGGAGCACGCTGGGAAACAGCCGCTTCCTAGGAGTTGCCCACAAGACTCCCTTCAACAGCTACTTGACGAACGATACGGATTTAAGCGGCTTCTTGATCAGCGGTTCACACTTGAGATGTCGTCCGCTCTCTTTGAGGCCGAGGATCGCGAATTACGGCGCCTCTTTGGGGAGGCTGTCGCCATTCACGCCAGCCAAGGCTCCGCCGTCGAGACTCTACACGAGTATCGCTCCCTCTTGCTCCGCACCGGAGACTACCTAACAGCAGAATCACGAATTCGCTCTGAACACCAATGCCTGGCGTTAACTGACGACCTGACAGGCTTCTACAACCTGCACGGCCTCTTGATCCTCGGAATAGAGTTCCTCAAGCTAGCCCGCCGAAATGGCCAGTCTGTTTTGCTCTTCTTTATCGACGTCGCGCACTTCAAGGCCGTGAATGCTGAATTCGGGCACTCTGAAGGAGATGCCCTGCTCGTTCTGTGCGCCGGGTTGCTTAAGAAAACATTTCGAGACTCGGACCTTATCGCCAGTCTCGGAGGCGACGAATTTGCCGTGCTGGCACTCGAATCGAATGAACAATGCAAGGAAGCGATACTGTGCCGCTTGGAAAGCCTACTCAAGCAAGGAAAGGAAAAAGATCAATTATGCGCGCTGGCTTTGAGCACTGGCGTGGCCCGCTTTGACCGAACCCACCCGGTCTCTTTAGCCCAATTGCTGGCTCGGGCAAGCAAGGATGTGTATGACCAGAAGCACTTCCGCCTTCCACGCCGCACGGGCGCAATTCCTGTACCGGGTGGCGAGTAAATGTTTCTCTTCACCCAGTATGCCGTCGCGTGCAAACAGACTGTGTCCATAAACGTGAAAACCAGCACGCTTACAAGTTTGGATGACCACCGCCACGAAATTCCATGCGCCAGCGTGTTGCCCTCCGCTCTCGCCGGCGATCGCCTGAAAAGCGGAGCGAGAAAAGGAATCCATTGCAATGAGTATTCAGTCCCGCAGAGTAGAAGTGAGGGTACCTCTCACGGGTCCCATGTGGCTCACGAGTCTCGATAACGGCGGCGAGTTCGAGATTTCCACCACCGAGAATGCCAGCACAACTGGCGCCCGTGTCGTGACAACTAAACCATGGAAACCGAACGAATCTGTTCTGATTTCCCAACCACCTGGGTTTTGTGCCGTCGGACGGATCGCCTATTGCCATCAGATGCCCAGCGAAAACTTCGCTCTCGGAATCTCTCTCGAGGCTCCTCCTTCCGACTGGTTACAAAGCTTGGAGGATTCTGATTCGCTGGCGGCCGTCAATCAAAGCTGACTGCTCGGAACAAGCGACTCTGAGGACTTCAAGATCCGTCAGGCAGCTAGGCCTCACGCCTCGTTCCGTGGAACTCCACAAACGTCGCATTTTATTGCACCGGCTGTCAGGCATCTATCGTCTCAAGAGGCCGGTCTAACGCAATCTTGCCAAAGAGCTCGCACGGCACCTCAAGCGGCCACGGGAACCCAGATAGCTGTGATGTGGCCATGACTTGGAGCGACAATTTGACTTAATTCAGCGCGATGCTTTCCCTGCAAGGGTCGCTGGAGAGCTAATCCTTCTCGGAAATACCGATGGGCTACCCTGATCCGAGACGAGCTCAGCCATTTGCCGTGTCCATGGCGGCCGCAAATGTTAGGCTACAATTTTGTCCACGCAGATCGTCGAGCTTTCAGCCGCCCCATAAGTTTTGCTCATTGAAGACAAAATTGACCAACCCACGAATCCTTTTGGCAGTTTTCTTCCTGGCTTTCGTTACTTTATTCGTAAGCGTCCAGGACAAAAGGAGAATTATCGTCACCTTCGACTATGACTTCGGGTTGATTCCTGCTTGTTCGCTCACGCTCACAAAAATTGCATAAGACAGTTTAACGTGCGAAAGTTATCGACGGAACGTGTTGTCTCGTATCGCGGATCATCCGATCAAGCGCATCGAGGAGTTGTTACCTTGGAACGTCGTCGCAAGTCTACAGCTCCCCAGCCAACAGGCGGCCAAAAGAAGACGCCCGACACGAACGCCCCCACAAGCAGTCTCCCAGACCTGCCCTTCTTCGAAGAGACAATCGAACACGGTGGAATCAGCATCGGAATCATTCCTCCGCTGAAGGAATTTATCGCTGTAGCCCACGAAGGCAGGAACACCCTGGCCATGCTAAAACGCCTAAAGGTGAATCTCTGGCACATCTATTGTCCCGGCTGGATCTCGCCATCGCCAGGGCCCAGACAGACGACATTTTCACTGACGAGATTAACCAGCCCGCAAACTCGAAACGCCCCTAGCATTCCTTCAAGACGGCCAGAAACGATCAGAAACGAACGCTTACATTCAAGCCTAGATTCCCGAACTGAAATAAATCCACCAAACCTCGGGGCATGATTTTCCGCGGCGTTTATTCGTGTCTAAACCTAATGAACGTGCCTACAGTTGCATAACCTGCGGCTCATAGACAAGACGCGCCCTCTTCGCGCTCCTTCAATTCTTCCTAGAAGTCAATTTCGAGGGGTCGCGATGGCGGCCCGATTTCGGTGCGGGACCAAGTGCGCGTTGTCAGCCAGCAGAAAACCAGGTGGAAATTTCCTATGAATGTCATTTGTGCGATTCCGTCCGGAGTTTTCCGCTCACTATTTAAGGTCAACTCCTGATTGTGAAGTGATGCTCCCTCCGCTATGGTCCCGCGTAGGCTGAATTTCTCTCTCGATTGCCGAGATAGCCAGTGTTGGCAGGCGCGCGGAGGAAACTGAGATACACACGACGCACCTAGAAAAAACCTGACGATCCAGGCAGGTCGTCGTTTGGAAACATGGGGCAAGATCCGACGCGCACAGTCCGACAGCGATGAACTGATCCCTGGCGGCCCTAAAGGCCACGAGGGGTTGTCTCTTCTTTGATTTTGGGGGCGTAGGTCGCAGGTATGGAAGAATCCCTGCAATCCAATACGCCACAGGAATGTGAGAAATCGTGCCCTAAGAGCTGATGAGTCGCCGGAGTCCGGTTTCACTGCTGCAGATCGCGACCTTTGTTCCCGGACCGAAAGGAAGCGCATGATAAGCTCGCCCACCCGATCGTTGCTACAAGAAGTTCTAGTTAACAGTCGAGTCTTGACCAGGAAAAACAAACACGCCTCGGCGCGTGTTTACGAAGCTGACCCGCTCAGAGACGGCAGATGGCAGAGCCTCGTCGAAAGACATCCCCACGCCTCCATCTTCCATCATGTCGGCTGGCTAAATGCGCTCAACCGCACCTATGGATATGAACCGGTCGTCTTCACCACGTCTCCCCCGACATCTGATCTAGTGAACGGGATGCTCTTCTGTCGCATTCGGAGTTGGGTAACAGGCAACCGCATCGTCTCGCTGCCATTTTCGGACCATTGTGCGCCGCTCTGCGAGCCGGATGAGAAATTCGAGAGTTTGATCTGCCACTTGCATACTGCCAGAGCCGGTCAGAGCTGGAAATACTTCGAGCTCCGTCCCGTTAGCGGGAGCTTTGAGGAGGCAGTGAAAAAGCTGGGATTCGGGCCCGCAGCCAAGTACGTTTTGCATCGCGTCGACCTGGAACCAGCGGTTGAAGAGATCTTTAGGCGATTGAATAAGGGCTCAGTACAGCGCAGAGTGTGGCATGCAGAAAGAGCTGGGGTCGTCGAGGTTTACGGAAAATCACAGGGACTCTTGAGGGATTTCTATCAGCTCTTGGTTCAGACGCGAGCCCGTCACGACTTGCCTCCCCAGCCCTTCGCCTGGTTCAGCAATCTGCTCAATTGCATGGGAGAGACTGTAGATTTGCGACTAGCGTATATGAAAAATGTCCCCGTGGCGGCCGTTTTGGTATTCCATTTCAAAGGTAATAGCTACTACAAGTACGGCTGCTCCGACGAAAGATTTCACAAGCTTGGTGCAATGCCATTTCTACTTTGGCGGGCGATTGTCAAAGCAAAACTGATCGGATCGAAGAGTTTCGATCTCGGGAGAACGGAAGAAGACCATCACGGCCTGATCGCCTTCAAGAACCATTGGACATCAGTATCTGACCCGCTGACCTATTGGACGTTTCCTTCTGATCGGTCCGTCACTTTCATCAATGATTGGAAGCAGGGGATAGGCAAACGTGTTTGCGCCCATTTGCCGGACCGTTTGCTGGAAGCAGTGGGGACGCTGATCTATCGCCATGTAGGATGAAGAGCATCGGATTTTACTTGTGTGGATGGCTGCGACCTAAAGGGGACCGAACTTGCTCGGTAGGCCCAGGGTGTGCCGCTATCCAGGATTCTCTCCTGGTTCTTTCGTGATCGCGGAGCACCCTGAGATGGTACCAACTTTAGTTAATCTTATAATAAGTATAAAAGCGTCGTACGATAAGAGAGGTGGCGGCACTGCTGTTTGCATGTGAACACAACGTCTGTCTGCCGCTGCAAAAATTCTCGATCCGCCGCGATAACCGGAGCCAGTAACCATCGAACTCGCGCCTCAAGAAAAATGCGATAACTCAAGACACTACTTTGTTTCACTCCCTTGCAAGAAGAGAAGAACTGGCAGTAACAAAACGAGTCCGATCAGGAAAAACACCACCCCACCCCGATGGTGCAACCTTCCGTAGAGAAAGCCCGGATCAACGTTCATGGCCAGCAGAGTTAATGTGGCAATCCGGATCCCGTTTTTCAGGATCATCATAAAGAGCCCCCAAGCCAGGAACAAGGCCTTCTTCCAGAAACTCTTCACCGTGAAGTGGGTAGCCAATAGTGCCAGGATGAGGAAGGCCATGCTGGAACGGATTCCGCTGCACTCCTTCGCTACTTCGATGTCGACCCGGGCAAGATGAAAGACGAAACCCTCACGCAGAGCAGGGACATGGAACAGATCGAAGAGGGCCGCCGTTATCCAAGTGGAGCCGGCTTGCAAGAGATAGACGACACGATCGAGAAGGATACTGGGCGGCGGCACCATCAGGAAGAGGAAGCCAACAGAAAAGTGCGCTGCTTTGAACGCGGCCCTTCCAAAGAAGAGAGCAAAACCCGCCAACCAAACCGACGCGAGCGACAGAATGTAGCCAGAGAGTTGCAGGTCGACATCTGAAACGCCCCCCATGAGTCGGGAAGCGACTGCTGTTAAGACGCCGAAAATGAGGATGCAGCCACCCAGCGCCTTATCGATCGAGAGCTCGAAAAAGACCTTACGACGTTCGATGAAGAGAATCGAGGCGCTGATCAAGGGAATGAGGATGGCGTAGGAGATATCGTCGTTCGACAGCGACAATCGAACGAACTGCATCAAGGGGCGCGCAAAGAACAGCGAAGAGAGGAAAGTCCAGACACCAAACCATAACCACCGGTTCCTCGCGGCTATCTTGGCATCATTCAACGCAATATTCTCCGCTCTGGAAGCTTCGTATTTATTGTCCAGCTGGCGTGTCGACAAACGCCGGCATCACCAAACCATCTAAGCGCGGAAATTTAGTCACAAGCTTAGACCGCGTCTTCGACGCGTCACTGGCGCCAGAAGTATCGAGCAATTGACAGACCCCAATTTAGAACCTCTCCGCGAGAAGATCACGCCCAGCAGCCCCAATGCTCTCCTCAATGAGGGACGACCACAGACTGATTGTCCGCGCTATCGTTGCCGACCGGCTTCGATTCGAAAAATCGTTTTAGCCGCAGGAACGGCTTCTCGAGCAGATGCCATGAGAGTGCGGCTATGGCGTAGCTACCGAGGAGAATAGTTGTCATGGCCAGGAAAGGATATCGATCCAAGCGGAGCGTTTGCACCATACCAAATGGAATCTTATGAAGCAGGTAGAGTCCATAACTGATCGTTCCGGTGTAAACCATGAACCGGTTCATCAGCCCCACTTGAAGCCATTTTTGTGCGGAGAACAGCGAGAGATACACAAATGCGGCCGAAGCCACGGCACTCAGGGAGAACACCACCCATCTTGCATGAAAGGCTTCGATGAAAAACGCCAGCGGCGTCGCAATCAACAGAGAGAGCCAAGCGTGTTTGACAAACTTGGACGGGAGAAAATTGTCCGCACGGACTACCAGCGCGAGGAAGGCACCCGCCATCAGCCCGTCCAGGCGGCAGAACACGTTCGTGTAGAGCTCAACATGTTGTCTTGACAAGTAAAAGCGCAGCGCTGGAGACAGACAAATTACGGCGATGGCAATGCGTCGCAGTTGGGTATAAGAGCAAAATCGCACAACCCAGGGCCAAACTAAATAAAACTGTTCCTCAATCGCGAGCGACCACGTGACGCTGAGAGGACCTGCAGCCGAGGTCGAAACGGGGGAAATCAGGAAGTTCTGAAGGAACAATGGATAGGCCCACCAGGGTGACGATCTCTCAAAGATTGTGTGTCCTTCTGAACGATTCAGGAAGGGAAGAACTACAAACATGAAAAAGATCAGGGAATAATATAAGGGCCAGATCCTAAGACATCGCCTTGCATAGAAATTTCTTAAATAGCCCTCCGATCGCTTCGTGTCGATAAGAATCCCCGTGATCAGGAATCCTGATAAGACGAAAAAGAGATCAACCCCCATCCACCCATTGGCAAATATGCCCTGCAAATGAAGCGCGGGGAATCTTTCGCCGGCGTTATGAAATATCACGAGCAGAATAGCCACGCCCCGGACGCCATCAAGTTGAGGGAGTTTTTGGCGCATTCTTTTGTCGACGGAGTGCATCAGTACAACTAGCGCGCGACGCCGAGGCGATCGTCGTGGCGGATTGCCGCCAAATATCAGGAATCAACCCTGCCGAGTATAACAAACCGAGACCACGCTCACACGTAAATCCGATTTTCCGCCGAACCAGGAAATCACGGGAGCCAATCTCTATCAGCCTACTTCCATTGCACACCTTGCGCGAACTGGCCCAAAGACATGATTGACGTCGAACATTCACATCCGTTCAGTATTCGACTGGACTGTGCTTCACGTTTGCCGAATATCAGGGCTTACAGAGCCGTCATGGGCGAGGGCGACGAGCCCTCAATAGAGTCTCGATCCATCTTTGCTGCAAATACCAAGCGGATTGGTTTTCGCGTCGGCGGATGCAAACACGAACCAAATCAGGCTCTTCCCAGGGAACATCGTGATAACCTGACCTCAGAAACGTGCTCCCTGGATTTCTGATCCATTCTTGCGGGAAAAGTGCGATCGTGTCGTTCTCTGTGACCTTGGGAGCTGTTTGAATCACCTCCCCGGTCACGGCAGCATAGAGCGCTGCGGGCAGATCCCGGCCGGGCCCAAGTGTCAGATGTCCGACTTGAGTCGCCCGGGGATTTATTTCGATGAGATAGGGGTTCCCAGTCTGTGCCTCCAACATGAAATCAAAGCCGTGCAACCCGGAAAGCTCGAGTCGGTGCGCCATTTTCTCGGCAGCAGCAGACATTTCAGAGTTCTCGATCACCCGCAAGACAGTTGATGGCCCGCCGGCATCCTGCTTCTTGAGCACTTCAAAATGGAGGCTGGCCAGAACAGAGCCCTTCCAGCAAGCGATTGCGCTGGTTGCTTCCCGTCCCGCCACAAATGCCTGTGCATTCACAATGTATCGCCTACGGAGCAGGGATGGCCATACCAGCGTCAGGTCTTGGTCAATCAGGGCCCGCTTGGCCGCACGAGCCAAGAGCGGAGGCGCTGCAAGTGTCCGGAGAGCGTGTTCGGCCTCCTCAAGGGTGTGGACGATCGATACGCCGTCGCCCCCGGAAGTGGCGTTTGCTTTGAGGACTACGGGAAAGCCCATCCGGGCGATCGACTTTCTGAGGTCGTTTGCGTTTCTAACAACTTCACTTTTCGGAACGCGAATACCTTCTCCCTCAGCCAATTGCATCGTGGTCGTTCTGGCATACACGATCGGGAAACTTGCGGCGGCACCGAGTGAACGCTCGATTAGCGAGCAAGTCGGTGCTCCTGCTGTACCGCGGCGCAGTTCTCGATGATAGAGGTCGTGCAGGTGCAAGGTTGCGACGTCGTCGAAAGGAAGGACGAGATCCGGTTTTGTGGCCGCTATCGCACCCGCGAGCGACACTAGCGGCGCCAAACCATGGTAAGTATGTACTTGGCTCACAGCACTTGTCTTCGAGAGCGGGTGGCGAGGGGGACAGACGGCTTTGATCATGCACCCCGCGTTTACCAGGGCCATCGCCAGCCGCGCGGGCGAGAACGAGCGAGACGTCGAGACAACAAGGATTGTGGGTTTCACGATTGTCCGCGGCTCGATGACCCCGGGGCCGCACATAACAAGACTACATGCGAAAGGTTGCGGTAGGCATGATATCGTGGCGTTGAGATCGTCAGAACGTTACCTACCTTAACTTGCTTCGCCAAGACTTTGACGTTCCGTACTGCGGCTCCCAATAAGGCTGTGAATGCCATCAAATCCCAGAGCGCTGGTGGATCCTCCCGATCTCGCCACTGACTCCGGTTCATGCGAGGCCGCGCGTCGGTCGGTGATACGAAGCGGGTGAGTGTCCCCTGCGGCGCACAGAGTATTCGGGGATTTCCCTCACAATATTGTCATTTCCAAATGGAAGAAACGCCGACCAGGCGCCTCAACTGCTGATTGCGCAGGTACGCCACCAGCGCTCGATCCCCAACACGCGGCGTTCCTCGAACGAGCCCACGCAAGAAACCGTAAGCGATCCCGAGACTCCGGATTAGGTAAGGAGCCTTGAAAATATGGCGCGCACACTTGAGCCAAAAAAACAACGGGTGATAACCCACGACATAGTCCGCTTCGCCATCATTCACTGCGTGGCCCCATCCCCCCCATACCGCGCCGCTCGTACGCTGATGAACGAGCCGCAGGTCCGGAAAGGTCCGGGTTGTCCAACCTAGTTGGTTGGCCTTGACTTCATCGACCGTGTCCCAACCGAGGCCGCAGAACAGTCCGCCAAGTTTCTCCCAGCACTCTCTTCGATAAATCTTGGTGGCGCCACGAACATGAAAAGCCGGGGCCTTCTCCAGGTGAAGGTGATCTCCCACTTTGGCGTAGATTGTGCCTCCGCCAATTCCGAGATTTGGAGTCTTGTGGAAATACTCAAAGCACCTCTCGAAGTAGTCCGGGGTAAAGAGCAGGTCACCGTCGAGATTCACTAGATATCCCCAATCGCGAGATTGAAGCAAAGAGTAGGCGTCGAGAAAGGCTTCCACACCGCCACCTGTTGAGCGATAGCCTCGATTCTCACGGTGCAGGGCGCGAATCCAGGAATATTCTTGAGCGTACCGATCTATGATTGCACGCGTTGCGTCGGTTGAGCCATCATCCACGATGATCCATTCGACGGGTCGAACGGATTGATTCAAAACCGCATCGATGGTGCCGAGGATGTACTGTTCTTCATCCCGGACTGGAGTAATAACGCAGTACTTGGCCTTTGGTGAGGCCCCAATCGTGGGATTGGACTCACTTCTCGAGGCTGGGTTCAATGGAGGCTTCTTTGAATCGCAAGCGCACATTTGGGCCTATATTAGATATCTCACATGCGTGAGGAATGGGCAAAGCGGTTCGTGGTTGATGTGCATTCTCCCCATCTTTCAAATGGAATACCTCCTTCTGTTTACTTCGCAGAATAACGTAGCGTAAGGTGTAATGACACTTAGGCTTTTGCGATCGATCGAGCGGGGGTTCCGTGCGCTGGCTGCGATAGAGTGAGACAGTGTCTCCAAAGGCCTTTTTGAACGGCGATATTCCATATTCAAGCGATAGTGCAACTATTATTTCACAAGAGAGAAATCAATGATGGCAGGAAGCGCTTGGTCTAAGACCTGGACATTTTTCGAGGGAGACTGGCACGAAGGCAATGTGCCGATCATGGGTCCACGCACGCACGCGGCCTGGCTTTGCTCCGTGGTGTTCGATGGGGCACGCGCGTTTGAAGGAGTTACCCCCGATCTTGAGCTCCATTGCGCGCGCGTCAATGACTCTGCGACGAAATTGTTCCTGAAGCCCGCGGTCTCGACTGAAACGTGGATCAAGCTCGCGCGGGAAGGGATAGCCCGGTTCGACAAGGATGCCGCACTTTACATACGGCCGATGTATTGGGCAGAAAAGGAGGGGCCGTGGGTTCAAGCCCATGATCCTGAGTCGACTCGTTGGTGTCTTGCGATCTATGAAGCACCGATGCGCAAGCCTACAACTGGCTTCTCAATCATTTTGTCTCCTTATCGTCGTCCGACGCAGGACACCATGCCGGTTGACGCCAAGGCTGGGTGTCTCTATCCGAACAATGCTCGCTCGCTATTCGAGGCGCACGCTCGGGGCTTTGACAATGCTGTTGTGTGTGACATGCTGGGCAATGTGGCTGAGCTCGCCACCTCCAACATTTTCATGGCCAAGGATGGCGTGGTATTTACGCCCGTACCGAATGGAACATTTCTGGCGGGCATTACCCGCCAGCGCGTGATCGGGCTGCTGCGTAAATCCGGCGTGACTGTGGTCGAGAAAACCCTAGCCTATCAAGACTTTGAGAAGGCGGATGAGATCTTTTCCAGCGGAAACTATTCGAAAGTCGTTCCCGTGGGCCGGATCGGCAACCGTGTCATTCAACCCGGTCCCTTATACACGAAAGCTCGCGAACTTTACTGGGAGTTCGCCCATTCCTAATCGGCAAACTCTATCGGACTGCGCCGCGGAAGGCCTACGCGCGGTGGCTGCGTCTCCGCTTATCCCATGATGGCCCCAGCAAAGAAGATGCGGCGAATTGCACTCCTCGTTTTCTATCGTTATTCCGTCCTGGCGGTTGAAGCCAGACCGGCACAGGAGAAGGCTGAGAAGCTCTCTAAATTGTCAATAACGCTCCGGCGGAATCTTCCGAATGCAAATCTCCAAGATTCCCGCCGTGACCCTTGGTGCGGCGAAAATCTCAGCAGGATCCCCTGTAGAGGTGCAGCGTGGAGAATCATTCCACCAATTCGATGATCGACATGCTGACCCCGATTTGGGTGCGTGTGTTACAGCATTCTCCCATCGGCGTCGAGGATAATTTTTTTGATCTGGGAGGCGATTCTTTCCTGGCTGTTAGCTTATTCAATGAGATTGCCCGGGTGTGCGGTCGAGAACTGCCCCCCGTGATGATCTATCAAGCGCCTACCATCGCGGCACTGGCGGCCGTCCTGGAACAGCCGACGATAGAGCGATTCCCTGCCTTAGTACTGCTTAAGGCTGGCACCGAAGCCCCCGCGATTTTCATAACCCACGGTATGGGTGGCAACGTGATGGATTTTTATCAAGTGTTGAAGCCCATCCGGTCAAGCCATCCGATCTATGGAATGCAATCCAAGGGCATCGACGGTGTGGATGCACCGTTCGAGAGCGTAGAAGATATGGCCGAATTCTTTCTTGATGCAGTGAAGCAGTTGCAACCACAAGGTCCCTATCTTCTGATCGGTTATTCATTGGGAGGACTGGTGGTGCTGGAGATGGCCCAGCGTCTAAAGGAGAAGGGAGAAAAGGTGGCATTGCTGGCCATGCTAGAGAGCTACCCCCACAGGAATTGCCTGCATTTCAAACAGCGTCTACGCCTTATCATCCGCCTTGCGAGACATCACGCAGCCACGCTGATTCGATTGTCGCCCCGCGAAGCGCTCTCCTACATCGTTCACCCAGCTGAACGTCTGGTGTACATTTCTCGCGAAGGCATCGGAAGTGCCCGCTATAAACCTCCGCTCGGTGCCTCCTACACAGAGGCTATGCGACGCATGAGGGATAGCGGCTATCGCGCCTTGAAACGTTATCGTCCACGCTTCTACCCCGGCAGGATTAAGTTCGTGAGGGCCGCGATCAGTTTGAGATTCCCTGAGGATCCCGTACCAATCTGGGGCAAACTGGCGGAGAAGTTTGACGTCGAGACAGTGCCGGGCGATCATACGGGAATCATTACGAATCACTATGAGACGCTTTCTGCTGTACTTTCTCGTTTTCTCCAAGAAGTCTTCACTCAGAGATGAATAGGGGATGGCCTTGTAGCCAAACTCCATAGAGTCGTATCCATACCTTTGACGGACCCGCAGCTTAGCTTTCCCGAGGCCATAAACAGATGAACGGAGCAGAAAGTCTGATTCGCACGCTGGTCGCCGGTGGAGTTGAGGCTTGTTTCACGAATCCCGGCACGTCAGAAATGCATCTTGTTGCGGCACTAGACCGAGTGACGGAAATGCGTTGCGTGCTCGGTCTCTTCGAAGGTGTCGTCACCGGCGCCGCCGATGGGTATGCGCGTATGACTGGGAAACCCGCATGCACGCTCCTTCATCTCGGGCCAGGTCTTGCCAATGGGCTGGCCAATCTGCACAACGCAAGTCGCGCGCAGGTGCCGATCGTCAACATCGTCGGCCAGCATGCAACTTACCATCTGCGCCATGACACGCCGCTTACCGCCGATATCGAAGCCTTCGCTCGCCCTTATTCCAAGTGGCTGCGAACATCGTGCTCTTCCGCCGAGATCGGCCACGACGCGGCCGAAGCGGTCGCTGCTGCGCGCACGGCGCCGGGCCGGATAGCGACATTGATCGTCCCTTCTGATGTGGCCTGGAGCGAGGGCGGCACCAGTTCCGCGATCCATTCCGTACCTAGGGCGCCGATTCCTGCCCCCGAGACTATCGAACGCGCGGCGACCTTGCTCCGGTCGGGCTTACAAACCGCTATCCTGCTGGCTGGGAGCGCGCTTTACGGAAAAGGACTGAAGTCCGCCGCACGCATCGCGGCGGCCACAAACGCCAAACTGCTCGCTCCCTATCCCTTCACGCGAATGGAACGCGGCGCTGGCATCATTGTCGTGGAACGCATTCCGTATGTCCTCGAACAGGCGGTCGAACAGCTAAAGGAATTCCGCCAGCTTATCCTGGTGGGGGCCTCGCCTCCGGTTTCCTACTTTGCCTCCCCGGGGAAGAACAGTGTGCTCACATCGCCAGGGTGTGAGATCCATACGCTGGCGCGCCCCGGCGAAGATCTTGTTGGAGCGCTCGAGGCACTGACGACTGCCTTGTCGGTCGGTGGATCACAGATGAAGGTCGAGATAGCTGAGCGGCCTGCAACGCCTGCCGGCGAAATCACCTTGTCTGGGCTTGCGGCTGCCGTGGGATCGCTCCTGCCCGAAAATACCATCGTAGTCGACGAGTCTATGACTTCGGGTAGGGGCATGATGCCAGCAACACAGGGGGCTCCGCCCCACGATTGGCTGGCGAACACGGGAGGTTCGATTGGGATTTCCCTGCCTCTGGCAGTTGGCGCCGCCGTGGCATGCCCCGATCGGCGCGTCCTATGCCTATCTGCGGACGGCAGCGGCATGTACACGGCTCAGGCGCTGTGGACCATGGCGCGCGAGGGTTTGAAGATTACCACCGTGATTTTCGCAAACCGCGCCTACTCCGTTTTGAAGCGTGAGTTTTCCTACCTCGACGTCGGCAATCCGGGGCCCCGTGCCCGAGATTTGTTCGAGATCGGCCATCCCGACATCGACTGGGTGCTCTTGGCGAAAGGTATGGGCGTGCCAGGCAGGCGTGTTACTTCGCTCGAAGGCTTCGCGGCGGCTCTTAAAGACGGGTTCAACAGCGATGGACCGACACTGATCGAGGTGGGGCTATAAACCAAGCTGCTCGGACAATTCGCATCCCTACTGAGTACTTGCCGCCATTTTTGTAAGCTCAGCCTTCACGACCTTCCCGGTCGGCGTTAAGGGCAGTGCCGAAACGAGAACGATCTGCGACGGCCGTTTGTATGGGGCAAGATGCGCTGTTGCGTGATCTGCCACCTCAGTGGAGGTCAGGGTCGAGCCCACGGCAGGCTGAATAAAGGCAACCACTTCCTCATTCCCGTCGCCCGCGACCGTACGCCCAATGACCGCGGACCGAACGACTCCCGGGCAGGCATTCAGCACCGCTTCGACCTCCGCTGGGTACACGTTGAATCCAAACCGCACGATCAGTTCCTTTGTGCGGCCAACAATATAAAGTTTTCCGTCTTCCAATCGAGCCAGATCGCGGGTGTTGAACCATCCTTCCGCATTGATCGTGCTGGCCGTTTCTTCGGGCGCTCGATAGTAGCCTTGCATGACATTGGGCCCACGCACCCAGAGTTCACCTACTTCTCCTTCGGGTACGGGTTGACCGTCGGTTCCGACCAACCGGACTTCTACCCCCGGAAACACGTGGCCGACAGTGACATATTGGCCGTGCGCTTCGACCCGTTGACCAGGCCCTTCGATCCGGGCTTGCGCAATATTCGGAGAGCACTCCGTCACGCCGTAGCCGTTGTGGAGGACCAGGCCGAAAAGAGTCTCAATTTCCAATTTGAGAGTAGCGTGCAGGGGAGCGCCCGAGGAGGAAATGATTCGAAGCCCAGGATACTTTGCCGGTCGAATTCCTTTCATCTTCGCGTATTCGAGGAACAGACTAAACATGGCCGGCGCACCAAGCATGACGGTCAGCCGGCTGGCTTCCAATGCCTTCAACACCGCCACAGGATCAAAGCGCGGCATTAATTCAACGGTGGCCCCAGAGAGCAGCGCACCTAGGAGCACCACCGAAAGGCCAACGGCGTGAGACATAGGCAACACGCCTAGTAGGCGGTCCTCCGGAGCGAGTGAGCGTATTTTCGCAGAAACTGCGGCCACGAACAGCAGACCTCGATGGGTCAACATGACCCCTTTTGGGAGGCCCGTCGTGCCGGAAGTATAGATGAGTGCGGCAATGTGGTCGGCGCTGTTTGGATCAATGGGCTCCGGTTCGACAGTTTCGTCCAGGGGGCCGAGACCGACAGCTCCAATATCCTTGACGTCCAGAATGCCAGCACCATTGCGCTTGGCATGCTCCCTGGCATGCGGTGACACGCTTGTGGTGTAGATTACGCGACGTGCCCCGCAATGCTCCCGGATCTGATCGATCTCGGGTGCTGAAAGGCGGGCGTTCACGAGTACCGGCCATGCATCAAGGCCGGCCAGGGCCAGGAGTATGGCAACAAAAGCCCGGCAGTTCTCGCATACGATCATCACTCGATCGCCTGGGCGTACCCCTGCCTCCACAAGCCAAGCCCGAGTCGTGGCGACAACGGCAGACAACTCTCCATAGGTCCAAGTACCCGCGGCTTCGACAAGAGCTGGCCGATCAGGTGATCTTTCCGCCCAGGGCTTCACAACGTCGCTGATGCGTCTCGGAAGGGACTGCAGGATGTCGGAGACGCGAACTTCATTCATGGTCGTCTTTCCTGCAGGTTCGTGGTGCGCCGATGCAGACCGTGCTTTAGGCACGATAGCGCCACGGAAGGCGCTCGGCAGCTCGAACCGGGGGGAAGTGTGTGTAATTGCAAAGAGACCCAACCGAGGCTTGAACCTGACGGCATTAGACTTTCCTATGCCAAGCTATCTCGACCACGTAACAGAAATCCGGCTCGAGGCGGAAGCCGCATAAACCGCAGCGCTGGTTCTTCCTGCAACTACATACTGCAGCCAGTTGCGATAGACTCGCGCGGCAGCCGAGTGCCAGGCACTCTCCGATCCTTGGCCCGCGGTGACCTCAGGAAATGCTGCCATGGGTTTCTCACGGGGCTGGGACAAGGCTGTCTCTCGAAATTCGTCCAAGACTTTTGCTGCCGCAGCCCCGAAGTATCCATGGGGCATCTTAGGATATATCGGTCTTTCCTGCCTGAGGAATCTCCTTACATCTCTCCGGTATTCCTTCCACAAAGTTCCGGCACCATACTCAGGGTGCCCCTGGAAATGAACGAATAGGCTCTTCTTTTTCTTCTTCACAAACAGGTTGACGCCGGCTTCCGCTGATTTGGTCAGCACACTGTATCCGCACGAGGTCAGCGCCTCTTCCCTCACCTCGTTCCACCTCGAGTGAGGGAACCGCATTGGCTCCGAGGTCCCGCTCGTCAGCAGGTGGTCAGAAACCTTTCGATCGTCAAAAACTCCGAATTGTTTGTCATCCAGGGCATGCCGGCCAATGCCGTCGCTGTGCAGGACGGCTGCGTGCGCCGCCAGGCACGACAAAACCGTCGAGGCAGTATTCTCTTCGGCCCAGTCAAGAACATCGGCCAGTGCAGACCAGTATGGTTCATCCCGCAAGTTCGGCTGGCGCGGTTCGGTTCCGGTAATGATGACTCCGTCAAACCGGCTGCTGAAAAGATCTTCAATGGGGAAGTAAAAGCTGTTCAAATGCCCTAGTCCCCGGTCGCTTCGCGGAATCTTCGGCAGTGAGAAGAGCTTGAGCAGTACGGGATTGTCCTCCGCCGCGGTATTGAGGAGCTCGAAAAATTGTAGTTCAGTATCTTCAAGAGCCGCGTCCGGCATATTGTTAATGAGCGCGATTTTGATGCACTCTGTGTGTAGCAACTGTCCGCCGACAGTCCCCGCGTGCCAATCCTTTTTCTCAGCCCACCGAGTCGGAATTCGGCCTCCATCTATCATCAGTGGCATGACATGCCTCCCAAACCGGTCACCTCTACGAGCCAACTAATCTCATGCTGTCGCCTTGTCCAGGGCCTGATCGAGATCGTCCAGAATGTCGTCAATGTGCTCGATGCCCACACTGAGGCGAATCATCTCCGGCGTCACTCCGACCTTCAGCTGCTCCTCGGGAGACAGTTGCCGGTGGGTGGTCGAAGCAGGATGACACGACAGCGACTTGGCATCGCCCATGTTGACCATCCGTTTGAATAGGCGAAAAGCATTGAAACACTTAGTGCTGGCGTCGAAGCCGCCTTTCACGCCAAACGTGAGCAGGGAGCAGCACCGTGGGCCCAGGTACTTCTTCGCCATCGGATACAAGGGGCTGTCTGGAAATCCAGCGTAATTGACCCACGCCACCTTGTTGTGGTCGCGCAGAAATTCCGCTACCCTGCGGGCGTTTTCGACATGCCGCTCGACGCGGAGTGCCATGGTCTCAACCCCTTGCAGCAACAAAAAGCCGTTGAAAGGCGACAGCGTAGCACCGGTATTGCGTTGGCAAACCGTCCGACAGCGCGCGACATAGGCGGCGGCGCCAAAATGTTCGGTATAAACCACGCCGTGATAGGAAGGCTCCGGCCGGGTGAGCATATAAAAGCGCTCGGGATAGTCGCGCCACGGAAACTTTCCGCTATCCACAATCATTCCGCCGATCGTCGTGCCGTGCCCTCCCATGAATTTGGTCATGGAATGCACTACGACGTCGGCGCCGTATTCGATGGGCCTCAATAAGACTGGCGTGGCCACCGTATTGTCAACGATCAAGGGCACGCCGTGTTTGTGGGCGACCCGCGCCAGCTTCTCGATGTCCGCCACGTTTCCCGCTGGATTACCGACGCTCTCACAAAAAACCGCTCTGGTGTTTTCGTCGATCAATCTTTCCACCGCATCAGGGTGATCGCTGTCCGCAAACCGGCCACAAATTCCCTGCTTTGGCAAAATGTGCGCGAGCAGGGTATAAGTAGCGCCATAGAGCTGTGGAAGAGAAACAATGTTGTTGCCCGCCTCGGCGATGTTCACGAGTGAATAGTGGATCGCGGACATCCCTGAGCTAACACTGAGCGCCTCCACCCCGCCCTCGAGGGCAGCGACGCGCTTTTCGAGCACTGTGTTTGTGGGGTTCCCAATCCGAGTGTAGATGTTTCCCTGGACTTCAAGATTGAAGAGGGCCGCTCCGTGCTCTGCGCTGTCAAATTCGAACGCCACAGTCTGATAGATCGGCACGGCGACGGCCTTCGTTGTGGGGTCGCCTTCATAGCCTGTGTGAATCGCGATGGTTTCTCTTTTCATGCGTTCGCAGGCTTCAACCTGACTTAGATACCTTGGAGCAACCTCCGTACACCCGCCCAGTTTGGCTCCATGAATTGAACAAATCCGTGGTGAACGGATGTGATGACGTTAGACCAAGAGAGAAAATACTCAGCTGTTTCCATCGAGCTTCCTGAACGAGCACCAGATGTCTTCAAATCGTTCCTGTCCCTTCATCCTTGACGGCCACGACGCGACGAGCAGCGCCAAATGCCCGTCCGAGTGAGAGTGATTTCGCCATGGTTTCAGCAAGACGGCGAGCAGCGAAGCCAGCGCCGAATGCGAACCGCATGACTGGCCCGAAGCTGTTTGCTGATGCCACACCGACGAAATAGAGGCCGGGGACGGAAGATTCGAAAGTCTTTGAGAGCACAGGGGTGCCGTCGACGGCCTTGACCTTAGAACGAATCTCCGAGCTCAGGAACCTCAATCGTTCCAGACCTACCTTGTAACCGGTTGCTGCGATGATATGGTCGGTCACAATTTCCCGTTCGCTGCCGTCAATTGAGCGAAGCTGGAGACGGACCGCACTACCTTGGGCCTCGACGCGCACCACCGTATGCCCAAGCAGAACAGGCAACTTCCCAACCACTTTCTCTTTCGCGAACCATCCTCCGGATGGCCCGAGGTGTTTTCGAACCGTCTTCAGACGGAGACTCTCTGGCCAATAGTGAAACATCATGGGCGCATCGGCAAAAAAGCGCGACCGCCAGCCAGGCCCGAGCCCCGATTGCGGATTCCGAACTCGCTGCCATAGAGAACGGGGCTTACCTAACTGCGGCTTCCCGTGGAATTTCAATTCGGTGGCGCGGGCCACGAGCTGCACGTCAGCATCAGCTTCGCGCAGCAATCCTGCCAAATCTGTCGCCGAAGAACCGCCACCGATCACAACGACGCTGCGGCCTCGGAACCGCTCAAGGTCGTGATGCTCGAAACTATGGGAAAGGAGTTCCGGCGGCAGATGGGCTAAATTCGAGGGTACGTGTGCGAAGTGGGTGATCCCGACGGCGAGCACCACGCGCCGGGATTTGACCATCTCACCGTCCTCAAGCTCGAGAACAAAGCCGTCCGGGGAATTCTCGACACTGACAACGAGTTTTTCCTCTAGTTCCGGCACCATTCGGTCTCTGAAGGCCAGTCCATACTGAGAAAAAGTCTCCCGGCTCACCGGGAGCCCCGTGTCGGAATAGTTGATCCCCTTCTCGGCACAAAAGTGTCTTAAGGTAAAGCCATCGGCTGGATCGTAGATGTTCGATGCGAAACCGTCAGACTTTAGCATCATGCCCTTGGGCATATGCGCCAACCAGCTATCCATCGGGCGACCGAAAATTCGGAAGGGGATTCCAAGACCACGCAAATGAGCAGCTACGGAGAGTCCGTACGGGCCGGCGCCGATAATCGCAGTTTCTAACATGACCGAGAAGGCTCCCTTCAAAGTTTGTGACTCGGTGCAGCCTGTACGCCGCGCCGACCTACCCAGGGGGTTAGCAATTACCGAGCCAAGTGAACTACATCCAAGTCCTTTGGCATGAGAAAGATACGCGGGAACTGAACACGCAGTGGCGAATTAATTATCCCATAGGGACAACTGTTTACCCACGAATGTCCGTCCCTGCCTGTTTTTTGGGATTCACTCCGCAGAGACACTCTTAGCGCATCTGTCTGATTGGAGGCCTTAAGCTGCTGAGGAAGTGCCATGCCAACACGACTAGCCGGCTTGGCCTCGGGAAATCGCGTCGTCGATGGATCTCTTTAGGGCAGCGGCCAGATGCTTGACGAATGGTTCGGCAAGCATGCCCGGTGCATTTACGGGTAAAACGATGATTTCTTGGTCCCCTTGTGCTAACCGATCCCATTTTAGTTCTGGCTGGTCGTAACCCCGATATTGCTTCTGAGGACGAAAGTCCGTGATTACGCCGGGATAGGGTTTCGGCACGTAGTTCAAGCAAGCACTCAGATTCCCTTGCCAGACCCGCGCCAAGGCCCCGGATTCGGACGTTACCGTGCGGGAGTTCCCGCGAAGTTTGTCGAGGATCATGCTTCGCCACACGGAAATTCGGCTTCGGAAAGACTTGATTTTTTCACGAATAAATTTAACCTTCTCTGTATGATGAAGAGAGAGGACATTGGCAACATGGAATATCAACCGCTGGCAATTGTAATAGCTCTTCTCCCAAATCGAGGGCTCGGGAAACTTGGACCAGTCCAACACGTCGAATAACGCCAACAAAGCAACGCGCTCTCCTTCCGCTTGGAACTGCTGAGCGACCTCGAACGCAATCGTTCCCCCCATACAATAGCCACCTATAAAATACGGCCCGTGGGCTTGGATATTGCGTATCTGCTTCACGTAGAGTGCCGCCATGTCTTCGACTCGAGTTAGGGGTGCGCAACCGCCATCCAAGCCCAGGGACTGCAAGCCATAAAACGGCTGGTCGGGGCCAAGATGGCGGGACAGGTCACGATAGATCAAAACGTTCCCGCCATGAGGATGCATGCAGAAGAAGGGAGGGCGTGAACCTGCTGGTTGGATGGCAACGAGTGGTGACCAGCTGGGAGCAGAAGCCTCGCGGCGGAGAATCCCAGCGAACTCTTCGATAGTCGGGGCCTCGAAAAGCGTAGCCAGAGGCAATTTGACTTTGAAAACTTTTTCGATTTGAGCAAACAACTGAACAGCCAAAGGTGAATCTCCGCCTAGATCAAAGTAATTCTGGTCGGGATGGATAGGACGAACGCCGAGCAGCTGTTCCCAGATGCGCGTGAGGTCTCTTGTAGTTTCGTCCTCCACCGTGATCACGCCAGACGATAGATCGGTCACATACCTAATCACGGCGTCCCGTTCCAGGAACTGAACGTCGCCCCCCAGGGGATCAGGTCTTACACTCCCGCTTCGCGCTTGCACGCTAGTACTCCTTTGTGTCTCTACAATAAACATTGCCTTGGTTGAAGGCAAGCACTTGCAAGAGATTACCAGAAAGTGTTGAAAATAAAAACATTGTTGAGATATCGAGCGACGTGCTCATCGAAGATTCTCTTCAGCCAATATGTCGATAAATTAGCTTTCCGGTGGCCGTTAGCAACCACTTCGGCATCAAAGGGACAAGCCGCCTAACAATTCCAGCTCCCCGCTCTTCCATCGGCTTTACGTTGACGGATCTCGAAAACCTCCAATAATCAAGTGGCTTTGGAGCAGCTCCCCAATGGCTCTTGAAAGTGATTAGTCCGGGGTTGTCTTGGTCGGAGCGTCCGAAATCAAACTCCGTGGCGCCCGTGGCCTTGGCCTCTTCGATCGCCCTCCAAAACAGAAACGGCATTCCGCCACTGGCTTTGTACCGCGAGTCAAGGCATCCATATTTGTAATAAATGGTGTTCTTGAACCGTAAGTTCAATATAGCCGCAATCGGGGTCTCTCCCTGGTACGCCAAACGGATCTCAAGCCTGTCACCCAAACAGTCGACTAGATTTGCAAACCACTCATAAGGTTGCGGGGGCAAGGAATGGCGAATCCTGGTCAGAATCAGAAGGTCGTAAAAATCTCTTCGCAAATCCTCCGATCGCCCACATTTCTCTTGAAGGCCGGCCCGTTCAGCCCTGCGAACTCGTCGAACGATTGAGTCCTTGTCGAAACCCCGGCGAATCTGGGCAAGGTCGGGACGCAAGTCGAGGCGGTGAATGTAGTACTGCTTCGCAAGTCGAAATCCCGTTCTGTCGCCTTCGTGGAGCAAGTCACTGTTCAGGGGCCGAATCTCGATGTATTTCCAATTCCCCGCTGTCGCTTCAGATTGCAAGCTCGCAACAACGGAGTTCCACTCCTCAATGGAGTTGATTAACGGCTCACAGTGATCAGAAAACGGCACTGATACCATCCGCTCTCCCGTCAGCCAGCTATCAATATGGCAGAAAAGCAGACCACCGCTTAAGACTTGTGCAGGGGAAGAGGTCGTATAGACGACGGGCTCGTATCCATAGGTCTTGCGCAATGCCTTGAGCCAGGCAGCTGAATGGAAAATCGAAGCGTTTGGATCCCTGTCTAGGAACGCTGACCAACGAGGATCCTCCATAGGGTCCAAGCGATAGAGTTGCTTTACTTTCCCGGTAAAGATCGTTTCAACGGTATGCGCACTGCCTTCTACCATGCCATACGACCGAGGAAATCCCCCGTTAGTCTGCACACCTGCGCTCCCGTGTTCCTCTCGAATTGTCATCTTTTGACCAATTCTGCCGATTGAGCAGATTCTTGCAACCCTTAGACCACATTTGAATTGCTGTAAACCAATATAAACAAATGGGTTATGCTTCACCTTGAGGTTTGCTCTCGCGAACCCGCGTCGCTGTATGTGAAAATCTTTTCCTAGAATGCGCCCAGATCATGGACATTTCGGGGCCGAGGCAAGAGGGCGTCCAAATGGTGCGCCTATAACGGCGTAGATGCGGTTGAGAGTAGGCGACTGTGGCCATGCCAGCCTAGACTTTGGTCGTCTCGAAGGCCCACGCCCCATCAATCACTTAGGCCGAGGGCTTGCCAAGATTTCGCAGGAATCACTAGAATGCAATAAAATCAAACGATATGCCTGATCCTAAAGGCTGGGGTCCAAACCCCGGGCCCCTCGCACTTGAAAAAGCTGAGATTCACCTCTGGCGAGCTTATCTTGATCGCGCAGAGATGGTGCTTCATCAATTCGAAGCCACGCTCTCGACCGACGAGAAGGCCCGAGCGGACCGCTTCGTTTTTCGACGCGACCGAAACCATTTTGTTGGCACGCGGGGACTCCTTCGGGAACTGCTAGGGATGTACCTGAGCCGCTCACCGCAAGATCTGCAGTTTGATTATGGCGCTCTGGGCAAACCGTCCCTGCGCGGGGAGATCTTCAACCACGCGGTTCAGTTCAACGTTTCGCATTCCCACGGCTTGGCGTTGCTCGCCTTCACTTTGGGACGCAACTTGGGCGTTGACGTAGAATTTGTCCGTCCCGGTTTCGCGAGCGAAGAAATCGCCAATCGTTACTTCTCGCCGCAAGAGGTTGCAGAATTACGGACATTATCGCCCTCGTTGCAAGAGGAAGGATTTTTTCTTTGCTGGACACGCAAGGAGGCATACGTCAAAGCGCGAGGCCAAGGGCTGCACATCCCGCTCGACAGCTTTCAGGTTTCACTCACGCCGGGCCAGCCAGAGACGTTAAAGAGTCCCGATAGTTACCGTTGGAGGATGTGGTCTCTCCATCCAGATCCGCAATACGTAGGGGCATTGGTGGTCGAAGGACAGGACTTGAGGTTGCGCCAATGGGGTTGGCAGCTGCCGGAGAGCACGTGACGCGGAGGTGTCGCGCTACTCAGAGAGGCCCGCGCGGGGCGCAAAGTTCGAGGCCGGGCGGTCGCTGAAGTTCTCTGGACTCAGGAGTGGCCAACCCGCAAGAGTCCGTCTACCAGATTCAGGTACTCATATTTCTTCTGGGCCCAGTCGTTCTGTGCGACGAGCTCTGTGGCGCGCTCGATCAAGGCTTGCCGCATTTCCTTATGCCGGATCAAATCAAGGATCGCGTGAGCCAGATCATTCTCGTCTTCGCCACGGAAAAATCTGACCACTGAATCATCAAAGTAGTGGCGGTCTACTTTGGTATCGGAGACGATAACCGGTACACCCATAGCCATGAATTCAAGAATCTTTGTGCTGAAGGCTTCGTTACCAAAGGTGTCCTTGCGCTTGGGGACGATGCCGAGTTTTGCTGTTTCAATCACCAAAGGGATCTCACGGAGCGGTATCCTCTCGTGCAGTAATACACGGTCTTGGAGCTGAAGCTGCTCGATCAAGAAAAGAAGCTCTGGTTTCGAGGGTCCGTCACCATAGATATGGAACTCGGCTTCGGGGACGAGATCCTTGACCTTGGCAAAGGCCCGGACGGCCAAATCCAACCCTTGATGCCAGTTCAGCGTTCCATGGTAAAGGATCAGGAACCGATCACTCAGGTCTTTGTTCTTGTTGCTGGGCGTGAAGATGGATCGGTCTGGAACATTGAGAACCACGGTACTTCGGCCTGGGTTGATGGATCGGGACAAAAGCCGCTCCTGCCAAGCGTGATTCGCAATGATCACATGGCTCGCAAACCTGGCACAGAAACGTTCGGCCCTGCAGAGGAAACGGAAACCAAGTGATTTTTCAGAAACTCCGAATTTGCTGGCATAGAATTCCGGCAGGATGTCGCGGATGTCAAGAATGATGGGGGTTCGTCGAAAGCGAGGCAGAAGTGCCGAAAAAACTAAGAAGTCAGGCACCGAATGAATGTGCACTATATCGTACTTCTTACGGAGATCGTGGATCGAGACTTGATACAGGGCACGGGTCAGGAAAAGGAGAAGGCGCCAAATGTAGGAGAGCAGGTTTTTCTCGTTGAACAATCTTCCTTGCAGCCGTCGGACCCGCACGCCGCCCAAGATTTCCACTCGCGCCGTCCCGGGCTTTCGCAGGGAAAAGACGTCAACCTGATCGCCTCGTTGCGCGAGTGTTTCCGCATAACGCATTACTCGACTGTCTGTTTCATAGAAGGTGTAAGCGACCATGCAAACGCGAAGCGGGCGACGCTTCTGCCGCGCCGTGATGCGCGGGCCCTTCTCTCCATCTTGGATTTCCTCTTGAAGTTCCGCCACTGGCATATTCTGCATCGGACTGCTTGAAAAGGAACTGGCTGGTTTTACGAAGCACAGCAGTTCCGAGTACTTCTATTCCCTTGCTTAACTGCAATTCCTAATCCATCTGTCGCAAATGGCCCGCCCCTATCCAACACCTTCATTATCACATACATAGAACAATTTCCACATATCGAAAGGTCATTCTAAGAGTTGACATTGTTGAGCCAGAGGAAAAATGATTCCACACATCGTTCAAGCGAATCCGAGTCGAAAACCCACGATCGCACTGTGGCACCAGTAACGGAGTAAGAGTCTTATCCAAATTTTGACTACATGGATTTGCAATAATCAATGCCGTGAAACGCCCTTCACCCGGGGAATGAGTTTACAACAAAGGGGCACGGGTTTTCTCAGTGCCAGGGAGAAATGTCGACCTCGGATTGCCGCTCTGAAACCCACGATCAGTAACTCTTGTATTTTCAATCACTTAGAAAAAACAGAAAACGGCCGAGCGCCCCTGCGGCCGTTTCGCCATTGGCAGGGGAATTGCCGCTCACTCTCCGGAGATTGAATTCGACTGGGACTTTTGTGGCGGGAGCCTAGGCAGTCTGTTCTCAGCATCACCTATGTCCCCTGGTCCTGCAAGGAGAGACTCTTCGTGAACGTTCTGGCGGATGCCGCAAGGAATTCTTTCGATGGCAAGTCTTGGTTTGCACTTCAGGTGCGGTCAAGGCGTGAGTCTAGCATTGCGGCTCAACTCATTGAACAGGGCTATGAGTGCTTCCTCCCTCTCTACAAAAGCGTCCGTCGCTGGTCAGACCGGATGAAAGAACTGGAGCAACCGCTGTTCCCAGGTTATCTGTTCAGCCGCTTTGACTATCTGAATTGTCGGTCGCTTTTGATGACTCCGGGCGTACAGCAAGTCCTGGGGAACGGCCGCAGTCCGATTCCGGTGGAAGAGCAGGAACTCCAATCGATCCGGCAAGCGCTCGGCTCGGGATTGCCGAATCAGCCGTGGCCGTACCTCCAAGTCGGCGAGCGAGTTCGAGTGAACTACGGAAGCCTGAACAACCTTGAAGGATTCCTGATCAATTTCAAAGGGAGTCATAGAGTGGTTTTGTCTGTGACCCTCCTACAGCGGTCTGTCGCCATGGAGATCGATCTTGCCTGGGTGACACCGGTGCGCGAGACAAGTTCGGCAACCACATCGAGAGTCTTCACTGGCCAAATGGCGAGAGCCACTGTTCTATTGCAGTAGGCGACACAAGCGGGCTTCGCTTTTGTCAAAAGATGAAGGGAAGAATGGGACTATTCCGGACAGCAGTTAATAGGGAACCGAAGCGGCCAGATTTGGTGGCGCGAGTGCCGCGTACCAAAGCCCAAGAGGTCTCGACGCGAATAATCTTGGGTGAAGCTGAATTCTGTTCGATGGTCTATTTGGAACGCCGCCGTGCAGAGCGGGCGCAGAAACGCTATGTGCTGCTGCTAGTGCATGTGAAAGACGCCATCCAGGACACCCAGAAGACCCGCACGTTAGAGAAGATTACGGGGACGCTCTGCAAGTTTACGCGCGAAACCGATATCATCGGCTGGTACGTCGAAGACAATCTAATCGGAGTGATCGGCACGGAGATTGGGAAAGCAAGTCCAAAAGAGGTACGTGAAGCAATTACTGAGAAACTTCGCTGTGCGTTCCTCGAGGCCGTGGGGCCGGAGAAGGCTTCTCTGATCTTCGTATCATTCCATTTTTTCCCCGAAGAGCACGAAAACGGGGATTTGGACAATTCGGAGAACATCGAGCTCTATCCCGATTTGTGGAGAAAGGGAACTTCGCGCAGGCTGGCGCTGGGTGTGAAGCGCGCCATGGATATCGCCGGAAGTGCTACTGCCCTCCTCCTCCTCTCACCCTTGTTTGCGCTGATTGCGCTGGCGATCAAAGTGACGTCGAAGGGCCCGGTGCTTTTCGGCCAAGAGCGTCGAGGTCAGTACGGCAAGAAATTTATGGTCCTGAAGTTCCGCTCGATGCGCACGGACTGCGACAGCCGGATCCATCAGGAATATGTGAGTCGATTCATCGCCGGACAGGTCTCAAATAGCAGTGCGCAGGGCGAAAAGCAGGTTTTCAAGATTCAGAAGGATCCGCGAATCACTCCTATCGGACGTATTCTCCGCAAAACCAGCTTGGATGAACTGCCGCAATTCTGGAATGTGCTGGTTGGCGAAATGTCGCTCGTTGGCCCCCGTCCTCCGGTGGAATATGAATTCAAAGTTTACGATGTCTGGCATCGCCGCCGCGTGATGGAAATCCAGCCCGGGATCACCGGCTTGTGGCAGGTCGAAGGGCGCAGCCGCACTCAATTTGATGACATGGTTCGCCTGGATCTGAAGTACGCACGGATCTGGTCGATCTGGCTAGATCTGAAGATTCTTCTTCGAACCCCTGGAGCAGTCGTCTCCGGGGACGGCGCACACTAAACAACAGGTTGCCGTTTATTGTCACTCGAGCTTGCCCACTTTACCTATGCCCTCCCGCGGGTCGCCGTTCCCCGGCGTCACGAAGGGCACTACAGCGCATCGCTAACTAGCAGTCAAGAACCGGAAGCTACCCCGCATTTCCGAATTGCCGAGGCAAAGAGGAGAACCCATGCTAAGGATCGGCGTGATTGGCTACGGATATTGGGGCCCGAACATTGTTCGTAACTTCCATAACCACGAGTGTTCGGAGGTGGCGCTGGTCTGTGACAAGAGCCCGATGGTGCAGGAGCGCTTGAAGAAGGCGCATCCGGCGATTCCGTTCACCTCCGACGCGATGGAAGTCGTGAAATCGCCGGACATTGACGTTGTGGCGGTGGTAACCCCAGTGTGGACGCATTTCGAGCTCGCCAAGGCCGCCCTAGAGAATGGCAAACATGTGTTTGTCGAAAAGCCATTTACTTGCAGCGTTGCCCAGGCAGAGGCCCTCATCGAGTTAGCCGATCGCAAGAATCTACAGATCATGGTGGATCACACCTTTCTCTTCACCGGGGCGGTCAAAAAGATTCGGCAGTTGGTTGATGATGGAGCGCTCGGTGATCTTTACTACTACGACTCGCTCCGCGTAAACCTGGGATTGTTTCAACACGATGTGAACGTCATCTGGGATCTGGCGCCGCATGACCTGTCAATCATGGACCACGTCATAAAGGAAAAACCTGAAGTGGTGGTGGCGACGGGTGAAAAGCACCTGAACGGTGTCGAAGATGTGGCGTTCATCACGGTTTATTTCCCCAAACGAATCATCGCTCACATCAATGTGAATTGGCTCTCACCCGTCAAAGTGCGCACGACATTGATCGGGGGCGAAAAGAAGATGCTTGTGTGGAACGATCTTGAAGCCGACGAAAAGATCAGGGTGTACGACAAAGGCGTAAGCATGGCAAGCAATCCAAGCAATTTGCACCAGCTGCTCGTGAGCTACCGCTCCGGAGATATGTGGGCGCCACAGGTGGAACAGATTGAGGCCTTGCGTGCGGAGACGGCCTATTTTCTGAAATGTATCGACGAAAATAAGAAACCGTTTAACGATGGGGTCGCGGGCCTCCGCGTCGTGCGAATCCTCGAAGCCGCTGAGAGATCCGTCCGCAATCGCGGAGAGGCGATTACGCTGTGAGCGAGTTCGTTTCTATCGCCCCGACCGTCAGGCTTGGAAGAGACGTAAAGCTCTCGAAGTTTATCAATCTCTATGGTTGCGAAATTGGGGACGAGACCAAGATTGGGGCTTTCGTCGAGATCCAGAAGAATGCGCGGGTCGGACGCCGCTGCAAGATTTCAAGCCACACATTCATCTGCGAAGGCGTGGACATAGAAGACAACGTGTTTGTCGGTCATTCCGTGACGTTTATCAATGACCTTTATCCCCGAGCCACAACCGTGAATGGCGAGCTGCAATCCGAAGCGGACTGGAAGGTCGAAAAGACACTCGTAAAGAAGGGCGCTTCCATCGGGTCGGGCTCGACAATTTTAGCCAATGTTACGATCGGCGAAAACGCCATCGTTGGCGCTGGAAGTGTAGTGAGGAAAGATGTCCCGGCAAACGCCATTGTTGCCGGGAATCCCGCCAAGTTTCTGCGGTTCACCTCAGAGGAGAAGAAATAACACCCATGACAAACAACGCAAAAATTCCGTTCCTTGATCTCGTGAGCCCTCACCAGGAACTCGAGACCGAATTGCTTGCGGTTGTGAAAAAGGCTTTCGATACGGCGGGTTTTATCGGTGGCCCAATGGTCGAAGAGTTTGAGCGTGAATTTGCGAAGTTTTGCGATGCGAAATACTGTATCGGCGTGAGTAGCGGCACCGATGCGCTGCGCTTCGCTTTTATGGCCGCGGGTGTCGCACCCGAAGACATCGTCATCACCGTTCCGCACACCTTTATCGCCACCACCGAAGCGATTTCGCAGGCCGGCGCGCAGATCGCCTTTGTGGATATCGACGAAGAAACCTACACCATGGATCCGGAAAAACTCCGCGAGTACCTGGAAAATAAATGCGAATTTGACCCCTCGCGGGGAAAATTGATTGATAAGGCATCGAAGTGTGCTGTCTCGGCCGTAGTTCCCGTGCACCTCTACGGGCAGATGGCGGACATGGACCCGATTCTGGAGCTTGCCGAGAAATACAATCTAATTGTGATTGAGGATGCCTGCCAGGCACATGGCGCCGAGTATTTCTCGAAGAAAGACGGCAACTGGAAGAAGGCAGGTTCCATGGGCCACGCGTCTGCTTTCAGTTTCTACCCAGGAAAGAATCTTGGGGCTTGTGGCGAAGGCGGCGCGATCACAACCAACGATGAGACTATGGCGAGGAAAATGAAGATGATCCGCGACCATGGTCAGGTGAAAAAGTACTACCACGACATCGAGGGCTACAATGGGCGGCTCGATTCCATTCAGGCAGGGTGGCTCACCGTAAAGCTCCGCCACCTGGCGAAATGGAATGACTCGCGCCGTACTTTGGCGCAACGCTATCATGAGCTTTTCTCAGAACTGAAGGAGGGGATCACTATCCCGAGAGAAGCTTCTTGGACCAAGGGTGTCTATCATCTCTACGTCGTACGCGTTCAGGACCGGGACGCACTACAAGCGCATCTCGCTGAGGCAGGTATTGGCACAGGCATTCACTACCCGATTCCTCTGCATCAACAGAAAGCGTACGAGCATCTTGGCTATCATGTCGGGGATTTCCCCGTAACAGAGCGCATCGCGCAGGAGATCGTCTCCTTGCCGATGTTTCCCCAGTTCAGCCCCAGCCAGCAGGATGAGGTTGTGAGCAAGACCGCGGAATTCCTGAACGCCAGGGTGACGGCGACAAGATAGACAACTCTGTCGGCAGGATAAATCAAGAAACCCGCAATCGATCGGCGGGCCCCTTAGAGAGTTTTTCAGAGCTTCCTTTTCAGGCAATCCTAATTGCCGCATCTCGGAACTGACTCAACATGCCTCGCATAGACCGATTGGTCACGCTCTACCTTTCCCATCCCTTGGCTCGTGCACTCGGACCCGACGAGAGGTCGCGGGTGCCGATTCTGATGTATCACAGCATTTCCGACAATTTGTTCGGAATGTCTCATCCCTATTTTCACATCAACACGCTCCCCGAGGTCTTTTCGGCACAGATGCGATGGCTGCGGAACTCGGGCTTTAGGACGATTGGTCTCCCCGAGGTGTTAACAGGTCTGCAGACGGGGGCGGATTTCTCGAAGACGGTTGCGATCACGTTTGACGATGGCTATCGGGATTTTTACACCGATGCGCTGCCAGTCCTGAAGCAATGTGGGTTTACCGCTACGCTTTTCCTTGCTACTGACCGAATCCGAAATACCCCGGCGCGAATCGAAGGGGCCGACTATTTGACTTGGAGCGATGTGCGCGAATTGCACGCCGAGGGAATTTACTTTGGCTCTCACACAGTGACTCATCCCGATCTACGTTCACTCGGGCCCGATCA
>WNFT01000224.1_pt1 | contig 43900 bp, 39 predicted proteins | sample 5400191 | NCBI WGS metagenome assembly WNFT01 (sample SAMN13153359, study PRJNA577476) | soil metagenome | isolation source: 80 cm saprolite under Madrone tree | place: USA:California | collected 2016-06-14 | reverse complement strand
CACAGCACGAATTGTGGCCGTAGCCCGGTCAGCTCGCCCATAGTCTGAGCCGCCATCAGGCTCTTACGACCCTTTTCCAGGGCTCCCGGTCGGTCGTCTGCCACAACGATCTCGGTGGCACCCAACTCCTGGGCGATCAAAAGGAAGTCGAGGCTACTACCGTACTTCTCAGGCAAACCTGCGATGAGGACACGCTGCGCACGCGTCCGTCCGTCCAGCCATCTGCCCAATACCAGGCGCTTAGCGAAGTATTCATATGCGGTGCCGATACCCTCACCTTCGGCAAATGCCAATCGGTAAAGAGACTTGATGGATCGAAACGGTAGCATCTATTTTAGCCCTTAAGCTCCGCAACAAGATCGAAAACGCCAGAACTCCCGAATCGCAATCAGTCCCGCCGCAGAGCTAAGCCACGGCATGCGTGACTCCCGCCGGAAAATCATGCTGGGGCGTGGCCTGGCTCGTGATATCCTTTGCAGAGTCGTGGAGAGAAAGCTAGCTTACAAAGGGACTGGCCCGGTCGCTGAACAAACTGCCTGCGACAAGCTCTAGCGAATAATTCTGAAACATGCCTCTTCCGGGCCTGCAAGAATCTCAAAGACTGCGTAGATTGACCGCCCATCGAGATTCCAGCACCCCGGCCGGCGATTCTTCTCGCAGCAGAGATTCTGTCATGAGTTCAGAGAAGAATTCACTCATGCCATGAGTGATCACGGCTTAGCAAACTCACCCATACAGTATATTGGCGCGAAGCATTTTGTTGTAGCCTCGGGTTCATGCCCAATCGTATAGCGAGGCGCCGAACAACACGCCATGGAGAACTCACACAATGAATGACGCTAGCCACATGGACCCAAAGAACGCGGTAAACAAAAACGCATTGGTAACCGGGCCTACCGGATTTGTGGGCGTTCATCTAATTAGAAAATTACTCGACGAAGGTTATTGCGTTTTCGCCATCGCCCGAGATGAAAACAAATTAATCGAGCTTCTCGGAAAAACCCCCCATGATCGGCTCGTAATTCTAAAAGGTGACTTGCTCAACGCCGCCGACCTCGAAAAACTTTCACATGACTTACAGAATCGAGTCGGCAACTTGCAAGTAGTGATCCACCTGGTGGGAGGCGGACCTCTGACTTCCAACAGGAGTTTAGCACCGCAGGTCTTCGATCTGAATTACACAACAACCGCGAATCTTGTCCGAATCCTAGAGGCTACCAATAAACTCTCAGCTATACCGTTATTCATATATTTCAGTAGTTTAACTGCTATGGGAATGCCGGCCACCCCTGTAGATCGGATGCGCTACGATGAAACGACAGCTTGCAATCCAGTCCTCCCGCATGGGAAAGCCAAACTAGCCACCGAGGAATTTCTAAAAGAATTGGCAATCAAGAATAAATTGAAAGCCGTAAATCTAAGGTTTCCTCAAATTTACGGTGGCGACAATGACCCTCTGATTCCCGTAATCAATCTCCTTCGAAAGGGAGTTTTCCCGGTAGTGCGCAACAAGGTCGGTAGTTTGCCGCTTATCCATCTCACGGACGCCGTTAACGCCACTTATGCTGTCATCGGGGGCGCCACCCGCATCCCTGGGAACTACGCGGTATACGTGATCTGTGAAAAAAGTTACTCGTACGATTATTTAACAGACTTAGTAAAAAAGAAATATGGCCACAGCGGGACCTTAAAAATCCCATATTGGTTGTTTTACCTGGCGACACTTGCTGCTGAAGGAGGATTCAAACTACTGGGAAAACCTGAACCACTCAACAGACTGAGATTGGTGTCGATGACCACAGATAGGATCATCGACTGTAGAAAATTCATCGACACATTTAATTTTAGATTCGGCCATGATCTTCAGGGCTTTGTGCTTGATCAGCTGACTTTAAACTGAACGATGGACCAGTCTGAAGTGTGAACACCTGGCGCTACCAATTAGCAAAAACAGGTATGATTCGGCGGAGTCGATGAATCGGCTGAACCTCACTATCCAACCGCCTCCGCGCGGATCACTTTGACCGCCGGAACAATCGACCAAGTCGTGATGAAACCCGCCAAGTTACCGACCAATCCCCCCAATACCATCACGAGCGTCATATAAACGAGGTTGCTTCGGCCAAATACGAACATGCACAATCCTTGCAGAACCAGAACCCCAAGCAGGGCATAAATAAACGCTGGCCGTTCAAGCGAGAGCGCATAATTCAGCCAGATATTCAATCCAGCATAGAGACCAGCGGCCAGGCATGCAAGTCCGAGGATGATGCTCGGGTTGGCGTAGGCAGCGCCAAACACGGTTCTCACCAGCGCTCCAGGGTACAAGAAACAGATCGTGGCCAGAATGAATCCTGGAACCAAGACGCCAGCTAGCGCCATTAGCAAAACTGGCCGGGCATCGCGCCCGGTCGCTTGGCGCAGCTTGGCCTTGGGGAGCAGAATTATTCCCATGGCCAACGGGAAGAACAAACACACCTTCGACAGGGTGACAACCGGGCCGTAATTGCCCGCTATCGCCGAACTGAAAAAGCGTTTGACGAACAGAGCGTCCAGATTCACCAACATGCCAAAGACTGCTAGCCCCAGGAGCGTATGGGCCGAGTAATGCCAGCTTACGCGATGAGCAACGACCTCGTCAGCATCGCGGAATTGGGGACGAAGCCACATCCGGGCCAGCACCAGGGCCGCGAAACAAGCGAGCGGCAGTGCGAAAATTGCCCCGACAGCTTGGTACCCAAGCCAGATGAAGCCAGCAGTAAAGAGCAATCGAAGAAATGCCTGACAGGCGTGCACTAATCCCAAGCGCCCAAAAGCCTGCATTCCCTGGAGTACGCCATCCGTGATCGGCCGGAGAAATAATGCCAGGATCATTGGAGTGGCCGCCCACAGCGGCCGAGAGCCGGATAACCGCAGCAGACGTCCCGAAGGGACGCTGAGAAGCGCGAGCAGCGCAGTCGCCAACAATCCCCACTGCCAAGCCCAGCGCCAAGCACGCTGCACAAAGGCTCCGAGGCTCGACTGATCGGCTTTTGCGCTCAGGTCCGCTGTGTAAAAAGCCACAACATTGCGAATGGCAATCGATAGATACAGAAAGATCTGCAGGATTGCCGCAACCGAGACAAATACGCCGAACTCGACAGGCGCGAGCCATCGGCCAGCCAGAACATTCGCAACGTAGTCCAACGCTCCAGCGAGAATCATCGCTGCTGACAAAATGAGTCCGTGCTTCATGCCGACCGAGCGGATTAATGATTGCAAACTGGCTTTCATTTAGCTCCCTGCATCGCACCACACTCCACTAGGCTCGGCCGAGTATCACCTTAGGGTTGGCATCTGCGCACGTCGCTTCACAACAGCTCCCGGACTTCTCAAATCGTGAGCCCGTTGTTCTTGAGCAATTTCTGAACTCGTTTTCGTAGCACAGCACGGTCGTAAAGCCCTGGAAAGAGGCGGTCAGCGAGATCAATACTGCGTTCCCGCCAACCGATCACCTGGGTCTTGCGTTTGCCATCGAGCAGGTTGACGATCGCCTGTGCGGTTTTGTGAACCTCTGCCCCCGCATCGGCGGAAGTGGGTTCAAACCCGTACCACTCGGCTTGATGGCGGAATTGGGTTTTCAGCAAACCTGGGAAGGCACAAATGAACTCGATTTTTTTGTGAGCATATTCGATCTGGAGACATTCCAGGAAACGAGCTGTCGCCGCCTTACTGGCTGAATAATAGGCCTCGAAGGGAACGGCTCGGCGCGCGGCGATGGACAGAATGGCCGCGAATTTTCCTGCCTGGCCCTTTTTGGTCCAGTATTCGGCGGCGCGCCTGGCAGCCGTCGTGCAAGTCCAGAAATTCAACTCAAACATCTGCCGCGCGCGCTCCAGAGGGATCAAGTTCGTGTTCCCGAAAACCGCGGCTCCTGCCACGAAAATCACGGCATCGATGGAAGCTGCAGTTTCTCTCTCGATTGTCGAATAGTAGGTTGACCAATCAACAGAGGTGGCATCGATGCAATAGAACTTTTGGATTCGCAATGCATCAGCCGGCTCAGTTCTGCCGAGTACAACCACTTTGTGCCCTTGATCGAGCAAGGTCTTGACCAGCGCTCCGCCGAGACCCCTGCCGCCGCCTACGACTAGGATCTGCTTCACTTCTGCAGTCCTTCTTGGATTACGGGTTCCAAGCTCTTTTCCGGCGAATACTGCAAGGGATCGATGCCCAGTCGCCGGAAGGTGTCAGAGGGTTCGTAGACCGTATCCAGACCAATGACCCCTAGCACTTCGCCCCAAGTCAGCAGGTCATAGCGAGGATTCTTGGAGCGAAAGGTATGCCGCAAGAGGGTGCCCATGAGAGTCAGCGGGAGTGGCAGAGTGGTGCCTTTTTGTGAAAGGTTTCGGCGAATCATCGCCTCGAGCTCACAATTCGTGATTGGCGCAGGATCGGCAATCACGAACGCGCTCCCGGAAGGTAGGTCGTCGGCACTGATGATTCGCCGGACCACTTCCACAAAGAGGTTCATGTCGCACAGGTGATGGCGGGCGGCCCGCGGGTACAGCCGGAGCACGATTCCCCGCTTTGCCAACTTCACTAAGCTGTCTACCATACCGTCCGTGTGCCGAGCATACAGAACTCCAGGACGGAGGAAAATCAGTCGAAAACCGGCCTCTGCTGCGGACCTCTCCAGGAACTGATCTACTTCGAACTTTGCCAGAGCGTAAGCCGGTGAGGGAAAGGACTTTGGGTCGGGCGGCTTGTGATTTCCGAGCTTGTGTTCCGAAGACTTGCCGAGCACAGCCGCGCTCGACATGTGAATAAACAATGCTCCCTTGCGAATCCAGGGAACGATTGCAGACGTTGCTCCCTGATGCGACCGCTGATAGTCCGCGTACGTCAAGCCGGGACGCAGCCGGAAACCGCCGGCATTGATGATCACATCGGCGTTCATCAAGAGATCCTTGGCGCGACTGACGTGAACATCGCCGTTCTGGCAGCGACCGTAAACGAGGCGTTCGGCGTGCAAGGCTTCCGCCAGGCGGCCACCGACAAATCCGTCGGCACCGACGACGACAATGAGTGGCTTAGTAGGCATATAGTCTGAGGAGAAGAAAATACTGGTGCACCCGCTCAAGTCCAAGCCGTGTGCAGACAGCACCTGCGGGGCAATGGGCGCACACGTTGGTCATTCCTTCGTTCGCTCGTAGCTCATGACCGGCCGGTACACGCAACCGCAGCGGCGGCCTTGCGGACAGTCGGGCAGAGGAAGACGTGGGGCTTCATCGGGATGGTAGATTTTACCCTGGGGCAGTTGCCGCGCTGCATCACAACACTCTTGCGTCGGCTGAACAGTTACGCCCACGATGGAACCCTTAGCGCGCATGCCGAGGCGGTAAGCCGCCAGAGTTTTCTCGGCGTAAGCCGGGTCTTTTTCCATATCGTGTTGAAACTTATTCAGCCATTCAAAGCCCATGAAAGTGTTCCTTAAGAACCACAGTTGCCAAAGCGGCTTCGCCTAGGTTACCTAGGTTACCAAGCTTGCGAGCTTTTGACCTTCTGCGCTACGATGTCGGCACGAACCGATGAAACTGAGCGTAATCTCGCCGACGTACAATGAGTCGGAAAATGTCGGCCTGCTCATTGCTGAGCTCGAGAAAATTCTGGCAGGTACCGATTACGAAATATTGATTAGCGATGACAACTCTCCGGACCTAACATGGGCGCGAGTTGAAGAGATCGGACGGCACAATCCCCGGGTCCGAGTTTTGCGCCGAACCTCAAATCGAGGTCTTGGGCCCAGTGTCGTGGACGGTTTCAATGCCGCTACCGGCGAGGCTGTGGCCTGTATCGACGCCGACTTGCAGCACGACCCCGCGGTGCTCCCGCGAATGCTTAATGAGTTGATGAACGGCTCAAACCTGGTGGTAGCCACCCGGTACATGCCCGGTGGTGGTACCGCCAACTGGGGCATAATTCGCCGTTTCGGCTCCTGGGGCTGCACGAAGCTGGCGCAGTGGCTCCTGGGAGTTAAGCTGCGAGACCCAATGTCAGGTTATTTCATGATGCGGCGCGACGACTTCCTGATGGTCCGTGACCGCCTGGACGCCCGGGGTTTCAAGATTCTCCTGGAGATCGCTGCCCAGATGCACCCTTGCAACCTGGGCGAAATTCCGTATACCTTCGGTCCCCGGGCTCTCGGTGATTCTAAGCTTTCCAAGAAGATTGTTTTGGCGTATCTTTCGCAGCTCTGGCGCCTATGTCGCAAAGTCCGCTTCCGTAGGCTTGGCTCAAGCGCTGGTTAACCGTTAAACCAGGTCTTGAGACTGAGTGTGCCCACGACTATCGGTCAAGGGCGAGCGCCCGAACTGAATACCTTCGCCCCCACGCGCGCCAATGTCGGAATGTCGTGCAGCATGTTGGTATACGAAGCGTTGGCCAGCGGGCAATGACACTCCCTTGCCGCGATGCTCCGGCGCACTTCCCTGATTTTGTCGCCGAACCAAATCTCCTTGAAATCGTAGTTGTGGTCGCGCAGATTGCCGAGATTATCGGCTCGCACGCAGCAAGGCCACACGGTCCCATCGGCATAGATTTGGGCGCTTACCCAGCCGGCATAGCAGGCGATGACTTGATCTTTCTCGTCCAGAATGCGCTTCACCAGTTTGTAGTACTCCACTCGAAGTGCCTCGGTGATCTTGGCCACACCCGTGAACTGCTTGCTTTCGACATAGGCAATCAGGCGGTCGATGGCCTTTGAGTACGCTTCCGAGCCGGGCGTAATAGGCAGGCCGACAGTGTCCAGCTCGACGCGCGGTTCGGCGATCTCGGTGATAAATTGATCGGCGCCGGACTTGTCGGCGTAGGCGATAAGTTCGTCTAAGTGCCCGACGCTGAAGACGGAAACCACAGAGTGGATGCCGACCGTCAGGTTCTTCAAGCTCTTCCGCAACGAAAGAAGTTGGCCAAGGCGTTCTTCGAACTTTACAAAGTTCCCCTTGATGCCACGGATGTAGTCATGCTTCTCCCCCACGCCATCCAGAGAGAGGTTGATGATCAATTGGCTCTTGGGGCAGGACTTGGCGATCTGCTCGACGCGCTCGGGAATGTTGGGCAGGATAGCGTTGGTGGGAATGTTGATAACACCCGGAGAGCAGTGTTTATAGGCCAATTGGGCCAGTTCCACGACGTGCGGATACATCAGCGGTTCTCCGCCGCTGATCGTGAACCAATACGGTGTTTTGCCAAGCGAGGCGAGAACTTTGTCCCACTCGTCGATGGTCAGTTCGTTCTCGCGCTTCATCCAAATATTGCACGTCAAGCAACGCGAGTTGCACTTGGGAGAAGGAGAAAGCGTCAGATTCAACGGCAACAACTGGGGCCAGCCAAACTTACGATAGAGTTTGAACAGCGGAATCCGCGCGAGAATGCCCGCGGTGGAGTTCATATCTTGTGGACCCCCTTGGAATCTGCGAGCACCTTGAGTTGTTTGGTAGTGGTGGCCATCTCCCATACCCGGTGATCGCGCCGCTTCTTGTAGTCGCGTAACCCAAGCAAACGGCCGTAGGCTTCCAGCCCAACCACAGCCCAAGTCCAGGAGAACTCCCTGGGACGGAAATCGAGGTTGCGGAGCAGGAGCACGAGGATCTTGAGGGCGCTCATGGTGCTTACGCTGTAGCCCAGGGTGTCGCGAACCGCCAAGTGGCCGGCATAGATACGGCGACGCTGACACAAGAAGTCGCCTACCGTTTCCGGACCCTTGTTGTAAACAACCGCAGTGGGAACGTACTGGACGCGATAACCCTGACCGCGCACTACTGGTTCGATGCTGGCCTCGTCCACTGCAGTATGATAGGGAATTCGCTCGAAAATCTTACGGAATGCGCACATCTCGCCGGCCTTGAAACTGGCCAGGTTAATCTTGTGATGCAGTTCCCACAGCATGTGGGCGGCAAAGCCCATGAATAGTTCGGGATCATTGACCGGAACGGGGCGCGAGCTGGTCATCCCGACTTCTGGGTCCGCGAGAGGGGCCACCAATCGTTCGATGGCGTCGGGTTCGGGGAGCAAGTCGGCGCTACAAAGGACCAGCACCTTTTCATTCGCCAAGGGCAGGTACTCGTTAATCGCAACCGCTTTGCCTGACCGCTTCTCTTGCACCAGCAGACGAATACGCGGATCGGATTTTGTCCAATCGCGTACAATGGCCTCGGTATTGTCCGTGCAACCGCTTGCCACGACGACAATCTCGGTGATCGTAACGGTCTTCAGCCGTTGCGAAGTCACTGCCTCGAGAAGCGGCCCGATATTGCCTTCCTCGTTGTAAGCCATAATCCCAACAGAACACGTCATGGGCATTGGAGTACTCTCCTCGATGGTGAATGTTGCAACAGAAATTGGCGCTGGTAGGGACATTAGCTACACATGGGAACGCATGCTTCGGATCCTAAATGCAGGCATATCAACATTTGACCGGAACCACTGATGTTCGATTCGTTGAAAATCCTTTTTCGCAAGAATCTGATCTGTGAAAAAAAACCACCATGGCAACTATCAGGCAACGATCAACCCATATGCTTGTATAAGACTCCGCCGGCCGCAGACAAGAATGCGTCGGGCAAACTACGGAAAAGTTCGCGGAGGACGCGCGAGTCCCACTGCGGCGCTTTCTGTCTGCGCGCAGAATTCATGTATCTAAAATATGTCAGTAACTTTCTCTTGGCTCCGAGTCTGTCCTTGAAAACAATCAAGCCCTCGTTGTTCAAGTCGGAACGGCCACAATCAATCGTTTCCGCACCCGACGCCTTACTTTCTTCGACGAGCCTCCAAAACAGAAAGGGCATACCGCCTAGACTGTGGAACCTTTCGTCGGAACATCCATATTTGTAAACCACGGACGAACGATGTTGCAGGGTGAGCATAGCCGCGATTGGAACACCGTTTTTCCGAGCCAGCCTGATCTGAAATTTGTCCTTCATCCCCTCGAGCAAGTTTCTGAACCAGGATCGTGGTTGAGGGAGCAATCGATGCCGCCGCCTGGTAGTTAACAGAAGTCCATAGAATTCGTCCACAAGGTTTTCAGATTGGCCGACTTCATAAGAAAGTCGTTCTCTTTCTGCCCTTTGGATCTTTCGTCGAAATGAATTCTTGTGCAATGCTCGAAAGATCTGCTCCAAACTGGGTTTTATGTCAAGCTCGTGAAACCAGTACGAGCGGCTCGGTTGTAGGCCGTTGTCTGTATCCCCAACCCCCAATAATGGCCGGAGCTCGACGTACTGCCTCTGTTGTGAATCGCATTCTACTCGCAACCAATTCATAAATTCTTGGGACTCGCTAAGTTCATTGAATAGGGGCTCGCAATGATCTGCAAACGGCACGGATACCAAGCGACTTCCCGTGATCCAGCTCAAAACACGGCACAGAACAAGACCATTCTCCAGTGGCTCGCCCGCAGGCGCGCTCGTCAGAACCAATGGCTCATATCCATAGGTGCGAGCCAATGACTCCAGCCAACCACGTTGATGGAAAACTGATGCCTTGGGGTGGCGAGCAACCAGTTCATCCCAACGGTTGTCCGAGAGCGGGTTTAGAACATGAATTCTCACTGTCTTCCTACGCCAAGATAACCCTAGTTGCCAAGGGTCGTCCCTGCGGGATGGCCCGAGCGGTACCTCTGGAAATAGCTTTCTGGCCGTGTATTGAGAATAGAGACGTGAGCCTATGTTCGAAAAGCGGACAAATGATCAGTCCGGATTAACTCCTGGCAGGTCACTCCGTAACCGTCACTCCGCCGTCCAGATAGGCTACCGCCAATAGCTTGGTCGGCGTACCCACCAGGAAAGGTCGCAATCAGCCTGCCAGACTTCGCAACTCTAGGCGAACTTAACTCGGACAAAATGTGTCTTAATTGTTGAAAATAGGCCGGTTAGCCACAGATGGAAGAGTCTAAGCCGTGGCCCCGAGGCGCCATTATCCTCGGGACGGAGCCAAAGGGAAAAGTCTTACCACGATTTGCGAACAGTTTTCCTCGAGCGAAGCTCGAAATGGATGCGTCATGATTGCAGCAACAGTATCTGGCGGGCAGCATCCAGCAGAGACTGTGCAGACACATCGGCGTCGCCGCAGGCGACCTGGCCGCTCTTCAGTATTCGAGCCGTTCTGCACCCTGCGTTTCTGCCAGCTTTCATATCGATGTCGGAATCACCGATCATCCAGGACGCCTGCAGATCAATTTCATGCTCGAGTGCCGCTCGGAATAGCATGCCCGGAGATGGTTTGCGACAGCCACAAGGAGGTTGCTCCTCGTGTGGGCAATAATACACTTCAGTTATTACCGCCCCAGTCTTTGCCAACTCCCGGCACATTCGATTGTGAATCGACTCCAGTTCGTTTGCTGTCAACAATCCCTTCGCCACACACCTTTGATTGCTGACGGTCAAGACGCAGAAGCCAGCTCGGGTGAGCAAGGAGATCGCTGCGGGAACCCCGGGAAGAAACTCCATCTCTTCCCAACGGGTTACATACTGGCCTTCCGGCGGCTTGCGATTGATAACCCCGTCACGATCCAGAAATACGGCCCTCTTCATGGAATATTTCCCGCTCCACTAGCTCTGAGATGATATGGCCGATAAGGATATGGCATTCCTGAATTCGCGGCGTCTCGTTCGATGGGACACAGATACAGTAGTCCACTGCATTCCTTAAATTGCCGCCGCTACCGCCAGTTAGGGCGACTGTTTTCAACCCGATTATTCTGGCCGTCGACACGGCGCGAAGCACATTTGCCGAATTTCCGCTCGTCGAAATGCCGAAAGCGAGGTCGCCCGGACGAGCCAAGGCTTCGAGCTGTCGAGAGAAGACTCGATCGAATCCGTAGTCATTTCCGATGGCAGTGACGCACGAACTGTTAACGGATAGGGCTAATGCAGGCAAGGCGGCCCGATCAAAGGCAAAGCGTCCAACTAGTTCCGCGGCAATATGCTGCGCGTCAGCCGCACTACCGCCATTGCCAAACAAAAGAAGCTTGTTCCCTCGCCTTAGGGCCTCGACAAGAATCTCGCTTACCTTCGCGACCGTCGATACGAGGTCCGTGCTGCTGAGCAGGGATTGTTTCGTAGCGATCGACGCTTCAATCAGCACCGCCACGCGATGCTCGAACTCATTTGTTTGTTTCATCCATCCTCCGCGATTATGAGCCGAGCCCTGGCCCCCAAAGTTTGGCAGCGACGAGCTGACATCTCCACCCTATTGGAGCCACGTGATTTCCATTGTCCAGTCCATCCATTACCTGCCCCCAATGAAGAAGGGCTAGTGTGGCCAAAAGGATAAGGAGCAGCTGCTGGCGGCAGGTCTAGAATGTCTCTTAATCGGAAGAATCTGGAGGTCGTTTCCGGTAAGCGGCTGAATAAAGCCGCTCGCAAAGCTCTTGAGCCCGTGCGTAGTCTTCCGGCGTACCTATATCGATAAATACTCCATCCTGCTCTGATGCATAGACTCCGTGATCGAGCAGCTTTGGAAAGATATCACTCTCCAGGCTCCCTGGTCCTTCCGGAATTTCGTCGAAAATCCTGCGATTGAAAACATAGACGCCTGCGTTCACGAAGCCGGTGGGATCGCCATCAGTCTTTTCAGCAAAACTACTTACACGACCCTCGGCAGTAACACGGACCGTTCCATATCGCATTTCATTTTTCAATCGAAGCACGGCCATACTTGCTATCCCACCGGATTTGCGATGAAACTGCAGTAGCTGCCGAAAGTCAATTTCCATGAAAGAATCGCCGTTCATCACCAGGAAGTCCGTGGAATCTTGCAGGAGCGGTGCGGCGAATTTCACCGCGCCAGCAGTGCCGATAGGATGAGGCTCTTTGGAATACTCAATGTTTACACCCAGTGAACGGCCATCGCCCAATGCGTTCTCAATTTCGTGGGCCAGATAGCCAGTACACAGCACCAGTCGACGAATTCCCTGGTAGTGCAATTGCCGGACAAGCAATTCAAGAAACGGCCTGTCACTGATCGACGCAAGGGGTTTGGGTGTGGATGGCAAGACTGATCGCAACCGTGTCCCCAAACCGCCAACCAGTAGAACTGCCTTCGTATCCTGGCTGAAATAGTTCATCAGTGCTGTGTCATGCAGGACAAAAATCGAGGACAATTGGTGCTTCTCGGGTTCTTTAATTGCTCTCGCGACGAACAAAAAAATCAGATCGCTGACTAACGGACCTCGGATTAATTCAAATTGCCTGTAGGAAAGCCGTTGTCAGTGAACAACGGCAGCTAATCCTGTCGGAGCAGCTACAGACGACGCCCCCTGAAGTGGATGCGGATATGTGAACGGTGTGTAAGAAAAACTTGTCGCGCAAGTCCCGACTAGACCGCCAGCTACTCCACTGTCCACGGTCAACTCGCACCTGACTAGCAAAGGGGGCTGAGACACTGAGACTATGAAATCAACCCCTTGGGTAACGTTTGAACTATTGCTGGCTACGGGCATAATTGAGTCGTTTCCCCACACAAAGGCCGGACTGTAATCCTGATTGATACCTCTACCTACTTGGTAGAGCGCGGGATAGCCTGTGTCCTCTTCGCGAAAAATAATTGCCGCAGGACTTGCTTGGCCTGTCTTGTGGTTATTGAAGACTACCCCGCCGCCAGCACGAATGTCCATGTACTTGTCCTGGGCGACACCGTTGGCAACTACGAACGTATTCTCGTAAATCTCCCACCAACGTGCTCCAATCATCCCCGCTGTACCATGCTGGTCAATTTGAGCATTAGTTAACGTATTGTGCCTGAAAACCGTTCTAGCCCCGTTATACGATTGGATTGCTGAAGTTCCCAAAAAGCCGCCGTTCGATACGCTATTCGTGAAAGTGTTATCCTCGACGAACAGCATATTGGGGCCGCCGGGCATAATATCGTCGCCCCACCCACTGGCATCAGTCGCTCCCATTGCCATATTGTGAATCATTTCCGAAGCGCCGCCGCCAGTGAAAGTATTGTGGTCAATCAGTCCGGGGGCATTGTTCCAACAGGCGATGACCGTAGGGTTGGCGTTGGTGAATGTATTGTGGTCAATGCGGAAGGTGGCACCGGTCTTGCTTCCCGATGTCGTAACATCTCCATTGTTGGAGTTTCCTCCGTTGGTGAAGATGAAGCCCGTAACTCGCGTAGATGTCGTGGCCGTCGACCGGATAGTGAGAGCCGCCGCCGAAGTGATGGTTGTATTTCCGCCCCCGTCAAGAGTGATCCCCACAGAACCGGTGATGGTCACGTTCGACCATGATGCCGTGCAAGGTCCGGGCGTTTTGACGGTATCCCCGTTGGAAGCGGAGTTTATAGCCGCCTGCACGTCAGTCTGTGAGCATGTGGCTGCAGTGATGGTACTTGCGCGGGAGGGCAGACAGCAAAACAAGGCAAAGCCGATAATGATAAGCACCCTCATCGAGGACCATTTGGGCAATTCCCAACGGACGGGTGCTACTGCTAGCGCTTCCTTTTGGCGCGACAATCCTGAATATCTCTCGATCTGCGCGCGAAGCAGAGGCATCGCCCGCAAATGCAGGTCGCGGTTCCCTACCGTACCGGTCGTGGCCTGTAGCGATCTCTGTCCCCAGATCGAACCCGCACCGCGCACATTCATCCTAGGTCTCCCGCCAGACGCCCACGCCATATAGCGTAAGCCTCTGGGAGACTTAAGGATACTGATTGAAAGTCCAAATCTAGTACAGGTAGTAACCCTGTACGTCGGGGCCTTCCAGATTTCAGAGCCTGTTGGCAGAACTGGCCAAGGGGGTATTCCTATGATTTGAGAATCTAGTGCGCCCGACTATCGTCCTGGAAGTGGTTGCAAAATCCGTAGCTACCTTTGGCCAGCCGTGCATGTAGGAATGGGGGGGCAGCGGTGCTTGCGCAATCCCTTGGGAAAAAGTGGCAGCGATCTGTTCCCGCGTGTTTGAGAGCGGGAAAATGGGGGTAGACACCAAAAGGCCGGGCGGAGACGAAGAAGGCGTTGTCATTCCCCGCCTCGTCTAGCGCCAGTTGATACAGGTGACTTCCAGAACACTTCAATGCTTTTTTCGCCGCACCGCTCGAGCACGCACGAGAATTCCAGCGGGTCGAACCATCTTTCCAATACCAAGCCCTGCCGGCAATCGGCAGCATAGTTGAACTTCCCATCGGCGGCTAGGCCCCCAAGTAACTGGACGCACTGCAGTCCTTCTTGCCTGAACTCAGGTAGATTCACCTCGAACGAAAGATACGGGACGCGGCGCTGCATGCCACGCAAGACGCTAGGCTCAAAACCTTCAACGTCGATCTTGACAAAAAAGGGGACGCCGTAAGCGCCGACTAATTGTTCAAGTGTAGTCGTTTCAATCTTCATTTTTTGTGAAAAATCCAGAGTGTGCCCAAATCGCCTTTCGTCACCTCTCAAAGAATCGACCCACTTTTCACTCAGAGTATTTTTCGCCGATCCAGGTTCGTCGATCCACATGGTTTCAAGCGCGATTTTGTCACTCACGGCCTTACCAACAATTACTACCGGTTTTGGAGCCAATCTGTATCTTAGAAACTTTTCTCGTAAGATTTCCTTGCAACGCTCATCTGGTTCGACCGCGATGACGCGCGCCCCTAATCTCAAAAAGACATCCGTTTTGGCGCCCTGATTTGCTCCTATATCGAAGATCAAGTCACCTTTGCGAAAACCCTTGAGAAGTTTGCGATAGAAATCAACCTCCCTTGATCTAGCCTGGAGGAGTCGCTGGTCGGCTATGGTCCAATAGAGATCATAGACCCAAGACGCCTTCAACCTCTGGTGGAGGTGAAGGTTGCCTAGTATTGCTTGGAGGAACCGCTTGGATGTCGACATTTAAATTTCTTGAGAGAGAATATGCTGATAATAAAATCTATATTTCCATGAGTGGAAAATAACAGGCGGGTTCACTCGTCACGTTCCACATTTCCTCATAATATTGGCGGTGTTCTAGAATTCGTCGCACTCCGCCATTGCTGCCCAGCTTGATCCGCAATGGCACAGACAAACTGATCTAGGCAGGTCTTCAGTCTCTCGTGGAATGGCTCAAGCTTTCCACGCCCTTGTTGACTCTGAGCCACTCTTCAAAGACGACTAGGCTAAACAATATCTTGTGATTGTCGTTTTGCCCGGATTGATGCTGCTCAAGGATTTCCTGCACCGCCAGCGGGCGCAGGTAATTATAAATGTGAGATTCTCTGTCCAGCAGAATCTCTTCCATTTTCCTGCCCGTTGCGCCACGAAACCAGTCGTCAACAACGTTCACGCCAAATCCCCGCTTTTTTCTTTTCAGTATCGCCGCTGGAAGTAGAGCTTGACAAACTCGGCGATGCAACCACTTTTGTGATCCACTCCGCACTTTAAAATTTGCCGTTAACCTTTCAACAAATTCCACGATCTCCTTGTCCAGATAAGGCACTCTAACCTCGAGACCATGTGCCATCGAAAGCTTATCCGCATACATAAGGAGCTCATCAGGAAGAGTCGATCGCAGTTCCAAGAACTGAAAGCCGCCAAGCTCGTCAGTCTCACTCATGAGGGGCGCTAGATCCTGCCAGCACTCGAGAATTTTGTCGCCGGTATCTGGACCAAGCATTCCGTCCTGAAAAAGTCCATTGATCTTGTTCCCCGGTAGAAGCGACAAAATATGCTGATATCTTCTCATCCGCTCGGGAATATCCAGCGAGTAAATACCTCTCTTTAGAGTCTCATTTCGTGGCAACGCATTTATGAGCGCAACTATAGGAGTGCGCAACCATCGAGGTGTACTTCCCCAATATGCGCCATACCGTACCCCGAGATGACGGCGATAACCGCCGAACAACTCATCCGGGCCCTGGCCAACCAAGGCAACCTTCACATCTTCCCGGGCCCTTTCACAGACAAAGTACATCGGGACAATGGAGGAAGACGCGATCGGTTCCTCCAAACATGAGACAATTTTTGCAAGCGTTTCCTCAAAAGTTGCTCTGTCTAGCGTCACCGCAGTATGTTGGGAAGAGAATCTAGCGGCCGTGTCTGCCGCATCTATCAGCTCGTCATCGGAAAAGCTCGAACCATACCCAACCGTGTAGGTACGCCACGATTCCCCATAAAGATTCATGAGGGCAAGCAACAGCCCTGAATCCACACCGCCGCTCAGCAGCAGCCCTAGCGGCACATCACTGAGCAACTGTCTTTTCACAGACCGCTTGTAGAGTTCGAGCAACTCTTCTTGGGCTTCGCCGACAGACTTCATTGGTAAAAATGGCGTCGGCTTATACTTGTACCACCGCCGCAAACAATGAGTGCCCTTTTCAAACGTCAGCATGGTTCCCGCGGCAAGCTTTCGAACATCTTTGAACACAGTGTAAGGCGCGGGCGTGTAGCGATATCGGAGAAACAGATTCACAGAGTTTGGATCGATGTCGGCACTTTCGTCTGCCCCTGCAGCGACAGCTCGAATCTCCGAGCCAAAGTACACACTGTTTGCGCCTATTTTGTAATAAATGAGCTTGATGCCGAACGCATCGCGAGCGATAACCAGCCGTTCTTTCCGTGCGTCCCAGATTGCCAAACCGAACATTCCGTTGAGGTGATTTAAGATCTCATCCCCCCACTGCTTATAGCCGTGGACGATCACTTCTGTATCACACTTGGTTCGAAATACGTGCCCAAACGCCTCCAGTTCGCGCTTTAGTTCCGGGAAATTGTAGATCTCGCCATTAAAAATGACCCACACGGATTCCTCGGGGTCCGACATGGGCTGGTGGCCGCCTTCAAGATCGATAATAGAGAGCCGCCGAAAGCCAAGCCCTACCGGTCCAGCAATATGGTAGCCTTCGTCATCAGGTCCCCTGTGGACGAGGCTCTTCGTCATCTTTTCAATGTTCCGGCGGGGCACCGGGGCTTGATTGCCAAAGTTGTATTGTCCGCAGATTCCGCACATAGGATTGGCTAGTTCTGTGTAATAGATTGAAGCTTGCCGCTGTGTTTATCTTGATACAGCAGAAAACAAAGACTTCTAAACAATTGGGATTGCGCCCAACGATGCATGGGGCAGTTGTCCCAACCGAGGAGAAGCTGACGGCTTCGGAATGAGCCGTCGGGCTTCTGCCATCCGTCCAGATTTAGAACAATCGACAAGATATTGTCCAGTGCTGGAAAACGGCCTCTCAACAGCACGGCTAGATTGATACACTCCGCGTAGTCATACAATTCTCGTCGGTATACCGTCAGCCGAGGCCTCCGCGAGAAAGGTTTGGGCAAACTTCTTTGATCAAACAAATTTTTGACGTAGTAACCCACGCCACGCTCGATGGCTTTAGTGCACTCACGATTCCTTGTGAACGCCTCGATTTTTGCCAGCGCCTTGAGGACAAAGCAGGTATGAAAGTGATCCACAAAGTCTCTTTGACCGTCCGTGGAGTAGTACCAGGAACCGTCTGCGTTCTGAGATTCGATGACAAAATTTACGTTTCTTTCAGCAACCTTTCGATATTGCTCCTCCGAAAAGTCCACCGCTGCTCTCATTAGGAGAAACGCTCGGTAGGCACTGGCATTTATGACACCGCCCGGATCATCAGATTCAGGAGTGTAGGAACAGGTAGAAGCGTTCGCGGAAGTCTGGAAATCGTGATAGTCCTGTAGGGCATGCTGTGCGATCGACTGCATTATCTGCCGCCACCTCTGGTCGCCATCGACCTGATAAACTTCACGAAACGCTTCGTATACATAGGGCACTGTCGTGATCAGGGGCGTTCCTTCTTTTAGGGTTCCGCGTCTCGTTTCCCAATTGAACGGGTATCCCCAGCAGTAGTGATCATGGCCCGGACACCGGGTTTCCTTGAGAACCTCAAGAAAATGGACTGCTCGTTTGTAGTACTGCTCCTCCTCCAGGACCTGCGACAGGAAAGCGAACCCCATCGCATAATGTGCGTCCGCTATGGGAAACCTCTGCGGTTTCCAGAAGAGCCGCCGGGCAGAGGGCACAAACGCCTCGCCGAAGATCATGGGGGAAACAGCCAGTGTTCCTAAGAATGCGTTCTTATAGTAAAGGCCCTTCGCGCGGCGCCCGAAATCACTTGCGAAGAAGCTCTGGTGATCGTACGAAGTCTCTCCGTAGCGATCGAGCCATCCGATAAACCGGAGCACAGCCGGCTGCACTTTCTCGACCACTATCGTTTCTCTCATTATCCCGACTTGGCCACCTATTATTATTAATTCGGCTTAACTTCGAAGCTGTCTATCCGCTTAAACCTGAACATCGACCTGAATATCGCTTTCAACTTTACCAACTGTTCCTTGCGATGAAATCGCATGAGCTTATCAGAGACAGGTCTTTTCATTCGGCGCACAAATGCGGATAAGTATCCCGCATACAAAGCGATACCCCCCAGGAAATACGGTTTCTTGGTGGCTCTATACACTACCCTGAAGAGTTCCCATAAAGGATGCCCACCAAGATAGTAGTCTTTCTCGCCGTAGGAGAACATTGAAGCAAGGAGCGAACGTTCAGCGGTTCCCAGACTCCGGTAATGAAAGAACCATTTCTCTCGAAAGGATCGAGTCGTCCAGCCCATCATTCGGGCAGTAGTAACCGCGATCCAGTCGATACCTCCCGCCCTGTTTGGGATATATCCACCAATCTCCTCGAAGCACTCGCGCCGAAAAAGCTGGCAACCTCCGGCAACGTGGCTCTGACCCTCAAAACTATCGGTTGCTGAATTGTAACCTTCCTCTCGGAAAATGGTCCCGGCAACTCCAAGACGGGCGTCTTCTTCGAACTTTGTTAATAGAAATTCGCAGTAGTCCGCATCAAAGGAAAGGTCCGAATCCAGGTTTCCGATGACTTCATACGCAAGGTTCTTGACTCTATCAAAGCCCGCGTTGAACGCATGGACTTTCGCCGCGAAACTGCGATCCCGGTGCGTGGGCAGATTAACCAATTCCATCCAGTCGTACTGCGCCAGGTATCGGCCCACAACACTTGCCGTGGCGTCCGTCGATCCGTCATTCACGATTACCCACTTGGACGGCAAGGCTGTTTGGCTAACCACCGACAGAATCGTTTTCTCGATAAACCGTTCCTCATTACGAGCAGGCGTGATGAGGACGTACCGTAGGTGACCTGAGGAGTGACTCATTTTCAATCTGCTATCGCTCTACGGGTACATTCCTGCCCTGCCCAGCGGCTATCGCATTACGCGCCGAGCTCAACTGGAAGAAGATCTCATCCATGATCCGTGAGGTTCGCAAGATCTCCTGATAGGGTATGGGTAATGGCTGCCCATCGGTGATTGAGCGATAAAAAGTTTGAATCAGAACTTTCATACTGTAGCCCGTCTGAAAATCTGACTTTAGAAACTTTGTTATATTCCCCAAGGAATTGCCGATATATTGCTTGGCATACTCCCACGGAGGAACAAACTGCTCCAAATAACTCTTATAACGCGATCCCTTTACTCGGATCACCGTCAGTTGATCGTCGTCCATGACCAATCCGTTTTTCGGTCCAAACAGCCGAAGCTGGTGCAGAGCGGGTCGCATCTGTGAAGAAAAGGTGAAGTAGGCCGTCGCTACATCGTCATGTAGGATCACCCGCAGTTCATCGATGATTTCTGTTTCTCCAATGCTCTTCAAGAGCGGGCTCGTGAAACCGTACACGAGGATTTCGGGAGTATCACCTGTTAGGAATTCCGCTACCTTGCTAATGCCATGGCTGATCACGTTCTGCAGCAATCCCCCGGGCAACTTTCTGACCCAATGATGGCTGTCCCCTAACAACACTTTGGCATAGCCTGCGTCGCGCAGGTCGTAACAATAATAACTTTCCATATGCACTGGAGGACCGCCCAAATAGCCGTCCTTGATGAGTTGCCGCATCCGAAGGGCCGAATGACTGAACTGCGCATTATGGCCCACTGTTAATTTCAGGTTTTTGCGCTCTGCAAGTCTTATTAGCTCTTCGGCTTCCGCGGCGTTCACAGTGAAAGGCTTTTCGACATAAACGTGGCACCCGGCCAAGAGGCACAATTTGCCTAGCGGGTAATGACTCTGTGGCGGAGTCGTAATGTGAACCACATCCGGTTTGGCCGTGTCGAGAAGATCCTGCACTTCTGTGAAGTACGAACCCACCTTCAAACGCTCTTGTAATTGCCGCGCCATCAACTCCTCTCGGTCACAGACACCGACTATTTCGCAGCCCGCAATAAGGAGAATCTGCTCCGCATGTTGATCGGCTATTTTGCCGCATCCGACGATCGCCACTCTTAGCATCAGCTAACTTGTCCTTCTGACGTACTCGAAGTACCGCCTCGATGCTTCCGAAAACGCAACTATGGGCCGCCATTCGAGACGGTCTTTCAGCTTTTGATTAGTGTATCTATTCCCCTTCCAATACGCCGCACATCTTCGTCGATTGAAAGCGGGTGGCAGCTGACCTTCCGACCACTTGGAATATTTTTCCCAGGCCCAGCAGAGACAGTAGAAGATCCAATAAGGAATATAGATGGACTTAAAGCGCTTGCCCTGCTTCTTGTACATTCTAAGGAATTGCCTGCTGGTGGGTAAATCGTCATCAACCACATTGAAGACCTCACCGTTGACCCCGGGTTTGATGCCCGAAAGAACGATGGCCTCGGCACAGTTATCGACATAAGTTAATGGAATTTGATTCGAACCACCCAAATGAAAAAATATTCCGAAGGTATCAATTCCCACCCTTGCAGTGATCTGGCGGGCCCCGGGACCGTAGACCGCCCCCGGACGCAGGATGACGTATGGCACGCCATGTTTCAGGCCGTATTCAAGCACCAGTTGATCTTGTTTCAGCTTTGCAAAGGTATACGCCTCGGCTCGCTCCACCGGCCGGCTTTCCAGCTCACAAGTTTCGTCGAGCAATCCCCCGCCCGCGATGTTCCAGTTCGAATAAATCGCAAACGAACTGATGTTTACGAAGCGCTGTAGGTTCCCAAATTCCATGGCTGCGTCCAGCAAGTTTCTCGTCGTCACAACACAGTTCATGAAGGACCCCGGAAAGGTTTTCTCGATCCCGGCCGCCAAGTGGAAAATCACAGCCACATTGTTTGCCGTTTTCGCGCAGTCCTCACGGGACAACAGATTTCCCTTGATCACCTCGACCCGCGCGTTCTGAAAGTTTGCGAGGATTGCATCCAGAAGGGTCAATTCACTCGACGGCCGTACTAAGCAGCGAAGATTGGTGAAACCGGATCGGAGCAATCTCTCGACCACTCTGGACCCAATGAAGCCGTTCGAGCCTGTAATCAAGATCAAATCGTCAAAACCGATAATCGTATTGTTATTATGCATTGCTATTATCTTGAGCCAACCGCATTTTAGAGGATAATGATTCCCGTAAGTGGCGGACAGCCGTTATTTCCATAGTTGACTGATGGTAGAATTCCTAAGCGACTGCTCACGGTGCTAGTTCGTGTTACCGCTCCGGTTGCTGCGCGTACACCTCACGCCGCTCAGTGGCAAGCGATTTATCGTACGCCTCCTCAGGCTCGTAGACGATGACATGGCTTCCTCTACTGGAGAACGCGAGCGGAACGCACAAAAGGTTCTTGAGTCGCAGCCGTAACGCTTGCCGCCGTTCAGGCGGAATGAAGAACAGCATAAAACCACCGCCGCCGGCTCCGAGAAGCTTGCCCCCAAGAGCGCCAGCGCTTCGCCCAGCCTCATAAATATCATCAAGATTAGTGTTCGTAATGCTTTGCGTAAGCGTTCTCTTAATTTGCCAACTCTCGTGCAGCAAATGGCCGAATTCATCTAACGAGCGCCGCGGGTTCGTGACAATTGCCTCAGCTTCGTTGACCATCTGAAACATCGTGTCGAGCTCATGCTTCCGATGAGGTGTCATTCTTATTTGTTCTTTGGCAATTTCTGAAGCAGTTCGTGCAAACCCAGTGAAGAAGAGCGCGCAGTGTTCCTGAAGCACGGCCAATCTGTCTTGGGAGGTCAGTATCCGCTTTGCCTCGATACTGCCGTCTGTGTTGAAAATGATTCGATTAAAGCCCCCATATGCAGCGCTGACTTGGTCTTGCGATCCCACGGCTTCTTTAAGTACTTGCTGCTCTACCTGAATGGCATCGGCAGCCAGTGCATGCTTATCACGCATCTGGTCTCTGAGCGCGTACAAGCCCAGCAAAAGCCCCACCGTAAAGGCCGAACTGGTGCCCAGGCCAGTCCGAGCCGGCAGGTCAGCGACGTGATGAATCTCCACTCCCTCGTTTACACCCAAGTGCTGCAAGCATGCCCGCGCTGAGGGGTGCTCGATTTCACCATTGTGGACGACATTTTCAACCTTCGAATAAGAAATACGGCTGTGGTATTCGAAGAACGGTGGTAACCGTCTGCAAGTAATGTAGCAACACTTGTCGATCGTGGTTGACAATACGGCGCCACCGAACTGACGGTACCAGACAGGATAATCAGTGCCGCCGCCAAAGAATGAGATGCGGAATGGAGTGCGTGTAATTATCATGAGCTTATTTTCCCATTTCCATCGATGGTTTCAGTTCGCGGAAATCCGATATCACGTGGCTCCTTGCCAGTATTCCAACATGGACTTCAGGGTTTGCTCAATCGAAACCAGCGGTTTCCAACCCGTATCCTTGCGGATCTTTTCCACGCTACCGAAGATGATTCTTTCATCAGAGAGGCGCATGAGACGCGGAACGGGCAGAATCTTTCCATTCACACCCGATAAACCGATCGCGATGCGCAAAAGATCGCCGATCTCGTATGTCCGGCTCGCACATAGGTTGTAAGCTTCACCTCGCTTCCCTTTCGTCGCAGCGAGATGAAAACCGCGCACTGCATCATTTACGTCGAGGAATGCCCGGCGTGTCTTCAAGTTCCCGACTTCGATTACGGGCGGTCGCTGACCTTTCTTGATGCCAATCAACTGCCGCACGAAATCCGAAGGTGCATCATTCGTCTTGCCTGGACCCGTGGTGTTAAAGAGCCTCACGTTGACCGCCGGAATCTTGTAATCCAAGAAATATTCGCGCGCCAACAGGTCGAGGCAAACCTTGCTGATGCCGTATGGGTGCAGCGGCCGAAGCGGCTGCTTTTCGGTCACAGGCACGGCCGATGCCGGCACGTGTCCGTATTCGGCGCTCGAACAAGCCGAGACAATCACCGGTGGCCTCTTCAGATGACGCCCGGCCTCAAACAGGTGCAATGAGCCCATGACGTTAGACTCAAAGGTCCCGACTGGATCCGCCCATGACACTGTGGGCAGGCTCTGTGCCCCTAAGTGGAATATGTGTGTTGGCTGATACTCAACGAGGAGTTGCGTGACGCGTTGGCCGTTTCGCAGGTCACATTGCACAAAACAAAGATTCGGTGACTTCGCGAAGGAAGCAGGGCCGTGAAGGAGGTATCCTCCGATTACGTTCCACCCCCTGGCGCAGAGGAATTTGACCAAGTGAGAACCGATGAACCCCTCGGCGCCAGTTATGAAGGCAGTCTTGTTCACTCGTGTTCTCTCTTTGGCAAGTTCATGTTCCCGAATTGGCTCGTGCAACCCCGCGGGCTTCGATCCGGGACAGCCCTTTGTCCCAAAACCTCACAAGCGACCACTTGACGCTTGGCAAGAACAATTGAGCTCGCTTGGCACAATTCCAGCCAAAAAGTTTCTTAATCCAAGAGTACTTCCAGGACAAGCTCGGGGCATCCAACTGCCCTCCCAGGTCTTTGGCGACCTTATGCATCTGTTCAGCTATGTCGGGCCTTAGCGGATAGAAATCGATGAGATAGTTTTGCAGGTACTTGATACAAGCTTCTCGGACCTTGCGGCTGTCCTCCAGCGACCGCAGGTAAGAGATATGCAATTGCATGGAGCTCCACAAGGCCTCCAATTTGCTGTTCGATCGGCCCACGTAACTCAGGCGCATGGTCCCAACCGACCGATAATACACGCGGGCGTCCCGCACGAATCGTACGCCATCGCTCGCTAAGAGGATCCGGCAGAAGTACTCGCCATCGTCATCGGAAATCATGCTGGTGTCCCAGGGACCGGCAGCCTCGGTCAATTCACGACTGACGAGCCACACGGCGGTTTGCATGAACACCCTCTGTCCCAATTTGCGCACCAGGAATTCAGCGGGAGACAGATCACACCACAAGGCCGTCGGAATGAATCGTGCTCGGCATGGCCGGTACATGAACTGGCCAAATGAGGAAGAGAGAAGTGTCCGCCGACTGCCAGCGGGATCAAGTGTTTCCATCTGCTTGGCAATCTTGTCCGAAGCCAGCAGATCGTCGGCATCCAGCCATTGAATGTAATCGCCGTGGCTCAGGGACAGTGCTTTGTTTCTGGCTGCTGCAGCGCCCTGGTTTTCCTGCCAGATAACGCGGATCGACTCCGATTCAAACTGCCGCGCAATTCGCAGCGTTTGATCGGTTGATCCGTCATCAATGACAATGATCTCTTTTTGTTCCCACGACTGCGACACCGCCGAACGGATCGTGTCCGCGATCCATTTCTCTGCATTGTGCGCGGGAATTAGAATTGACACCAATGGCTTCATCTTTATCGCTCTATCGACACTTGTGTATAGACCTTTTGTGTTATCTCGCTGACGATGTCCCACGAATGCTTGGCAGTAGCGTACTCTCGGATCTCCCGCCGATGGCTGGCCAAATTCTTGAAGAGATCACTATCAAAATATTTCTCGATTGCTTTGGTCAAGTCGACCGGATCACACGGCCTGCACAGAAACCCCGTTCGGCCCTCAACTATCTCTTCATTGATCGATCCCACATCCGTCGCGATTACGGGCAAGCCGAAGCTATATCCCAGGAAAAGCACACCACTCTGAAAGATGTGCGTATAAGGTAGCGCGAGGACGTCGGCTGCTTTGAAATATAGCTCTGTCTCTCCATCGGGAATGTATTTGACTCTCCGTATCACCTGCTCTCGACTGACGTGGCAGTTGATCGTCCGTTGAATGTCGCCCACATACTGCTCGGCTTCCCTCCTCGCCTCACCGGCGATAATTAGCCGATACTCTGGATGGGTTGCCGCGAGCTGTTGAAATGCGTCGACCAGATATTCGAGACCCTTGTAAGGCCGGATGGCCCCGAAGAACAGGATCGTCCTTTCATCACGTCTGATGCCAAGGCGCTCCTTTGCCTCGTAAGGAGTTAGATCTGTGTGCGGAACAGAATTATTGATTCCGAATGGAATGACAGAGACTTTTGCTTCATGAACGCCAAAATCCCTGAGCAGCTCACTCTTCATCTTTTCAGTATGAACGAAGACATGATCCGCAAGAAGGTACTGCGCTCTTAAGGTTATGCGGTTAAGCAGCGAGTCGTTTGAGTCCCTCTTCCCTGCGTTGACGTTGTGCGCGGTGAGAACGATCTTCTTCCCCAGGAGTCTGTAGTACAGCATGAGTAGAGTTCGATCGAGAAACTGAAACTTGTTATTCCATAGGATATGAAAGATTTGGGCCTCGGTGATCGTGGCGTATCGGATCAGACGCACATAGTAGATCAACACCCTTGAAATCTTCGTAGCAAGAGTGGCTTCCCCCTTACTTCCCCACAGATTGAAAAAGTTTAGCTTGGGGGTGCAATGCATTTCGGGACTATCCACATCATCGCTACCGATCACATCTAGGCACACGCCTTTTGAAATAAGCGCCATTGCCAAGCCGAACGCGTAAGGCTTGTCAAATCCGCCGGTGAGCAACGCCACTTCAATCTCAACTGACTGCTCCGGCGACACGTTTCCGAAAGCGGCAACGTCTTTGCTCAAGGTCTTCGGAGAGAGAAGTGATGTTCCCAGTGTCATCCTCGAATACCTGCCAATTGATTTGGACGGTCGCCTCTTTGGGTTTCAGGCGAAAAGTGATCTTCCCGTGGTTTGAAGGCTCCCCCGTTTCTGGTCCGGTCAGGACCAGAGATTTCCGAGATCTGAGGGCTCGCAGCGTCTGGGAGACTAGTCATCGCTAAAAGCAAGAATATCCAGGCCGGAGCCATCATCCGGAAGAACGCTGCCTCGGTAAAGTTGTAGACCAGACCCATGAAGAAGTATGCCAGCAAGAGGCTGCCGGTCGAGACATTGCTGCGCCATACATTGAACACTCTTCGGTACCCCGTCGCAACGATGACAACTAGCCAAGCCACTCCCACCCATCCCAGGTTCAAGAAGATCTCGAGGTAACCGTTGTGAGCCTCGCTCGGGCGCCACCAGTACATGCTCCACATCTTTTCAAGCCGCGGGCCCAACCAGAAACTCTCGAACCCGGTCCCCAATACCGGGTTTTGCACCAAGCTGAGGCAAACTGTCCAAATCTCAGTCCGGTCAGTTAGCGTCGGGTTTCTTCCCATTGTCTTCAGGACACCCGGGCTCACTCCAAGAAACACAACAGAAGCAGAGACAGCAATCATTACTGCTATGAGGAGATGCACGATAACTGGATTTCGGATAGACGCACGAGAATTCGCCCACAAAAGTAAGGTGCTCGCCATGAGGAAGGAAGTTATGGACGTCATCGAATTGGCGACCCAAAACAGCCAGAACACCATGCTCAGAACGATTCCGTGAGCGATCAGTCGCCGGGTCCGGCCTGCACCGTTCCGATCTCGGTAAGTAGCAAGAAGACGCCACACAGATCCCAGTCCGAAGATGAGACAAATCACCCCAAGAGTGTTCTTGTTGGTTGTAACACCTGTGTAGTGCACTTCCCCCAGCCAAACGCCGTACCCCCGCCCGAGGTTCGGATAATACTTGATGAACAAAACGGAAAGTGGGATTAGGACAAAAGTCGTCCGGGAGAGGAGTCGCTTCAGTGCGGTCGTCGGTTCGCGATCGCTCAAGACGATCAGGATCATAATGAGGTCGCCCAACGACTTGGCCCAGCGCTTGAACGCCACCTCTGGGTAGTCAGACCAGAGGAGACTCATGGCGCAGTAGAGGAAAAACAAGAGGATTGGCGCGTTCCCCGACAAGAACCTGCCGATCCGCTGTCCTCTGCTGAATAGCACGATCAGCCCGACAACGAGCAACCCCGTGAAAACCAGCCGATCAAGCGGGCTTCCCTCCAGTACTTGGTCGGGTGAGTCGATTGCGCTCACCTGCAACCACTGGGCCACCGGCCGCGAACAAGCCAGCGAAAACCAAGCAACGGAGATCCAGAGAGCCTTCGAGGTCTGGACCTTCTCATCCCGGTCGAGCCAAAAAAGTCCCACGATCAAGAGGAAATAAACGACTGGGGCAATCGCGGCGGGCATTTACCGGCTCCGCGAGAGCTTCTCTAACTTGAAGCTTCGAGTCATTTCGTGTCCGGAAATGTGCAATCTGAATCTTTCTGGCAGAAGAGCTTGTGGCACTCCTCGCTTCGGCGCTTTCCTCGGTTCTTCACAATGGCCCCCAACAATCCTTGGCATGGCTCGTCTCCAAGGAACCTCGGCAGCGCAGGGTCTTCTCGCCCGGGTTGTGCCACTTACCCTGGAGTTCGCAGAGCTTGGCGAGTATGATCTCTGAAACATGGCCGAGAACACTCAATTAGCAACTCTGTGATTCAAACTCATCTCATAAGTGTGACCTGACGGACCTGCGATGATCGCGGTATCTTGAGACAACCCTCCGGGTTTGTGGACTCGCAACCGCAAACCAGGTAGTTCCTCTTTTCCATCGAACCCGACCTTCACACGCAAGATACCCGAGTCCCTGTCGACGGTCTCAAAGACTGCCGACCGGCGTTTTCGAAACCAGGAGACTGCCTGCGAGGCGGTCGAGAACCATGCTTCTCGTTTTCTAAGTTCGTCAACCAAGGTCACGTAAGAATCTCCCCATAATCTCTCGGGGGCAATGCTTCGGTCGTGCCAGTTGACCGTGACACTGCCGCCAAACCGAACCGCATTGTCGATGATTCTGTCAACCCGTTTGCTGGCTTCGTCTGATGATAGATCAAGATAGCTCGGGAAGAACAAGGCAGTGTCCATGATGTGCAAGGGCAATTCGATCAGGCGCGTAGCTCCTAAGGGCTTATAAGCCTGAGTCGTTCCTGCTCGATACCCGACCGTCTCGTTGTAGCCAACCGTGGAATCGTAATCGGCGCCCGCCTTTTCCAGTGTCACAGGCGATTGTTCATCAGCATAAAGCCAGTGCATTCGTACTCCGACCTCTTGGATTCCCGTTATTCGACGAATCTGCTCCAGTTCTTCACGCCCGCTGGAACTGTCAAGCCACGCATCGATTCCGTGTAGTCCGACTTCGCAGCCTGCGGAGATCAATTTTCGAATCTGACCTGCAGTGTCACTAGCGCAGTAGCGAGAGCCGCGGCGCCTGGGCGCCGGGCCACGTCTAGTCCGTCCTGGATAGTCCTTGAAAGGAATCACGAAAAACGATGAGCGTGATCCTTTTTCCAGCTTCGTGTAATCATCGAACTCGCGCCAGAAGTCCTTTGCGAGACCCAGATGAACAAACGGTAGCTTCAGGACCGCAGTCCAATTGGTCAGGAAATTACGCAAGCGCGCCCGTCCCCGGAACACGTCGAATACAGAACCGAGGATTGCACGGTACAAGAACCCAAACATGGTGTGGTCAAACTTGTGGCTGCGGATGGAGGGATGATCTACGTCGTGGGTTAAGCAAGCAATGAATCGATATCCATCTGGAACCGGCGGGATCTCAACCACAGGGATGCCACTCGAAAGGATTAGATTCCGCAGGACGGCGATATGTAGCTCCAATGCCGGAATGCCGGCGTTACCCGCAGGTTGGCCCACTGTAAGCAAAGCTCGAATCTCGGCGAACAGATTGTAGCCGATGCGCGCTAACACCCTTCCTTCCCGCTGCTCCAAATGCATTGCCGCCTGATCGGTGCCTTCCTCTCGTAATTCCCCCTTTGTTTCTCGAAAGGTTATGCTTCGTCCATAGATCGGGATTCGGATTCCTCCGAAGGAGAGGATGCGAGTCTCTTTTTGCTCGGAAGCTATTTGAACTTCGGATTCGGCGTCAAGTGGTACCTTCTGACCAGCATAGATCAGGACCAGTTTCGCGAGGCGTTCGGGCAACCGGGCATCTCCGGAGCATAGCAGGACTTCGTAATGTCCCTCGCTCCGAAAAAACTCCCATGGAGTCTTGAAAAGCTCAAAGAACTCATGGACGACAGCGTGTTCCGACGGATTCGCAATGACCCCGATCATGCCGGCAATTTCTTGGTTTCCCTCATACGATACCAACTATATGGAACACAGTTGCACGGCATCTTTTTCTGCGTTAAGGAGATTGCTTACCAGGCTCACAAGTCTCTGTCTCTCGTTGCTCCATCTGTGCGTCAGATAAACCTGCTGCCCTCGCCCTACCATCTCGTTGGCCTCTTTGCCGTGGGAGAACACATATTCGATTTTTTCTGCAAGGTCCTCCGAGTTGCCGGACTCGAAGAAAAGCAGAGATTCATTGTTGAAGTAATCTTGAATGCCGGGCGTGTTGGGAGCAATAACTGGCTTCCCCAGAGTCAGGTACTCAAAGATTCGAGTCGGGGTGTTAATCTCCGTAAATGCATTCCGAGGATTCGGAATGACACCTACGTCGCATTCTTGGATTGCTGGCACAAGCTCCTCGAGTCGCTTCGGCCCCAAGTATCGAATCGCTTCATCCACACCCTTGTTTCGTGCGGCCTCCATTACGCGGTCGAAAAAAGCAGTCCTGGCGCCATAAACCCTGAGTTCCGCGGTTGGAACGGACTTTCGGACTCGCGCAAACGCGTCGACCGCCAGATCCAACCCATTCCGTTCGACCAACGATCCGTGATACATGATCACAAACCGTTTGTCGCCCGCTTCGTTTGTGGGTGCATACGATTCTGGCGTGCGAAATGGAAAAATCTCGCTGTCCGGGGAATTCATGATGACTCCAATCTTCTCCGGACGACAGCTGCGGGAGCCGAAAATTCGCTTGCATGCGACGTTGACGGTCAACACTAAATTGGCGCGTGCCATGCTCCACTTCTCGATTCGACTGATGAGTCGGACGATTAGTCTGTCCCTCTCAACGTTGAATATCGTCATCATGAGCTCAGGCATTGGATCATGTAAATCGAGGATCACCTTTGCTCCGAGCGCCCTCGGTATCAACGAACTGACCACAAGGATGTCAGGCATGTTATGCACGTAGACCAAGTCGTAGCGGCGGGTCAATGAGCGGAGGGCGAAGATCAAGGACGAGATTAGAATGAAGGCGGCATACTGGCACGCGTATGCCAACTTGCCGCCCCGGCGGTTTTTGAGCGGGACCCGGAGGATCTCAATGCCGTTCAGTTTCTCATGCCGCAGAGCGTTCTCGCCCGCAAGGCATATCAAGTCCACTTGCATCCCTTCTCCAACAAGCGCATCAACGGCGCGACGTGGTCTTGGATCGCCCGGGTAAAGCGAGAATGTAACCATCGCTGCCCGTTTTCCTCCAAGCCGCCGGCTGCTTGAGCCTATCGGGGGTTGAATTTGCGAGGTGAGATCGGTGGGGTGCGTCGGGGACGAACCAGCCATACTCAGTGTCCAATCACCGATGCGAGTTTGGCTCTCGCATTCGTCCAGGATTGCTCCAATGGTTTCAACTCCTTGATCCAACCGTCATTTGTTTGTCCGTCATTCCGCTCTCGCGCAATTTTGTGCGGGAGTCTCGCTCTATTTTCTTTCCATTAGAGTCCAGAATCGCGTCAAGAATTCCTGAAGGGCTAAACTTATTCAGAAGTCCGATGTTGGGCATGACGCAATGACCGCCAATGATACCTGGAAAGTACTTGACCGAAGGAAAGAATTTTATTTCCTCCCAAAAAGAGATAATTTCGTCGTAGTGCTGAACCGATTGGTCACAATATCTCTCGACCTCTTGTGCCCAGGCGATCATCAGGCCGAAGTAGGTCGTTTCCGTGAGCTTCGCCAGCTCGGTCGCTTCCGTAGACGACAGGATCTTGGTTTTCATGCCTAGTGAATTGAAATGTTCGGCGGCCAGCTCGCCAATTGCGGGATCTGGTGCCCCAATGAATTTTGTATAGATACGCATCTCGTCCAGCATGCGAGCATGTTTGCCACGCACAGGGCTGTGCACCACGCCGGCCCCGGTTCGCGCGATTACCGCTCGCGTGGTGCCGATTGCCACTGTGCTGTTGATGATCGTGAGCGTTGGCCGGAAAAGCTCGATGTAACGCGCGGTCTCACCAACAAAATCCTTGATGTCGAAGGGGTAACAAATATGCAGAACATCGACGGTTCCGATTTCTCCGATAGGCGGGGTGATATCCACTCCCACGGCATTGTGGTGCTCTGAGACGAGTGCGAGGAGGGGCCGGCCCACCTCTCCTAGTCCGGCGACAACGACGCTCTTTTGTTCGCTCAAGGCCTTCTCCTTCTTCGAATGGCGTTTCACTTCGTAATGCGCGTCCCCTGCTCCGTCCTCGATTTCCTAATGTACGGAATTGCGCCGCTTACAGGAGAACTGGCAACCACCATTGCGGCCGCCGTTCACATCAACAACCTCAAATTACCGTGTGGAGTCGCGAGAACGCACTGCGATCTCCGGCATCTCCTGCCCGATAGATTAGGCTGACACCGTTGCGGTACGGTCGGCCGTGGTGCGCTGTACGCTTCGAATTACAGCTTGTACCACCCGCGCCTGCGCCGGTTCTGAAAGGCCTGGGAACATGGGTAGAGACAGGATTCGTCCCGCAGCTTTCTCGCACACAGGTAAATCTCCGAGCCGATACCCAAGGTTGGTGTACGCCTTCTGCAGATGCAACGGAATCGGATAATGAATCCCGGTGCCGATATTTTCCTTTGAGAGCGCGGTCTGCACTGCCTCCCTGTTCTCCACCTGTATCACGTAGAGATGATAATTGGCCTTGGACCAGGAAGGCTCATACGGCGTAATGATATTTGTCTCCGCGGCGGCAAACAGTTCATTATATTTGCGGGCGTGGTCGCACCGGCTTTGGTTCCAGCTCGGCAAGTACTTCAGCTTTACGCTTAAGAACCCCGCTTGAATGGAATCCAGGCGCCCATTGTACCCCTCTATGTCGTGGTAGTACTTCTTTGCTTGCCCGTGATCGCGGATCATGCGGATATGACGCGCCATTTCCTCGTCATTAGTGGTGACTATGCCCGCTTCGCCGCACGCGCCTAGATTTTTCCCAGGATAGAAGCTGAAGGCCGCCGCCTTGCCTACAGAACCGGCCTTCTTCCAGCGATGGTCACGATTGGAAAAATACTCCGCGCCGTGCGCCTGGCAGGCATCCTCGATGACCACCAGTTTGTAGTGGTCCGCTAGCTCCTCGATGGCATCCATGTCGGCCGTCTGTCCATACAGGTGTACCGGGACCACTGCCGTCACCGGCCGTCCTGTCCTCCGGCTGATCAACTGCCCTGCATGGTCACGCGAGCACTGCTGCTCAAGAAAGCTGCGCAACTTCTCTGGATCAATGTTGTAGGTGCGGTCATCGATATCCACGAACTCAGGGCGCGCCCCCGCTTGCGAAATTGCTTCCGTCGTGGCGATAAACGTATTTGCCACGGTCACGACTGAATCTCCCTCGCGGACGCCCGCGGCCATCAAGGCAAAGCGGAGTGCGTCCGTCCCGCTATTCACGCCGATCGCGAACCGCGTCTCACAGAATGCGGCGAACGACCGTTCGAATTCTTCAACCATTGGCCCGCCGATGAAGCCTGCTGTTCTCAGTGCCTTCTGAAAGACGGCAACAAGCTCCTTCTCGAGTTCTTCGTGAACGCTGACCAAATCCAGAAATGCGATCTTTCCGTTGTCCGTCATCATGCTGTCCTTGACTCCGTGGTGATATAACGCAAAAACTTTGCAGGATTTCCCGCTACAATCGCGTTCGCGGGTACATCTCTTGTCACGACGCTGCCGGCTCCCACGATGGCGTTCTCCCCGATGACCACCTTGGAGAGAACCGTTGTCCCCGATCCAATCGAGGCGCCCTTTTTCACCAGGGTCTGCTCGACCTTCCAATCCTTTTCGTTCTGCAACAGGCCCTCGGCCGTAGTTGCCCGCGGGTAGGAATCGTTAATGAAGGTCACGCTATGGCCGATAAACACGTTGTCCTCGATAACCACGCCTTCACAAATGAAACTATGGCTGGAGACTTTGCAGTTCTTTCCGACTGTTGCGTTCTTTTGGATTTCAACAAATGCTCCTATTTTCACGTTGTCGCCGATTTCGCAGCCGTAAAGATTAATGAACTTGGAGAGTTTGACCCCGTTTCCCAATTTCACGTCTGAACCAATTGCACAGAACTCATTCACAGTCGCACCAATTCTCCTCTCTTTTGAATGGAACAATCCGCTGCTTCCAGCATGCGGACGACTCGAAGGCCGGCGTGGCCGTCGTTGATGGGCGTCTTGCTGTTGAGAACGCAATCTGCAAAGTAAGCGAGTTCGACGCGCAACGCTTCCGATTGTTCGAGCTGTGGCGCCCACATGTCGCCGGTTCGGTAGCTTACGAGCGCGTCACGGATTCCTTCTCCTTCTCTGATCGCCACACCCTTGTCGTATACACGAATCTTTTCGTCGGCCACGAGGTCATTCCAGACCAGCATCTTCTTCTGCCCTCCGATCAGGGTAGTGCGAATCTTCACGGGTGAAAGCCAATTCACGTTGATGTGCGCGATCACATTCTGCGGGAAATAGATCGTCATGAACGCGACGTCTTCCACGCCATTCAAATGCTTTTCCCCGGTTGCCACGACGGCCTCCGGTTCCTTCTTTATCAGATGATCCATGATTGAGAGATCGTGCGGCGCTAGGTCCCAAATCACGCTGACGTCGTGCTGAAAAAGTCCCAGATTGACCCGCAACGAGTCATAGTAATAGAGATCGCCCAGGGCCCCACTGTCGACCAGTTCGCGGATTTTGCGCACCGCGCCGGTGAACAAGAATGTGTGATCCACCATGATGGTCAGTCTCTTCCGAGCCGCCAGTTCGATGAGTTCCTCTGCTTGGGCCGCGTTCGAAGTGAAAGGCTTCTCCACAAAAACATGTTTGCCATTTTCGAGTGCCGCTTTGCTGAGGTCGTAGTGAGTCCAAACGGGAGTGATCACGGCAACCGCGTCGATCTCCGGCGACCCCAGGACTTCCCAAGGATCGGAAGTCGTCGAAAGCCCGGGATGGTTCTTCCGCACACGGGCCAAAGCCGCCGGGCTATTGTCGCAGACCATCACCACCCGCACGTGATCCAGACCGTGCAGATTCCTCACGATGTTGGGTCCCCAATAGCCGTAACCGATTACACCGACTCGGATCATGTCTTCTCTTCCCTCTGCGGAGGTAGATGGATTGAATTAGCGCTGATCATGGAGAGGTCCATTTCCAATTTGGAGCCGAAACAAGGACTTACTTGCGATCGCTGTGGCAGGTCAGGACACCTGCCTCCGATGCTTACACTGAGCTGAACCACCCAGGCACCGTGGTGCCGTTTGTGCAGGCTACCGCCATTACTCTCGCGCAAAGACACCCCATTTTTGCCTTCAAGATCGCTCTTGACCGTCCAAAACCAACCACCCGCTTACTCCAAGGAGAGTGCGGCGGCACAGAAAGGGGTGGCAATCAAACTGCCACCCCGTCTTAAGCTTGATGGGAAGCCGCCTAAACCAAGTCAAGGCTCAATTACCTGAAAACACGTGGGTTGTTGGCAGCGAAGGTGCTCCAAACATCATTGGATTGTAACAATCTCTCCCCCGAAACTGGAATGAGGGAAAACTCTTGCCACCATGTGACATGGGGGTTCCCAGCCGGGTACAGGCACAAACGACCCGGATCAGCGGTCCGGCATGCAGGAACTTGATATGGGGAACTGGCAAATAGATGCGCCCCCGTACAGTAGCAATACCTGTACCTTATTTGGCCCTTCAACCACTATTTCGACCCGGCCCGCAGCCATATCATGTCCTTAGGGCAGAGTCTGAGGTTACATAGACGATGAGTATTCGACCGATTAGAAAGCAATTGACTAAGACTATCTGTTCTCGGAACCTGGCATTTCGCGCGCAGCTAGCGCCGCTGATATCTGAAAGGCTTGCTTCGTTTTGCCCTAATCCACCCCATCTCTTTTTGGTGTCTGGCCGCCTATTCCATCGTGGAGGAATCTTTTAAGCCATGAGACGCTTCTTGGTTCTCTCGATTATGTTCCTGCCGGGACTGGCAGTGGCGCAGATTCCAGCAAGCCGGAGCGTTGACTGGACCCATGCAGGTATTCCCGGTGGAATCCCCAGTGCATCTTGGCCCATTACTGCGACCTTGTCACCGAGCGGGGGAGCAGATGACAGCGTAGCCATTCAAAACGCAATAAATGCAGCCCCGGCAGGATCAGTCGTTTTATTGAAACCTGGAACTTATACGCTTCATCGGTCATCAATCGTCTGCCAAGGATTTGCAGACGATTATGCAACTGGTTACGCTGAGGCAGGATTGTGTCTCAATAAGAAAGTTGTTCTTCGAGGTTCGGGTCCAAATCAAACCATTCTCCGATACGGAGACGGTGCGAACATCGTCAGTCTCGGACAGTTGTATCTTTCTTCATCGAACGTCATCTTTATTCCCATAACTGCCGGTTCCACTAAGGGGTCCACTCAGATTACTTTGCAAAGCGTATCCGGCATAGCGGTTAACAGCTATCTGGTTGTGACTCAAACCAACCCTTTGGACCCTGCGGACGGCAATCCATTGATCAACACCTCGGGCTATACCGGATCCTGCAGCGGCTGTGGGCACAACTTAACAAACAATGTCATGGCGCAAATTGTGAAAGTCACGGCAGTTACCGCCAGTGTCGTTACCATTGAGCGACCGCTCTATTTTGACTACACTACGTCTCCGCAAGCCTACAAGTTGCCGATGACCGAGAACGCTGGGCTGGAAAATCTTCGCTTACAATCCACCGCACCTTCAGGCACGCTGCTGGAATTTAAGAACATAAACATGATGGCCTGCGCCCACTGCTGGGTGCATGACGTTGAGAGCGACATGGCCGTGGACAAGTCTCATATTTATCTGTCGGATGTGTACGGGAGCGAAATCAGCGACAACTACCTGAACGATGCATACAATCACAACAGCGGAGCGGATTATGCAATCCTTCTGGAGTTTCGCGCCTCCGAGAATCTAATTCAGAACAACATCATTCGCAAGGCTCGCCACACCTTCCCCTTGAGCGGAACCAGCGGCAACGTACTTGCCTACAATTACGCCCTTGATGCTTACATGGGGGAATACCACAACTCTCTTCCGGAGACACAAAACCACAGTCCTCATCCCTACATGAACCTCTGGGAAGGAAATGTTTTTCCGAATATCGAGTTCGACTTCGCTCATGGCAGTGGCGGTTACAACACCGTCTTTCGGAACTACGTAAACCTGACCTCCACCAACCCCGACACCGGTGCTCCGATGACCGGGGCCATACACGCCATTGCCGTGGCCTACTACAACAACTACAACAATATTTTGGGTAACGCCTTCGGCCAGTATCCGTCCGGCTGCACGGCTACTTCCTACCAGATCAACGCCAACGCTTCCCAGCCTCCCAGTATCTATAAACTCGGCTACTATGACGACGGGGGAACCTCAACTCCCAACGCCGCGTTGTCAGCCAAAGTTGAAAATACGCTCCTTCGCGGCGGCAATTGGGATTGCCAGACCAACTCCGTGGTCTGGAGTACCAACGTTCCTGGCGGCAGCCTGGTTTCCACTTATCTCGCCCAGCAAACTCTGCCCAATTCTCTTTATCTCTCCGCCAAGCCAAATTGGTTTACGGCAAGCGGCGCTGTTTGGCCGCCGATCGACCCGGTCGCCAGCACAAAAGTGAATAAAATCCCCGCTCAAATCTGTTATGAAAATGGGCCGAAAATCGGAAATCCATTTAATCCCTCATCTTGTTACAGTTCCGTTGGCCCCATGCCTCCGACAGGACTGGCGGCCGTTGTTAACTAACCCACCTCTGACTGAGGCGAGAGCTCGAAGGGTCCAGCCACGACGTGATTCCGTCGGCGACGAAGAACTCGAATCCATTTTCTAATGAACTGATCGTTGTACGTGGCGAACTTTGTATGCGCCCTTTAGCTGCCAATTCTACCCCTGCCGTGTTCCCACACTCGGGGCCGGCTCTTATGCCACCGTTGTCGAAGCTACTTTCCTCGTCCGCGGCGTGTCCAAGTTGAACTGCCTCATCTTATAAAGCAGTGCCTTGTAGCTGATTCCCAGCATCTTTGCGGCATCTTTCCGGCACCACCGCGTCTTCTCCAGCGCGTCGGCAATCGCTTCCATTTCGGCCTCATCCTTCAAGCCTCGCACGAGCGCCTTCAGTCCCTGCTCTTTCTGCACCGTGGGCTCTTCCCGCGGTGAAGTGCGCCGTCGTGTCGCCGACATCTCCACCAGCTCGCGGAGACTGCCTTCGTCGTCCTCAAGAATCACGTACCGCTTTACGAAATTCTCCAATTCGCGCAGGTTGCCCGGCCACGGATAATTTACGGCCGCATCCAGGAGATACTGCGAAGGCCCTGGCGCCGCTTTGCCGAATTTCTCGCTGTATTTCTGAAGAAAATGGCGAAACAAAAGCGGGATTTCCGCTGTTCGTTCGCGCAGCGGCGGAACATTGATCGACAGAACATTCAACCGGTAGTAGAGATCCTCTCGGAAACGCCCCGTTTTCATCGCTTCGTGAACGTCGATGTTCGTGGCCGCCAATACTCGCACGTCCGTTTCCACTAGGTGCCGTCCGCCAAGTCGCGAGTATTGATGGTCTTGCAGCACGTGCAGCAATTTCGCCTGCAGGTGCGTGCTCATTTCCGCAATTTCATCCAGGAAAATCGTTCCCTTGTTGGCCATTTCAAACTTGCCCGGCTTGCTGCGCACCGCCCCAGTAAAGGCTCCCTGCTCGAAACCGAACAGTTCCGATTCCAGAAGTTCTCCCGGCAACGCCGCGCAATTCACTTTCACGAACGGCTGGTTGCGCCGTTTCGAGCGCAGATGGATCATTCGCGAAACGACTTCCTTCCCCACTCCGCTCTCGCCACATATAAAAACGGGCACGTCCACGGGCGCGATCTGCAGGATCTGCTGCCGGATCCGTACCATCTGAGGGCTGGCTGCCAGAAAACTCAAATCTTCGGTCACCTGGTCGCAGTAATCACGCAACGCCTGATTCTCCGTGGCCAGCTCCTTTTTCTGGCGCGATTTCAGCATCGCCGCGTCCAGCTCCGATTTCTCGAACGGCTTGGTCAGATAATCGTGCGCTCCAATCCGTATGGCCTCCACCACTGTGCCTACTTCGTTCGAGCACGACAGCATAATCACGTTCAGGCTGCGGTCGACCTGCATCAATTCCGTCAGCGTTTCGATGCCGTTCATCTCCGGCATCAACACATCCAGTATGATGAAATCGGGCCGTGGGCCCTTGTTTATCCGCTCGAGTGCGTCTCTTCCCGAGCTCACGGCCTCGACTTCGAATCCATCGACTTCCAGCAGTGTCTGCAGATACTTTCGAATGCTAGGTTCATCATCCACGACCAGAATTTTTTCTTTCGCTGCCATTGTCTTTTCCCTCGCAATCATCAAAATCCGGATGCCTTAGCTCTGATCCATCGGCAACAAAAATGTAAATTTGCTTCCTGCCTTGGACTCGCTCTCAACCCATATTTTCCCGCGATGCGCTTGGATAAGCCGCTTGGCGATGGCCAGCCCCAGTCCCATTCCCGACGTGTTCCTGTCCACGCGGACAAAATCTTCAAAGATTTCCTGATGATGCTCGGCTGCGATTCCGGGCCCGGAGTCCGCCACGCTTACTTCCACGCTGTTCGGGCGCGGCAAACGGAACCTGCGCCGCTCCTCCACCGGAGCCATGGCCGCCACTCGCCGTTCCCAGAAATGTGGCGCCGCGCGCAGCGTGACGCTGCCCCCGCTCGGTGTGTGTTTCAATGCGTTGTCCAGCAGATTCGCCGCCGCCTGCTGCACTTTCTGATAGTCGAATCGAAATGCCGGGACGGACGGGTCAAAGCTGGCATCCAGTTTGACGCCTTTGCGCTGAAACGCTTCCGACCAGCGTTTGGATACCTCATCGAGACAATCTCGCAGGTCGTTCTCTCTCAGTTGCAGCACCAGCTTCCCGCTCTCCAGCGCGGAGTAGTTCAGGAACATGGACACCAGACGCACCAGTCGCTCGCAACTGTCCTTGGATTCCTCAAGGATGTCTCGTTGCTTGTCCGTCAGGCGGCCGAGTGACCCGGCCAGAAGGAGATCGTAGTAACCCTTGATCACCGCGAGCGGTGTTTTCAGCTCGTGGGCCGCCGACGCCAGGAACACCGTTTTCTGCCGGTTTACTTCCTGTAATTTCAGATAAGCGGCCAGCAGATTCCTATAGGTGATCTCACGTTCTTGCAGAAGTTCCTGCACCGTGAGTTGCGTTGCCGGATCTGGCGCCTGCTGCGCTTCCGCTTTGTTCTCAATTTCGACGACCAGCCAATCCGGCTCCGGCATCCATTGAACCCGCGCAGTGGATTTCTCTCCGCCACCTTTTATCTGCAGGTCAACCTCGTGTTCGCCCTTTTCGACCTTTCCGAAGATTTCCGTTGAATCTATTTCCAGAACATCGTTAAACAGGTTCAGCCCCCGGATTGTTGCGTTTCCACGTGATTCCAAGTATTGTGTGGCTCGCGTGTTCACTAGGAGCAAATTGCCGCTTCGCTCTGCAACAATCAGCGGTTTCTCAATTTTGTCTAGTAGCGCGTTAACAAGACCAAGAGGAAGAGTCGTACGATTCCGCTCTTCCGATAGGGGAGGTATCGCAATCCGTCCCGGCATCAGCTGGTCACACCCCTCGCAAAAGTGGTAAAAATTTTCCCTAGCCCGCATCCTTGCAGAGAGAGGCAGAAGAGTCAATGGTAAAAGCGTTCCATTTGCACATTTGAGGAAAGGAAGTGCATTTCACGAGCAATCTAATGGATTTAACGGATTGCTTTCCGTGTTGTTGGCCCATAACTCACTCATTATGGAGAGTTTAATGAATCGTTGTCCAGCTTTCTCTGGCCCTCCAGATGCATGCACCCGTACTAGTTCCTTAGTACTAAGGCTAGGAAGCGCATGTGAAGTCTGACATTCTCAAGAAGAGGCAGAGCGTGGAAACTCCGTCAACTCGTAGCTCGCCACGCATCCGTTTGCAGGTACCCGTGTTCCTGAGGGGCACAGATGTCTCCGGCACGGAATTTATAGAACTCACCAAGACTCTCAATATCAGCGCTACTGGAGCCTGCATCGCCTCAACCCACATTCTCCGGCCCGATCAGACCGTCCACTTGACCATACCCGCGCCTGCTCCGGCCTCGTCTAGCCTTGTCCCTAGCGAGACTCCCCCTATCGTCGCCAGGGTTCTTCGCCAGGAATCGGCCGGTCAGCTTCGTCTCTTTGGACTAGAGTTTCTCCATCCTCTTTCGTAGCAGTTTGCGGCAATTTATTAGCTGGCCCACCGCCCTTCGCTTGGGTGCTTTTGTTACATTCCCTTTGACCCATCTTGTTGCCCTTCACTTTCCGGTACCATAAACCCTTTATTTTGTAATAGGATACCCCCGCGTTTTGGGAGGTAAGATTCCCAGCTCGGCTTTGCAGGGTCCAGTACCAATGGACTCTTGGTTGCTACAACGAAATGTAGAAAGCTTAATTCGCTTTCCCCAACCCGCGGGGATAGGCAGAGGTTAGGTCTATACCGGATATGCCCAGCCCCGGCGCCCCTGCGCCCCCGCGTTTGCCGATTGAGGACTCGTATTTCGAGCTCTTAGCTGACACGCTCGAGAGCCTCGATTTGCCTGCGCGCGGCCAGTTCCTACAGCGATATTTCCGTGCGATCGCTCACCTCGATCTGCGCGAAAACGAAAGTGTGCAAGTCTGGGATGAGATGCTCGTCCGCCGGCGCGAGCTTACCGATCTCCTCGGTCGTCAAGTCTCTCTGAAAACCGCTCTCATGGATGTTCTAACGTCTTCCGGTCTGCTGCGCCTTCCCATTCTCATCGAGTACGAAGAGTTGAAAAAACTCGAACTCAGTGCCGTTACCGATCCATTGACCGGCCTCCACAATCGCAGACTTTTCGCGGAAACATTCGAGAAAGAACTCAACCGCGCGCGGCGCTACGTCCAACCTTTGGGACTGGTTACTCTGGACCTCCACCGCTTCAAGGAAGTGAATGACCAGCATGGCCATCCGCGCGGTGATCAAGTATTGAGCGCTGCCGCCGCCACCTTGAAGAAAGCCTTGCGCACTTCCGACTCGGCCTTCCGCATCGGTGGCGATGAATTTGCTCTCCTGCTGCCCCAGACCGACGCTCCGCAAGCCCTTGCCCTTAGCCGCCGTATCCAAACTGTGTTTGCCGAAATGCTCCAGCCCCTCGAACTCACTGTTAGCGTCGGCATGGATCACGGCATTGCCATTTTCCCGCAGGATGCCGAGCAAGCCGATCTGTTGATTCGCATTGCCGATGAGCGTCTCTATAGTCACAAGCACGCGAACGGCACGTCTCGGACCGAAACCCCTGCTCCCCCGGAAGCACAGGCCGCTCCCGCTCCAGAGCCTGCTGCCGCCGCACCACAACCAATTTCAATCGAAACCAAGCGCGTTCCAGAAAAAACAGAAACAACCATCGCTGCTGCCGCTTCTGCCACTTCCGCGGCGATTTCGGGCGAACTGGCCACGCCCTCCGCGAAAGTTTTTGCCGTCCAGCGCAAAGCCGAGCGCGTTTCCATGATCGGCACTAATGCCTACGCGGTTCTTGGCGACCAAGGGGCCCGGCGCGCCCGCGTCCTCGATCTTGGCTTCGGTGGTGTTGCCATGGAACTGGATTCGCTGGAGGACCTTTCAGAGAATCTCCTCGCGGTCTTACATGTGCCCATTCTTCCGCCTGTTCGCGTAAACCTGAAACCCGTGTGGAAGCAGCAGACCACTCAAGGCGGCTTCCGCGTCGGGTGCGCTTTTGTTTCCTGAGCGTTCCTGCAAATTCCGCTGCTAGCTTCACCCCGCCATTAAGAAATCACCTCGAACTCTTCAGACTTATCCCTCCGTCCTGATACAATTCCGCCGCATCTCCGAACCCCTGAAAGGAAGCGCTATGATCGAACCGAAGGCCAGCCGGCCTCACTGGCCCGATGCCGCGCAAAACCCTTCAAAGGACTTGAGCGCCCTCAAGCCCTGGCCCTGGGCTCTCGAGCGTCTCCAGAAATCCCACAACTACTGGATCTCCACGACGCGCCCCGATGGCCGCCCGCACCTCATGCTGGTCTGGGGAGTTTGGTGGCAGGACGCCTTCTGGTTCAGTACCGGCCCGCGTACGCGCAAAGCAAAAAACATTGCCGCCGATCCCCACGTGGTCATTGGCACCGAAAAAGCTGACGAAGCCATCATCCTCGAAGGCACTGCCGAGGAAATTAAAGATCGTTCCGTTTGGAAGCAACTCGCTCAAATCTACAACGCGAAATACGGCGGCGACGTCGAACCGCTGCTCATGGCCTCCGATGGCTGCGTCTACCGGATCACTCCGCAACTCGCTTTCGGCCAGGACGAGCATGCGCAGAACTTCGCCGACGCCATGACCCGTTGGCGCTTCTAGCCTGGATCTCTTGCACTGAATTCGCGCATTTTCAACTCTGCCTCCGCGTTGCTGTCATCCTGGGCGAAGCGAAGGATCTCATCTGATCCATGCCTCGTAGTAGGCATTCGGTCGAGATCGCGCGTGTTTCCTGGCACAACTCTCAGGGTTTCGGCGCGGCGTTCCACATCTCTTGCTGAACCTTCCACACCCCGCTTGCATCTCGATGCAGCACCAGCGCCGTCTTCCCGTAGCTTTCTATGAGCGCCTTCCCTTCCGGTGGTTGTACCTCTTGATGTACCGTCGCCCACTCCCAAGCCCATTCCCCGCACACATGAATGTCGTGGAACTCCATCTCTTGCTTCGTTACTTTGTATCCCGGCATCTTGTCGACTATGTCTTCAACCCATGCTGAAATCTTCCGCCGTCCGATAATAGGCGCGTTGCCTGGCATTAGATCCACGCCGTCCTCCGCCCACAAAGCCAAAATCCCCTCCGTATCCATCTTCAGGTGCAGCTGCGCATAGCGCTTATTGAACACCTCAATCTCTTTTCGTCCCGCCTCTTCCGTCGTTCGAGCTTTCACACATACAGCTGCCACCAGCAGAGCACCCGAGCACACTCCCAAAACTATCTTTCCTTTGAAATCCATCCTGCCCCCTCAGTTTGCGGATCAATCCACGATTTGCGAATGAACTCCTCTACCCATCCGGCGAACTATAGCTCTCAATATGCCCTCCGCCTATTCCCTATTCCCTGCTCCCGTCCTCTCGTTTTGAGAAGCTTGACACTTCGCGTATCATAGAAAACTGCCTCGCGACCTAGCGACGCGGCTGTAGTCCTCTGGCCTTGCCAGAGAGCCGTGCAGACCGGACGCGACAGAATGGAGTTCCATGAAACCCGGTATTCATCCCGACTATCACGCCGTAACGGTGCACTGCGCCTGCGGCCATAATTTCACCACTCGTTCCACCATCAAGGGCAGCAGGCTGAACGTCGAAATCTGCTCAAATTGCCATCCTTTCTTCACCGGCAAGCAGAAGCTGATTGACACCGCCGGCCGCGTCGAGCGCTTCACCAAAAAGTACGCCGATGCCGCGGCCAAGGTCGCGACCGCAAAAGCCGAATCCGCCAAAAAGTAAAGCCGCCAAATCTCTGGTGGGACAGCCATTCCTGGCTGTCCCTTTTTTTCCATCCCCCAAGGTTGTCACCTACTCCGCAGCCTCTCCGCGCTCCTCCGCGTCCCTCTGCGTCTCTGCGTTGTCTTTTCATTCTTTCTTTCAACTTT
>WNFT01000223.1_pt1 | contig 43928 bp, 40 predicted proteins | sample 5400191 | NCBI WGS metagenome assembly WNFT01 (sample SAMN13153359, study PRJNA577476) | soil metagenome | isolation source: 80 cm saprolite under Madrone tree | place: USA:California | collected 2016-06-14 | reverse complement strand
GCCGGAGTGGGATCGGTGCGGCGTCAAGCAAATGGACTTGCTCATTGTCACCCCCCGTTTGCGTGCCTCGTTGGGCACCCTCGGTTCACTTTCATTGGTCCTGTTCGCGCCGTATCTGGCGCCTTTGTGCCCCTATTCCTGCCTCAAAAATACCCAACGTTGAGAAACACGGTCAGCAATTTGCCTTAAGTTTACCTTAACTATTCCACTTGTCTGCTTAATAATTTATTAAGACATCATTAACCCTCAACGCTTCGATTTGCTTAGTCTGTCTTAGCTCCCGAGGGCGAACAATTGCTAATAAGGCTTAGTCTGTCTTGGCTCCCGCAGGCGAGTAACTGGGATGAAGGCGCAAATTTGCCCGAAGGCTTAGTTTGGCCGCGTTCTCGCGGCCGGACAATAGCTAATAAGGCGTAAATCTACCCATGCAAAAATTAACAAATCGTGTTGTACACTCATTAGAAGAAAAATATTTCTAAATATCTCGTAAATATACCGGGGCACAATGCCCGAGCGTGTCAATTCTTCGCGTATTTATAATGACTACCCGGATTCGGCGGTCTGATGGGCTAGACAATTCCTTCGCCTACTCTCCCGCGAGGCTTATTGGATCGCCAAGAATTTAGGGCTCTTGTGTCCCCGGTAGTGGCTAAGGGAGGTCGCCCGCAACCTCAAGCCACCCGCATCGACCTACGATCAACTTTCGCGGGAGCCTCGGCTAACATGAACCAATAAATCGGCGCAGTCCGGTGCGTCGGCAGGCTAAGTCCAACCTTCAGAATCGCTTCTGGAGCCCTATCGACAGCACCGTCTCGGTGAACTGGTCGGTGGGAATATCGGCAAGCTGACGGGTAAAGTTGACCGCGAAGATTCCGTCAAGCGTGTCGTTCAGCTGATACACTAGTGACCCGCCTAAGCCGAATAGTTGCTGATTGTCTTCGAATTGTGGGCCGTTGAACTGCTCATTTGCGTAGCGGATGGTGAGGTTCAGATTGGCTACGCGGGTGAGCGCCCGGCTCCAACTCAACGCACCGCCGAATGCCGTGTCGAGCTCCCCTGTCTGGAAAACTCTGCGGTCCTGCCAAAAGGCGCCGGCGTCGAAAGTATTGCGGCCACGCACCGCGTGGAAACCGATATCAAAGCTCCTCTGCCGAAAAGCGTTGTTCTCAACGCCGAAAGTGGTACTGGATAGCGAGAAGAGCTGCTCCGTTCGCGAATCAATGAAGTTTCCGAATTCATCCGTGGTCAGGAAGGACAGGTTGTTGGAGAACTGCAACTGCGATGAGGTGAAGACCTGCTCCGTATAGCCCGCCCGGATCTGTGTCTGCGGGCCGATCAGGTAATTGGCACTGCCCGTGGCGAAGTTGGAATCGTACCGGTGATTCACGTTCAATATGAGCGAGCTCCGGGCACTCGGTGTGTATTTCACGCCGACGCTCCCGATCGGCCCATCCGGTTCGGGATCAGGAAAGAACGTCGGATCCGATATCCGTTCGAAGCCGACACTTCCGAGCAAACCGATTTGCCGGTTCACCCGATACTCCCCGCTGGCTTGTAAGAGCCGGCTGGATGTATCGGGGCTAGTGCCGCCAAAAGAGGAGTTCGCCCCATCCGCGACCACCAGCCAGAGCAAACGCCTGAATTGGCTTCCGCTCGCTGCCGTCAAGGTCAGGCCGTTGGTCGTACTGCTTGAGAGTTGATTTGACCCCAGCGCCGCAGCGCTAGAAAACCCTTCAGAGACACCGCTCGAATGGACCTGGTTGAAGGTATAGCGCAGCTCCGTGTCTGCAAAGGTTCCAAAGTGGTGCTTGATGTAGGGACTGATATCGTAGACTGACACTGTTTCCAGATTGGTCGAGGCAGCCAATGGCGATGCCGACACGGGAGCCTGTCCACTGGATGGCACCTGCTGAACGGAGGCCGCACCGTCAACGAACAACAGCTCCGGAACCAGGGTCAGGGTACTGACAAAATTGAGGTTGTTTCTTAGCTGATCCAGGTCGGAATTTTCCGCATAGGCGATTGCCTCGAGCGAATAGTCGAGGCTGAGCTTAAGACGCGCTGTATCGCCCCGAATTCCGATCGACGGCACCAGGGTAGTGAAGAAATCGGAACGATCTTGCCCGTCGGGGGCCAGGCTGGCATTCGAGGTATATGATTCGTAGAGCGAAACGCGTGGCGTTACGATCCAATCTCTCGCCTGGGCCGCTATCGTCCAAAAAACGGCCCCCCCAGCGACGAGGAAACCCGCGCCGCTCCGCAATACCCATGCATTCGGTCGTCTTCCAGCGAATGCGTGACGGGCCGATCCTCCTTTAGGAAAACGGCCGACGCATAACTTGGCTCTGCTATGGCGCACCGACATTCCCCTGACCATCAGTCTCTATTTAAAATCGGCGGTCCGATTCATTCCCAACCGAAGCCGAATTCCCCCACCGAGCCACATAGGCACGCTTAGTGCGGTCACTGCTTCCGCCGACTCCCGCTCCCCGCAAGGGCGCGCGACCTGGGCACTCATGGAGCAACAGACGGCATTCAGAACCAGCTTTGCGGTATGACTAGAATGTCTCCAGGCATCACTTGGACATTCGCGGAGATATCGCCGTCCTTCAATAAGCTATCCAGATTGACGGGTATCTGTTCTGAATGGCCGCCGCTCTGACGCACGATGAGCGCTCGGTTGCCGGCGGCAAATGGCGTAAGGCCGCCGGCGGCGATGATTACATCGAGCACCGACATGCGCGCCCGATAGGTCATCGCCTGGGGCTTCGTCGCTTCGCCAATGACGCGCACTTGTTCCGAATAGGCGCCCACAAACTCGCTAACGATCACTGTTACTTCAGGCTGCTGGATAAACGCGGACAGTCCTTGCTTGATATCCCGTGCCAATTGCGTCGGCGTCTTCTGCGCCGCTACAACATCCTGCAGAAGTGGCACCGAGATTCGCCCGTCAGGTCGAACGGGGACAGTGACCGAAAGATCGGTATTCTGCCAAACAAAGATTTTCAGTTGGTCGCCGGGTCCGATCACATATTCCTTGAGTTCGGCCGCTGGAGTGCTATTCGCCGGCAGTGTCTTTGATGGCACCGCGCTTGTGCAGGAAGATAGGATCGGCAGCCATATGAGCGATATGGCCCATATGAGATGGCGACCGGCGCCTTGGTTCAAATTTCGACGCATGGCTTTGACCTGTATATGCCTATTGCTAGGGCGGCCCCCTTGTGCCAACACAAGAATACACGCTCGCTCCCGCCCTGACTAGTCCCAGTGAATAGAGTTGAATGAAACAGATGTATTCAGAGAGCGTATTTATTTCGCAGCGGTGGATCGAAAGATAATCGACCCCTACTGAAGCGGTACCACTTCAGGCATGTTTCGTGGCGTAAAGGCGGAAATTATCGACGATGTGACCGGCCCCGATTGCGCAGCCGGGTTTTATGCAACTGCGGAACTGGGATTTGGTCCAGCCGGACGCCCGCTTAGCCACAGCGCCCATGCGTCCAAAAGCGAGTGCCTGGTCGTCAACTCATCAAGGAGAAGCGGACTATTTGACCCGCCAAGAATTCCCTTCGATCCCGATCCGCCCGCGCGCTGGCCAATGGCGCGGCTGCAAGATCTCAAAGCGCCTGCCCCCGCCGCGCCATGGCGTGGTCCCAGACCTGCCGGCGATCGTCGTCGAAGATCAGTTTAGGGTCTTCGGGTATCGTGAACCAGTCGTGGCGCGCCAGTTCGACTTCAAGCTGACCGGGCCCCCAGCCGGTGTAACCGAAGGCGATGAGGCTCTTCTTGGGCCCCTTCTTGTGACCGATATCGCGCAAGACCTCCGGACTGGAGGTCATGCCTATGCGCCCGTCGATATCTAGGGTCTCGGGACGGCGATAGTCGGTGCTATGCACGATAAATCCAATGCCGGGTTCCATCGGTCCACCCGCAAAGATGCGCACATTGCCCTCGACCCCGGCGTCCTCCTTGCCGATGTCTTTCAGCAGGCTTGCAATCGAACGTAAGTCGAAAGGTTGATTGATGACGATGCCGAGCGCACCACCCTCGTCGTGCAGCACGATCAGGATGACCGTGCGACTAAAAATCGCCTCGCCCATACTTGGCGAGGCGATCAAAAGTTTTCCCACCAACGAGTCGCTCTCCGCCGCGGCCGAAAACGGTCCCGCGGCACGAAAGAGCATTGCCGACAGTAACAATGCCGCGAGACCGAGCAGGAGATGTTTGTGCCAACCCAAGGGCATCTTGTCGCCGATTATACCAGACATACCGGCTCGGCCGCTGACTTGCCCATGAAAGCGGTGAACGCGGCAGCGCTGTTTTAAAACTTAGCACTCTTGGTTGGAGAGTGCTAAGGTATGCTCATCAAACCATTTGACAGGAGCGTTCCATGAAATTCCGCCCGCTGCAGGACCGTGTTCTGATTCGTCGCATCGCTCAGGAAGAGAAGACCACCGGCGGCATCATCATCCCGGATACCGCTCAGGAAAAGCCGATGGAGGGCGAGGTTGTCGCCGCGGGCCCGGGCGCTCGTGCCGAAGACGGCAGCATCCGCCCGCTGGATGTAAAGGCCGGCGACCGGGTGCTCTTCGGCAAGTGGTCCGGGACGGAGATCAAGATCGACGGCGAGGACCTCATGATCATGAAGGAATCGGATCTTCTGGGCATCGTCGACGATAAATCGCATTCCAAGCGCAAAGCCGCTTAAAGAAGGATTGAAGAGCCATGGCCGCCAAAGACGTAAGATTCAGCACCGATGCCCGCGACCGGTTGCTTCGCGGCGTCGACCTACTCGCCAACGCCGTCAAGGTCACCCTCGGCCCCAAGGGCCGCAACGTGGTCCTCGACAAATCGTATGGCGCACCGCGCATTACCAAGGACGGTGTGACGGTCGCCAAGGAGATCGAACTCTCTGACAAGTTCGAGAACATGGGCGCCCAGATGGTAAAGGAAGTCGCTTCCAGGACCAGCACGCTCGCCGGCGACGGGACGACCACCGCCACCGTTCTGGCTCAGGCGATCGTCAAGGAAGGGATCAAGGCCGTTGCCGCCGGCCTCAACCCGATGGACCTGAAGCGTGGCGTCGATCTGGCCGTCGAGGCGGTGGTCGAGGACATCAAGAAGCGCAGCAAGAAGATTTCGACGAGCGCCGAGATCGCGCAAGTCGGAACGATCTCGGCCAACGACGACCGCGAAATTGGCGACATGATCGCCAAAGCCATGCAGAAAGTCGGCAATGAGGGCGTGATCACGGTCGAAGAAGCAAAGGGCATGGAGACCGAACTCGACATCGTCGAGGGCATGCAATTCGATCGGGGCTATCTCTCGCCCTATTTCGTCACCAACGCCGAGAAAATGATCGCCGAACTCGAAAACCCCTACATCCTGCTGCATGAGAAGAAGCTTCCCGGGCTTCAAGCCATTCTGCCGCTGCTCGAAGCCGTGGTGCAGAGCGGCAAGCCGCTGCTGATCGTCGCCGAAGACGTCGAAGGCGAGGCGCTGGCCACCTTGGTGGTCAACAAGCTTCGTGGCGGCCTTAAGGTCGCCGCGGTCAAGGCCCCGGGCTTCGGCGACCGCCGCAAGGCAATGCTGGAGGACATCGCAGCCCTTACCGGCGGTCAGGTGATCAGCGACGATCTCGGTATCAAGTTCGAAAATGTCACGCTCGACATGCTGGGCAAAGCCAAGAAAGTCCGGATCGACAAGGACAATACGACGATCATCGACGGCGCCGGCAAGAAGAAAGATATCGAGGGTCGCGTTGCACAGATCCGGGCCCAGATCGAGGAAACGACATCCGACTATGACCGCGAGAAGTTGCAGGAGCGGCTGGCCAAGCTTGCCGGCGGCGTCGCGATCATTCGTGTCGGCGGCTCCACGGAGGTGGAGGTGAAGGAGCGCAAGGATCGTGTCGAAGATGCCATGCATGCCACCCGCGCCGCGGTCGAGGAGGGTGTTGTGCCAGGCGGGGGCGTGGCGCTGTTGTACAGCACAAGAGTGCTCGCCAAGCTCCACTCGGCCAACAACGACCAGAAAGTGGGCATCGATATCGTCCGTCGCGCGCTGAGCTACCCGGTGCGGCTGATCGCCGAGAATGCCGGTGAGGACGGCGCGATGATCGTCGGTAAGCTCGTGGAGAAGGGCGATGCCAACCATGGCTTTGACGCGAAGCACGGTACTTACGTCGACATGATAAAGGCCGGGATCATCGACCCGACCAAGGTCGTCCGCCTTGCCCTTCAGGGAGCAGCCTCTGTGGCGGCCCTCCTCGTCACGACCGAGGCGATGGTCGCCGAGAGGCCGGAAAAGCCGAGCGCGCCTGCCATGCCGGGCGGTGGCGGGATGGGCGGTATGGGCGGTATGGGCGGTATGGATTTCTAAAAGCGACCCGACGATCGAACAGTCAAAGAGCGCCCTTGCTTCTCTCCCACAAAGGAAAAGTGAGGGCGCCTCTTGGGCCTCAAATTGCCTTGGACTGAGGTGCTGCTGGGGCGTGACGGCCTTGCTGGCTGGGCTCCAGCAAATGCCGCGCCATGAATTCATAGGTCTCGGTCAGCAAGCGCCCCATGGCATCTTCCGCCTCGCTTGAGGCTCGCACGGCAACGGCATCCAGCACTCTCTTGTGCCTCGGCAGGAACACGCCGAAGGATTCGGTGGAGATCTGGTGGCTGATGAACAGGCCGACCCCGATCAAACTGCCCATCTACGGCAGAAGCGCGTTGTGTACGGCGTTCAGGATCGCGCGGTGGAAATGGAGATCCTCATCAATCGCTGTCTCGCCTCATTATTTATTTGTCAGCAATCAGGCTTTGTCAGCCCATGGAAGGCCGGAATTCTTGACGAGAACGCATGCCGGACCATAAATATGATAATCACATAATTAGAAAATATTCGGCTTGGATTAAAAAGCAATGGATCGGACCTCTGCGTTCCTCCCCAGCTATGAACTAACGGGAAAAGTCGCGCTCGTTACGGGTGCGGCGCGTGGGATTGGCAGGGCCATCGCGCTTGCTTGCGCGGCCGCAGGCGCGGACATTGCGCTCGGGCTGCGCGAGGAGGCGAGCGGGGGTGAACTGGCCGCGGAAATCGCGCGGATGGGGCGAAAAGCCCTGCCCCTTCAGCTCGACGTCACCAGAATGGATCAAATCGGACAAGCAGTGGAGCGGGTGCTCGCCACCTTCGGGCGGATCGACGTATTGGTGAACAACGTGGGGGTCGGTCCGGAGAACCCGGCGGAGAAGGTCACGGAAGAAGACTTCGACTTCACCCTGAACGCCAACCTCAAAGGCACATTCTTCGTGACCCAAGCGGTCGGCCGGACCATGATCGCGCGCAAGACGGGACGGATCATCAACATCAGCTCTCAGGCCGGCAGCGTAGTGCTGCACGGCGAATCGATCTATTGCATGACCAAGGCGGCGATCGATCACCTGACGCGCTGCCTCGCCTCGGAATGGGCGTCCCACAACATCAATGTCAACAGCGTGGCCCCGACCTTCATTCTTACCGATGGGACGGCGCCGGCGTTGTCCGATCCGGAGTTCAAGCGCAGGACGCTGGCGCATATTCCGCTCGGGCGCATCGGTGAACCAAGAGACGTTGCCGGCGTGGTGGTTTTCCTGGCCTCCCCCGCCTCAGGCATGATCACCGGCACCAACATCCTGGTCGACGGCGGGTGGTCGGTGGCTTGAGGGAGATTGCGGCCAAGAAATAAAAAGTTCGCGTCGCGCCTCTCGTCCCTCGACCTTGCTCAGCCGACCTTGCGCAACAGCAAGGCATAGATCACAACTGAGGTCACGATGGTGAGGCCGGCGATGAACTGATACCAGAAGCCGGTCAGGCCGAGCGCGACGATGCCGGTTTCCAGCGAGCCCATGATCAGCACCCCCATAAAGGTGCCCCAGATCGTGCCCTTACCGCCGAACACCGAGGTGCCGCCGATGAAAACCGCCGAAAGGGTAGGCAGCAGCATGCTGTCGCCGTGGGTCGGGAAGAATGACTGGTTGAAGGCGAGGCTCAGCAGGCCGGCGATAGCGGACATGGCCCCCATCAGGACGAAGCATTGGATCTTCACCATGTCGGTATCGATGCCGACCATGCGCGCGCTGGCCGCGTTGTCGCCCACGAATAGGACATGGCTGCCGAAGCGATGGCGGCGATAGATCAGGCCGAGGACGATGGCAATGCCAACGAACCAGATGAACTGCGCCGGGACATAGCCGGCGAACCGGCCCACCAACAGGCTGTTCCAGATCGTGCCGTCGAGCTGGTTCAGGGTGATGCTTTGACCTTGCACCAGAACATGGATCAACCCGCGCCAGACAAACATGGTGCCGATCGTTAGCACGATAGAGGGCACACCGACCTTGGCGATGATGACACCGTTGAAAAGGCCGAGCAACAGCCCGACGCTGAGACACAGCACGAAGGACAACGGGAAATTTCCCAGGCTGGAATATGTGGCGGCGAACACCCAGGCGCTCAGCCCCATGATCGAGGGAAAGCTGAGATCGATCTCGCCCAGTGTCACGATGAACGTGGCGGCGATCGCGAGAATGCCGGAGAAGGCCACCGTTCCCATCAAGGCGGCGTAGATGCCGGGCTGCAGGAACGTATCCGGTGCGCCGACGACGTAAATCAGGAACAGCAGCGCGCAGATGCAGGTGACCAGCACGGGAACGCGATTGCGGGCGATGAAAAACCTCATCGGGCGATCGTTCCCTTTTCGTGCAGCTCCACCATCTTGTCGATAAGCGCGTCGCGCGAGATCTCCTGCTTGGTGAACCGGGCGGCGACTTCGCCCTTGTCGAGAATGACGAAGCGGTCGGCCACGTCATGGACGTGGAAGATATTGTGGTCGATGAAGATCGCGGCCTTGCCCTTGTCGCGGATGTTGCGGATGAATTTGAGCACCTTGCGCTGCTCCGAGAGCGCCAGGCCGGTGGTCGGCTCGTCGAGGATGATCAGTTCGGCGTTGAAATAGAGGGCCCGCGCAATGGCCACGCCCTGCTTTTCGCCACCCGACAGACCCTTCACCTCGGAATCGACGCCGATGACTTCCGAAGTGAAGCCCATGTAGTCCCGCAAGAGGCGGCGCGTCTCCTCCTTCTGGCGTTTGATGTCGAGGAAGCCCCCGAGGCCCGTCTGCTCGCGGCCGACAAAGACATTGCGCCACAATTCCTGCTGGTCGGCGAGCGCGCGCTCCTGATAGACGGTTTCGATCCCCATCTCGCGGGATTTCCTGACCGAGGTCAGGGTGATCGGCTTGCCCTTGAACAGAATCTCGCCTGATGTGGGCCGGTGCACGCCTGTCACCACCTTGATCAAGGAGGACTTGCCAGCCCCGTTGTCGCCGACAAGTGCAACGATCTCGCCGGGGTGAACATCGAAGCTGACGCCCTTCAGCACGGCAAGCCGGCCGAACGACAGGCGGATATCGTGCAGCTCGAGCAACGCCTGGGTCACGACATCACTCCCTTGCCAGGAAGGAACAGCAAACTCTGCCGCCGCCCCGGTCGGGGCGGCGGCAGGGCTCGCCTATTCCAGCTTATCGGATTCCGGCCGCAGCCAGAGGCGCCACGGCGTCGATGTTGGCCTTGCTGATGATGGCCGCACCGGTGTCCACGTCGAACCCGGCGAAGCCGAACTTCGAGGTCAGATACATCTGCATGATCGGCAGGTAGCCTTGAAGGAACGGCTGTTGGTCGAGGACGGCGCGGACATAGCCGGCCTTGATGGCTTGCGCGGTCGGTCCGGAAAGATCGAAGCCCGCCCCGCAGACCTTGTCCTTGTCCACATTGGCATTCTTGAAATAGAGCGGGATGGTGGCCGTCAGCGTTCCGTGATCGGTAATGACCGCCTTGAGGTCTGGATTGCTGGCATAGAAGGCGGAGAAGACGGGCACGCCCTGGGAGGGATCGTTGTTCACGGCGTCGGAAATCTCCAGGTACTGCACGTCGACGCCCTTCGCCTTGAGGGCATTGACAATACCCTTGGTGCGCTCGCCGCGCCCCTGTTGGCCGAGCAGGCCCCAGACCATCGCCTTGTCGCCCGGCCTCAAGCTGCAGATGTCGACCGCGGCATTGCCCAGCATCTGGCCGGAAGGATAGAGTTTCTGGCCGACGTAGCCGAATCCGTCGGCCTTGTACTGTGCCTCGCTCTCCGGCAGATCGACATTGGCGGTGGTGACGATGATGCCGGCGGCATGGGCCTCATCGATCAGCTTGGCCAGGGCGGCCTCGCCCGGATGACCCATGATGGAGATCGCCGTGGGTCTGCGCGCGATGGCCTGCTTGAACTGGGCCACCATCTTTTCCGGATTCCAGTCGGACCAGACATAGTCGACATGACAGCCGGTCTGCTGTTCCGCCAGCTTGGCGCCGCGATAGACGATCGAGGCGAAGGTATCGCCCTCGCCGCCGCCCGGAAAGAAGATCATCTTCTTGCCGGCACATGACCCATCGACGTCAGCTTTCGCCGGTGCGGCAGACAGGGCCAGCGAACACAGCAACGCCGCACCCGCGGCGCCAAAAACCTTCTTCATGATGACTCCTCCCAAACTGTTTCTCGATCTGCCGGGTATGAACCCTATCCCGCCGAACGCGGTTGGCATTCTTTTATAATATTTATCATATAAAATATGGATCGGCAACGTCACTTGAACTACTGTAGATCGCGCCGCTCCACCGCGATGGACGGGCCGGAGGTTCGCATGCCAAGCACGTCGGGATTGCCCAAGAGAGCCGTGATGAGGCGCGAAAGTCTGCATCACAGCGTGGCCCAGGATATCGGCCGGCGTATCTTGAAGGGCGAATTTGCGCCGGGCGATCTCCTGCCCAACGAGGCGGAATGCGGCGAGGCCTATGGCGTCAGCCGCACTGCCGTGCGCGAGGCGGTCAAGATGTTGATGGCCAAGGGATTGATTGTATCTCGGCCGAAAATCGGCTCGCGCGTGCAGCCCAAGGAGAATTGGAACCTGCTCGACCGCGACGTGCTGGCCTGGTACTGCGCGGCCACGAACTACTGGCATTTCCTAGCCAGCATGCACCAGGTCCGTCGTATTCTGGAACCTGAGGCGGCGGCCCTCGCCGCTGCCAACCATACGCCAGCCCGGCTCGGCGCCATCGAAGCCGCCCTCGCCGGCATGCGGGAAGCCGCAGCGGATGCGTCGCTGTCCGCCTGGAACGCGGCCGACGTGCGCTTTCATCTAGCGGTCCTGGGCGCGGCCGGCAACGATCTGCTCGTCCCGCTCGGTTTCCTGATTGAATCGGCGCTGGGCAACATGTTCGACTATACGACGCGCCATGCTCGGGATCTGCGTCCGGCCCTGAAGCGTCATGAGAATATTCTGGTGGCGATCCGTCGGCGCCAGCCCGAGGCTGCGCGGCGGGCGGTCTGTCAGCTCTTGAACGATACCAACAAGGTCATCGGCTTGCGCCGCGGCGGAGCCAAACGGGTGTCGGGCGGGAATAAATCGAAAGGTGGGAAACGCAATGCCCGGAACTGACAAAAAGAATCTGCGCTCGCAGCATTGGTTCGGCGGCACGGATAAGGACGCCTTTCTTCATCGCAGCTGGATGAAGAACCAAGGCATACCCGAAGACAATTTCGACGGTCGGCCGGTCATCGGCATCTGCAACACCTTCTCCGAATTGACCCCCTGCAACGCGCATTTCCGCGGGCTGGTCGAGCATATCAAGCGAGGCGTGGCCGAAGCCGGCGGCATGCCGCTGGAATTTCCCGTCATGTCCTTGGGGGAGACGAACCTGCGACCGACCGCCATGCTGTTCCGCAATCTCGCCAGCATGGATGTGGAGGAGTCGATCCGCGCCAACCCCATCGATGGCGTGGTCCTGATGGTCGGCTGCGACAAGACCACGCCCGCATTGCTGATGGGAGCGGCGAGTTGCGACCTTCCGAGCGTGTGCGTTTCCGGCGGCCCGATGCTGAATGGCCATTATCGCAACCGGCTCATCGGCTCCGGCACCTCGGTCTGGCAGTTCTCCGAGGATGTCCGGGCGGGCCGCATGTCGGCCAAGGAATTCCAGGAGGCCGAGAGCGCCATGTCGCGGTCGCCGGGCCATTGCATGACCATGGGCACCGCCTCCACCATGGCCTCCATGGTGGAGGCGCTCGGCGTGGGCATGCCGCAGAATGCCGCCATTCCGGCGATCGATTCCCGACGCAATCTGTTGGCCCGCATGGCCGGGCGCCGCGTCGTGGAGATGGTGAGGGAGGATGTTCGCCTCTCCCGGATCCTGACCCGCCAGGCCTTCGAGAATGCGATCCGGGTCAATGGCGCCATCGGCGGGTCGACCAACGCCGTAATCCATCTTCTGGCCATCGCGGGTCGCGTCGGGGTCGACCTGTCGCTGGCGGATTGGGATCGCCTCGGCCGCGATGTGCCGACCATCGTCGATCTGATGCCCTCCGGCCGCTTCCTCATGGAGGATTTCTATTATGCCGGCGGCCTGCCCGCGGTGATCCGCCGCCTGGGCGAGGCTGGCTTGCTCCACAAGGACGTGCCGACCGCCAACGGCAGCACGATCTGGGAGAACAATCACGATGCAGCCTGCTGGAACGACGAGGTCATCCGGCCGCTGACCAACCCCCTGGCCAAGAGCGGCGGCATCGCCGTGCTTCATGGCAATCTGGCGCCGCAAGGGGCGGTATTGAAACCGTCGGCCGCCACCCCGGCGCTGATGTCCCACAAGGGTCGCGCCGTGGTGTTCGACAGCATCGAGGATTATAAGGCGCGGATCGACGACCCGGCTCTCGACATCGACGAGACCTGCGTCATGGTCCTGAAGAACTGCGGGCCGCGTGGATACCCCGGCATGGCCGAGGTCGGCAACATGGGCCTGCCCCCCAAAGTTCTGAGGAAGGGCATAACGGATATGGTCCGCATCTCGGATGCGCGCATGAGCGGCACGGCCTATGGCACCGTCGTCTTGCATGCCGCGCCGGAAGCGGCGGCCGGCGGACCTCTGGCCATCGTGCGCGAGGGCGACATGATCGCGCTTGACGTGCCGGGCCGTCGCTTGAATCTTCTGGTCAAGGAGCAGGAGATCAAGCGGCGCTTGGCGGAATGGAAGCCGCCCGCGCTGCCCCCCGGTGGCTACAAGCGCCTCTATGTCGAGCATGTGACGCAGGCCCACAAGGGCTGCGATCTCGATTTTCTCGTCGGTTCGCGCGGCGCCGAGGTGCCCCGCGAATCCCACTGAAAGGTCTTGCCGCATGGACCTTTCCGGCTTCGCGCGATATCCCAGGCTGCAGGACAAAATCGTCTTCATTACCGGCGGCGGATCGGGCATCGGCGCGGCGATCGTGGAGTCATTCCTCGATCAGGGCAGCAGGGTCGCCTTCGTAGATATCGCGCGAGAGACAAGCGAGGCGCTATGCAGGTCGTTGGCGGGGCAGTATGGCCGGGCGCCGCTTTTCATCCCCTGCGACATCACGGATATCGCAGCATTGCGTGAGGCGATTGTCCGGGTCGGTGCCGAACTGGGCGACATCGGCACGCTTGTCAACAACGCCGCCAACGATACCCGCCACGAATGGCGGGAGGTTTCGCCCGACAACTGGGACGAGCGCATGGCGGTCAATCTGCTCCCAATGTTCTTTGCCATCCAGGCCGTGGTGCCACAGATGCTACGGCTGGGCAGCGGATCCATCGTCAATTTCGGTTCGATCAGCTGGAAGTCGGCGATGGGCGGCATGCCTGCCTATACGACAGCGAAGGCGGCGGTCCATGGCCTCACCCGCGGCATGGCACGAGATTTGGGCCAGAGCGGCATTCGCGTCAATACGGTGGTGCCCGGCTGGGTCATGACCGAGCGTCAGCTTGCCCTCTGGGTCGATGAAGAGGGTGAACGGACCATCGACCGCATGCAATGCGCGCGAGGCCGGATCAGGCCAGTCGATCTCGCCCGCATGGTGCTGTTCCTCGCTTCCGACGACGCCCGCATGTGCACGGCCCAGGAATTCACTGTCGACGGCGGCTGGGTGTGAGATCGGGTTGGCGCGGCAGGAAATCCGCCATGTAAGCCTGGCGCAGCCGTACCGGCTATAACGGGAATGCCGGGGTGACGAGCAGTGAATGAAGACGAAGTATCGCTCTCTAAATGGAGACAATGCGGCTGCAGGACGCGGGCGGCATCGTCCGGGCGAAGCCGGAACGCGGATCGTTCCCGCCGCGTAGTAAGGGCAATCTGCCTATGGTTTGTCCGACGGTGCCGCCCGGCGCCGCAGATAGGCGAACCAATAGACCGCGCGCAGGAAACGCCAAGCTGTCAGCGATCTGAGGGCCATGCGGATTGGGCCAGAATGTCCTGAGCGGCGGCGAGAATCTGCGCGGACCCTCGGGCCGCATCGAGGGCGCTCCAATCGGCGGGGCGTTCCACATAGCGAAGCTGCTGGCGAACGATCGCGGGGGTTGCGTCCGAGGCATCGCGCGATCTTTCCAAGACGCGCGCCTCGAGGAGGTCGGCCGGCGCATCCAGCCAGAGGCCGTGGAATCGAACCGCACCGTCGGCCGCCAGGCTGGCGGCAGCCTCTCGTTCCGCGCGCCTGGCGAAGACGGCATCCAAGATCGCGGAATGACCGTTTGCCGTCAGCCGCCTCGCCTCATCGAGAAGGGTGCTGTAGACGGCGCGATTCGCCTCTGCCGTATAGGCTTCCGGCGGAAGCCGTGTTTCCGGCGGCACACCCGCCAGGCGTTTGCGAATCACATCGCTGCGCAGCACGCGGGCGCCCGGCAGATGCCCTAGCCCAGGTGCGATCGCATAGGCCAAGGTCGACTTGCCGGTCCCGCTCGGGCCGCCGATGGCCAGAATTGCTGGCTCGCGGCTGACGAGAAGAGACGACGCCTCGTCAAGATAGCGCTGCGCGTCACGTCGCGATCGATCCAACCCGTCGTCAGGCGGCTTTCCCTGGATCGCCGCAGCGCTGACATGGGCCCTGATCGCCGCATGCATGGACATGAAGAGCGGCAGGAGGGCCGCACCTTCGACGTCCGATTCGACGTCGAAATAGCGATTGAACACAAGATTGGCCCAGGCGGGATAGCCCCGGTGGATCAGGTCCATGAGCAGGAAGGAGAGGTCGTATAGAACATCCACGCAGGCGAGGGAGCGGCTGAATTCGATGCAATCGAACAGTGTCGGATGCCCGTCGATCAGGCAGATGTTGCGCAGGTGGAGGTCGCCGTGACAAAGCCTGACCTTGCCGCCAAGCCGCCGTGCCTCGATCTGGTCGGCCAGCCGATCAAGTGCCGCTCGGCTCTTCGCCGTTGCCCGGCGCACGGCGGCCGCCTCGAAGATCGCGGGCGAAGCCAGCGCGAGGTTGGCTGCATTGCCGTCGATCACCTCGGTGAGCTGGGCCCTTCCGCCGGCATTTCGGTCGATTTCGGCCGCCCGATGAAACGCTGCGATTCGGTCGGCGAGGTCCTGCATCATCTCGCGGTTGAGCCCGCCGCGACGCGCCACATTGTCGAGCAATGCGCTCTGGTCGAAGCGCTGCATGACGACGACGCTGTCGACCAGTTCTCCCTCGCTGCCTAAAGCCAGGCGCCCCTCCTTGTCTTGTCGAATCTCCGCCACACCCAGATAAAGATCGGGAGCGGTGCGGCGGTTAAGGCTGTATTCCATTTCGCAGGCTTGCCGGCGGCGCGCGGCGGTAGAGAAATCGAGGTAGCTGAAACGCACGGCCCGTTTCAGTTTGTAGGCCCGCTCGCCTGCCAGGAATACCTGCGAGACATGCGTCTCCATCCGTTTGACGGGGCCGACAGTACCGCCATAGCTTGCGGGATCGGATAGAAAGGCGATGGCCTTGCTCTGGTCGGCGACGATCATGATGCAACAGTAGGATCAGTGCCTAGCCTCTGCGGGAATGATTTAGATCAAAGTTCATTGCCTGGCATGCAAAAAGGACGCCTCTCATGCATGAGCCGAACGGCTAAACGGCGTCGGCCGCCGGCTACCGGCGCCGGGCCGAACGCGTGAATACCACCTGGGTGCGCGAGGCCATGCCGGGGCACATAAACACGCTCAGCCGGGCAGGAAATCCGCGATATAGGCGCGAATGATGGACTCCAGATCGGGGTCCTGAGGCAGGCCCAGGGCGAGGGCTCGCTCGAAGGTTGACGCGATCGGCCAACCGGCAACGATGCGCTCGATGGTGGCATCGCGCTGAGTGCGGATCGGGCCCAATTTGCGATTCCCTGCCACCTGCTTCAGTGTCTCGATCATGGTGGCAACATTGGGATTGATGGCCGGGAAACTTATCGCCCGATCATCGCCCAGTGCCGAGGATTCTGTTTCATAAAGACGAAGAAAGCCCTCGATCACGGTGCGATATCCCGCGACCGGCATGATCGTGTCGAGACCGACCGGCAGGATGCATTCGACGCCGTTCAAGGGCTCGCGAAAGACGCCGCTGGCAAAGCTGGAGGCCGCCGCATTTGGCTTGCCGGGGCGTATGATGACGGTGGGAAGGCGCGCCGCCCGACCGTCGATATACCCTTTGCGCGAATAGTCGTTGATCAGCAGTTCCCCGACTGCCTTGGTCATACCATAGGTGGTCTGCGGCACCTGCTTGATCGTGTCGCCCACGGTCTTGGGCATGGCCGATCCGCCGAAGACGGCAATCGAACTGGCAAAGACCACCCGAGGGCCGGACCCCGTGGCGCGTGCGGCTTCCAACAGGTGAAGGTGCCCGGTCAGATTGACGCGCATCGCCAGATCGAAATCCGCTTCGCCGCCGCCGCTGACGACGGAGGCAAGGTGGAAAATGCCGATATCCTGGCGGTCGACGAGCCGATCGATCGCCGCCTTGTCGGAGACCTCGCCGGTGGCAAAGATCGCGCGATGGTCGAGGCCGGCGGGGCGCCGGTCCGGCACGGCCATATCGAACAGCACGACCTCGTCGATCTTGAGCCGTTCGCCGGTCGGCCCTGCCATATCGGCCAAGCCCAGCAAGCGGCGCGCCAGCATGACGCCCAGGAATCCTGCACCGCCGGTGATGACGATTTTCATGCCTGCGTCCTCTGTCCGACCATCATGGCTTCCCGGATACCTTGGGTCCGATGCCCCAGGGCGCCGCCCAGGCAAGGCCATCGACGGTTCCCGCCCGCGGCCGATATTCGCAACCGACCCAACCCTCGTAGCCGACCTCGTCCATTAGGGAAAACAGGAAGGGATAATCGATCTCCTGATTGCTGTCCGGCTCGTGGCGTCCGGGCACGCCGGCGATCTGGACGTGGCGGATCACATTGAAACGATCGCGGAAGGTTTGGGCCAGACGGCCCTGAGTCATCTGGGCGTGATAAAGATCGTATTGCAGGAATACATTGTCGCTGCCGATTGCGGCGATGATCTCGCAGGCCAAACCCACGCTGCCCAAGAGATAGCCCGGAAAATCGATTGCGTTTAGGGGCTCCAAAAGCAGTTGGACCTTCGCTGCCGCGGCAAGCGGTGCCGCCCAGCTCAGATTCTGCGTGAACGTCCGGAGGTAGCCTGCCACCTCCTGCCCCGGCGGAACCAAGCCGGCCATCACGTGCAAGCGCGGGCATTCGAGTGCCGCGGCGTAGTCAAGGGCTACCTCCAATGATTTCCTGAACTCGGCCTCGCGTCCCGGCAGAGCGGCAGTGCCACGCTCGCCACGCTCCCAATCGCCGGGCGGCGCGTTGAACAGGACCTGTTGCAGGCCCTCATTCTTCAACCGCAAGGCAAGCTCACGCTTTGGGTAGGCATAGGGAAACAGATATTCGACGGCAGCAAATCCCTGTCGGCGCGCCGCGGCGAAGCGATCGAGGAAATCGAGTTCGTTGAATGTCAGGCTGAGGTTGGCGGCGAAGCGAGGCATGGGAAATCCATCGGGCAAAAATCAGGGGATCGGATATTTTTTTGTCAACTTGGCCACCTGGTCCGAGGTGAGGAATCGCGTCGGCCGATGATGCAGCAGCAGATAGAGCTTTGCCGTTTCCTCGAGCTCCTCGGCGGCGTTAACGGCCGCTTCCAGCGACGTGCCGGCTACCACCGGGCCATGATTGGCCAGCAAGACCGCGCTATGGCGCGCCGCGACATCGCCGATGGCCGCGGCCAGCTTGGGGTCGCCCGGCGGGAAATAAGGCAGCAGCTTCAAGCGGCCGACGCGCATCACGAAATAGGCGGTGATCGGCGGCAGGGCATCGTCGGGATCGACGTCGGCGAGGCAGGAGACCGCTACCGAATGCGTGGCATGAAGATGGACGATGGCGCCCGCGGATTTGCGGGCCCCGTACATGGCGAGATGAAGCTGGGCTTCTTTGGTGGGTGGATCGCCGCCCACATGCCGACCCTGATCGTCGAGGCGCGCCAGCCGGGCCGGATCCAGCCGTCCGAGCGCCACATTGGTGGGCGTCATCAGCCAGCCGTGCTCCAGCCGGACGCTCAGATTGCCTGCACTGCCGGAGCTCAAACCGCGCTCATACATCGACAGGCCGAGCGCGACGATCTGATCGCGCGCCTTAGTTTCTGTCATCGCAGGGCCTCCAAGGCCTTCAGAAAAAAATCGGGCGCGCCGAAGTTACCGGATTTCAACGCCAGTGCCACTCGCGGCTCGCCCGGCGACAGGGTCGCCGGCACGCCGGGGTCGATCTGCGGCCCTATCTGAAGGGCCTGGATTCCAAGGGCATGGACGACGGCGCCTGAGGTCTCGCCACCCGCCACCACCAGGCGTCGCACCCCGGTCGCCACCAGGCCGGCGGCGATCTCGGCCATAGCGGTCTCGACGAGCGCGCCGGCACGCTCGCGGCCTAAGGCGGCCTGGGCGGCTGCGACCGCAGGCGGCGCGGCACTGGCCTGGATCAGGATGGGGCCGCTGGGCAATTGCGTCCCGGCCCAGGCAAGGGCACCGGCGACTTCTCCGGCGTAATCCGCCGCAAGCTTCAGCGGATCGAGCGTTCTGGCAGCGTGTTTTTCGCGCATGACCTCAATCTGCCCCAGCGTCGCCGGCGAGCAACTGCCGGCGAGGACGGCACCCAGGCCGCCGACCGTCGGCAATGGTTCGATCTCACTGCGATCCGGGATCAGGCCGGCGCGGCGAAAATTCCTGGGCAGGCCGATGGCGGCACCCGAACCACCGGTGATCAACGTCAGATCGTCGCAGGCCTCGCCCAAAGCGAGAAGGTCGTCGTCGGCCACGGCGTCGACGATGGCGTATGCCGTGCTCTTCCGCCCGAGATCGTCAAAGGCAGCCCGTATCGCCGCCGCCCCCCGGCGAACGACAGCCAAGGGCACGAGGTTGACGTTGGCCACCGTCTGGCGCCCGAGGACCCGCACGAGATTGGCATCCCGCATGGGCGTCAGAGGGTGATCGCGCATGGGCGAGTCCGACAGCAACTGCCGCCCGACGAAGAGGTGCCCCAGATAGATCGTGCGCCCGGTTTCCGGGAACGCCGGGCAGGCGATGGTGAAATTCGTCCCGAGCTCGGCCCGCAGCGCGTCGCCGACCGGGCCGATATTGCCGGCATCGGTCGAGTCGAAGGTCGAGCAATATTTGAAATAGAACTGTCGCGCTCCCGCTGCCTTGAGCCAGCGGCAGGCTGCAAGCGATTGGGCGACCGCCTCGGCCGCCGGAATCGTTCGCGACTTGAGCGCCACGACCATGGCCTCGGCGGCGGGGATCGCGTCGGCCGGTCCGGGTACGCCGATGGTCTGAACCACGCGCATGCCGCAACGGGCCAGGGTATTCGCAAGATCGGTCGCCCCGGTCAGATCGTCGGCGATGCAGCCCAGAAGCAAGCCGTCTCGGGTCATTCGACGATGGCGGTCAGCCGTGCGATGGCATAAGGACGAAGCGTCAGGGGCCCGGCCTTGGCAAGCCGCTTGCCCGCTTTGTTCAGGAAGTCCGCATCGGTGGTGACGCGGACGAATGAGCCCTCGTCGAGCATGGCCAGCTTGGCCCGGCCGGCGAAACCGCGGATGCGAACCGCCGCGTTCTTCGCCGTCAGATTGGCTATCCACAAGATGGGGCCGGCGGCACCGTGATAGGCCAAAGTCGCGACCGTGCCGTCATCCCCCGATTTGCTGGCGATCAACCGGCGCCCGCTGGCAGCTCCCAGATCGGCCATCAGGTGATAGAGCGGATAGAGGGACGGTCCCGATAGATCGTCGAAATAGGGCTGCGCATAATCCGTACGCCGATAGATCATGCCGGCGGGACCGGTGGCCGCCCCCATGGTGATCGCCTCCAGCCCACCTCGGGTGAAACTTGCGATATACCCCAGCGTCCAAGCGGCGCCGAACAAGCCGCGCTGGCGGGGATCCATCTTGGCGAGGCAGACCCGATCGTTGTCGGGATTGGGCGCGGAGGCGGCGCCATAGGGATTTTGGCGCGCCGGAATGGCGCTGGGCCCCACGCGATAGGGTTTGTCGCCGATGATGGCCTTGGCCGATTTGATGACATAGGGCAGGGCTTGCAGCGTCTCCATGACCGATACGTCGTCGGCGGCATGAACGATGGGGCTGGTGGTATGGGTGACGAAATCCAGCAGCTCGATTGGCGGCCGCTTGCGGTTGAGTTCGGTGAAGAAGGAGAACATTCCGCCGCCCAGCGCGACGCCCGGGAAGGCCCCGCGCGCCGCGCGATAGATGTCGGCCAGCGCCGGCGCATCCGGTCCCTTGCTGCCGGGGAGCACGGCCTTCAAATCCACCGCCGGCGAAACGGCGATGGCCGCCGGCACCAGGCCGCATTCCTTGGCCGCGGCGGCGACGCGGCCAAGTTCGGCCTCGGGCGATTCTTTGCCGGCCAGAAGAATTTCCAGCACGATCTTGGCCCCGGTCGCCTCGCCGAGACGCCGATAATGCTCCAGGGGCTTGGCGATATCACTGTCCCGGCCGTCTACCTGGCAGACGAGGTGACGGGGGTTTGCCGCCTTGATCAGCGGCGCCACCTCGAGACTGGCGCTTGCCTCTTGGCTCGGGATGGCCACGCCGATTTGCGGCAGGGGGCCGCCGGCCCGGCCCACATCGATATCGATCCGCCGGCCGGCCGCCGTCTTCTTCGGGCGAGGCAGTTTGCCAGTGAAGGTCAGCGAGACCTGCTGCTTGAACTCGACACCGGCCGGCAGCGTATACGGCCAAGGTTCGGCCAACGGCCGGACATAGGTCTTGAACGAGGCATCGGTCCAATTCCGATGATCTTCCATCTCGAAGGTATCGCCTTCCATGCGGCAGGTTGCCGAAAGCCCGGGCATTACTTTGTGGCGCAACGAACGTATGGCGTAGAATGGCTGGGCAGGATTGATCAAGGTAGGAAACTTGCTCTTTTCCCGCTTGCCGTCCACATGTTCGACGTCGACGGGGAATCCCGCCACGCCCTTCAGCGGATGCAGCACGACGAAGCCGGTGCGGTTGGTCAGAAAGTCCGTGTCCGGCACCGCGCGCGCCGAGAAACGCAGCGCGCCATCGGATGTGGCGACGATCTCGGCGTCGTAGCTGACGCCCCGCTTGGCGTCGGCGCAGCGCGCGTCATAACTTACGGCAAAGCTGTCGCGACCCTGGCGAATCTTCAAATTGCTGATTTCGGGGGAGAAGGTGCCCCAGTTCCCGTCGCGCACCAGGAAGGCGATGGCACGCAGCACCTCGACGTCGTTGACCCGGATATAACGCAAGGCGCCGTTGCCGAATTCGGCGGAAAGCGCCCCGGCGCGCAACGTGCGCGCCTTGGGGTCGGCTGCTTCGGTTCCCACGAGTTTGATCGCCCGGCTTGGCTTTTTCATCGCCACTTTTCCTTCCCTCGCTTTGGTCAAAACGGACCTCAGATCACGTGGCCCGTCGCCGGGTCGATGAGGATCGCGCGGTTCATATCGACATAGAGATTGATCTTCTCGCCCGGCTGGCGCACGTCGTGCGAGGCCAGTTCCGCCATGACGGGTGTATTGCCCATTGGAAAGGTGATGAAGGCGCGCGCGCCGGTCGGCTGCACCAACTCGACCAATGCCTCGAAGCGCGCCGCGCCGGGGCCGGAAACTCCGGCCGCATCGCGGCTGAAATGCTGGGGTCGAATTCCGAGTATGACCGCACGCACCGACCATTCGGACAATGCGGCCCGTCCGGCGCCCGGCAAGACGAGGCTGGCGCCGTCTCCGAGCCGCAGGGCAAGCGCTCCGCCGTTGCGCTCGAGCGTGGCGGGGATGAAATTCATCTGTGGCGAACCCAGAAATCCGGCGACAAAATGCGTGGCCGGCCGCTCATAGAGGTCGAGAGGGCTGCCGGACTGCTCGATAAGACCCTCCTTCAACAGCACGATGCGATCCGCCAGGGTCATGGCCTCGATCTGATCATGCGTGACGTAAATCATCGTGGTGCCGAGTTCCTGATGCAGGCGCTTGATCTCGCTGCGCATCTCGTCGCGCAATTGGGCATCTAGATTGCTCAGCGGCTCGTCGAAAAGGAACAGCCTGGCATTGCGCACGATCGCCCGCCCAATCGCCACGCGCTGGCGTTGGCCGCCCGAGAGCTGACGCGGCAGCCGTTCCAGCAGATTAGTGATGCCCAGCATGTCGGCGGCGCGGCGCACCCGTGTTTCGATCTCAGGTTTCGGCGTCTTGCGGGCGCGCAGGCCAAAGGCGATGTTCTCGAACACGTTCATGAAGGGATAGAGCGCGTAGTTCTGGAACACCATCGCGATATCCCGGTCGCGCGGCCGCATGTGATTGACCACGCGCCCGCCGATCTCGATCGTGCCTTCCTGGGCTTCCTCAAGACCGGCGATGGTCCTGAGCAAGGTTGACTTGCCGCAGCCGGAGGGACCGACCAGAACGGTAAACTCGCCCGATGGCACCTCGAGATCGATGCCGCGCACGGCGGGAACCGGGCCGTAGCGCTTGTGCAGTCCGGTGATTTTCAGATCGGCCATGATCTCATACCTAACCTCGTGCTCACCTTTGCTAGCCCTTGACCGCGCCCATGGAGATGCCGCGCACGAGATAGCGCTGCAACGTCGCCACCGCGAAGAACACGGGAATCGTACCCAGCACCGACATGGCAGCGATCTTGGCCCAGAAATTCGACTGGCCGCCGAAGTAGTGCGTCACCTGCACGGTGTAGGTGATGACCTCAGTTCGCGTCAGCACCAGGGCGAACAAGAAATCGTTCCAGGCAAAAATAAACGTGAAGACGGCGGTGGCGAACAGGCCGGACCGCGCCATCGGGAAGACCACGCGCCACAGCACCCGCCAGCGCGAGCAGCCGTCAACCAGCGCGCTCTCTTCGAGCTCGAGCGGGATGTCCTCGATATAGCCACGCATCATCCAGGTGACATAGGGCAGGCTGAAGGCCGTATAGAGGATGATGAGGCCCTGATAGGTGTCCACCCAGTGGAAGAATACGTAGAGCAGGAAGACGGGGAAGGCGATGGCGATGGGCGGCACCATGCGTTGCGAGATGATCCAGACGGCCAGATTCTCGCCGCCGGTCTTGAAGCGGACCAGACTATAGGCCGCCATGGTCCCCAGGATCATGGCGATGATGGTGCTGGCGCCTGCCAGGATCAGGCTGTTCAAGACCGTGGCCGCGTCGCCATCCTTGAACAGCACGCCGTAGTTCGCGAACTGGATGCTCTTGGGGTACCACACCGGCGGGTAAGCGAAGATCTCCTCCGGGGTCTTGAACGAGATCATGAAGAGCCAGTAGATCGGGAAGATGAAGATGACGACCAGTGCGAGTGCCGCCAGATAGCGGAAGGAAAGCACGACGCCCTGCCGGCGCAAGAATGGCCGCTCGGGCAATGGTTGCCGCACGGATGCGGTTTTGCCTGTCATCTGGCCAATCCCATCCGCCTGATGGCCCAAGTCACGATTACCGTCAGCAGGACGATGACCAGAAAGGCGATCGCGCCCGTGTAGCTGGTCTCGAATTGCTGAAAACCCTGAACGTAGGCGTACACGGAGATCGTCTCGGTCATGGTGCCGGGCCCGCCGGCCGTCAGTGCCCAAATGATGTCGAAGATACGGATCAGATCGAGACCGCGGATCAGGATTGCGATGGCCATAACCGGCCAGATCGCCGGCAGTACGATCTTGAAGAAGGTGCGCCAGTAACCGGCGCCGTCAATTTCGGCCGCCTCGACCTGCGACCTGTCGACGTTGGAGAGTGCCGCAAGCAGGATCAGGAACATGAAGGGCGTCCATTGCCAGATCTCGCAGACGATGATCGCGGGGTAGACCAGATGCGGGCTGATGGTCCAGAGCAAGGTGGTCGGATGGCCGGCGAGCCAACCGATGATCTGGTTGATCGGCCCATACCGGTTGTCGAGCAGCAGCCGCCATGTCGCGCCTGCAACGATCGGCGAAATGACCGTCGGCAGGACCAGCAGCGCGATGAAGGCCTGCCGCCCGGGCATGTGATCAAGAAAAAGCTGGGCCATCACCAGGCCGAAGACGAGTTCCAGCGGGAGTGCGATCACCGTGATGATCGCGGTATGGAGCAGCGACTGCCATAGCCGCAGATCCTTGAAGAGCGCCGTGTAATTCGCCAGACCGGCAAATGAGGTATCCTGCTCGGTCATGGTCAGATGCTGGAAACTGACCAGCAATGTGTAGATCAGCGGAAACAGCCCGACCAGAAGCAGCAGGAAAATCGCCGGCGCGATGATCCAATATTTAAAATGCCGATCGGGCGCGCGGCCGGCGCGCGGGATCGTCGATTCCGGCAAGGATGAAATCGCCGTTGGGTTCATCGGCGGGTCACATTCCTGATCCGGCATCGCCGCCGGGTCCCGCCCAGAATTGGGGCGGGACCCACATCGCGGCGACGCCAGCGACCTTACTTAGGATAGGCGCCGGACTTGGCCGCCCAAGCTTGATAGACGGCCTTCTGCTTGTCGACTCCGATCTTGTCGGTGATCGCATCCCAGTCGGCATCGGCTTGATCCAGGATCGCCTTCGGATCGTCGCCGGCCCAGAGCTTGCTCATCATCTGGCGCAGCACCTCCTCGTATTTGTCGGTCTGCAGCAGGGAGAGATCGAGCAGGCCGGTCTCCGAGCCCTGCTTCAAGGTCGCCAGATAATCCTTGGCGTCGGGCCATTTGGCGAGATAACCCGGGTCCGTGTATTGCGAGACGCGGAACGGATCGCGCAGCGTATAGGGCAGCTGGACCCGCTGCATGCTGATGTCTTCGCTGTTCAGCCACTGGATGAACAGATAGGCGGCATCCTTGTTCTTGCTGGTCGAGGCGACCGACAAGGCGAACCCCGCCGCCAGCTCCGGATGGCCGCCGGGCGGCAGGGCATAGCCCACCTTGCCGGCGATTTTCGTTTTCGGCACCCAGTTGAGGGCCGCCTGGTCGGTCCCATAGCCGGCAGCCCAACGTCCATAGGGCGGCCAGGAGATGGTCATCGCGGTCTGGCCGGACAGGAAGGCGGCCAGATTCTCGACGAAGCCGAATTGCTCGACGCCCGGCGGCATGAACTTGTTCTCGTCGCGCATGCCAGTCAGAACCTTCACGCCGACATCGCTGTTCAGAGTGGCCTTCATACTGTCAGCGTCGAAGAACTTTCCGCCTTCGTTGCGGAAGCGTTCCTGAAACATGTACATGGCATAGGGCGGCTGGCGGAAGAACGCTGCCCCATAGGTTTTCGGCTGCAGCTTGTCGGTCAGGAACTGGCCGATCTCGTCGAACTGCTTCCACGTCATCGGTGCGGCCAGGTCATAGCCCGACTTGGCCTTGAATTCGGCCTGCAGTGCCGGATCGCTGAAGATGTCCTTGCGGTAATAGAGCACGAAGACATCGCCATCGTCGGGGAAGCCATAGATCTTGCCATTGACCATCATCTGGTTATCGCGGAAGGTCGGCGCGATCTTCTGCAGTTCGTTGCGATAGCTGTATTTGTCGACATAGGGGTCGAGCTGCTCGAGCGCGCCGGCTTGCGCCAGGTCCGGCATCCAAGCGGGAATGACATTGAGTGCGTCATAGGCGCCGGTGCCCGCCCGGTATTCCTGCATGATCTTGGTGAACATCTCGGCGGTCTGCACCTCGACCACCTTCACCTTGATGCCGGTCAAAGCCTCCCATTTCGGCCCGGAGAAATTCAGCGGATCGAGCGATTGGAGGCCGGCCTCCCAGACGATCGTGATCGTCGTGCCCTTGTATTGCTGCGCTGCCTTGACGGCGATGTCCGCAGCGCTTTCCGCCATCGCCGTAGCCGCCCAAGTTACGGCAAGCCCAGCGACGGCGCCCACCCATGTCATCTTCTTGATCAGGCTCATCGTATCCTCCCAGATTAGGGCCATCGCCTGGTGCGATCGCCGCGATTCCCCGATGTCGGACGGTAGCGCCCGGCACCGGGAACTCCTTTTGCCCGTCGGCGTCTTCAGGCGCCGAAACGGCCTCGATATCCATCCAGCCGCGCCCGGAAGCGCGGCAAATCCAGTACCTGGCGATTGACTACGCCGCGCGGAGCGCGCCCATGTTGTGTATCGATGACGGCTTTGACGTCGGCGACGCCGTTTCCGGCAAAGCACTGATCCGTCCAACAGAGCGCATGGGGCGCGAGAATCACGTTATCGAGCTTGAGGATGGGATCGGCGGCATCGGGCGGTTCGACCTCGAGCACGTCGAGGCCCGCGCCGGCGATTCGGCGGTCAATCAGCACCCTTGTCAGCGCCATTTGATCCACGATTGGGCCGCGCGCGGTATTGATGAGATAGGCGGTGGGTTTCATCAGCGCCAGCCGCTCCGCATTCACCAGATGCCGGGTCTCCGGCGTCAATGGACAATTGACCGACAGCACGTCGGCGCGCCGGAACACATCCTCCAGGCTGACCAGTTCAATCCCTAGCTCGGCGGCAATCTTGGGATCGGCGAAGGGGTCGTGGGAGATGAATTTCATTTCGAAGGGCTTGGCCAGGCGAAACAATTCGGCCCCGATATTGCCGACGCCGATCGTGCCAAGGACACGGCCGACCAGGCCTACGCCCATATACTGGGCACGCTGGTTGAAACCGTCGGGGCCGGCCCGGGTCAACCGATCCTTGGTCATCATCTTGCCGGTGAGCGCCAGCATCAGCGCCATGATCGAGACGGCAACCGGCCGACGCACCCCGTCGGGCGTGATGACAAGGGCGATGCCCGCCTCCGTGCAGGCGTCGATATCGACGTTGTCGTAGCCCACGCCGAATCGGGCGACTACCGCCAGCCGCCCGGCGGGATGGATGCTCTCGCGCCCGAAGCGCGGCGCCAGCAGGATGAGGGCGTCGAAATCGGCGATCTGCGCTGAGGCGATCGGATTGGCCGGCTCCAGGAATGCCATCTCAACGCCCGGCGCCGAACGCAGCGGCCCGAGGTCGAAGTCGGGAAACGTCGGGGAGCCATCCGGCTTCCTGAAATCGCCCGAAAGCGCCACGCGGAAGGGCGCGGTCATGGCGAGCGCCCTATTTCGCCTTGCACGCGGCGCGAAGCTGGGCGACGGCTCCGGCAAGCGCATTGTGCAGCACCCAGACATCGCCGGAATAGCAGATGAAATCGAATCCCTTCTTGCTGTATTCGATGCCCGTTTCGACATTGGGCACCAGGCGGCCTAGGGATTTCTTGTGCTTGCGCGCTGCGGCGACCACTTTGTCGATCGCCTTGGCGAATTTTGGATGGTCGAATTGGCCGGGGACCCCGAGCGAGACCGACAGGTCGAAGTGTCCTACCCATAGGCAATCGACACCGTCCATCGCCGCGATCTCTTCAGCGTTCTTGACGCCCTCGGCGGTTTCGATCTGGCAGAACAGCGTGGTGTGGTCGTTGGCAGCCGCCAGCTTTGAAGCGACCGGTCCGGCGCGATAGTTGTCATGGGCCACGGCCAGAGCCACGCCGCGCTTGCCCTGAGGGTGGTATTTCATGCAATCGAGGATCTGGCGGGCCTCCGTGGCGGAGCCCACCATGGGCAGCATGATGCCTTCCGCACCCATGTCGCAGGCCCGGGCGATATGGTGATATTCCTTCGACGGCACGCGCACGATGGCGGCCAGCTGAGCCGCCTCGAAATAGCGAATGGCGCTCTTCACCGTCTCGAACCCGAAGCCGGAATGCTCCAGATCGAACAGGGTGAAATCGCAGCCGGCGGATTTCATGATATGGCCGATGCCGGGGGTGGCGAATTCGACGATGAAATGACCGAATTTCGGCGATTTGCTGCCGGCCATCGCCTTCAGGCTGCGATCACTCATCTCTCAGCTCCTCCCCGTTGCGGCGCCTGTGGAAGGTCAGGGCCGGTGGTTTTGTTTCTCCGCCGCCTCAGGACACGGCTGTTCCTTCGCAGACCAGGGCGTATTCAAAGACCGTCTTCTCGGACACCAGTGCGGCGCTCTCGGCATTGAAACTGGCAAAATGCGCCGTCTTCAGATGCGCTTCGAAAGCGGCGCGATCGTCGTAGATCTCGTAGAGCATGATCCGGTCCGGCTCGTCCTTCGGCGTCAGGACATCGAAGCGCCGGCAGCCGGGCTCGCCGAGCGCCGAGGCCCGGGCATTGTCGTCGATCAGCCGCCGGAACGAGCCGATGGCGCCGCGCTTCAGGCGGAAGTCGACCATGATGACATAAGGGCTCATGACCCGGACCGCACCGCGCGCCAGTACATGTCGGAGACCTGGTCGAGGTGAGAGCGAATGACCCGCTCCGAGCGGTCGGGATCGCGCGCGGCGATGGCCTCGTAGATGTCGGCATGGGCGCGGTAGGCGACCTCGTTCTGACCCGGATAGCTGAGCGTGATGCGGCGCTGCTCGATCAACCACTCGGCAATCGCCGAATGGAGCGCGGTAAAGATCGGGTTGCGTGGAATGACCGCCAGCACGTAGTGAAACGCCATATCTGTACGCTCGAAGCGCGCGATATCGCCGATGGATTGCCGGTTGGCGTCGAGGGCGGCGGCGAGTTCCTGCAGATCCTGCGCCGAGGCATGCTCGGCCGCATAGCGCGCCAGGCCGATTTCGAAGAAGGCGCGGGCACTCTGGAACTGGCGCACGCCGTCCGGTTCGGCGAGCAAATGCCGCGCGGCTCCGGCGAGACTTTCGACGACCGCCTTGGGCGTCGGACGCGTGACCCTGGCGCGCTCCCCGGAGCGAACCTCGATCACGCCCATCTTCTGAAGGTGAAACAGCGCCTCGCGCACGGCCGGCCGGCCGACCCCGAAGCGCACCATAAGGTCGCGTTCCGAAGGCAACTGATCGCCCGGCGCGAAATTCGCGTCCCGGATCATCTGCTCCAGTCCGGAGGCGACATCCTCATAGAGTCGGCGCCGTTTGATGACCGGGAAGCCCATCTGGTATACCTATCATACCACTCGATGAGCAAGGCTACGGCTGTTGCCGGACGGGAGTCAATCCCATTGGTGCGGCTGGCAAGCTGTTGACCCTGGTTCGCACCCCGAGCAGGTACCGTCGCGAATATGACGACGTTAGCGGGCGCGGTTCGTCGTGAAATAGATAGTGCCGAAGAACTCGTTTTCCGTGGTGAAGGCCATTTGCCGAAACCCGCCGCCGCAAGATAGGCCTCGATCTCGTCGAGCAGCTCTTCGGTATAGATGCCCATTGGCGCTCAGCAGAGCCAGCACAGACTCGTCGACGCAGCGTGCCAGCAGATTGGCCAGCCGTCCGCGCGTCCTGCGATCTGACGCTTCCGCCCGAGGATATCAAATGGGAAACTGCCGATTGATAGGCACAACTGGGGGAAGTTCGCATGACCGGTCGCTTGCAAGGTAAACGCGTTGATCTATGGCGGAGGCACGCGCCTGGGCTATGCCTGTGCTGAGGGCATGGCCCGCGAGGGCGCGACAGTTTTCATCTCCGGACGCCGCGAGGTGCGGCTCGTCCAGGCCGCGGCGAAATTGTCCAAAATCGGTCGAGCAGGTTTCGCCGCCGGCGATGCCACGAGCGAACCGAACGTACAGCGCGTCACCGAACGTGCCGTCGAATTCATGGGCGGCCTCGACACCCTGGTCATCGGCGCTGGCGCATCGGGCGTCGGCTCCATCCTGGACGAGACCTCGAAGGGATTCCGGGAGGTCCGCGACGCCAATCTTCTTTCGACATTCCTGTGCAGCCGGCATGGCGCGCCTCACCTAGTGGCCAATGGCAAGGGCTCGAGGCCCTAAAGGCCTTCAAGGTCGCCTGACGACCCGCCCTTAGGTTGGGCCGTGCATACATCTCACCAGAGCTACGGGCGGGTTCAATTCTTCTCCCTCTTCGCCCCACCGGCGGCCAGAGCCAACCCGTAAACTCGATACCGTCAGAGCCCTGGCTGAAGCAGCGCGCCCAAGGGCCGAACTACGAAGAACGGAATACGATCAGATGGCGACCGGCGGCAAACGGGGGGCCCAAAAGGCCCCCCGCATATCGCGTCGACCCCATGTCCTGATTATTTGCGCAGATTGGTCCAGATCGCATTGTAAGTCTTGACTACTTCAGGCGGGCAAGGTGGCACGAACTCTGGCGTGGGCGAGCCTGCCGGTGCATGGATCTCCGGCGCGTTAGCGAACTCCTCCGGCATGTACTTGTCGCTGCCGATGATTCCGTTGCCATAACCGGCAAAGTCGGAGATCAACGCCGCATTCTCCGGATCCATGACAAAGTTTTGGAAGATCTTGGCGTTCTCCATGTTCGGCGCGTCCTTCAGCACCGCGACATTGTCCATCCAGCCTTCCATACCTTCCTTGGTGTAGGCGTACTTGACCGTCGGCATCTTAAGTCGAATGCGATGGGCCATTCCATTCCAGACCTGCCCCGCATCGACGTCGCCTGAGGTCATCTTGACGCTGGTATCAAAGCTGAAGGTTCGCCAGTTGGGTTTGGCCCTCTCCAGCAAATCGTTGACCTTTTTGAGATTCGCAGGATCGCCGCCGCATCGAGGCACGCCGAGGTAACGCTCGGCCGCATGGATGACCGACATCTCATCGTCGAGCATATTGATCCGCCCCTTCAATTCGGGTGGCGGATCGAACAGGATGGCCAGGGTATTGATGTCGCCCTTGTACTTGTCGGTATTGACGACAAAGGCGGTGGTGCCGAACTGCCAGGGAACGGTGTAGTTGCGGCCCTTGTCCCAATATATGTCGACGAACTCCGGCTTGACGTTCTTGAAGTTCGCCATCTCGTTGGGTTTCGTCTCGGCCAGCATCCCCTCTTCGATCATGATCTTGACCGTATAGTCGGATGGCACGACGATGTCGTAACCGGTGCCACCGGCGCGAACCTTAGCCAGCATGGTCTCGTTGGAGTCATAGGTATCCATCGTGACCTTGATACCGGTTTCGTTTTGGAATTTCTCGATCAATTTGGGGTTGGTGTAGTCGCCCCAATTGAAGATATGCAGATCGCCACCGGCGACTGCCGGAAAGGCGGACAACATCATAGCGGCGGCACCTGCCAACCCTAGAAGTCGCAACCTCATTTTCCTCTCCTTGCTTTTCATTGTTGTTGACTCGCGTGTCGATCGGCCGACAAAGAGCCAAGCACGCATCCTACCTTGAATTTCGCCTGCGCGTTGGCGATCACCGAAATGTGTTCTGACGGTTCAATCCTATCCGACCCTCCGTCGCCGCTTCCCTGCTTCTCGAAACAAAACTAGGCCCGCCGCGTGACGATGCGAAAGAACACCACCGTCAGACCCAGCACCATGAGCAGCAGAACGAAAGAAGCGGCGGCTCCTTCGTTGATGCTCAGGCCGAGAAAGGCGCGTTTGTAGGCGAAATAGCTAAGCAAATCGGTCGAGATTCCCGGGCCTCCCTTAGTCAGGACATAAACCAGATCATAGGTGCGGAATTCGTTGATAAGCTGGATGATAACGGCGATCGCCGCCACGGGCCGCAGCATCGGCAACGTCAAATAATAGAATTGTTGCCGCTCGGTGGCGCCATCGACCGATGCCGCTTCATAGGGGTCCTTGGGTAGGGAGGCGAGGCCGGCGGCGAGAATCAAAATAACGAATGAAACCTGCTGCCAGATGTCGATGAACACCACGGTCCAGAAGGCGAGGTTGGTTTCGCCGAGCCAATCCACGCCGGCAAGGCCAAATTTCTCCAGCAGTTGATTGACGACGCCGAGGTTGGGCTGAAGCAGCATATGCCAAATGAGAGCCACGGCGACCGGCGACATCGACATGGGAATGGTCAGAATCGCGAAATAGATCGCCTTCAGCCGCACCACGCGGTGCAGCATAAGGGCGACGCCGAGGCCGATCGTGAATTCGCCGATCACCGTCAGGCTCGAGTATTTGACGGTCAGCCAGGCCGAATGCCAAAAATATTCGTCGCCCATGACGCGGCGGAAATTGTCCAGGCCAACCAATGGCGTCAGCCGCGGGTGCAACAGCGTGAAATGCGAGATCGTCAGCACCAGGGCATAGGCAAGCGGGAAACCAATGACGATGGCGATGAGGGAGAGACCGGGTGCCGCGAACTTCCAACCGATCAATGTCCATCGATCGAACTTCGGTCGCCGGGTTCGCTTGGCGATGATGGCATCGGTCGTCATCGTCTAAGTGGCATTGCTGGAACAGGCGGGGGACCACCGGCCCCCCGTCCAATTCACGGCATCCCTATTGCGACTTCTTCAGCAGATCGTCGAGGCCGTCCGCCGCGGCCTTGAGGGCATCGGCGGGTTTCGCCTCGCCCGATGCCGCCAAGGACAACTGGCGACCCAGCACATCTTCGTACTGCGCCGAGTAGGCGAAGACCGGGAAGGGTTCGCCGCTGCTGACCACATCCTGGGCCTGTTTGTAGTAGGGATACTTGCCCAGGACGCCGGCATCCTCGTAAACGTCGCTGCGGACCGGCGCATGGCCTTGCATGGCGCGGGCGATGGAAATCTTTTCGCCTTGGACCCAGGAAATGAATTTCCAGGCCGCGTCCTGAAGTTCGGGGCTCTGGTTCTTGGGTATGGCCCAGCCCCATCCACCGCTCTCGCCATGCCCACCCGGCATGACGCCCAGCGCCACCTTGCCCGAAGCGTTTGGGCATTTGGTCTTGTCGTCGACTTGCGGCAGCATCCACCAATAGGTCACCATGCTCCATGCCTTGCCGTCGCACATCAGGCGGAAGGTATCGTCGAGTGTGGCCGATAGCGCACCCTTCTGGGCCCCGTTGTTGATGTTGTCGACGTAGAGTTCGAGGGCCTTCTGTCCCTCCGGGCTGTTCAGTGCAACCTTGCCATCCTTGTCGAGATAGCTGCCACCCGAGGAGAACAGATAGTTCGAGAATTCCATGCTGTTCGGATCGCCCCGCTGGCCTTGCATCGCAGCACCGGCCACATCGGCACTGGCTTTCATGAATTTCGAGACCTCGACATAGTCGGCCAGCGTCGTCGGCAGTGTCAGGTCATGGCCGGTTTTTGCCTTGTATGCCGCCTGCAGCTTCGGGTCACCGAGCAGATCCGTCCGGTAGATGATCCCCATGGAGTAGTTGTACATCGGGATCATGTAGAGCGTGCCTTTGTGATTTCCCACCAGATCCATCATGGAGGGGATCATGGGTTTCAGATCGAAGCCCGTTTTGTCGACGAACGGCTTGAGATCGGCAAGCCATCCTGCTTCGGGGAATTCGCCCGCCCAGAGGAAGTCGACCTGGAGCACGTTGTAAAGGCTGCTCTGCGCGGTCAACTGCGTCACCAGCTTGTCGTGCATCTCGGAATAGACCAGGCGCTGAAACTGGACCTTGATTCCGGTCTCCTTCTCGAATTCCGGCAGCATCGCTTCGATGATCTGGGATTCAGGTACGTCCTCCATCAAGGCATGGAGCGTGATCTGATCGGCCTTTGCCGGCGGCGAGCCGACTGTCATCAAGGCGGCAAGTGCCGTGCCGCCCAGTAATGGCAAAAAGCTTTTCGGCATCATCTTCGTCTCCTCCTTTTGCGGGCCTCTCTTTTTATCCGTCCGGCGAGTTCGAGGTCCGAACGGCCCCCGACGCGGACCCTGGGTCGCTGCGGGGCTGATGCGAAAACTGTCGATCATTTGATGGCGCCGAAGGTCAGCCCGCGCACCAGGTGCTTCTGGATGAACCGCGAGGCCATCAGCAGAGGCAATACCGCGAGAACGACGCCGGCCGAGATCTCCGCGATCTGCACGCCGTTCTGCGATTGCAGCCCGGCAAGCGCCACGGGAATGGTCGCCGTAGTCGGACCGGTCAGGATCAAGGCGAACAGGAATTCGTTCCAGGCCAGGATGAAACTCAGAACTCCCGCCGCCGCGAGGCCGGGAAGCGAAATCGGCAGGACGATGCGCCAGAAGGCACTCCACGCCGTGGCGCCATCCGTCATGGCGGCCCATTCGAGCTCGACCGGCAGGCCCTCGAAAAATCCCATCAGAATCCAGGTCAGGAACGGCAGGTTGATCGCGCCGTAGGCGACAACGAGGCCGCTCACCGAATTGGTGAGCCCGACGAGACGGAAGAGGGCGAATGTGGGCAATACCAAGGCGACCGGCGGCAGCATCTGGGTCGCCAAGACAAAGAACCGGCTGGCTTGCCCGCCGGTTCTGTAGCGCGCGAAAGCATAGCCAGTCATGGCCGCGATGGGCAGCCCGAGCAGCGTCGAGCCCGCCGCGGCGATGAAGCTATCCCCATAAGCGAGCGCGAAATCGTCTTTGGCGAACAGCTTGATGAAATTCGCCAAGGTGATGTCGGGCAATAGGGCGACCTGATAGGCGGAAGAATCGGGAATGAAGCTCGTGCGCAAGACCCACAGGGGTGGCAGCAGGATGTAGATCGAGAACACCGCCAACACCATATGCGGCAAGATACCTCGCAGTGATTTCATGCGCCGTTCCATACGATCTCGCCTTCAGTCCATCAACACGCCGCCGCTGGCATTGATCGCCTCGCCGGTCAGGAAACGCGACAGATCGCTTGCCAGGAAGACCACGATATCGGCGACGTCTTCCGGTTCCTGGATGCGGCCCAACGGCGTCAGGCCGACATATTCGGCCCGCACGTCGGCGGGTGCCATGCCGCGCAACCTTCCTTCCCACTCGATCTCGCGTTGCTGCATGCTCGTTCGGACGAACCCCGGGCAGACGCAGTTGACGCGAATACCCTCCTTCGCGACCTCGCGGGCCAGGGCCTGGGTGAAGCCGACCACGGCGAATTTGCTGGCTGAATAATGGGCCAGAAGCGGTGCGCCGATCTTGCCCGCGAGAGAGGCCGTGTTGACGATGACACCAGGGCTCTTCGTCTTCAGCCAACCCCGGACCGCCGCCTGATTGGTCAGGAAAACGCCCTTAGCATTGACCGCCATGTTCGAATCCCAGTCCGCCTCGGTCAGGTCGACCACCGGGCTCATCGTCGAGACTCCCGCATTGGCGCAGACGATATCGACGCCGCCCCATTCCGATTGCAGCCGGGCGAAGACACGGGCCGTCGCCGCCGCATCGGTGACGTCGAGGCCGTCGGCGATCGCGGTAGCCCCGATCTCCTTTGCCAGGGCCGCAGCCGCCGCGCCGTTCTTATCCGTCACGGCGACGCGGGCGCCCGCGGCGCTCAGTGCCTTGGCGATGGCCTTGCCGATGCCGGATGCGCCACCGGTGACCAGAGCGCGTTTGCCGGCGAGAAGCTGGTTGGGCTGCATCGATGGCTCGCTCATTGCGTGGCTTCCTCATTCGGCGCCGTCGCAGGATCGAGCCGCGGATAGAGGGTCTGCAAGCGCGCGTAGACATCGCGGAAATTGGCATAAGCGCGATCATAGGCCTGGGCTCGAACCGGATCCGGCAGGAAGATGCGATCGCCGGCGACATAGCGGGCGATACCGGCAAAATCGGTGAACAATCCCGCGCCGCAGCCCGCGAGATATGCGGCGCCGAGACAGGAGCCGGGATGGTGGGCGATGCGCTGAACCGGGCGGGCGATTACGTCGGCGGCGATCTGCAGCCAAATATCGCTTGCAGCCCCACCGTCGCTGGCGAAAACGCGCCTTACCGGCAGCCCGCATTCGCCGAAGACCTCGACGTGGTGGCGAAAACCGAAGGCCACGCCTTCAAGGGCCGCCCGCCAGACATGCGCCAAGCCGTGATGGAGCGCCAGCCCCACCAAGGTTCCGCGCGCGTATGGGTCGTGCAAGGGAGTCTTTTCGCCAAGAAAATAAGGCAGCAGGACGACGCCCTCGGATCCCGCAGGAACCGCCTCGGCCTTACGGTCGAGCCAGGCATGAATGCCGCTGCCGGCCTTCGCCGCATAGGCTCGCTCGCCCTCGGCGAATTGATCGACGATCCAGTTCAGCATGCTGCCGGTGGTCGCCATGCAGCCGTTGCTGAAATAGAGGTGGGGGATGATGTGGTAGTCGATGAACAGGCGCGGGTCGGTGACGGGCTTGGCGGCGCAAAGAAGAATATCGCCGGCGCCCCCGAACTTCAGCACCAGATCGCCATCCTCCACCGCGCCCGCGGCATAGGCCGAGGCGACATGATCGGCGCAGCCCGCCACGACGGGTATGCCGGCGCGCAGGCCCGTGGCCGCGGCGGCCTCGGGTGTCACCTGGCCCACGACCTCGTGGGAAGCGTGAATTGCGGGCAAAACGGCCGCGTCGATCCCGGCAGGCGCGATCAATTCCGGCGTGAAGCGACGCTCGGCAAAATCCATCAACCCGGATTCGAGCGCCCAATTGTGATCGACCGAACGAGAGCCGGCCAGCCGATAAGCGATGTAGTCATAGGAGCCCAGGACCGTTGCCACCTGCCGGAACACTTCCGGCTCGTGGCGCGCGATCCAGCGCAGTTTCGGGGCAACCAGCTGCTGGTTGATGCTGCCGCCGGTCAACTTCAGGAATCTTCGACCGTCGAAGGACGCGCGCATCTCTGCGATTTCGTGGAGCGCCCGGGCATCGTTCTGCTGCATGCTGGGCCGCAGCACCCGGCCCTGTCGATCGAGCAACACCACCGCGGGCACCATGCCGGTTGCTCCGGCCGCGGCGATCCCACCGGCGGCGCATCCGGCCTGGCGGCAGAGCTCGGGGACAATGGCGCAGGCGTTGGCCCACCACTGGTTGGGATCTTCCTCCGCCCAGTTTGCGCGCAGCGAGCGCAGGTCGCTCGGCCGGGAAGCGGTCGCCAGGGTGCGGCCTTCGGTATCGATCAGGATGCCGATCGTCGACGTGGTGCCGATATCGATGCCGAGCAAGATGGGCATGGGTCAGCGCAACTTGCCGACCGCGTCCATGAAACGCCGGACGCGGGCGCCATCCACGGCGTTCCAGGTGTCGCCGGCGATCTTGAAGTGGGTCCCGACCACGCAACCATCTGCCGTCGTAAGGATATCCTTGATGTTATCCAGGTTGACGCCGGTGTTGGCGAAGACGGGCGTGTCCTTGACCACTTGCTTCACCGCGCGGAGCTGGCTGGTCTCGACGGCTTCCCCCGTCATGACACCGGACACGAGAACGACATCGGCAAGGGCGGAGAAGACGGCGCTCCTGGCGCGCTGGGCGACGCTGCGCGATCCCAGCGGAGAGGCGAATTCCGCACTGACGTTGTACATCAGTTTGAAATCGTCGCGCCCCAGATTGTGCCGAAGGCGCAAGGCGCCGGCGCAATCAGGCGCCCAGAGGCCCATGTCGGATTCATATACGCCCGTCATCACCTCGCGCCCGAAGCCGGCGCCGGTCGCAACGCCGAGCGCGACGGTGGCGACTGGGTCCCAGAGATAATCGACGCCGAAGGGAACCTTGATCGCCGGTCTCACCGCGGCGATGGCGGCGCTCATGGCCGCCAGGCTTTCGGGCGAGGCCTTCAGGACATAGGGACGGTCGCATTCATTGCCGAACATCAAGGCGTCGACGCCGCCGGCCTGCAGCTTGTCGATATCCGCCGCGGCGGCATCGATGATCCGTGCCATGCCGGCCTTCGCGTCATAGGCCGGCGATCCAGGCAACGCCAGAAGATGCACCATCGCGATGATCGGTTTGCTGTTGGCGAACGTCTCTTTCAGCATCTGTCCTCGTCTCCCTGCTTGGCGCCCCGACGAATTTTGGCCCACACCCAGGTATGAACTCTAGGTTCGGCGCGGTACGGCGTTGGTGGTTTCCGGATCGAACAACTGCATTTCCATGAGATCGAGATGGAGCCTTTGCGCACTGCCGACTGCGGCACGATAGTCGCGACCCAGACGCGCGGAGATCTCGATGTCGGCATGGCCCGCCAATGCGGCGATCAACACCACTTCCGCGCCGAGTGCCTCGATGGCGACCACGGTCGCGTCCAGCGGCTGCCAGCCCGGACGGTTTTGGCTATCGTGGATGTCTTCCGGGCGAATGCCGAGAATGACTGGCTTGCCGAGATAACTGCGATAGCTGTCGCCGTAGGCCGAGGGGACCTGCAGATGCAGTCCCGTCGCATCGAGAACAAGGCGACCACCTTCGCCCGGAATCAAGCGGGCCGGGATCAGATTCATGGGTGGGCTTGCAAGAAAGCCGGCAACAAACGTATTGGCCGGGTTGCGATAGACCTCCAGCGGCGGACCGACTTGCACGACGCGGCCATCCTTCATGATGCAGATGCGCTCACCCATGGTCATCGCTTCGATTTGATCATGCGTGACATGCACGATCGTCGTGCCGAGCTGACGGTGCAGCTTGACCAGTTCCAGGCGCATGTCGGCGCGCAATTGCGCATCCAGGTTCGACAGCGGTTCGTCGAGGAGGAAGGCGGCGGGCTCGCGCACCAGCGCCCGGCCCAGCGCCACCCGCTGGCGCTGGCCGCCCGAGAGCGCCGCCGGCTTGCGGTCGAGAAGGGAATCGATGCCCAGCATGGCCGAGGCTTCCCGCACGCGAGTCTCGATTTCGCCGATGGGTCGCTTGTGCATCTTAAGGCCGAAGGCCAGATTTTCCGCGACTGTCATATGCGGATAAAGCGCATAGCTCTGGAACACCACGGCGATGTTCCGCTCGCGCGGCGCCAGCTCGTTCACAACTCGTCCACCGATATGGATTTCGCCTTCGGAAACGCTCTCCAGGCCCGCGATCATGCGCAGGGTGGTGGATTTGCCGCAGCCCGACGGGCCGAGGAGGATCATGAATTCGCCGTCGCGAACGTCGAGATTGGCGTCGAGGACGGCCGGAACCTGGTTCCCATACATCTTGGAAACATGGCGCAGCCCGATTGCCGCCATTTTCGAATCCCCGGCCGTGTCAACGCGCTCGCGGCGCTCTCAGAGGATGTTTCCAGAGATACGAACAAAATGCAACATATCCGCTCGATGATCTTGTTCGATTTTGTTAGAATGCGGCCAGGCTACCGGGCCTAGCGACGGCGGGGCAAGAGACTAGGGGCATGAAAGAGCAGGCCAATTCATCTGCCACCGATGACAGCGCGACCCAGGGAACCGTCCCGGCCGGGGCACGGAGGGCGCGTCTCGCCAATATGGTCGGTCGCGATGGCTTCGTCTCTGCCGCCCACACGGCCGAGATCCTCGGCGTCTCCAGCATGACGATCCGCCGCGATCTGATTGCGCTGGAATCGCAAGGCCTCCTGCGGCGCACACATGGCGGCGCCGTCGCGCTGGCGGCACGGCCGGAGGTATTCGACGAGGAAGAGCCGATCTTCGAGCAGCGTCGCCGTAAGAATGCCGCCGCCAAGGCCCAGATGGCCGCCGCCGCGGCCCGCATGATCGGAGCGCGGGAGACCATAGCGCTCGATGTCGGCACGTCGGTTCTGGCACTGGCCGAAGCCCTGGTTCGCCGCCACGACTTGCGGATTTTCACCAACAGCATACCAAGCGCGATAACGCTGACGGCAAGCCGCAGCCCTATCTATCTCCTGGGCGGCCAGTTGCGTGGCCCGGAGTTGGCCGTCATCGGGGCGACGGCCACGGCCCAGCTCGAGCAATATTACTTCGACCGATTCTTCCTTGGAGTTTCGGGCGTCATCGAGTCCGGATTCTATGACTATGCGCTCGAAGATTCCGAAGTGAAGCGGGCCTTCATCGAACGCTCCAAGCAGGTGGTCGCGCTGTGCGATTCATCCAAGTTCGACCATCGGGCTCTGGCTCTGATCTGCGCGATCGAGCGCTGCCATGCGCTCGTGACCGACGCGCCGCCGCCGCCCCATCTGGCTCAGGCGTTCAAGCGCGCCAAAATTCAAGTGGTGATCGCCGGACCGGCGCCGGTTCCCGGCATGACGCGGGCCTAGAGCAAGATCCGAATTGGCTCAAGACGATCAGGCGCTAACTTGCCTTCAACGTAAATCGCACAAGCCGAAACCGTGGCGACTGCGAAGGCATTAGCTCAATGCGAAGCCGCCGCCGGCGCCCTGGGTGCGGCGACGTTGCGCATCAGGGGAACCAGAATCGTGGCGATCGCAAACGCGATCATGATGGCGCGAAAGGCGTCGGCATAGGCCAGGGTCGAGGCCTCGCGGTAGGCGAGTTGCCAGAGTTGCTTGAGTGCCGCGGCATGGCCTGCCTCGGGGCTGCCGAGCATTGCGCCGTCACGTTGTGCCAAGTTGTCCATCAATCGGGCCATGGCGCCGTTGGCCGGCGTCAGGTTGGAGGCGATGGCGAGAAAATGGAAATTGGTCCTGTCATTGAGGATCGCCGCGCAGATGGCGATCCCCACCGCGCCGCCCAGATTGCGCATCATGTTGAACAGTCCGCTGGCATATTTGAGCCGCTCCGGCGGCAGGCTGCCGAGGCCTAGATTGACACTGGGCGCCACGGCAAAGACTTGCGGGAAGCCGCGGAAGATCTGGGGCAGCAGGAATTCCGCGCCGCCCCAGTCATGGGTGATGAAGCTGTAGCTCCACATGGCGAGGCCGAATGAGGCTAGGCCGAACATCATGAGCCAGCGTGTGTCGAACTTGCGGGCAAACGCGATGTAGACGGGAACGCCGGCCAGCGAGGCGATGCCCGTCGAGAAGATCGCGATCCCGGTCTGCCAGGCGCTGAATCCGCGCACATAGCCCAGGAACAGCGGCGTCAAAAAGATGGTCGAGAATATGCCCACCCCGGTGACGAAGGAGAGGAAGCAGCCTAGCGCGAAATTTCGATTGCCCAAGGCGCGCAGATCGACGACGGGGTTGGCAAAGGTCAGGCTGCGGATCACGAAGAGGACGCCGGCGATGGCGGCGATCAGCGCGCAGGTCCGGATCGCCGCATCGTCGAACCAATTCCACCTCGTTCCCTCTTCCAACACGTATTCCAGGGTGCCAAGGCCGATGGCCATCAGGACGATGCCGGGATAATCCGCTTCCTTGAGCAGCGAGAGATCTGGCTTATCGATCTTGACGAGAAGCGGGATCAGAGCCGTGATGGCGAGACCCGGAACCAGGTTGATGTAGAATAGCCAGTGCCAGTTCAGCGTATCGGTGATCCAGCCGCCGATCACCGGCCCCAGCGTCGGCGCGACGGAGGCGATCGTGCCGATGACGGCGGCGGAATAGACCCGGCGCGGTCCCTGGAAATAGTGAAACGACGAGGTGAAGACCGTGGGAATCATGGAGGCGCCCAGAAGTCCTTGAAGCGCCCGGAACACGATCATGCTTTCGATGTTCCACGCCAGCCCGCAGAGCATGCTGGCGAGCGTGAATCCGGCGGCCGATGCGGTGAACAGCCACCTGGTGGAGAAGACCCGCGTCAGCCAGCCGGATAGCGGGATCATGATGATCTCGGCAATCAGATAGGCGGTCTGCACCCAGCTGATCTGGTCCTGGGCTGCCGACAGGCCGCCGCCGATGTCCTGCAGGGAGGAGGCGACGATCTGGATGTCGAGGAGCGCGATGAACATGCCGACGCACATGACGACAAAGGGCAGGATGCTAAGTGCCCAGCCCCCGGGGGGCGGCCTGTCATTCACGGTGCAGCCTCCGAGCCCGACCGGACGTCAACGCTGACGGTGGTGGACAGGCCCGGCCGCAGGCGCTCCAGCATCGGGTCATGGGCATCCAGCAGGATGCGCACGGGAACGCGCTGAACGATCTTGGTGAAATTGCCGGTGGCGTTTTCCGGCGGTATCACGCTGAAGATCGCGCCCGTTCCCGGGGCCAGGCTCAGGATGCGGCCGCGGAAGACATGGCCCGGCACGACATCGGCGACGATCGTGGCGGATTGGCCCGGCGTCATCCGTTCGAGTTGATCTTCCTTGAAGTTCGCGTCGATCCACAACCCATGCGCCGGGATGACGGTCACCAGATAGGCGCCTTCGGCCACGTAAGAGCCGACCCGGGCTGCACGATTGCCGATGTAGCCGTCGATGGGGGAGCGGATCTCGGTGTAACTCAGATTCAAGCGGGCGGTCTGAAGATCGGCCTTGGCCTGGGCCACGGCGGCGACGGCCTCGCCGATTTCGGCATCCAAGACGCCCAGCTGCTGTTTTGCGGCATCGAGCCCCGCCAGGGATGACAAAGCCGCGGCGCGCGCTTCCTTATCGGCTGCGTCCGTCCGTTGCGCGTCCTGCCGGGTGCCCATATTGGTGACCGCCAGGTTGCGGTAGCGGACCGCATCCACGCCAGTGAAGGCGGCCCGGGCCGTTTTCGCGGCGAGGTCCGCTTCGGCCTGCTTGATGGCCGACTGCTGCAGCAGGTATTTGGCATGCAGGCCCGCCAGCACCGCCTCGCGCTCCTGGACGATCGCCTGGGTGCGATCGACGGCGGCCCGAACGTCGCGATCGTCCAGACGGATAAGCAACTGGCCCGCCTGAACATATTGATTGTCCGTCACCGGGATCTCCGCGACGAAGCCGGCCACATGGGGCGAAATCGCGGTGACGTCGCCGCCGACATAGGCATCGTCGCTGCTTTCGATGAAGCGGCCGAGCGTCCACCACCGATGGCCGGACCAGGCCGCAGCCAGCACGACGGCAAAAGCCAAACCTGCGAGGGCGAGCTTCTTGCGATCGAGTTTCGGCCGGCCGATGACCGGAATGGAAACCGTGCTGCCGTCGAGGGCGGTGGCGGTCATGACAAACCGGCGGATGCCGCCCCCAGATCGGTTGCCGATGCCGCATGCAGCAGGTGTCGCAGTTCGCAGGCGCGGCTGCTGCCGAAGGCGGTCTCGAATCCGGCCTGGGCCTGCCCCCAACGATCGATGGCGGCGCGGAGCCGCTCGGCACCGAGTTCGGTCAGGCGAACTTCCTTGCTCCGCCGATCGGTGCTTCCCTTGACGATGACGATCAATCCCTCGCGTTCGAGGGGCAGAACGTTGCGTCCCAGCGTCGTGCGATCCATCACCATATCGCGGGCGAGGGCGTTGATCGTCAGCGGCCCCCGTCGCTTCAGCCTGGCCAGAATAGAAAACTGGGTCGTCCGAAGCCCCACCGGGGCCAGGAACTGGTCGTAATACTGGGTGATGTGACGGGCGGCCTGGCGAACCGCAAGGCAGTTGCAGGTATCGGGCTTGGGCAGATTGTCGGTCGGCATGGACTAGCCCTCTTTGTTCGGCATAAGGAGTATATGCGCCTAATATAGGGGTATATGCACCTATGTCAATAGAATTCACTGGTGCCGAGTGTCGCCTGCTGTTCGGCGTTGGCGGAGACGGCCATGCGAACCACAAGGCTTTCCACCGAATTGCCCCGGCGGACGTGGGCTGAGGCGCAGAGTCTGGATCGCGTAGGAAACCGGGGCCTCGTATCGATAGGCGGTTTGATGGCGAACCTGCCGTCGCATGCGTCTTCCAACGGCGCGTCGAAGCCCTGCATCTCAGGTCGGAAGCTCTCCTTGTGCAGCACCAGGGCCGCGGGGATCCGACCGGCGAGGGTGAATTCGCGGTCGTGATAGACGCCGTAGAGCAAGGCGTTCAGGGCGCGTACCCGCTGGCCAGGCTGCGCGACAGCAGGTCCCACTCGGCGGCGTCCAGAAATCGCGGAATGAAGTCGAAGGGGATCAGCCGCTCGGGATCGCGGCCTTGCGAATGGACAGGGAAGGTGATGCCAATCCGGCGAAACAACAGCTCGGCCCCGCGCTGCTTCTGCTCCAGTGTGGTGGGCGAGGTTCCGGC
>WNFT01000220.1_pt1 | contig 44000 bp, 42 predicted proteins | sample 5400191 | NCBI WGS metagenome assembly WNFT01 (sample SAMN13153359, study PRJNA577476) | soil metagenome | isolation source: 80 cm saprolite under Madrone tree | place: USA:California | collected 2016-06-14 | reverse complement strand
GCCTGGCGTCGACGCTCCTCGGCTCGGTGCTCGGGGGGCTCATCGGGCTGCTCTCGGGCTACATCGGCGGCAAGACCGATCTCATCGCCCAGCGGGTGCTCGACATCCTGCAGGGCCTGCCGCTGCTCGTGCTGGCGCTCGTCATGTCGGCCGCGCTCGGCCCGGCCATCCACAACGTCGTGATCGCGATCTCGATCCCGATCATTCCGCGCGCGGCGCGCGTCATCCGGTCGAGCGTGCTGTCCATCCGCGAGATGCAGTACGTGGAGGCGGCCCGGTCGCTCGGCGTCCGGCACCTCCGGATCGCCTTCCGCCACATCCTGCCCAACACCGTGGGGCCGTTCATCGTCCTCTGTACGGCCCAGCTCGGCAGCGCCATCCTCGTCGAGGCGACGCTGTCGTTCCTCGGGCTCGGGGTGCCGGAGCCGTACCCGTCGTGGGGGCGTATGCTCTCCGTCTCCGCCGCCGAGTACGCGCAGAAGGCGCCTCACCTGGTGCTCTTCCCCGGGATCGCGATCAGCCTCGCGGTGTTCGGCTCGAATCTGCTCGGCGACGCGCTCCGCGACGTCCTGGATCCCCGGCTTCGGGGCGCGTGACAACGACTGACGCACGCGAAAGAATGAGCGAGTGTAAAGTTACGGCGGGGCACGGGCGTGGCGACCTCCGGTGGTCGCGCGCAGACGAAGCGTCTCAGAGTGAACGAGTGTAAGGTGGCGACGGGGCACGGGCGTGGCGACAGCCCTGGGGACCCAGGTCCCACCCATACGAAGGAGATTCAGTCATGAAAATGTACGTCGCAGGTGAATGGCTCGACAAGCCCGGGAAGATCGAGGTGCGCAACTCGTACGACAGCTCTCTGATCGACACGGTGCCGCGCGCGGACGCGACGGACGTCGAGCGGGCGCTCCAGTCCGCGGAGCGCGGCGCCAAGGCGATGGCCAAGCTCACCGCCTTCGAGCGCTGGAAGATCCTCCACGCCGCGGCCGAGAAGATCGCCGCGCGCGTCGAGGAGCTGGGCACGCTGATCTCGAAGGAGGAGGGGAAGATCCTCGCCGAGGGGCGCGCCGAGGCCCAGCGCGCCGTGGACACGATGATGGAGTCCGCCGAGGAGGCCAAGCGCGTCCACGGCGAGACGGTCGCCCTCGACGCGGCCGCCCACGGCCGCGGCAAGCTCGGCGTGACGCTCCGGGTCCCGTGCGGCGTCGTCGTGGCGATCAGCCCGTTCAACTTTCCCCTCAACCTCGTCTGCCACAAGGTGGGGCCCGCGATCGCGGGCGGCAACGCGGTTGTCCTCAAGCCCGCGACCGACACGCCGCTCTCGGCGCTCCGGCTGACGGAGATCCTGCTGGAGGCGGGACTGCCGCCCGAGGGGATCAACACGCTCACGGGCATGGGCGGCGAGATCGGCGACCTGCTAGTGGCCGACCGACGGGTGAGGAAGATCACCTTCACGGGCAGCCGCGACGTCGGCGAGCGCATCTGCAAGACGGCCGGCATCAAGCGCGTGACGATGGAGCTCGGCTCGAACTCGCCCGTCGTCGTGATGCCGGACGCGGAGCTCGACAAGGTCGCCGCGGCCGTGGCCGCCACGGGGTACGCCAACGCGGGGCAGGTATGCATCTCGACCCAGCGCGTGCTGACGGCCGGGAAGGTGTACGGCGACTTCCTGGACGCCCTCCGCCCGAAGGTCGCCGCGCTGAAGGTCGGCAACCAGCTCGATCCGGCGGTCCACGTGGGGCCGATGATTCGCGAGAAAGAGGCGATCCGCGTGGACGAGTGGGTGAGGGACGCCGTGGCGAGCGGCGCGCGCCTGGTCACCGGCGGGCGGCGGCAGGGTGCCTTGTACGAGCCGACGATCGTCGCCGACGTGAAGCCGGAGATGCGGATCTCGTGCGACGAGCTGTTCGGCCCGGCGGTCGCCGTCACGCCGTTCAACGACATCGACGAGGCGATCGCGCTCGCGAACGACACGAACTACGGGCTGGCGGCGGGGATCTTCACGGAGAACCTCGAGTGGGCGTGGAAGTTCGCGCGCGAGGTCCAGTCGGGCAACCTCCACATCAACTGGGGGCCTCAGTGGCGGGCCGACCGGATGCCCTACGGCGGCCTCAAGGAGTCCGGGTTCGGCAAGGAGGGCCCGGCGTACGCGATCAACGAGATGACGGAGCTCAAAATGGTCGTGTTCCACCTCTCGTCCTGAGACGACGCGGTCCGAACGAAAGGAGTCCGGGGATGGCTGACGGGCGGCTCTGCTGGCTGCCGGCGACCGAGCTGGCGACGCTGATACGGCGGAAGAAGGTCTCCCCGGTCGAGGTCGTGGACGCGATCCTCGACCGGATCGAGCGGATCAATCCGAAGCTCAACGCCTTTGTGACGCTGACCGACGAGGCCGCGCGGCGGGAGGCGAAGGCGGCCGAGCGCGCCCTGATGAGACGGAGTACTCTGCTCGGGCCGCTCCACGGCGTGCCCTTCTCGGTGAAGGACCTCGTCGTGACCAAGGGGGTGCGCACGACATTCGGCACGCCGCTCTACCGCGACAACGTGCCCACCGAGGACGCGCCGATGGTCGAGCGCATGAAGCGCGCCGGCGCGATCTTGCTCGGCAAGACCAACACGCCGACGTTCGGCTGGATCGGCGCCACCCACAACCTCCTCTTCGGGCCGACCCGCAACCCGTGGGACCTCGAGCGGACGCCGGGCGGCTCGTCGGGCGGCGCCTCCGCGGCGGCGGCGGCGGGGCTGGGCCCCCTCCATATCGGGACCGACGGGGGCGGCTCGATCCGCATCCCCGCCTCGTTCGCGGGGATCTTCGGCCTGAAGGCCTCCTACGGGCGCATCCCGGCGTACCCGCCGAGCGGCGCGTGGAGTCTCTCGCACATCGGTCCCATGACGCGGACCGTCGCCGACGCAGCGCTGATGATGAACGTCTGCGCGGGCCCCGACGAGCGCGACCAGTACTCGCTCCCCGCCCCCCGCGTCGATTACGTGAAGGCGCTCCGCGGGAACGTGAAGGGGCTGCGCGTCGCCTACAGCGACGACCTCGGCGGGGCCGACGCGGTGGACCCCGAGGTCCGTGCCGTCTCGGCCAAGGCCGCCCTCGCCTTTCGGGAGCTGGGGTGCCGCGTGGAGACCGTCGACCCGCGCTGGCCGTCGCCGCGCGACTGCTGGGAGCAGACCTTCTGCGGCGGCATCGCCACCCGCATGGCGCCGTACATCGACCGGCGGGAAGAGATCGAGCCCGGCCTCTACCGGATCATCGAGGCGACGCTCCGGAACCCGCCCACCCGGTACGTTCAGGCGTGGTTCGACCGGCTCGCGTGGTGGCAGCACCCGCGCGCGTTCTTCGAGACCTACGACCTTCTGGTGACGCCGACCATCGCGTGCCCGCCGTTCCCGATCGGGCTCGACAATCCGACCGAGATCGCCGGCAAGCGGGTCGAGCCGTACGCGTGGATCCCGTTCACGTACCCGTTCAACCTGACCGGGCAGCCCGCTGCGTCGGTGCCATGCGGGTTCACCAACGAGGGGCTGCCGATCGGACTGCAAATCGTCGGGCGTCGCTTCGACGATGCGGGCGTCCTGGGCGCCGCCGCGGCGTTCGAGCGCGCCCGTCCTTGGGCCGACCGGCGCCCGCCCATCGACTAGGAGGGGGTCCGATGGAGAAGCGCTCGCGCCCTGTGGTCGATGTTTCGAGCGCCGGCTTCGCCGGCGCAATCGATGCGCGGGAGACACCGCCGCGGGTGACCGGTGGGGGGTATCGGGGGGAGCGGCGTCGCTCCCCCCGACGTTGACCATGGAGCGGCTGCTCTTCATCGTGTCCTCGGAGCGGCGGGAGCTGTACGAGAACCTGCGGCATGTCCTCGCCCACGAGAAAGGCGTCGACATCATCCTCAATCGCAGGAGGGTGAAACGTCGCCGCCGGGAGGAGCCCCCTGCGGCCGATCGCCGGCGATTCGCGCGGCGCTCGAGGCCCCACGAGGACGTCGAGATCCACGCGCGCGGCTGGACCGTCGTCCGCCTGCCGTAAGAAAACCTGCACATTGACGCGGGCGGCGTCCGCGGCGACGCTCGTCGGCATGACGCTCACCGAGCTCCTCGTCGCGATCGCCCTGCTCTCCACCACCTTGGCGGCCACCCTGACCGCGCTCGAGCAAGGGCAACGCGCGTACGCGCTCGGCGCCGCGCGGGTCGAGGCTCAGCAGAACGGCCGGATCGCCCTCGAGCGGCTCGCGCGGGAGATCCGGAACGGGGGCGCCGGAGGCGTCGGGTTCGACGCGATCTCGGTGGCCGAGCGGGAGCGCGTCGTCCTGCACGTGGACCACGACGGCGACGGGCGGGCCGATGCGCGCGGCGAGACGATCACCTGGCGCCTGGCCGGCACCGTGCTCCGGCGCGACGACGGCGGCGGGGCGCAGCCGATTGTCGACGGCGTCCGGAGCCTGGTGCTCGAATACCGGGACGCCGCGGGACGTTCCACGACCATTCCGGGGGAGGTGCGGACGGTGGTGATCACGCTGACGACGGTCGGTGCCGGTGGCGCTGGCGCCATGACGCTGACCACCCAGACCCGGCTCCGCGCCCGGTGACGCAGCCCAGTCCAGTAAAATCCGACTTGGAGCGATGAATCCACTTCGCACCTTGCTCAGGCCACCCACGGTTCGAGCCGGTCTCGCGGCGCCCGTTACCATAGTCCTCGCGGCCCTTGTTGCAATGGTCTCCTGCGCGACCGTGCCCCTCACCGGTCGCCATCAGCTCCTGCTCCTCTCGGAGGGTCAGGAGGTCCAGATGGGGCTCGACGCCTACCGAGAGGTCCTCAAGAAATCGAAGCTCTCCACGGATCCGGTGGCCACCGAACAGGTGAGGCGCGTCGGTCGGCGGATCGCCGAGGCGACCGGCCGCACCGACTACCAGTGGGAGTTCAGCCTGATCGAGGACAAGCAGGTGAACGCGTTTTGTCTGCCGGGCGGCAAGGTGGCCGTGTACACCGGCCTCTTGCCGATCACCGGTGACGACGCGCGACTCGCCGCCGTCCTCGGCCACGAGGTCGCCCACGCTATCGCCCGCCACGGGGGCGAGCGGGTGAGTCAGGGGCTCATCGTTCAGGTGGGCCTGGCCGCCACCCAGGTCGCGCTGGCACGCAACGATCCCACGTTCGTTCGGCAGGCGACCGCACTCCTCGGCGCAGGAGCCACGGTGGGGCTGATCCTGCCCTGGAGCCGCGCCCAGGAGTCTGAGGCCGACCATCTCGGCCTCATCTTCATGGCCAAGGCGGGCTACGACCCTCACGCGGCGCTCGACCTCTGGCATCGGATGGCCGAGGCTGCGAAGGGGCGCGAGCGCCCGCCCGAGTTCTTGTCCACCCATCCGTCGGAACCGACGCGGATCGCTCAGATCGAGGCCTGGATTCCGGAGGCCATGCAGAACTACCGTCCCCGCTGATCCGACCCCATAGCACCATCCGGTGGGTCGAAGTGGGGTAATCTCCACAACCCGTCGCCCACAGCCTACCTAGCCGGAATCCCACGAAAAATCGAATGTTTTTCCTTGACATGACCTTTCAGGTGACGCTAACCTGCCCATCCAAGTGGGACAAAGTGGGATGAAGTCCCGTCCCCGACCCATGAACGGAAATGTTTATTGGGCGCTACCAGCACACGATCGACCCGAAGGGCCGGGTGAGCATTCCGGCGCGATACCGGAATGCGCTCGCGCAATACGACGGCAACCTGGTCGTGGTGCCCCAGGATCAGTGCCTCAACGTGTACCCGTTCGCGGTGTGGGAGCGCGTCGTCGGCGCGCTCAACGAACAGTCGCAGTTCGACGAGCGTCTGCGTCGTGTCGGCCGCCTCTGGATCTCGCGCGCGCGGGAAGCCGAACTCGATGGCGCGGGACGCATTCTGCTTCCGGCCGACAGCCGGCAGCAGGCGGGGCTCGCGAAGGACGTGACGCTTGTCGGCCTGGGGCGTGAGTTCTTCGAGATCTGGGACCGGAAGCGGTTCGAGGAGTACGAGCGCGCGAATGGTGACGCGCTGGGTGGTGATTTCGCCTGGCTCTCGCAGGTGGGAGTGAAGTAGTCCACGTTCCGGTGCTCGTCGACGAGGTCGGGTTTCTCCTGCGACCGCGCGGCGAAGGATGGGTGATCGATGGGACGGTGGGGATGGGCGGTCACGCCGAGGTGCTCCTCATGACGAGCCCGGCGTCCGTCCGGCTCCTGGGGCTCGACGTGGACCCCGAGGCAGTCCGGCGTGCGGGCGCACGGCTCGCGCGCTTCGGCGACCGCGTGCGCCTGGCGCGCGAGAGCTTCGGGAACCTCCGGAGCGCGGCCGAAGCGCACGGCGTCGGGCGGGCGCACGCGATCCTGCTCGACCTCGGCGTGTCGTCCGACCAGCTCGAGACCTCGGGGCGCGGCTTCTCTTTCCAGCGGGACGAGCCGCTCGACATGCGCCTCGATCCCTCGCGAAGCGAGACCGCCGCGGAGCTCGTGAACCGGCGCACCGAGGTCGAGCTCGCGCGGATCCTCGTCGAGTACGGTGAGGAGCGCCACGCGCGCCGGATCGCGCGTGCGATCGTGCGGCGGCGCCCGCTCCGGACGACCGGCGACCTCGTCGCCGCCGTACGGAGCGCGGTGCCTCGCGCGGCCTGGCCCCGGCGGCTCCACGTCGCGACGCGCACCTTCCAGGCGGTGCGAATGGCGGTGAACGACGAGCCTGCGGCGCTCCGCGCGGCGCTCCACGCGGCGCCCGCCCTGCTCGAAGTCGGCGGCAGGCTCGGCGTGATCGCCTTTCACTCGGGCGACGATCGCATCGTGAAGCAGACGTTCCGAGCGCTCGGGTCGGCGGGCTTCGCCGAGCTCCAGCCGTCACCTCTCGGGCCTGGGGACGACGAGGTGCGGGCGAATCCCCGTGCCCGGAGCGCCAGGCTGCGCGTGCTGGAGCGACTTCCGTGACGACCACACAGCGGCTCCATCGTGAACACGACCCGCGCGCCGGGCGGATCCTCGTCGCGGCCCTCGCCGCCGCGGCGCTGCTCGTCGGCGGCGCGCTCACCGTCGTCGGGATGCGGGTGCAACAGGTCCAACTCGCATACCGGCTCGACGAGGCGCGCGCGCAGCAGGCGCGCGCGCGGGGGAACGTCCGACAGCTCGAGATCGAGGTGGCGACCCTTCGCTCGCCCGCGCGGGTGGAGGCGCGCGCCCGGCGGCTCGGGCTGCTCGCGCCGGGGCGCGATCAGATGCGGCTGGCGCGCGAGTACGTCGCCGGCGGGACCAGCCTGGCGGCCACGCGGTTGGGCCGCATCGAGGCTCTAGCGAAGTGACGCACGGCGACCTCCGAGCGCGGGTCCTGATTCTCGCGGCCGTGCTCGCCGTGGCGTTCGCAGGGCTCACCGGGCGCCTCGCATGGCTCCAGGTCGTCAAGCGCGCCGAGCTCGCGCAGCTCGCCGAGCGACAGTACTCGCGCACCGTCGTCCTCCACGCCCAGAGGGGCCCGATCCTCGACCGCCAGGGGACGCCGCTCGCCACCTCCACGCCGACCGAGTCGCTCTTCGTCCAGCCCCGGAGCGTCGGTGATCCCGTGCGCGTCACCGCCCGGCTCGCGCCGATTATTGGCCTGCCGCCCGCCGAAGTGCACGCCGTCCTGACGAGCTCGCGGTCGTTCGTCTGGCTCCGGCGAAGGCTTCCGCCGGCCGTCGCCGCAGGGGTGCGGGCGCTCCGCGAGCCTGGCCTTGGCTTCCTGCCCGAGCCGCTCCGCCTCTACCCGAACCGCGAGCTGGCGGCGCACGTCGTCGGGTTCGAGGGCGTGGAGGGCGGGCTCGAGGGTATCGAGCGGGCCTTCGAAGGCGAGCTCGCGGGCACCCCCGGCAAGGCGATCGTCGGCCGCGACGCGCTCGGTCGGGAGGTCGCCGCGCCGCACATGCTCGAGCCGCCCCAGCCCGGGCTCGGCGTCATGCTCACGCTCGATCGGGCGATTCAGTACATGACCGAGCGCGAGCTCGACGCCGCCTACCGGCGGACGGGTGCCAGGTCGGCGATGGCGGTCGTCCTCGACCCGCGCACCGGTGAGGTGCTGGCCCTCGCGATCCGGCCGACCTTCAACCCGAACACCTTCCTCGACGTGCCGTCCCGGGACCGCTGGCGCGACCGCGCGGTGACGGACCCCTTCGAGCCCGGCTCGACCTTCAAGGTGATCCTCGCCGCGGCCGCGCTCGAGGAGGGCGTGGTCCGGCCCGAGGACCGCATCTACGGCGAGAACGGGTCCGTGACCATCGCGAAGACCACGATCCATGACTGGAAGAAGTACGGCTGGCTGACGTTCAGCGAGGTCCTGCAGAACTCGTCGAATGTGGGCTCGATCAAGGTGGGCCTCGCCCTCGGGCGCGAGCGGTACTACCGCTACATGAGCGCCTTCGGCTTCGGGGCGGCGACTGGTGTCGGGCTCCCCGGCGAGAGCCGTGGGCTTCTGCGCGCTCCGGGGCGCTGGTCGCTCCTGTCGCTGCCCACGATGTCCATCGGCCAGGAGGTCTCGGTGACCGCGCTCCAGATGGTGGCGGCGTTCGGAGCCATCGCCAACGGCGGGACGCTCATGCAGCCGCGGATCGTGCGCGCGACCTTCGACGCCGCGGGGCAGGAGGTCCGGCGGTTCGAGCCGAGGCCGGTCCGTCAGGTGATCTCGCCGGAGACGGCCCGCACCCTGACGCGAATCCTCGTGAGGGTCGTCGAGTCCGGCACCGGGCACAACGCGGCGATCCCCGGGTACGAGGTCGCGGGCAAGACGGGGACCGCGCAGAAGCTCGATCCGGCGACCCGACGCTACTCGCGGTCGCCGGGTGTGCTGTCCTTCGTCGGCTGGGCGCCCGCGGACGAGCCGCGCTTCGTCATGCTCGTGACGCTCGACGAGCCGAAAAACGAGATCTGGGGGAGCGAGGCGGCCGCGCCGATCTTCAGCGCAATCGGCCGCGGGATCCTGCGCTACCTCGAGGTGCCGCCGCGCGACGCCCTGCCCGTGCAGATCGTCACCGGGCCGTCGCCGGAGGCTCCCGCGGCGGCTGTGACCGCGCCGGTGCGGCTCGTCAGCACCGACGGGACGGTCGACACCAACGGCCGCCGCGTGATGCCGGACCTCACGGGGCGAACGCTGCGAAGTGCGCTCGCCGCGCTTGCGCCGCTTCGTCTCGCGGTGGAGATCCAGGGACAGGGTCGCGTCGTCCGTCAGGCGCCCCGGCCGGGGGAACCGCTCCGGCTGGGCCTCACCGCCCGGCTCACGCTGGCGCCTGGGACGGCGAAATGAGATGCCGCGCGGGATGCCTGTGAGCGAGCTGCTCGCGGCGCTGCCGGTCAAGACCGTCGTCGGGGCGCCGCCGTTCTCGGTCGCATCCATCACGGACGACTCGCGCCGGGTCGAGCCGGGGGCCTGCTTCGTCGCGATGCCGGGGCTTCGACAGGATGCGCGCCGGTTCGTGCCCGAGGCGGTCCGTCGGGGGGCCACGCTGATCGTCACGGAGGGCGCGCCGCTCCCCGACGTCGCCGTCGCCCAGGTGCTCGTACCCTCGGCCCGAGAGTCGCTCGCACGCCTGGCCGACGCGTACTACGGCCGCCCCTCGCGCGAGCTGGTGCTCGTCGGGATCACCGGGACGAACGGCAAGACGACCACCTCGTACCTCGTCGAGGCGTTGCTACGCGCGCGGGGGCTCGCGACCGGCGTCATCGGCACCGTCCAGTACGTCCTCGGGGCCGAGCGCCGGCCGGCGCGCCAGACGACCCCCGACGCCCTCGAGCTCCAGGGGATGCTGGCGCTCATGCGCGAGCGTGGAATTGGCGGCGTCGCCATGGAGGTGTCCTCCCACGCCCTGGCGCTCTCGCGCGTGGACGGCGTCGCGTTCGACGTCGCGGTCTTCACCAACCTGACCCAGGACCACCTCGACTTCCACGGCACTTTGGCCGAGTACCGCCGCGCGAAGCGCCGCCTCTTCGAGCTCCTCGCCCGATCGGGGAAGCCCCGGCGCACGGCCGTGATCAACGGGGACGACCCGTCGGGGCAGGCGATGGTCGAGGGACTCGATGTGCCCGTGCTGACTTTCGGGCTCCGCGAGGGCGCCCGCGTCCGTGCGGTGGACTACGCCTCCACGCTGGAGGGGCTCCGGATGACGGCGGAGACCCCCGCCGGCCGCCTGGTCCTGACCTCGGCGCTGATCGGTGAGCACAACGTGATGAACCTGCTCGGGGCCGTCGCCACCGGCCTGGCGCTCGGCCTCGAGCCCGCCGCGATCGGCGTCGCGCTGGCGACGGTCGGGACCGTCGCCGGCCGATTCGAGCAGGTGAGCGCCGGGCAGCCGTTCCTGGTCGTCGTGGACTATGCCCACACGCCCGACGCGCTCGAGCGCGTGCTGACCACGGCGCGCAAGCTCACTCGGGGGCGTCTGGGCGTGGTCTTCGGGTGTGGCGGCGACCGCGATCGCGGCAAGCGCCCGATCATGGGCGAGATCGCCGCCCGCCTCGCCGACCGGGTCTGGGTGACCTCGGACAACCCCCGCTCGGAGCGGCCGGAGGCGATCATCGACGAGATCCTCGTCGGTGTGCGCGCGGCCGGTGCCGAGCCTGGCCGCTACGCGGTCGAGCCCGACCGCTCCCGGGCGATCCACGACGCGCTGCATTGGGCCGACGCCGGTGATACGGTGGTGATAGCGGGTAAGGGTCACGAGACGTACCAGATCGTCGGTTCCGACGTGCTTCCCTTCGACGATCGCGAAGTCGCCCGGCGGATTCTCCAGGAGCGTTCGCCATAGGAGCCCGGATGCCACCGTTCACCGTCCAGGACATCGTTCGCGCGACCCGGGGCGCACTCGTCGCCGGCGACCTCGGCGTCCCCGTGACGGGGGTGTCGATCGACTCGCGTGCGCTCGGCGTCGGCGAGGCGTTCTTCGCGATCCGGGGCCACCGGCTCGACGGTCACGCGTTCCTCGCGGACGCGGCGGGGCGGGGCGCCGCCTGCCTGGTGGTCGACACGCTCCACGACGACGCGCCTGCCAACGTGCCGCTCGTCCTCGTCGAGGACACGACGAAAGCGCTCGGCCTGCTCGCGGCCTATCACCGCGCGCGGTTTTCGATCCCGCTCGTGGCGGTGACCGGCTCCAACGGCAAGACCACGACCAAGGAGCTGATCGCGGGCGTCCTCGGCGTGCGCTGGCACGTCCTCAAGCCCACGGGGAGCTTCAACAACCAGTGGGGCCTCCCGCTCACGCTCTTGAAGCTTCTCCCCGAGCACGACGCGCTCGTGCTCGAGCTCGGCACGAACCGGCCGGGCGAGATCGCCTACCTGGCCGAGCTCGCGCGGCCGACGGTCGGCGCGGTGACGAACGTCGCGGCCGTGCACACGGAGTTCCTCGGCTCGCTCGACGGCGTCCGTGAGGAGAAGGCGGCGCTCGTGCGCGCCGTGCCCGCCGACGGGTGGGTCGCGCTCAACGTCGACGACCCACGCGTCGCCGGGATGGCGCGCGACGCCAAGGCCCACGTCGTCACTTACGGGCGCGCGCCGACGGCCCACGTCCGCCTGGTGGGTGAGGTCGTCGAGGACGCGCGCGGCCTGGCGTTCACGCTCGAGGCGGCGGGCGCGCAGCAGCCCGCGACGCTCGCCCTGGCCGGGCGCCACAACGTGATGAACGCGCTCGCCGCGGCCGCCGTGGGCGCGGCGCTCGGCTTCACGCTCGACGAGATCGCGCGGGGGCTCGCCGGCGTGCGGCCGGTCGCCGGCCGCTGCGTGTGGCGCGAGGCCGGCGGCATCCGGATCCTCGACGACACGTACAACGCCAACCCGGTCTCGGTGCGGGCCGCGCTCGACGCGGTCGCGGCGCGCCGGGGCGCCGGCCGGCTCGTCGCGGTGCTCGGCGACATGCTGGAGCTCGGCGGGATCGCCGACGAGGCCCACCGCGAGATCGGCCGCGCGGTCGTGGCCGCGGGCGCCGACGAGTTGGTGGGCGTCGGGCGCTTGGCGCTCTTCGCCGTGGAGGCCGCCCGCGAGGCGGGGCTCGCCGAGGCGCGCCACGCGACGACGTTCGAGGACACCGTGGCCCACCTGCTCAAGCGCCTGGTTCCCGGCGACACGGTGCTCGTGAAGGGGTCGAGGGGGATGCGCCTGGAACGGGTCGTGGACGCGCTCGTTGCGCGCCTGGCCCGGGAGTGAGGACGGCGGATGCTTTACCACTTCCTCGTCCCGCTCGCGAAGGACCACATCCTCTTCAACGTCTTTCGCTACCTGACGTTCAGGTCCTTCATGGCCCTGATCAGCGGGCTCGTGATCTCGCTCCTGATCGGCCCCCCGCTGATCCAGAAGCTCCGGGAGCTGCAGCACGGTGGCGAGACGATCCGCGAGGATACGCCGGAGCGCCATCGGATGAAGAAGGGCACGCCAACCATGGGTGGGATCGTGATCATCGCCGCGATCCTGTCCACGACCCTGCTGTGGGCGAATCTGGGGAACCGCTACGTGTGGGTCGCGATGCTCGCGACGCTCGGCTTCGGGCTCCTCGGCGTGTGGGACGACCTGACGAAGCTTCGCACGCGGAAGGGGCTTTCGATGCGCCTGAAGTTCGGCATGCAGGTCGTGCTCACGGGGGCGCTCCTCCAGATCGTCTTCTGGCAGCCGGCCTCCGCGTGGCTGCCGGTGCTGGCGATCCCGTTCTTCAAGGGCTGGCTCATCAACCTCGGCTGGCTCTGGATCCCGTTCGCGATGCTGGTGGTGATCGGCGCGTCGAACGCCGTGAACCTGACGGATGGCCTCGACGGATTGGCGGTCGGCCCCGTCATCATGGCCGGCGGCGCCTTCGGCGTCATCGCCTACCTGACCGGCAACTTCAGGGCGGCGGACTACCTCAAGATCCTGAACGTCAAGGGCGCGGGGGAGCTGACCGTGTTCTGCGGCGCGCTGATCGGCGCGGCGATCGGGTTCCTCTGGTTCAACTGCCATCCGGCGGAGGTCTTCATGGGCGACGCGGGATCGCTCGCGCTGGGCGGTGCGATCGGGACGCTCGCGGTGCTCACGAAGGCGGAGCTGCTGCTGCCGTTGATCGGCGGCCTCTATGTGGTCGAGGCGGGGTCGGTGATCGTCCAGGTCGCGAGCTTCAAGCTGACGGGGCGTCGGGTCTTTCGCATGGCGCCGCTCCACCACCACTACGAGCTCTCGGGCTGGGCGGAGCCGAAGATCGTCGTGCGCTTCTGGATCGTCTCGTTCGCGCTGGCGCTGCTGGCGCTGACCACCCTCAAGCTGCGATGACTATGAGTGCGAAGCCAGGTCGTGCCCTTGTCAGGCCACCCACGGAGTGTTCCGGCCTCGCGGCGCCCGCTACAACGGACAGGCGGGACGGAGCCGGGTCGTGCCTCGGGGCAGGCCACCCACCGACGGCGCCGGCCTCACGGACCTCCGGTGGAATGGGACGCGACAGGCGGGACGGAGCCGGGTCGTGCCTCGGGGCAGGCCACCCACCGACGGCGCCGGCCTCACGGACCTCGCTACAGTGATCACGGAGGGGCATGAGGTCGACATGGTGACGCGAGGGCGGGCGTACCTGGAGTCGCTCGCCGGCCGACGAGTGACGGTCGTGGGACTCGCGCGCAGCGGCGTCGCCGCGGCGCGCCTCCTCCGGGCGGTCGGCGCCCAGGTGACCGGCATCGACGTGAAGCCGCTCGAGGCGCTCGGCCGCGAGGCGGCCGCGCTGCAGACGCTGGGCGTCCGTCTCCTGACGGGCAAAGAGACGCGCGGCGCCTTTGACGGCGCCGACCTCGTCGTCGTGAGCCCGGGCGTGCCGCTCGACGGCGATCAGCTCGTGCCGGCGCGTGCTGTTGGGGTGCCGATCATCGGCGAGCTCGAGCTCGGCTGGCGCTCGCTCGAGGCGGAGACGATCGCGATCACCGGGACCAATGGCAAGACGACGACGACCGCCCTCACGGGTGCCCTGCTCGCCGAGCAGCCCCGCCCCGTGCTCGTCGCCGGCAATATCGGGACCCCGCTCGCGGCGCACGCGCTCGGGTTCCCGCCGGACGGTCTCGTCGTCTGCGAGGCGTCGAGCTTCCAGCTCGAGTCGACGGAGACCTTCCAGCCGCGCGTCGCCGCGGTGCTCAACATCACTCCGGACCACCTCGACCGGCACGGGAGCCTCGCCGCCTACGTGGACGCGAAGGCGCGGATCTTTGCCAACCAGACGTCGGCCGACTGTGCGGTCCTCAACGCCGACGACGAGGCGACCGCCGCGCTCGCCCGACGGACGCGCGCCCACGTCGTGTGGTTCAGTCGCCGCCGCCCGCTGTCGCACGGGGTGTTCGTCCGCGACGGCCGGATCGCGGCGCAGCTCAACGGCGATGTCGAGGAGATCTGCCCGGTGGCCGAGATCTTCCTCCGGGGCGCGCACAACGTCGAGAACGTGCTCGCCGCGACGGCGTGCGTGCTGTGGATGGGCCTCGCGCCCGAGGCGATGCGACGGGCGATCGGCCGGTTTCGGGGCGTCGCGCACCGGATCGAGTTCGTCCGCGATCGGCGGGGCGTGCAGTACTACAACGATTCGAAGGGTACCAACGTCGCGTCCACGCTCAAGGCGCTCGAGAGCTTCTCCGAGCGCATCTTGTTGATCGCTGGTGGCAAGGGCAAGGGGCAGGACTTCGAGCCCCTCGCCACCGCCGCGCGCGGGCGCGTCGGCCACGTGTTCCTGATCGGTGAGGACGCGCCCAGGCTCGCGGCGGCGTTCAAGGAGGCGTCGGTCCCCCTGACGCGCTGCCCGTCGCTCGGGGCCGCCGTGGACGCGGCGCGCCGCCTGGCCGTGCCCGGCGACGTGGTACTGCTCTCGCCGGCGTGCGCCTCGTTCGACATGTTCGAGAATTTCGAGCATCGGGGCGACGTCTTCAAAAAGCTCGTGGAGAGGTTGGACTGATGGCTCGCGCGATCCCGTTGGGGGGGTCTGGGGGAGGAGCGGCGGTCGCCCCCCCCCAGACCAGATAGATGCCGAGGAAGCTCGCACCCGACCTCTGGCTTTTCGGCGTCGCCGTCGTGCTCCTCTCGGTTGGTGTGGTGATGGTCTATTCGGCGAGCGCGATCGTCGCGGGCGACCGCTTCCACGACCCCTACTTCTTCCTCAAGAGGCAGCTCTGCTGGGCGCTGCTCGGCGCCGCGGGCCTCTGGGTCGCGCTCCGCGTGGACTACCGGCGGCTCGAGCGGTTCGTGCTGCCGCTCCTGGTCGTATCGGTCGCGCTGCTCGTCCTCGTGCTCATCCCGCCCATCGGCCAGGCGATCAACGGGACGCGCCGATGGATCCGGCTCGGGCCGGTGTCGTTCCAGCCGGCCGAGCTGGCGAAGCTCACGCTGGTCGTCTACGTCGCGGCGTTCCTGGGCAGGAAGCGGGACTCGCTCGACGACTTCCGGCAGGGGCTCCTGCCGCCGCTCGCGGTCGCCGGAACGCTCGGCGCGCTCGTGCTCGCGCAGCCCGACCTCGGCAACTGCCTGACCCTGATCGCGCTGACGTTCGCGCTGTTGTTCCTGGCCGGCGGGCAGCTCGGGCACCTCGGGCTGATTCTCGCCCCCGCCGTGCCGCTCATCGCGATCGCGATCTGGGCGGCGCCGTACCGCCTCCGGCGGATCACCGCGTTCCTCGACCCGTGGTCGGACCCGCGCGGCAGCGGGTTCCAGATCATCCAGTCGTGGCTCGCGTTCGGCAACGGCGGCGTGCTGGGCCAGGGCATCGGCGCCTCGAAGCAGAAACTGTTCTACCTGCCCGAGGCGCACACGGACTTCATCTTTGCGATCGTCGGCGAGGAGCTGGGATTCCTCGGCGCGGCGGGGGTGATCGCGCTGTTCAGCGTGTTCGTCTGGCGCGGGCTCCGGATCGGGCTCCGCGCCCCCGACGCCTTCGGCGGGTATCTCGCGCTGGGGATCACGGTGCTGATCGCGACCCAGACGCTCGTGAACCTGGGCGTCGTGCTGGGCCTCCTGCCGACGAAGGGGCTGCCGCTGCCGTTCATGTCGTTCGGCGGCTCGGCGCTGCTCGTCACGCTACTCTCGACCGGAGTGCTCTTGAATATCTCGCAGCACGCCAATGTTTAAGCGCTACCAGCAGATCCACTTCGTGGGCATCGGGGGCGCCGGGATGTCCGGCATCGCCGAGATCCTGTTGAATCTCGGCTACCGAGTGACGGGGTCCGATCAACGGCGAAACGAAGCCGTTGAGCGACTCGAGGCGCTTGGAGCAAAGGTTTTCATCGGCCACGAGGCGGGTCATGTCGAAGGCGCGGACGTCGTCGTCTACTCCTCGGCCGTCTCCCGCGACAACGTCGAGGTGCAGGTCGCGCGCCAGCGCGCGGTCCCGACGATCCCCCGCGCGGAGATGCTCGCCGAGCTGATGCGCCTGAAGTACGGCATCGCCGTCGCGGGCACCCACGGCAAGACGACGACCACGTCCATGATCGGCGCGGTGCTGGCGGAGGGGCGCTACGACCCGACGATCGTCGTGGGCGGTCGCGTGGCCAACCTCGGATCCAACGCGCGCCTCGGCCAGGGGGACTACCTCGTCGCAGAGGCGGACGAGTCGGACGGCTCGTTCCTGAAGCTGGCGCCGACGCTCGCGGTCGTCACCACGGTCGACGCCGAGCACCTCGATCACTACGGCACCCTCGAGGCGATCCGCGAGGCGTTCGTCCGCTTCGTCAACAAGGTGCCCTTCTACGGCTCCGCGGTCCTCTGCCTCGACCAGCCCAACATTCAGATGCTCATTCCGCGAATCGAGAAGCGGATCATCACGTACGGCCTCGAGTCGAGCGCCGACCTGGTCGCACGCCGGCTCTCCCTCAGCGGGATGACGAGCCGCTTCGAGGTGTACCAGCGCGGGGGCCTCCTCGGCGAGTGCACGCTCCAGATCCCCGGACGCCACAACGTGCTCAACGCTCTGGCGGCCATCGGCGTGGGCCTGGAGATCGAGATCCCGTTCGTCACGGTGGAGCGCGCCCTCGCGGGCTTCGCCGGCGTCCAGCGCCGGTTCCAGATCCGCGGGCGCGCCGCGGGCGTCACCGTGGTCGACGACTACGGCCACCACCCCGCCGAGATCCGCGCGACGCTGGCCGCCGCCAAGGCCGGGTTCGACTGCCGGACCGTGACGGTCTTCCAGCCGCACCGCTACTCGCGCACGCGCGACCTGCGCCAGGAGTTCCTCACGGCGTTCAACCAGGCGGACGTGCTGATCGTGATGGACATCTACCCGGCCGGCGAAGCACCGATCCCCGGGGTCACCGCCGAGGACCTCGCCGAGGGGATCCGGGCCCACGGGCATCGCGACGTCACCTACCTCGGCAGCGATCGGGCGCGCGTCGTCGAGCACCTCTGCGAGACCACCCGGCCGGGGGATCTCGTGCTGACGCTCGGCGCGGGCGACGTGGGGCTGCTCGGCCCCGAGCTGCTGAAACGCCTCGAACCCGACGCTCTGAACGGGAGGGCGCAATGCTAGGAGAGATCCGCGGGGAAGTGCGGTTCAAAGAGCCGCTGAGCTTCCACACCTCGCTCCGCATCGGCGGCCCCGCCGACATCTTCGTCGTCCCCCAGGACGTCGACGACATCCGTCACGCGCTCCTCTTCGCCGAGCGCGAGCAGCTGTCGGTGGCGGTCATCGGCGGCGGGAACAACCTGCTCGTCCGTGACCGTGGCGTGCGCGGCGTCGTCCTGCGGCTCGAGGGATGCCTCGGGCGTGCCGAGTTCCACGGCGAGGAAGCGATCGTCGGTGCGGGCGTGAGCCTGTCGGCCCTCATCCGCGAGGCGGCGGCGCTGAACCTCGGCGGGATCGAGTGCCTGGTCGGAATTCCGGCGACGATCGGCGGCGCACTCGCGATGAACGCCGGAACGGCCGACGGCTGGATCGGCGATTTTGTGAGCGCAGTTTACTTTCTCCACCCGGACGGCTCGCTCGGCGAATTCAAGCCGACCACGGGCGCCTTCACCTACCGGGCCTTCGACGCGCCCCCGGGCGCCGTGCTCATCGGCTGCCGCTTGCGGCTCACGCGCCGACCGCTCACCGAGGTCCAGAAGGACATCAAGGTCCGCTTGAAGCAGAAGAAGGCCACGCAGCCGCTCGCCCTCGCGTCGGCGGGGTGCGTCTGGAAGAATCCGCGGGCCGACGTGGCCGGGCGGCTGATCGAGAAGTGCGGGCTCAAGGGCAAGCGGATCAACGGCGCGGAGATCTCCTCCAAGCACGCGAACTTCATCGTGAACCGAGGCGGCGCGACCGCGGCCGACATCCTGGCGCTCATGGACCTCACGCGCGACCGCGTGCAGCACCAGTTCGGGATCGCGCTCGAGCCCGAGATCAGGATCCTCGGCGAATAATGCCGAGCGGCCTCGGGTCGCCGCGGAGTCGGGCCGCCCGTGTCTCGGACCTGGGCGAGCGCTCGGCGTTCGTCGCGAGCCAGCGGGTGGGCAAGGACCGCCGGCGCGCGCGCCGGCGCGCGCGCCTCCGGCGCCTGCTCCCGCTCCTGGTGCTCACCGCGGCCGCCTGGTTCGCGGTCGTGGTCTTCAGCCACTGGCTCCTCACCACTCCGCGCTTCAGTGTCGCGACGGTGGACGTGCGCGGAGCCTCCCGCGTGCCGCCGGCGCGGATCCTGGCCGCTGCCGCCGTCGAGCCGGGAACCAGCCTCTTCCGCCTCGATCCGCGCGCCATCGCCGGCCGCGTCGCGGCGATCCCCGAGATCCGGCGCGCCGACGTCGTCCGCGAGTTCCCGGACCGGGTCGTCATCAGCGTTGAGGAGCGGCGCCCCTTCACGCTCGTGCACTCGGGGCGCCTCCACTGGCTCGACGAGGAGGGTCGGCTCCTCGGCGCCTCGCCCGAGGCCGTCGTGCCCCAGGTGCCGGTCGTGAGCGGTCTCTCCGACGACGAGGTCGCCTCGATGCGGAGCGCGCCGAGCCCGAAGGCGCTGGCCGCCATCGCGCTCATCCGGGTCCTCCTCCGGACCGGCAGCGCGCTGGCCGCCGAGATCTCCGAGATCGACATGAGCCGTAAGGACGGTCCGGTCCTATACACCGTGGACGGCGTCGAGGTGCGCCTGGGCACCGAGGAGTGGGAAGAGCAGCTCGCGCGCCTTGAGGGCGTGCTCACTCAGGTCGCGGACCAGGATGTCCGAGCGGTGGACCTCAGGTTCCGTGACCAGATCATCCTGCAGCGGCGGCGCTCGTGATGCGGCGCCCGAAGGTCCCGGACCTGATCGTCGGGCTGGACGTGGGCACGACGAAGATCTGCGCCGTGATCGGGGAGCCCGCCGCGCACGGCGGCCTCGACGTCGTCGGCGTCGGGACGGCGCCCTCCCGCGGCCTCCGGCGCGGGATCGTCGTCAACATCGACTCGACGGTCGAGGCGATCAAGGCCGCCGTCGCCGAGGCCGAGCAGATGGCAGGCCTCGAGGTCGCGGGCGTCTACGCGGGCGTCGCCGGCGGCCACATCCGCGGCGTCAACAGCCGCGGCGTCGTCGCCGTCTCCGGCAAGGACCGCGAGGTGGACTCGACGGACGTCGAGCGGGCCGTGGAGGCCGCGCGCGCGATCAACCTGCCGCAAGACCGTGAGATCCTCCACGTGCTGCCTCAGAACTTCGTCGTGGACGACGGCGACGGTATCCGGGATCCCATCGGGATGTCGGGCGTGCGCCTCGAGGTCGAGGTGCACGTCGTCACCGCCGCGGTGACCTCGGTCCAGAACGTCGTCCGCTCGGTGAACCGCGCGGGCCTCGCCGTGCACGACATCATCCTCGAGCCGCTCGCCTCGGCCGAGGCGGTGCTGTACGAGGACGAGAAGGAGCTCGGCGTCGTCGTGGTGGACATCGGCGGTGGGACGACCGACGTCGCGCTCTTCCGCAACGGCGCGATCTGGCACACGGTCATCCTCCCGCTCGGCGGCGACCACATTTCGAACGACATCGCGATCGGCCTCCGCACCCCGTTACCCGCGGCCGAGGACCTGAAGAAGCGGTACGGGTGCGCGCTGACGGCCCTGGTGCCGGCGGAGGAGACCGTGGACGTGCCGTCGGTCGGCGGCCGGAAGCCCCGCCAGCTCTCGCGCCAGGTCCTCTCGGAGATCATCCAGCCGCGGGTCGAGGAGATCTTCACGCTTCTCGCCCGCGAGTTCGGCCGGGCGGGGTTCCAGGACGCGGCGACGGCCGGGGCCGTCGTGACCGGCGGCACGTCGCTCATGGAAGGCGTCCCCGAGCTGGCCGAGGCGGTCTTCGATCAACCGGTCCGGCGCGGCGTGCCGCTCGGCGTGGGCCGCCTCGCCCACGTCGTGCACAGCCCGATCTACGCGACCGCAGTAGGCCTCGCCCTCCACGGCGCCCGCCGGCGGACTCAGACTGAGACGGCCGCGGGGGCGGACGGGAGCCTGTTCGGACGGCTCACGCGGAGCCTGTCCGGTCTGCTGAATGACATCTTTTAGGACGGGTCGGGGCGAGCAGCCGCCACTGTTTCCGTCCGACGGCACGCGCTCACCGGGCCGGCGGCGCAAAGCGGCCGCCGGCAGACACCGGAAGGAGGACCTGATGGAGAGGGATCGCACACGGCGCCCGCTCTTCGAGCTCGACGAGGTGCCGCAGGCTGCGAAGATCAAGGTCATCGGCCTCGGCGGTGGCGGCAGCAACGCGGTGAGCCGGATGATGGCGGCGGAGTTCACGGGGGTCGAGTTCATCGTCGCCAACACGGACGTGCAGGCCCTCCACGCCTCGCCCGCGCCCGTGAAGCTCCAGCTCGGCGCAAAGCTCACGCAGGGCCTCGGCGCGGGCTCGAACCCGGACATCGGCCGGCAGGCGGCACAGGAGGACCCGGACCAGATCACGCGGCTCCTGCACGGTGCCGACATGGTCTTCATCACCGCGGGGCTCGGCGGCGGCACGGGCACGGGCGCGGCACCCGTCGTCGCGTCGCTCGCCAAGGACCTCGGGATCCTCACCGTGGCCGTGGTGACGAAGCCGTTCGCGTTCGAGGGCCGACGCCGGACGGCGCAGGCCGAGGCGGGGCTCGAGGCGTTGCGGGGCGTCGTGGACACGCTCATCACGATCCCGAACCAGCGGCTCTTGTCGGTCGTCGACCGGGGCACGCCACTGATCGAAGCCTTCCGCGTCGCGGACGCCGTGCTCCAGCAGGCCGTCCAGGGCATTTCCGACCTGATCCTCGTGCCCGGGCTCGTGAACCTCGACTTCGCCGACGTCCGCACGATCATGTCGGGGATGGGCATGGCGATGATGGGCACCGGCACGGGCCGGGGCGAGCATCGCGCGCTCGATGCCGCCCAGAAGGCGGTCGCGAGCCCGCTCCTCGACGACACGTCCATCCAGGGCGCGCGTGGGATCTTGATCAATTTCACCGGCGGAGCCGACCTGTCGATCCACGAGGTCGAGGAGGCGGCGCGCATCGTCCAGGAGGCGGCCCACGAGGACGCCAATATCATCTTCGGCGCGGTCATCGACCCACACATGACCGATGAGGTCCGGATGACCGTGATCGCGACGGGGTTCGCCGAGCGGAAGGAAACGGTCGGTGTCGGCGGGAAGGTCGTGGACCTCCCGCGCGCGGCGCGCGCGAGCGCGGCCGGGGCGGGGAATTGGCGCCGGCGCGCGGGGGAGTTGCGCGCGGAGATCGACGACGCGGTCGGCGACGGCGATCTGGAAGTCCCGGCGTTCCTGCGCCGACAGGCGGATTAGCCGCGCGGCGATCGCGGGACGCTGAGCCTGGTGGGTGACACCTCGCTCCTCTCCCACGGACAACCGCCCGCGTATCTCACCTTCGCCTCGCTGACGGCCCTCGGGCTGCCGAACGCGACCACCACGCGCCACTGCCCGGGCGTCGCGTCGTTCGACGAGCCGATCCCTGGCTCGCCCTTCCGCGGCGACGCGATCCGGATGCTCACCGCGGCCGGCCTCGATCTCGCCCGGGTGAGCTACGCCAAGCAGGTCCACGGCGCCGAGGCGGCGCAGGCACCCGCCGGCGGAGGCTTCGCCGGCACAGTCGATATCCTCGTGACCGTCGAGCCGCGCGCGCCGCTCGCGATCTTCACGGCCGACTGCCTTGCGATCATCCTCTACGATCCTGAGGTGCCCGCGCTCGGGGCAGCGCACGTCGGCTGGCGGGGCACGGTGCGCGGCGCCGTCCGGGCCGCCGTCGCCGCGCTGGGGCCGCTCGGTGCCCGCCCCGAACGACTCCACGCGGCCATTGCGCCCTCGATCGGCCCGTGCTGCTACGAGGTCGACGAGCCGGTGACGCGCGAGCTCGCCCGGGCCTACCCGGACCGCTGGAAGGCGTGGGCCACTCCCGGGCGGCCCGGGCGGGTCATGCTGGACCTCTGGTCCGCCAACGAGGCGTTGCTCCGGGGGGCGGGCGTCGATCCGGCGCGTGTCGAGAACCCGCGCCTGTGCACCGCCTGTCACCCGGAGCTCCTCTACTCGTACCGCCGGGGCAATCGCGGCCGGCTGGTCACGCTCGCCGCGCTCCCGTAGTGCGAGCCGCAGGACGTCGCGGGGCTGGGGCCCCGCCGTCCGAGGCGAGCCTGTGATGTAGTAGTGCGAGCCGAGCGGCGGCCGCGGAGGCTCGGCGACGCGCGCCGCGAGGCGAGTCTCCCACCGAGCCCCCGCCGTCCGAGGTGAGCCTGTGATGTAGAATCGCCGTGCGGCTATGGACGACATCCGGGCCAGTCTCGAGCGTGTGCGTGAGCGCGTCGCCCGCGCTGCCGAGCGCGTGGGGCGCCGGGCGGAGGACGTGCTCCTGATCGGCGTCTCGAAGACCGTTGAGCCCGCGCGGATCCGCGAGGCGATCGCGGCCGGGGTCCCGGCCCTCGGCGAGAATCGGGTTCAGGAGGCGCGTGCGAAGATCGCCGAGCTCGGGCGGCCCGTGCCATGGCACCTCGTCGGGCAGCTGCAGACGAACAAGGCTAGGGATGCCGCCGAGCTCTTCGACCTGATCCACTCGGTGGACCGTGCAGAGCTCGCGCGGGAGCTCGACAAGCGGGCCCAGCAGGGGGGTCGGCCGGTCGAGGCCCTCGTCCAGGTGAACGTGGCCCGCGAACCGTCGAAGGGGGGTGTGGCCCCCGAGGGGCTCGACGAGCTGCTGGAGAGGGTGGCGAAGCTCGACCACGTCAGGGTGCTCGGGCTGATGGCGATTCCCCCCGAGGCCCCGGACCCCGCCGGCGCGCGCGTCTGGTTCCGAACGCTCGCGAAGCTCGGCGAGCGCCACGGGCTTCGGGAGTTGTCGATGGGGATGAGCGGCGATTTCGAGGTGGCGATCGAGGAGGGGGCGACGATGGTGCGCGTCGGGACGGCGATTTTCGGACCGCGCGCGGCCGGGCCCCCAAAGGAGCCACGCGAGCGATGACGATCAAAGGCAAGAAGATCGGGTTCGTCGGTGCCGGGAACATGGGTGAGGCGATGATCAAGGGACTCCTGGCGGCGAACCTCGTGCCGCCCACGGCCATCTGCGCGACCGACGTGCGCCTCGAGCGCCTCAAGGAGCTCGACCGGCAGTACGGCATCCAGATTGCCGCCGACAACCCGGAGCTGGTCCGGCACGCGGACGTCGTCATCCTGGCGGTGAAGCCGCAGATCATCGAGCCCGTGCTGAGGGAGGTCGCCCACGCGCTGACGCGACGGAAACTCATGATCTCCATCGCCGCGGGCGTCTCCACGGCCAGGCTCCGCACGATCGTCGGCAAGGACGCGCGGCTGATCCGCGTGATGCCGAACACCCCGGCGCTCGTGCTCGAGGGCGTCACCGCGATCGCGAAGGCCGAGGGGCTCGAGTCGGACGACCTCGACACCGCCGGCGAGATCTTCAGCGCCGTCGGGCGAGTGGTCGTGCTGGACGAGGAGCTGCTCGACGCGGTGACGGGGCTGTCGGGATCCGGCCCCGCCTACGTCGCGCTCGTGATCGAATCGCTGGCCGACGGCGGGGTGAAGATGGGACTCGACCGGATCACGGCGATGACCCTCGCGACCCAGACGGTGCTCGGCGCCGCCAAACTCCTGCTCGAGACGGGTCTCCACCCCGGCGCCCTGAAGGACATGGTCAGCTCGCCCGGCGGCACCTCGATCGCGGGAATCGCCGCCCTCGAGGAGGGCGGGATCCGCACCACCTTCATCAAGGCGGTCGAGCGCGCCACACAGCGTTCTCGGGAGCTCGGGGTGCTAAGATGAGGGCGTGTTCGTCTTGGGGAACCTCATCCACGCGGTGGCCAACCTCATCGACCTGGTGCTCAACGCGTATCTCCTCATCGTGATCGCCCGCGCCGTGCTCTCGTGGGTGAGCCCGGATCCGTACAACCCGATCGTGCGCTTCATTATCCGTGTGACCGAGCCGGTGCTGGGTCCGATCCGCGACCGACTCCGACTCCCGACGGTCGCGATGGGACTCGACCTGTCGCCGATGGTCGTCCTGCTCGCGATCTACTTTCTCAAGTCGTTCCTGGTCGGCTCACTCCACGATATCGCCGCGAGCCTCAGGTAGCGAGTCGGAGGGTCCGATGCGAATCAGTCCCCTCGACATCCGGCAGCAGCAGTTCACGGTGCGGATGTTCCGCGGCTTCGACAAGCACGAAGTGGACGCGTTCCTCGACGACGTCGCGGACGACTACGAGACCGTGCTGAAGGAGAACGCGCTGCTCCGGGAGCAGCTCGCCACGCTCGAGGAGCGCTCGCGGGGGCTCGCCGAGCGCGAGCGGGCCCTCCAGGACACGCTCGTGACGACGCAGCGGCTCGGCGACGAGATGAAGGCCGCGGCCCGGCGCGAGGCGGAGCTCCACATGCGGGAGGCCGAGTTGCGGGGCGAGAAGGTCGTAGAGGGAGCGCGCAGCGAGGAGGCGAAGATCCGGAGCGAGATCCAGTCGCTCCGGCGCGTGCGCCGCCAGCTCGTCGAGGACCTGCGTTCGACGCTCGAGAGCTACTACCGCATGATGGCGGCCGACTTCGGTGAGGACGCCGGCGAGCCGAAGGGCTGAGGGCGCCCTGCTGCGCCTGCGCGTGCAGCCGCGCGCCTCGCGGGACGAGATCCTCGGCTGGCAGGACGGGGTCCTGCGTGTGCGCGTGACGGCGCCGCCGGTCGAGGGCGCGGCCAACGCCGCGGTGGTCGCCCTCGTGGCGCGCGCGCTGCGTGTCGCCCCGGCGACGGTGCACGTCGTCGGCGGGAAGAGCAGCCGGGACAAGCGTGTGCGCGTGGCCGGCCTGACCGGTGCCGACGTGCGAACCCGTCTCGCGTGAAGCCCGACAACTCCGATAACTTCCTGTCGCCGGTCTGGTGGGCCGACGACCGGCTGATGCTTGTGGACCAGCGGCTCCTGCCCGCCGAGGAGCTCGACCGCGCGTACGGGCGGTGGGAGGACGTCGCCGACGCGATCCGGACGCTCGTCGTGCGAGGCGCGCCGGCGATCGGCGTCGCGGCCGCCTTCGGCGTGGCGCTCGCCGCGCGCCAGAGCCGGGCGACGACGTTCGACGCCCTTTTCGGAGACCTCGAGGCGGCGATCAAAGGCCTGGCGGCGACGCGGCCGACCGCCGTCAACCTCTTCTGGGCGCTCGAGCGGATGCGGCGCGTGGCCCTCGCGTCCGTCGGCGTGCCGCTCGATCGGGTGACGGCCCGGCTCCTCACCGAGGCCCAGGCGATTCGCGACGAGGACATCGCGGCGAACCGGGCCCTGGGTACCCACGGCGCCGCGCTCGTTCCGGCGAACGCGCGCATCCTCACCCACTGCAACGCCGGCGCCCTCGCGACCGCCGGCTTCGGCACGGCGCTCGGCGTGATCCGGGCGGCCCACGCCCAGGGGAGGGTCGACCGCGTGTGGGTCGACGAGACGCGGCCCGTGATGCAGGGCTCGCGGCTCACGGCCTGGGAGTGCGCGCGCGAGGGGATCCCGCACACGCTGATCGCCGACGTCGTGGCCGCCTCGCTCATGGCGCGCGGTCAGGTGGACCTGATCGTCACCGGCGCGGACCGGATCGCCACCAACGGCGACACGGCGAACAAGATCGGCACGTACGCGCTGGCGGTGCTCGGCCGGCACCACCGGGTGCCGTTCTACGTCGCCGCGCCGTTCTCGACGATCGACCCCGCGCTTGCGTCCGGGGAGCATATCCCGATCGAGGAGCGCGATCCCGCCGAGGTGCGCCGCGTGGGCGCCCAGCAGACCGCGCCCGCCACGTCGCCGGTGTTCAATCCCGCATTCGACGTGACGCCGGCCGCGCTCATCACGGCGATCATCACCGAGCGCGGCGTCTTCCGTCCCCCGTACGATTTCGCGTGACCGTCCGGGCGCCGCCGCGCCCGACGTTCGGGGAGGTCAACCCGTGGAGGTGTCGAACCGCGAGACGCGCATCGCCCGCGAGTACCACGATCGGACGGCACACTCGCCCTCGTCGGTCCGCACGAGCAGCCACGCTCTCGCCTGGGACATCAAGCCGTTTCCCTTCAAGGTCTACACGGATCTCCCTCCGCTCGCGCTGCCGCGCGAGGTCGACCCGCTCCCGATCGACACCCTCGCCGCCCTCGCGGCCGGACCCAAGGGGGCCGCCGCGCGCGTGACCCTGGCCGACCTCACCGCGCTCCTCTACTACGCGGCAGGGGTGACCAAGAAGAAGACGTACGCCGGGGGCGGTGAGGTCCTCTTTCGCGCCGCCCCGTCGACGGGCGCGCTCTACCAGACCGAGGCCTATGTCGCCGTGGGCCGGGTCGACGGGCTCGAGCCCGGGCTCTACCACTTCTGCCCGGGCGACTTCGCGCTGCGGTGCCTTCGCGCGGGCGACGTGCGGGCATTCCTCGCCCACGCGGTCGCCGACGAGACGATCGCCCGGCGCGCGGCGACGGTTCTTCTCACCGCGATCTACTGGCGGAACACGTGGAAGTATCAGGCGCGTGGCTACCGCCACCTCTTCTGGGACTCCGGGACCCTGCTCGCGCACCTCCTGGAGGTGGGCAGTGCGCTCGGGCTGGCGCCGCGTCTCTACGCGGGCTTCGTCGACGCCGCCGTCAGCCGCGCGCTCGGCGTGGACGCCGAGCGTGAAGCCGTCCTGGAACTGGTGGCGCTCGGGCCCGAGGGGGCGCCCGCCCCGCCCGTCGCCTCGGTCGAGGACCGCCGCCATCCGTACCTGCCGCTCTCGTCATCCGAAGTCGATTACCCCCTGCTCCACGAGATCCACGCGGCCTCGATGCTCGCTACCCCCGACGATGTTCGCGTCTGGCGCGAAGCCGGGCGGGGGCTCGGGGGGCGCGTATCGGCGAACGTGGCCGAGGAGGGCGGCCCCCGAGCCCTCGTCGCGCTTCCGGCGCCGCGCGAGGCATCCGGGCGCGTCCTAGGGGAGACGATCCAGCAGCGGGGGTCGACGCGGCAGTTCAGTCACGCGTCCTTGAGCGCGGCGGAGCTCGCGACCGCGCTCTGGGCCGCGACCCGCCCGATCGACGCCGACGTCCCCGCGGGGCTCGTGGATCTCTATCTGATCGTCAACGCGGTCGACGGAGTCACGTCGGGGGCGTACTGGTACCGCCCGGAGGCGCACGCGCTCGAGCTCTTGGCGGCGGGCCACTATCGGAACGAATCGGCGTACCTCTGCCTCGAGCAGCCCCTCGGCGGCGACGCCGCGGCGGTGATCTACTTCCTCGCGCCGCTCGCGCGTATCCTCCCCGTGCTCGGCAACCGCGGCTACCGCCTCGCCAACCTCGAGGCCGGCATTGCCGGCGGCCGCGCCTACCTCGCCGCCTACGCGCAGGGCTTTGGCGCCTCGGGGCTCACCTTCTACGACCGTCACGTCGTCGAGTTCTTCTCGTCGCACGCCGCGGGCAAGGACGCCATCTTCGTCGTGGCACTCGGACGCGGGGCCGGAAGCGGACGTGTTACCATCGGAACGATACCGAGCCGTCCAAGGAGGCCGTCCGCATGAAGAAGTACCAGTTGATGGCGCCGGGCCCGACACCGGTGCCGAGCGAGGTCCTCCTCGCGATGGCGCAGCCGATGATCCACCATCGGACGCCGCAGTACGAGGCGTTGTTCACCGAGGTCCGCGCCGGGCTCAAGAGGATTTTCCAGACGGCGGCCGACGTCCTCCCGCTGGCGTGCTCCGGCACCGGCGCGATGGAAGCGGCGGTCGTCAACACGCTCTCCGCCGGGGAGGCGGTCGCGGTGATCCGGGCCGGGAAGTTCGGCGACCGCTGGGTCGAGATCTGCAAGGCCTACGGCGTCACCGTCGTCGAGCTGGCGGCGCCCTTCGGTCTCTCGGTCCCCGCCGAGCGCGTGGCCGAGACCCTCCGGAAGCACCCGGGCGTGCGGGCGGTGCTGACCCAGCACAGCGAGTCGTCCACGGGCGTGCTCCACGACGTCCGCGGCTACGCGGCGGCGACGCGTGGGACCGACGCGATCCTCATCGTGGACGCGGTGTCGAGCCTCGGAATCGCCGATCTCCCGATGGACGCCTGGGGCGTGGACCTCGTCGTCTCCGGCTCGCAGAAGGGGCTCATGCTGCCGCCGGGCGTCGCCTTCTGTGCGCTCGGGGAGAAGGCGTGGGCGAAGGCGAAGACCTCCACGCTGCCGAAGTACTACTTCGACCTCGCCGAGGAGCGGAAGGCCGTCGTAAAGAACGAGGCACACTTCACGCCCGCGGTGGGCATCGTCGTCGGGCTCCGGGAGGTGCTCCGAATGCTCGAGGCGGAAGGGCTCGCGAACGTCTTCAAGCGCCACGACCGGCTGGCGCGGGCCACGCGCGCGGGCGTCGAGGCCCTGGGGCTCGAGTTATTCGCAAAGGCGACGCCGAGCCCGGCGCTCACAGCCGTGGCCGCGCCGAAGGGCGTGGACGGCGAGACGATCGTCGCCGCCTACGCCAAGACCCACAACATCACGATCGCGGGCGGACAGGGTGAGATGAAGGGCAAGGTCTTTCGGCTCGGCCACATGGGATACGCCGCGGAGTTCGACGTGATCATCGCGCTCTCGGCCCTCGAGCAGGTGCTCGCCGATCTCGGCCAGCCGGTGGATTTCGGCGCGAGCGTCCGCGCCGCGCAGAAGATCTTCGCCGAAAAGTCGTGAAGCGGGTTCTCGTGACCGACGGCCTGCAGGCCGTCGGCGTCGACGTGCTCGCGAAGCAGGGGCTCGAGGTCGACGTCGTGGAGACGCTTCCGGAGCCGGCCCTCGTCGCGCGCATCGGCGAGTACGAAGGCCTGATCGTCCGTAGCGCCACCAAGGTCACCCGCGTCGTGCTCGTGGCGGGCGTGAAGCTCGAGGTGGTCGGTCGCGCGGGGGCGGGCGTGGACACGATCGACGTGGACGCCGCGACCGAGCGCGGCGTGGTCGTGATGAACACGCCGGGAGGCAACACCACTGCGGTCGCCGAGCACACGCTGGCGCTCGTCCTGGCGCTCGCGCGGCGCGTCCCGGCGGCGGACGCCGCGCTCAAGGCCGGCCGCTGGGAGAAGAGCCGGCTGCAGGGCGTCGAGCTCTTCGGCAAGGTGCTGGGCGTGCTGGGGCTCGGACGCATCGGGTCCGAGGTCGCGCGGCGGGCACTCGGCTTCCGCATGCACGTGATCGCCTACGACCCCTATCTGACGCGCGAGGCCGCCGAGCGCCAGGGCGTCGAGGCCGTCGAGCTGGACGAGCTGCTCGCGCGCGCCGACTTCATCACGATCCACGTACCGCTCACGGGGGACACGCGCCATCTGCTCGGCGAGGACGCGCTCGCCCGCGTCAAGTCCGGCGTCCGGATCATCAACTGCGCCCGGGGCGGCATCGTGGACGAGCGGGCGCTCGCCGACGCGATCCGGGCCGGGCACGTCGCGGGAGCGGCGCTCGACGTCTTCGAGCAAGAGCCACCGCCCCCCGACCACCCGCTGCTCGGGCTCGAGCAGGTGATCGTGACGCCGCACCTCGGTGCCGCGACGGACGAGGCCCAGACGGCCGTGGCGCTCGCGATCGCCGAGCAGGTGGCCGATGCGCTCCTGCACGGGATCGTCGTCAACGCCGTCAACCTGCCGTCGATCGACGCGGAGACGTACCGCGAGCAGGCGCCATGGCTCGGGCTCGCCGAGAAGATGGGGCGCTTCCTCGCGCAGCGGACCGAGGGGCGCATGCGGGAGGCGCGCCTCACGTATTCCGGCGAGATCGCCGCCCGGTCGACGGCGACGCTCACGCTCGCGTTCGTCCGCGGACTCCTCGGCACGATCCTGTCCGAGCGGGTCACCGACGTGAACGCCCTCCCGGTCGCGAAGTCGCGCGGGCTCAAGGTCACCGAAACCTCCACGACGGAGGCCGAGGACTACGCGAGCCTGGTGGCGGCCGAGCTCGTGACCGACCGGGCAACCTCGTCGGTCGCGGGGACGGTCTTCTTCACGCGGGAGGCGCGCTTCGTGCGGATCGACGGGTTTCCCATCGAGGCGCTGCCCCAGGGCTGGATGCTCGTCTTCGCCAACCTCGATGTCCCCGGCGTGATCGGCCGCATCGGCACGCTCTGCGGCGGGCACGGGATCAACATCGCCGGCATGCAGCTCGGTCGCGAGCGGCGAGGCGGGCGCGCGGTGTCCATCCTGAACCTGGACGACCCCATGCCCCCCGCGGTGCTCGACGAGATCCGGGCGATGCCGGACATCGTCTTCGCCAAGCTGGTCAAGCTCTAAGAACCTCGGCGGGGGGTGTCGCCTCCCTGAAGGTGCCAAAGACCCTGTCCCAGAAGTGGTCGCCCACCATGAAGTTCACGTCAGCGTCGTGATGGAGCTCGTGCCGGCGGCGGGCCGTGCGAAACCACCGGCGCCGTTCGAGCCCCGGCGCCAGAAGATGAAACTGGGTGTGGACAGCGTTGAAGAGGACGACGAGAACCACGATCTCGCCGATCGCGACCGCGAGGCGCCAGCCCGCGTCGAGGACCCAGGCCAGCGTGGCCTCGATCAGGAGCCAGGGGAGCAGCACGGGGATGCTCGAGGCACGGCCCGAACCGTAGTGGAACTGCGTGGACCGTGTGTGGCGGGAGTCCGGATAGAGCGTGTGATGCCCGGCGAGGTGAAAGGTCCGGAGCGGGCTCCACGGCAGATGCGAGAACCAGTGGCCGGCCCAGAGCGCAAGCGTCGTCGCGTAGTAGGTCGCGGCGAACACCAGCGCGAAGCTCGCGAGGCCTGCGGCACGTGCCATGACCGTCAACGCTCGGCGGGCGTGTAGGTTCCGAACACCCGATCCCAGACGAACTCGATCACACCGAAGTTCTTGGACGCGTCACGATGGTGCACGAAGTGGAGCTCGCGCTTTCTGTGGAACCACCCGAAGCGCCGGAGCCACGAGTGGTTGAGGTGGTACTGGGTGTGGACGTAGACATGCGCCGCGTACGAGGCGGAAAGGGCCGCGACGAGCACGACGAAGATGTCGAGCGGCAGGGTGGCGTATGCGGCTCCGCCCAGGGCAACCGCCGGCGCGGCGTAGTAGGCGGTGGCACTCTTCTCCTCGTCGCTGTAGGTGTCGGCGACGAGCGCATCGCCCGAGTAGATACCGTGGTGCTCGAGCATGTGGATGCGGTGGATGGCCCCGCCGAGCGGCCGGTGCCCGACGAACCAGTGGAGGCTCATCTGGATGAGCGACCCGAGGTAATGCCCCCGACCGCCGTCGTTAGGTAGATCGCTGTGCGTTCCATGATCAGCACCTCCCGCCGGGTGGGGAGGGCAACCGGGGTGCCAGCGCTGGAATCGTTCCATGGCAGGAAGTGACGAGACGTCCCAAAAGACAACCCGGTGGTGGAGGTGGTTCCCGACCCGACGCGCCACGAGCGGGCAGCGGGCCGGTCCGCTTATTGCGTTACAGGTTCTCCATGGATACGATCAGGCGTCCGATCAGCGGGGCCGGGACCGACCCAACATCCCTGAAGTATCGAATCTTCAATGACCGTGAGCCGTGGCTGCAGGGTGCGCCGCTGGTGGTGGTGGTGGAGCTTTGAACACGCTCTTGAAGGAACTGATCGGTGAGAGCCCCGGCATCGAGGCAGTCCGGGAGAAGATTCGGCGTCTGCTCGATCGCAAGCTCGGTTCGCGCCATCTGCCCCCGATCCTCCTCGACGGCGAGACGGGCACGGGCAAGGGCCTCGTCGCCTGGCTGATCCACCGTGTCGGGCCGCGGGCCGATGGTCCGTTCGTGCCGGTCAACTGCGCGGCGATTCCGGAAACGCTCCTCGAGTCCGAGCTGTTCGGGCACGAGCGCGGCGCGTTCACCGACGCCCGCCAGGCGAAGCCGGGACTCTTCCAGGCGGCCCATCGCGGGATGATCTTCCTCGATGAAATCGGGCTCCTCCCGGAAGGGCTCCAGGCCAAGCTGCTGAAGGTGATCGAGGAGCGGTCCGTGCGGCGGCTCGGGAGCACGCGGAGCGAACCGGTCGACGTGTGGATCGTCGCTGCCACTAACGAGGACCTCGCGGGCGCCACACGGGCACGGCGGTTCCGGGAGGACCTCTACCACCGGCTCGCGGTGCTGACGCTCTGGGTGCCGCCGCTCCGCGAGCGCGGCGAGGATGTTCTGTTCCTGGCCGACCACTTCCTGGCGCGCGCCTGCGCCGAGTACGGCCTGCCGCCGAAGACCTTCACGCCCGACGCCCGCGCGGCTCTTCTCGGCTATCGCTGGCCCGGGAACGTTCGCGAGCTGAGCAACGTGATCGAACGCGTCACGCTGCTCGCTGAGGAGCCCGAGGTCACGGCGGAGACGCTCGGGCTCCACCAAGCCCCGGTACGCAGCGAGCACGCGACCACCGTAGAGCGTCGCACTCGACCGCTCGCCGACGCCGTGGACCCCGACGAGCGCAGTCATCTGCTTGAGGCGCTCAGCGCGACCGGCTGGAATATCTCACGGACGGCAGCACGTCTGGGCATCACCCGGAACACGTTGCGGTATCGCCTCGAGAAGCACGGCCTCCACCGCGAGGGCGAAGCGCTGTCGCGCCGCCGGCCGTCAGAGCCGCCGCCGCGCGCGAGGTCGGCCGCCGTCAGCGTGCCGGTGCCGCCGGCGCCCGCCTCGGCGGTGCGCTGGGAGCGACGTCGCGTCACGCTGCTCCGTGCCGTCGCCGGAGCGCCCGGGCTCGCGTCCCCCCTCTACACGAGCCGCGCGGTCCAGGTGCTCGTCGAGAAGGTGCAGAGCTTCGGGGGTCAGGTCGAGGAGCTGAGCCCCGGCGGAGTTATGGCGGCGTTCGGGCTTGAGCCTGCCGAAGACGCGCCGCGGCGGGCGGCGCACGCAGCCATGGCGATCCACAAGGCTGGGGAGCGGGCGCGCCGCGCCGGCGACGAGCCGTGGGAGTTTCGGATCGGGATCCACGTCGATCAGCTCCTCGTCGGCCAGGCGGCCGGACACGTCCGGATCGATCCGGACGCCAAGCGCGACGCCGGTGGGATCCTCGACGTCCTCGTGGGTGCTGCCGACGGGGGGACAACCGTCGTGAGCGAAGCCGCCGCGTCGCTCCTCGAGCGACGGTTCGCGCTCACCCCGATCGGCGCCCTCACGTCGCACGTCGTGCCCGGCGGGGTGTACCGCCTCGGCCACGAACGGCGCGGGCTCGGCTTCGGACAGCGGCCGGCTCGCTTCGTCGGGCGTGACCAGGACCTCCAGCTCCTGCTGAGCCGGCTCGCCGCGGCCACGCGGGGCCGCGGGCAGGTGGTCGGGATCGTGGGCGAGGCCGGGATCGGCAAGTCGCGGCTCGTCTTCGAGCTGCGTCAGCGGTTGCGCGGCGAGGAAGTGACGTATCTGCGGGGGCGGTGCCTGTCGTACGGAAGCGCGGTGCCCTACCTCCCGCTCGTCGACATTCTTCGCCACGCGTTCCGTATCACCGAGGCCGACGGGCCAGAGCGGGTTCGGGAGCGGGTCCACGCGGGGCTGCGTGAGCTGGAGATCGAACCAGACGAGGCGGCGCCGTTTCTGTTGCGTCTGTTCGGCGTGCGGGAAGGAGCCGAGCGTCTCGAGATGCTGAGCGACGAGGTGATGCGGGCGCGCACGCTCGACGCATTCCGCCAGCTGATCCTCAAGGGGGGCCGGCGGCGGCCGATCATCTTCGTGGTCGAAGACCTGCACTGGGTCGACAAGGCGTCGGAGGACTGTCTCACCTTCCTCGTCGAGCACCTCGCGGCCTCGCCGATTCTGTTCCTCGCGATCTACCGGCCCGGGTACCGCCCGCCGTGGATGGACAAGTCCTACGCGACCCAGATCGCGCTCCAGCCGCTCTCACATCAAGAGAGCCTCGAGCTGGTGCGCTCGGTGCTGCCGTCCTCGCCTCTGCCCGAGCGACTGACGCGGCTGATCCTCGACAAGGCCGAGGGCAACCCGTTCTTCCTCGAGGAGATGTCCCGCGCGGTCGCCGAGCAGGGGAACCTCCAGCCCTCGCAGGCCGTGCCGGACACGATCCAGGAGCTCCTGCAGGCGCGGATCGACCGCCTCCCGGCGGAGTCGCGGCGTCTGCTCCAGACAGCCTCGCTCCTGCGCCGCGAGTTCTCGCAGCAGCTCCTCGCGGCGATCTGGGAAGGGCCGCTGGAGCCCCACCTGGACGAGCTCACGCGCCTGGAGCTCTTGTACGAGCGAGGCCGACCCGGTGGGCCCGTCTACGTCTTCAAGCACGCGCTGATCCAGGAGGTCGCGTACGCGAGCCTGCCCGAGTCCGGGCGCCGCGCGCTCCACGCCGCGGCCGGGCGCGCGCTCGAGACGCTCTACGGGGGGCGTCTCGAGGAGGCGTACGACAGCCTCGCCTACCACTACTCGAAGACCGACGACAGCGCCAAGGCCGTCGAGTATCTGACCCGCTCGGCCGAGCGCGCCGCGCGCAGCTACGCGCACGAGGAGGCCGTGCACGGGCTTCAGGAGGCCGTCGCTCACGTGGGGCGTCTGCCCGAGGCGGAGCGCGACGCGCGACTCTTCGATCTCCTCCTGCGCCAGGGATTCTCCCTAACCGCCCTCGGGCGTGTCCAGGAGGTCCTCGACCTCCTCCTGCCGCATCAGGAGCGCATCGACCGCCTGGGCGACCGCGCCCTCGCGGGCCGCTACTACTTCCTCGTGGGCCGTACGTATAGCTTCCTCGGGCAGTACGAGCGGGTGGCCCAGAACGCGGAGCGCGCGATCGCCGAAGCCAGGCAGTGCGACGACGAGGCGACCATGGGCAAGGCGCACTCGCTCCTGGCGATCCAGAGCGTGCTGTCGGGCGAGGCGCACCAGGGCCTCGAGCACGGCCGCCAGGCGATTGCCCTGCTGGAGCGAACAGGCGAGCGATGGTGGCTCGGCCACGCCTACTGGATGGTCGGACTGAACTACACCCAGATGGGGGAGTTCGAGTCCGCGCTCGAGGCCGAAGGTCGCGCCCACGCGATCGGCGAGGACATCGGCGACCCGAAGCTCCAATCGTTCGCGTCCTGGGTGAGCGGAATCATCTACGCCTCGGTCGGTGAGTACGAGGCTGGCATCGAGGCGTGCGAGCGGGCGCTCCGTCGAGCGCCCGACCCTCTCGAGCGGGCGATCGCCGCGGGCTGCCTCGGCTACGCGTATCTCGAGAAGGGGGACACGGCCGCAGCGATTTCGCACCTCGAGCGTTCCGTCCAGCAGTTCACGGAGTTCCGCTACCGCCCCTTCCAGGGATGGTTCTCGGCGATCCTCGCCGAGGCGTGTCGGCGCGAGCGCCAGCTCGAACGCGCCACGGACCTCGCCAGGCAGGGGCTGGTGATCACGCGCGAGGCGAACTTTCGCACGGGCCTCGGCTGGGCTCAGCAGACGCTCGGCCGGATCGCCCAAGCGCGCGGCGCCTACGCCGAGGCCGAGGCGCATCTCACCGCGGCGCGGGAGACCTTCGCGGCCATCCGCTCGCGGTACGAGCTCGGCCGCACCTACCTCGACCTCGCCTCGCTGGCGCGTCTCCAGGGCAACCGTGAGGCGCTCGTGACGAACCTCCGGGCCGCGCACGACCTCTTCCGGACCCTCCGGGTCGAGAAGTATGTCAGACTCGCAGCGCACCTCGCCCGCCAGTTCGGCGTCGTCCTGTCCGGCGAACCGCCCGCCTGATGGTGGGCCGATCCGCGGTAGAATGACGGGGTTGTGAGCAAGCTCAGGCTCTTCCTCATACGGCACGGCGAAACGGTGTGGTCGCGCGAGCGGCGGTTCGCGGGTTCCCGGGACGTCCCGCTCGCCCCAGAGGGGCTCCGGCAGTGCGAGGCAGTCGCCACCACGCTGGCGTCCCAGATCGTGGCGACGGTCTACGCGAGCCCGCTCGAGCGGGCTCGCGCCTCGGCGGAGGTGATCGCCAGACCCCACCGGCTCCCCGTGGTGACCGAGCCGGCGTTTCGCGAGATGGCGTTCGGTGCGTGGGAGGGGCTGACCCGCGGGGAGGTCGCCGCGCGCTTCCCCGACGACTACGAGCGCTGGCGCGCGGCCCCGCACCTCCTGCGCATCGGGGGCGGGGAGACCCTCGGCGAGGTCGGTGCGCGCGTGACGGCCGGCGTGCGCGAGCTCCTGGAGGCGCACGACGGGGAGACGGTCGTGCTCGTGAGCCACGCGGTCGTGATCCGGCTCGTCGTCCTCGACGCGCTCGGCCTCGGTCACGAGCGCCTCTGGACCGTGGACGCCGCGCCCGCGGGGATCACCGAGATCGAGTACGAGCCCGGCTGGGCGACGGTGCACCGGATGAACACGCTTGCCCACCTCGAGGCGCTCGAGCGATGAGGCCCCACGCACCCGTGGCAGACCACCCATGGTGCGAGCCGGCCTCGCGGATCCCGGGACGATGAGGCCGCTTCACCCGCAGCTCCCGAAGGGCGCCCGCGTGTACCTGCCGGACGAGGCGGCGCGCAAGCGTCACGTCGAAGCACGGCTGCTCGACGTGTTCACGCGGTGGGGCTACCGCGAGATCGTCACGTCCACGTTCGAGTACGCGGACGTGCTCGCAATGGGCACCGACGAGAGCGTCCAGGAGAACATGTTCAAGCTCGTGGACCGTGAGACGGGCCGAATGCTCGCGCTCCGCGCCGACATCACGCCGCAGATCGCGCGCATCGTGGCGACGCGGCTCCGGGACGAGCCCAAGCCTGTCCGGCTGGCCTACGTCACCAACGTGTTCCGCTACGACGAGCCGCAGATCGCGCACTACCGCGAGTTCTACCAGGCGGGCGTCGAACTGATCGGGCTCGAGAAGCCGGAGGCCGAGGCCGAGATCATCGCGATGGCCATCGAAGGGCTGCGCGCGCTCGGGCTCGAACGCTTCCAGATCGACCTCGGGCACCCCGACTTCTTCCGCGGGCTGTGCGAGGAGGCAGGCGCTGAGCCGGGGCGCGTGCGCGAGCTCCGGGCGGCGCTCGCGCGCAAGGACGCCTCCGCGCTGGAGCGGACCGTGACCGACCTGGCCCCGGCCGCGCACGTCGGCGAGGCGTTGCTGGCGCTGCCCTCGCTCTTCGGTCACGAGGCCGTGCTCGACCGCGCCGCGGGCTTCGCGCGTAACAAGCGGTCGGCGAAGGCCCTGGCGAACCTCGCGGAGGTGTACCGGCTCCTCACGATCTACGGGCTCGCCGACGCGGCCCTCCTGGACCTGGGCGAGGTGCGCGGCTTCGACTACTACTCCGGGACCTACTTCGAGGCCTACGTGTCGGGCTTCGGCGCATCGGTCGCCGCCGGCGGGCGGTACGATCACATGCTGGCGCGCTTCGGCTACGACTGCGCAGCGGTCGGCTTCGCGTTCGACGTGGCCCGCGTCCTCTCAGTGATGGAGGCGCAGGGTATCGCCGTCGCGCTGTCGGGGCCCGACGTCTTCATCATCGACTTCACGCGAGACAAGACCGCGGCGCTATCGCTCGCGCGGCGGCTGCGCGACACGGGGGCCTCGGTTGCGCGCGACATCATCAGTCGCGGGCTCGAGGAGTCGGTCGACTACGCGCGCGCGCAGCGCGTGCGCCACGTCCTGGTCGTCGGGAGCCCGCGCACGCAGCCCGAGGAGATCCTTGCGCTCGACCTCGCGGACGGTTCCGAGCGCGTCCTGGCCGTGGCGGAAGTCCTGGCGGAGCCCGGACGCTTCTTCAGGGGAGTGGGCCATGCCTAACATCGTAGTGGTCGGCATGCAGTGGGGGGACGAAGGCAAGGGGAAGATCGTCGACATCCTCGCGCCCCACGTGAACGTCGTCGCGCGATTCGCCGGCGGCAACAACGCCGGCCACACGGTCGTCGCCGGGCGCGAGAAGTACGTCCTGCACACGATCCCGTCGGGTATCCTCCACCCCGGCTGTCGCTGTGTCATCGGCTGCGGCGTCGTCGTCGACCCGGGGTCGCTGATCGAGGAGATGGAATCGCTCGTGCAGCGCGGCGTCACGCTCGACGGCAACCTCTTCATCTCGAAGAACGCGCATCTGATCATGCCCTACCACCCGGCGCTCGACCGCGCCTCGGAGGCCAAGCTCGGTAAGCGGCGGATCGGCACTACCGGCAAGGGGGTCGGACCCGCCTATGTGGACAAGGCGGCGCGCGTCGGGATCCGTATGGCCGACCTCCTCAACGAGCAACTCTTCCGTGAGAAGCTCGAGCTGAACGTCGCGCAGAAGAACCGGCTCCTGCGCGAGATCTATGACGCCCAGACCTTCTCGGTGGAGGAGATTCTCAACCAGTACCTGCGCTACGCCGGCTGGCTGGCGCCCTACATCACCGACACGGCGCTCCTGCTCTCGCGCTGGATCGAGAGCGGCTACAGCGTGCTCTTCGAGGGCGCGCAGGCGACGATGCTCGACATCGACCACGGCACGTACCCGTACATCACCTCGTCGTCGACGACGGCCGGCGGGGCGGCGACCGGCACCGGCGTGCCACCCACGCGGATTCACGGCGTCCTCGGCGTCTCCAAGGCCTACACGACGCGCGTCGGCGCCGGGCCGTTCCCGTCCGAGATGTCGGGGCCGCTCGCCGAAGCGATTCGCGCGCGCGGCCACGAATACGGCTCCACCACCGGGCGGCCGCGGCGCTGCGGCTGGTTCGACGCTGTCGTGGGGCGCTACGCAGTGCGGATCAACGGGCTCGACACCGTGGCCCTCACGAAGCTCGACGTGCTCGACCAGTGCGAGACGGTGAAGATCTGCGTCGCCTACCGGCACGGTCGCGAGGTCCTCACGGAGTTCCCCGAGGACGAGACCGTCGTGGCCGCGGCCGAGCCCGTCTACGAGGAGATCGAGGGCTGGCGCGCCTCGACCATCGGCGCCAGGAACGAGGCCGACCTGCCGGCGAAGGCGCGCCGCTATATCGAGCGGCTCGAGGAGCTGGAGGGTGTACCCTTCTGTCTCATCTCCACCGGCGCCCAGCGCGACGAGACGATCCTGTGCGAAGAGTCGCCGCTGCTGCGCTGGTTTCCCTCGGTCCGGTCCAGCCTCGTCTAGCGTGTCGCCGCCACGGACCCATCGGCTGCTCTTCATCGTCGGGCGCCAGCGCCGAGCGCTCTACGACTCGCTTCGACGCACCTTCGAGAACGACGACACCGTGCAGATCGTCCTCGACCGTCGCGTGCGGGAGCGTCGCCGGCGTCGGCCCACCCGGCGCACGGCCGAGCGCCGTCGGAGCGAGCGCCGCGCCCAGCGCGCGATCGACGCCCAGCTCGGCGCGCGTGGCTATGCGGTCGTCGGCGTGCTGACCTTCCTGCGCGCGCCCGCTGGCACCCCCGAGCCCGCCGGGCGCAAAGCGCGGTAGAATCGCCTCGGTACGCTCGGCACGAGCCGTTAGCTCAGTTGGTAGAGCACCTGACTTTTAATCGTCAGGATGAAGTGGTTTTCTTTCAGCGTTTGGCTGGCGTGGGGCGGTTTGGGGTGGATTTCAGCCCGTCGCGGGCATAACCACGGGCATAACAGAAACGGGCGTTGCTCGAGTAGCGATTTATCGGAATTCGGCTGGCGAGATAATGCAGAGGCCGACGCCCGCCGGTCCCGGGCCGCCCAAGGCGCTTCTCCCGCGCGCTGCAGCGGCAGCTGGGTCTATTCGATGAGGCCAGCGTGTCGCAGTCGCACTAGTCGTGGGATTTTCCGCCGTCGCGACGGTAGGATCTTGAAGGTCTCGAAGTCATCCGGAAGATTTCGCCCGGGAGGCGCCCACGGCCTCGCCGCCCATGAGCCGCCCCCCTCAGGCGCTCTTGACGTCGGGTACGCCTTGTCGCTGACGCTCGAGCGCCTCATGGCCGGGGCACTGGCACGGCCGCTCGGACTGGTGCACCTTGACGAAGACGACCTGTGCCCCGCCACCTTGCCCGATGGCCTTGTAGTAGTCCGCCTCATAGAGTCTGTCATCGACCCAGAAGTGCGCCCTTACCAACTCCACGTCTGTAGGCTGGCGGCGCGGCGCGCACCCGGCAATACAGGAATTCCCTAAAGGTCCTTGGGAAAATCCCTAATGAGCTCCTCCTCCCGCGCCCTCGCCGCTTCGCGTGAGGGCCAGATGGACAATCCGCGCGAGGTAAGCGAACTCGAACGGTTTGGTGACGTACGCGAATGCCCCCAACGCTCGGGTCTGCTCCGCCAGAGTGGCGTCTGCCCGTGCCGTCACGATGATGACCGGGAGCGTGGCACGCAGAGCGAGGATTCGCTGGAGGACCTCCACGCCATTCATTCCCGGCATCATGAGATCGAGGAGCACGAGATCCGGCGGATCATGCTGGACCAGCGTCAGGGCATCCCCGCCGTGCTGAGCGAATTCCATGCGATAGCCAGCGGTCGCGAAAAACTGCTGCATGACGCTAATGACCGAGTCGTCATCGTCGACGACGAGGATACGGGGCCCCGCGCGCGCCACAGTTACAGCTACTTCACCTCTCTAGACTCTAGACCTGAGTCAGACCCAAGCGAATCGCGTAGCGGACGATGCCGGCAGTGTTCGGCGTGTCGAGCTTCTTCATGATCCGGGTGGGACTCGACGGTCTTGGCGCTGATCCCGAGGAGCTTGGCGGCCTCCTTCGTCGTCTTGCCCTCCGCGACTAGCTGCAGCACCTCGCGTTCCCGCGGCGTCAGCGGATCGGCGGGCAGCGCCGACTTCGCCAGGTACGCCTGCACCAGGGTGCGCGAGACTCGCGGGCTCAGGTACACCATGCCCGACAGGACCTCGTGGATCGATCGGATCAGATCCGCGGGCGCCTGGGTCTTGACGACGAACCCCTTGATACCCGTCCGGAGCGCTTCGAGGACGTAGTGGTCATCCATATGCATCGTCAGGAGGATCGTCTTCGTGCGCGGGCACGACTGCATGATCTCGCGTGCCGCACCGATGCCGTTCAGGAGCGGCATGCCGTAATCCAGCACGGCGACGTCCGGGCAGTTCTCCGCGGCCAGGCGGATCGCCTCCTGGCCGTTCGCGGCTTCGCCGATCACCTCGAACCCCTCCCGTTGGAGGAGGAGCCGTAGACCCTGCCGAACGATCTCGTGATCGTCGGCCAAGAGAATACGCGTCGTCATCTTGGCGAAAGGCTACCGGGGGGAACGTCCGGAATCCGGGCTTCCCCCGCAGCGCCTGTCGCCCCTGCGATGAGATAGCCGATTGCTCCGGTGACCGCGACGGCGAGGACGACGAGGAGGTCCTTCATGGGGATCCTTCGTCGAGGAAGACACTCATGGCCAGCACCTCACCACCGCCCAGCCGTACGTCTGGAGATCCTCGGTGACGTCCCGTTGGCGCCGATCCCCACGGCGCCTCTCGGCCGCCGCTCGCTCACGGAGTGGGAACCGCCGACGCTCCTCCGCACGACGGTCGAGGATCACGTCCGTGGTCTCGCTGGCGAAGGCATGCTTGAGGTACGTGATGCGTGACGGTTCCGTGCGGGAGACGATGACGAGCAGACGGGCCACAGACCACCCTCCGTGGGACTAGCCGCTTCCGATCCGCATCGTCACGGCTGGCAAAGTCACGGCTGGCAAAGCGGAGCGGCGCGACGCCGCCCGGTCGTTCCCTGCGCGGAGGATCGAGAGCGCGCTTGCCATGCTGTAAGGCTAGACGCGGTCCATTTCTTCCGGAAATTCGGGTAAAACCCGAAACGATACATGGAAAAGCCTTGACGTGACCATCAGCGGTCGCCGGACGGGCGAGGGGCGCCTCGGCGCGCGCGTCAGGCGCGCTGAGAAAGCCACCGACGGACATCCACCGTCTCGTTCGACGCCGCGCACCGGGCTCGCGTCGTCGAGCCGCTCAGTTCGCCTGGGAGGCGCTTCTCAGGCATCTTCCCTATGCCGACCCCCTGAACCACCTGATGCCGGCTCGTTCACCATCGAGCCTAGGCTGAACTATGGTCGCGGCGCGCTTGGAGAGTGGAGGATGAACCGGCTCACTGTTGAAGAGCGTCGTCGGATCTACCTGGCCCAGCAACGGACGCGCGAGACGATGCGGGCCCGACTCCATTCCGAAACTGTCGGGGCCCTCGCCCCGCGCTCAGACCAGCGAAGGCTCAGGTGGATCGCCGTGGTAGCGATGATCGCTGCGCTGCTGGGGCTCTTCGCCTCGCCGACGCTGGAGTTTCACCCGCTGGAGTCGCTCGCGGGGGCCCTCCTGCCGAGGCTGTAACGCCGGGACAAGGCGAGGACGCTATGGAGTGGACAGACCCGCTCGATCATCGGATCGTGCAGGAGTTCGAAGCCCTCCTCCTGAAGCAGCGTGTGAGGCTCCGGGAGTCCGTCCGCGCGAGGATGACAGAGCGCCGGATGGGCGAGCCCCGCCGGAGCCCGGAGGACGCGACCAACGCGGTCGAGTCGCTTGGTGAAGAACTCGAGGTGGCCATGCTCGACCGCGAGAGCCGCGAGGCCGCGCAGATCGATGCCGCTCTCGAGCGTCTGGCTCGGGATGAGTACGGGATCTGCCGCAACTGCGGCACAGTCATCGGGCTCGCTCGGCTCAGGGCGCTGCCCTTCGCCCAGCGCTGCACCGCGTGTCAGGCGGGCGTCGAGGCGCGCGAGCGCGGAGTCGAGGCCGAATGGCGGCCCCGCTCCATCCGCCCCGAGCCCCGACCGTCCAGCCACTCCGTACGCGTCGCGCCTCCTGAGCGCGAGCGACCATACCTCCCGATCTGTGAAATCTGTGGCGAACCCGTCGCGCGGGTGCCGGACCTGACGCATGGCCGGCGCCGCTACCATCCGGGCGCTTGTGAACAGGCCGCGCGCAGAGTGCGAAATCCGCGGAAGCCGGGCCCGGTCAGGCTCGCCTGGGTCGAGCCAGGATTATGACGGCCCTGGTCTGGTTTCTGATCGTCTATACCGGCCCCGTTGGTTGGGGTGGCAACTTCGGGCCGGCGAAACTCGGCCCGTATCCAACGCCAGCAGTTTGCGAGGAAGCACGCAGGGCCGTCGCCGCCGAGGTCAGCTATCCGGCGGCGTGCCGGGAGGAGACGAGAAACGCACAAGGAACCGCGCGATGAATTGCGTGATGCGGACCCGTCTGATCGGGCACTTGTGCGTCCCGTCTCGCCTGCTCGCCGGTTGCGGCGCGAGCGTCAAGTCGATGCATAGCGAGCACGACCCGTAGTCGGGTGACTGCCAGGCGATCTGAGGACGGCCGAGCGGCCTGTCCACAATCGTCTCCCTTATCTGTTGGGGGGCAAGCATCTCGCGCGCTGGACGACCAGGGTCGCTCGTACCGGGTGGCGCGTGGTTGCCGGTACGCATCGAGGCGTTCCGCTTAACGGTTGACGATCCACGCTTCCGCAAGGGCAGCGCCTCCGGCATGCCCTGGGTCCCGAGGCCGCCGATGACCGTCAGTTGGTCGGCTGGAAGGTATTGCCTCTCCAGCTCACCGGCCAGTGGCTCGGCGCTCACCTTGACGACAGTCATCCGCAGGCACGCCACGCGCTGGCCGACGACGTCGCCTGGACTGCCGTGGTGAGTGGAAGATGAAGGCGCGTCGGCTAACTTCCGGTTTCGCCGCCCGTGGCTTGCTGCGCTCGCGCCGGCGGCTGAACCGACGTGTTGGGCAGCAGGGGAGGCTTCGTAACGTGCGATCCGCGGCAAGTGGGGGACACGGCTACGCCCTCTCGTGATAGCCTTCTCGTATGGCGAAGCCAACGCGCGAACTCGAATCCA
>WNFT01000219.1_pt1 | contig 44110 bp, 45 predicted proteins | sample 5400191 | NCBI WGS metagenome assembly WNFT01 (sample SAMN13153359, study PRJNA577476) | soil metagenome | isolation source: 80 cm saprolite under Madrone tree | place: USA:California | collected 2016-06-14 | reverse complement strand
TGCCGCACTCGAACGGCTCTTCCTTCACCGGCGTCAGTCGCCGGGGCGCCAGCAGGTGGGGCAGCCCGATCAGGGCGCCGCCCACGACGGCGGCGAACGCGAAGACCATCAGGATGGGTGCGTATTCCATTTAACGGAGGTGGTTGCTCGGCTCGGGCCGTGGGTGGCGAGGCCTGGGTGCGGAGTGGCTGCATTCGTCTCGCCGATTGATCTTGTGGCGAGGCCTGGGTGCAGGGTGGCAGCGTCCGTCTTCCCGATTGATCCTGTGGCCCGGCCTGGGTGCGGAGTGGCTGCGTACGTCTCGCCGATTGATCGTGTGGCCTGGCCTGGGTGCAGGGTGGCAGCGTTCGTCCCGCCGATTGATCGTGTGGCGAGGCCTGGGTGCTGAGTGGCTGCGTTCGTCTTCCCGATCGATCATTTCCCGATTGATCATTTATTAATGCCGGCTGGGCTGTTCTCGGCGGCGGCGGTCTGTCTCTTGGCGTGATAGGACGAGCGCACCAGCGGCCCCGACTCCACATGGGCGAATCCGAGCTCACGACCGGCCGTGGCCAGATCGGCGAATTCGTCGGGATGGTAGTACTTCACCACCGGGAGATGTTGCGCCGACGGGCGGAGGTACTGGCCGAGCGTGAGGATGTTCACGTCCACCTCGCGCAGGTCGCGCATCGTGGCGACGAGCTCCTCGCGGGTCTCGCCCAGGCCGAGGATCAACCCTGACTTCGTCGGCAGCGCCGGCGATGCCTGGCGCGCGCGGGTGAAGAGCTCGAGCGCCCGATCGTAGCGGCCCCCGTGGCGAGCCAGCTTGTAGAGCCGGGGAACGGTCTCCGTGTTGTGATTGAGCACGTGCGGCCCGGCAGCGATGACCGTGTCGAGGGATTCCGCCTGCCCCTGGAAATCCGGAATCAACGCCTCGACCCGACAGTCGGGCGCGTGCCGGCGAACGGCGCGGATCGTCGCAGCCCAGTGAGCGGCACCACCGTCGGCCAGATCGTCGCGATTGACCGAGGTGATCACGACGTAATCGAGCCCGAGCCGGGCCACCGCGTTGCCGATGCGCTCTGGCTCCTCGCGGTCCTCCCAGGCCGGCTTGCCGTGCGTGATGGCACAGTAGCCACAGTTCCGCGTGCAGACGTCGCCGAGGATCATGAACGTCGCCGTCGAGTCTTCCCAGCACTCACCGACGTTCGGGCAGCGAGCCTCCTCGCACACCGTGTGTAAGTTCCACTCGCGGAGCAGGCGCTTGAGACGGATGTAGTTGGGACCACCGGGGGCTCGGACCTTGAGCCACTCAGGCTTTCGGCCGATATCCGCGGTCGGCGACTGGATGACAGGCAGTGACGCGAGTGTCGGCATCCTTTTCGTCAATCGAACCGACTCATTATGCCACGGGGGTGATGGCGATGATACTTGCGGGAACGAGCGCGGACTGCGACGTCGCCTCCCGGCCCGGCAGGCCGAGCCGGGAGGACGTGGGCCTTAGCTGTCGATATCGACGGCGGCGCGCTGGAGCGCGACCGGGCCGGCGACGGGAGTCTCCTCTTCGGTGGCGGCGGCCCACCGGGCGACGTTCAAGGGCACTTCGATCGCGCGGCCGCGATGCACCAGGTCGCACATGGCGCGGTTCGCAGCGGCCCAGTCCGGGTCGGCCACCAGGTGCACGAGGCACATGCGGTTGCGCCCGACTACTTCGGCCCCGCAGTAGGGGCAGTTGGAACGGATCGGCTCGTCCGGAGTCAGTGCGTCGTCGGCGTGCATGAGATCATCACCATCACTTGGCCCGAAGGAGACGTCGCGCGCATCATCGCGGTCAGGCCCGGCGTGCAATTCGCGGGGAGTCCGAGACGAGTCCGGCGATCGGCGTCGTCGAGGCGCTGGAGTTCGAGAAATTCGACAAACGGGAGATCCACGGTCAGGGTTCCATCCGGGCGAGGCACGGACGTTTTGACGCCGTCGGCCTTGGGGCGGTGGTCGACCACGGTCTCGAAGAACCAGTCGTCCTCGTTGGACGCGTGGACGGGAAACACCGCCAGCAGGATCGCGATCACGAAGAGGAGCGAGAACAGCGCCGCGTGGCCAGAAGCGCTTCCGATCACGGCGGCGAGTGAGGCGCGATCCATGTCGCGAGTGTAAGAAGCTGCGACCAGCGACGAAATAGACCGCGGGATATAGGTCTCTATATCTTTCGTGACAGTGGGCGGGCGGAGGCCGGCCGTGATGCAACGTCATCATCCTCCCGTCAATCGACGCTCACACGGCCCGCAGTGTGGACTTGACGCGCACGCGGTCGTCGGTGCCCTTGAGCCGTCGAGCCACCTCCGTCGTGACGCGGTTGATTTCGTGCAGGTAGCTGGACGTCGCCTCCGCGATCTCCGTGCGCTCGTGCTTCAGCTCGTCGATCTCCGCACGCAGGGCCGCGATCTCGGCATCTTTGTCGTCGACCTCCTGTCGCAGCCGCTGCACCTGCTGGCGATGACTCTCCCACTCGTCGATGAGCGACGGGATGACGTGGCCGATGAGCTGCTGGCCCTCGCGCGTCCACTGATCCAGACGCGACTTGGTATGGGTGAAGTCGTCGATCGTCTCCATGATGTCCTCCCCTGAGCTGGTCGGGTGGTGCGACGATCATGACCGGGTGGTGGTGCCACACCTCGATGCCTCGCTGGCCGAAGAATCGGATGTACGCCCGGAGGAAGGGCTGTGGTGACCGTGGTCGCGTTCACCGCGATCTACGTCGTCACTGGCAGCATCACTTCCGCCCAGCGCTCGGTACCCAACGCCGCCGTGATGGAATGGCGTCGGCGCTCGCTTCGCCGTCGTTCAGGGCCATGGGAGTCGGAGCGCTGGCGTCGCTCCTTCCGACGTCGGTCGGTGATCACCTTGACCGTCGCGTCGCCGAACCAGTGCCAGCGGATGTCGTCGTACAGCTTCCAGTCGCTCGCGTTGACGATGACGAGGCGCTCGACCATCGCGCTCGTCCTCACGCGCCGTTCGCCAGCACGTCCTCGAGACTTCGTCGGTTGTCCGGAAGCAGATCGAGGAGCTCACACCCCCACTGGTTGGCACCCTCGACCGCCTCCCGCCACACGAGTCGCCCAACGCCTTCGATCGGGCGCGCGATCCCGGGGACGTGCAGGGTGACTTCCACGAAGTCCGGGACGTCTTCGATGAGCTGGTCGGTGGCGAAGGCGAGTCCGGTCACGGAGATGTTCGGAAGACAGCCGTGGAAGAGGAGCAGGCCGTCGGGAGCACGGACTTCGGCCACCATGTCCGGACGCTGCCTCCGGACCGCACCTCGCCGCTCGCCATGCCGCCGAACGGCTTCGAGATCGGCCTCGGCCGCCCGGCGACGGTCGCGCTCGGTGTCGAGGTCGTCCTGGCGCGCCTCGGCGATGCGCCGCAGGACCTCGACGTCGTCCTTGGCCTGCGTGAGCTGCTCGATCAGCTCCCGGGTCTGCTGGCGAAGAGCCTCGTGGACCACGCGCAGCTCACCGAGGTACCAGTTCGCCTCGTCACGCTGGCGCGCCTGCTCGTGAAGCTGCAGCGTGAGGCTGGCCTCGAGCCGGGCGTAGGCCTCGCGCAGCTCGGTGAGCTGGCTTTCGAGGCGGCCAACCGTCGCTCTCGCCTCACCCAGATACCACTCGTTCGCCTCCCACTGAGCGTGGAACCGTTCCGCCCTCTCTTTCCAGTGGTCGACGAGCTGGTTGAGCTCCTTCACCACGTCGGACATCTGGACCTTGATGGTGAGGACGTCGGCTTCGGTCACTGCACAGGCGTTGGTCATCAGTTGCGTCTCCTTCTCGGCGGAGTTGGGGAGGAGCACAGCGGAGCGGTGGGGCCCAGAAGATGGGATGGATGAGAGCGACGATTCCCGGAGCTCCAGAAGCGCCGAGGCCCGGAGCACTGCATGCTAGAGGGCGAGCCCCTCAGGACATCGAGTGTACGTTTGACGCACGACTCGGCAGGATCATAGACCCGCGTATCGCGAATGAGCAAGATTTTTCCAGATCAGACAGGCCGGAACGAACGTCAGCTCGAAAGGCGTAGCCCCTCTCGGAGGTCGTGCGCCTACACCATCAAGCCAATCGCCGGTATCATCATGGCCCACGGTCAGGATCAGGAGGGCGGCATGGAGAAACCTACCCAGCGCGACTCAAGGACGGCACCATCGTTCACGTCAGATCCCCGAGACCGATAGGACCATCGAGGAGGTCGCCGATTTTCTCAAGCATGAGGCGCAAGAACCGCTGCCGTCCCGCTCGGTTCACACGGGTTAGCGATTCACTCGCACGCTCCGTCTTCCAGACGCGGCCTGCTCGACAGGGATTGGACCGTATCGCTTGTCGTCTTCGATTAACGCTTCGATCGCTTGGAGCATCTCGTCCATCTCGGAGCCGGCCGCATTATAGCTGACCGTTCTGGATGCGGGAGAACGACAGCGTTAAAAGGCGCTCAGCCACCTCGCCGGAGGCGTGGGATCGCCTGCCATTGATAGACAGGATCAGTACGGATTGCGGGCCCCCGCGTAAGCGGGGCTGCCTCAGGCGCCAGCCGACGCGACCATCATCGAGCCGAAGCCCGGCTCGTACCGCGAGTCCCGGAACCGAACGGACACTCAGGGCGCGAGGATTCTGCCCGAATCAGAACAACGAATTAGATCGCAAGTAGCGCAGTCAGTGGTGCCGAACGTGGGACTCCAACTCCCACACACCCTTGGAGGCACATGACCCGGAATCCGATTCCGGCCCGTCGGTATATCGCGCACTTACCGGCGGGCCCTTTCCGTTCTTCCACTTCCAGTGTGACGAGAGTGGAAACCGTCTCACGCTCGGACGTCGTTCGCGCCAATGCTGCCGCCCGTCAGCACATGGTCAGCACACAGGTCGACTGCGTGGTTGCGGCACTACCGGGGGCGAGCAGGCTCATGGTGGGCGGAGGTTCTCGGCCGACTCTCGCGGCACGACCCCTTAAGGTCCCCCCGACCCGAAATCATGTGGCTCCGACGACCCAAAGTTGCTGAACCCCTGCGAAGCAGGGGAGGTGGGATTCGGAGACGTTGATCTCTCGCTCGCGGGAGCACTGTCGTTCGTTGCCAGCGATGTCGCACAGCCACCCAGAGCGGCCAGGCAGGCGAGAACGATCACCAGCCTTCGATTCAGCTCACGCGTCCATGCAAGGCAACGGAGAGGGAGGCGAGGCTCATCCCCGGTGTCGGCGTCGGTGACCGTGTCGCGAATGTGGACCTGGCCCGGGAAGATCGAGATTGATGTATGCGCTGCGGTGCGCTGTACCAGATTACGTGGACGCACCATGTGCTGGGGAGAATGCTATACGCCGATCGGAGAGGCGTTGATCCGCTGTTACCGTCGACCCGTCGGTTGACAACGGTCCCTATGGTTCGCCCGCTCTCACCCCACCTCATAGGGAGGCGCCATGTTCCCGGCGGGCATTCATCGGCGACCGGACCACGCATGGTGCTCGACGCGAAGTCCCTCGAAAATCATGCGGTCTCGCCACGTCGAATCCCTCGTCTTTGGCAGTGCACGTTCGTCGGCGCCTTGAATTCAAGCCGTCAACCGCTCAAAGGGAGAGGGGTCAAAGCCTAACCGTTACGGACGTGAAGGAATTTGCCGGAACATGTCAAGGTTACGGCAGGAGCACCTACGGTTCGGGCCAGATTGCGATCACAGAGACTGTCCGCGACGATGGCACCTACACTAGCGTCGGGCAATCGATCAACGAGGGCAAGATTCAGCTCGTTGACGGACGCCTGATCACGATTCAACGTTCTCAAGTGGGACTAAACCTCGAGGAGCGCGCCGGCAAGCAAATGCTAGTCTTTTCGGGAACAATGAAGAGAGCCGGTCAGCAGTTCACAGGCGAATACGTAAGAACGAAGTGGTACGGTCAACGGCTGTCGTTGTAGAAGCCGTGCGCGAGCAGCATTACCAACGTCTGCTCGCGCTGTACTTCGCGCGCGTGTCGTCGCAACGACGTCAGCTAAACTATCGAGCTCGCCGGATCTTCTCCCGCTCCGTAAGGGCATCCCGTAACGTCGCCTTCATCACCGGCCGCGTGATCGGGTCCCAGCGTATCTCGAGGATCGATCGAATCAAGCGCTCGATGCGGAGCCAAGATGTTGCCAGCGATGGTCGTTGTCGATCGTCACTTCGTGCCGCGATTCGCTCCGCGGCACCGCATCAATTTCCCGGCCCTGGTGACTGAATCTCACAGCTCCCGTCGGCGCGCCACATGCCACCGTACCGCTCGCACACAGCTTGCCGAATGGAGCCTGGAAACGCCTGGGGTGAAGACGACGAGGCCGCGCAACCGAACAGCACAGCCAGAACGGCAAGAATGAGAAGCATCGTGCTCTTCATGAGAGTCGCTCCATCAGTTCCGCTCGGCGCGCGGGGGTCCTGCTGGTTGACCACGCCGCGCAACGTCTTGCCACCCACTTCCCGCATTCATGGCATCAGACACGCGAGCAGACGCCGAGGTTGGCATACCAGACGTTACCGTCCCGCTCGCATCGACTCTGCGTCGTGAATTGCGGGACGGTGCCGGGGCCGGGGAGCGACGCGCAGCCGGCGAAAGCGGCGACCACGGTCAGAATGGTGGCGAGGGTGATCCTGCTGAGCGCGATCTGGATCTTCAACGGCAGCCTCCGCCGGCGACGGTGGGACGCCGAGACTCTAGGGCGTCAGGCGGGGAGCGTCAAGTGCGAGCGGACCGGCTGCGAGCGGACCGGCGAGCCGTTCGCGGCCCGTGGTAACTATCTGATTTCCGGTGGTGCCGAAGGGGGGACTCGAACCCCCACGGGTTGCCCCACACGCCCCTCAAACGTGCGCGTCTGCCAGTTCCGCCACTTCGGCGACGAAAGCGTCGTGAGTATACCGTCAGCCCGAACGGGCAACAAATCGTCCGCCGGCCTGGCGCAATCGCGGATCGAGCGCGTCACGGATGCCCTCGCCGAGGAGGTTGTAAGACAGCACGGTGACGAGGATGGCCAGGCCGGGATAGACGGAGAGCCACCAGCCGATCTCGATGGTCTCCTTGCCTTCGTTCAGGATGTTGCCCCAGGTCGCGTGCGGCGGCGGCACGCCGATGCCGAGGAAGGACAGCCCGGACTCGGTCAGGATGGCGGCGGGAATGCCGAGCGTCATGGCCACCAGGACCGGCGCCAGCGCATTCGGGAGGATGTGCCGCCAGATGACGCGAAATCCCGTGGCCCCGACGTTCTGCGACCAGACGACGAATTCGCGCTCCTTCAGCGAGAGGAACTCGGCGCGGACGAGCCGCGTCACCCCCATCCACCCGGTGAGCCCGATGACGGCCATGATCGTCCAGATCGACGGCGTGAGGAACGCGAGCACGGCCAGGAGCAGGAAGAAGCGCGGGAAGACCAGCATGAGATCGACCAGGCGCATCACGAAGCCGTCGACCATGCCGCCGTTGTAACCGGCCAGCGACCCGAGGACGATCCCGATCGCGGCGGCGATCCCGACCGAGACGAAGCCGACGGCCAGAGAGACGCGGCTGCCGTAGAGCATGCGCGAGAACACATCGCGGCCGAGCTGGTCGGTGCCGAGCAGGTGGGTTCGGGACGGCGGGCCGAGGATCTTCTTCACGTCGGGTCGGTTGGGATCCCAGGGTGCGAGCGCGGGCGCCAGGATGGCCAGGGCCGCCAGGAACAGCACGATCACGCCGCCGACGAGGGCCAGCCGGTTGCGCGACAGGGCCTTCCAGAAGTCCCGCATGGTTACTGCCGCCGGCGTCCGCCGAGGCGGATGCGCGGATCGACAAGGCCGTAGGCGACGTCGGCCAGCAGGTTGGCGACCAGCGTGAGCGTGGAGACGATCACGAGGTTGCCCATGATGACCGGGTAGTCGCGCTGGAAGACCGACTGCACCATGAGCTGTCCCATGCCCGGAATCGCAAAGATCGACTCGACGATGACGCTGCCGCCGATCAGTCCGGGCAGCGAGAGCCCGAGGATCGTCACGATGGGCAGCATGGCGTTCCGGAGGGCGTGCTTGCCGATGACGGCGCGCTCGGCCAGGCCCTTGGCCCGCGCCGACTGGATGTAGTCCTGACGGACGACCTCGAGCATGCTCTGGCGCATGTACCTCGAGAAGCCGGCCAGGCCACCGAATGTCGCCACCGTGATGGGCAGGATCAGATGGCTCAGGAAGTCCCAGTGGCGCTTCCAGAACGACAAGTACTCCCAGTTGATGTCACGCAGACCCGAGGCCGGCAACCAGCCGAGCTGGACGGCGAAGAGCAAGATCAACAGCAGCGCGAACCAGAAATCGGGTGTCGCGAAGCCCATGAAGACGAAGACAGTCGTCGCCTTGTCGAAGCGGGAGTACTGGCGCGTGGCCGAGAACACGCCGATCGGGACCGCGAGCGCGAGGATGATCGCCATCTCGACCACGTTCAGCAGCAGCGTGATGGGCAGGCGCTCGGCGATCTTCTGGAGCACGGGCCGGCCGTCGGGCGCGAACGAGCGTCCGAAATCGAGCCGGACCAGCCGTGTGAGCCAGTTCCAGTACTGGACCGGCAAGGGCTTGTCGAGCCCGTACTGTTTGCGCAGCATCTGCTTGGCCTGAGCGCTCGAGTCCGGGCTGAGATCGCCGGTGTGGAAGTCGACCGGATCGCCAGGCGCCAGGTGGATGACCAGGAAGGAGATGAACGTGATGCCGAGGAGGAGCGGAGCCGCGAGCAGCACCCGACGCAAGACGTACCAGAACATGGGCGCGCTATTATCGCTCCGTGGCTAACCGGCGGTGTAGCGCTGTAAGCTCCTTGGAACGAACCACTCCGTGAAGTTGAAGCCGATCCCGTTCGGTGTCTCGACGACCCCGTACACGCGGGTGGCGACCACCGGCAGTGCATCCGGGAAGTAGAGGAAGACGACCGGCTGGTCCTCGGCCAGGATCTCCTGCAACCGATCGTAGTACTTCTTGCGCTCGTCCTCGAAGCACGAGGATCGCCCGCGCTCGAGCATCTCATCGACTTCGGGATTCGCGTACGAGATGTGGTTCAGATCGTCCGGCCCGGTCTTCGACGAGTGCCAGATCTCGTATTGATCGGGGTCGAGCCCGATGCCCCACCCCAGCACGATCGCCTCGAACCGGCGCTTCTTGACGTACTCCTTGATGAACGACGCCCATTCGAGGATCCGGATGTCCACGCCGACGCCCAGCTCACGCAGCGAGGCCTGGATGAGCTCGGCGATCTTCTTGCGCTCGTCGTTGCCCTGGTTCGTCATGAGCGTGAAGGTGAACGGCTTGCCGTCCTTCACGAGCAGGCCATCGCCGTTCTTCTCGCGCCAGCCCGCCTCGGCGAGGAGCTGACGGGCCCGCTCCAGGTCGTGCGGGTATCGCTTCACGTTCGGGTTGTAGACCCAGGTGCCCGGCTTGTAGGGACCGGTGGCTTCCCGGCCGAGACCGAGGCGCACGCCCTCGATCAGCTCCTGCTTGCTGATGGCGTGAGCGAACGCCTGGCGCACGCGCTTGTCGGCGAAGCGTGGATCCTTCAGGTTGAAGCCGAAGTAGGTATAGGCGCTGCTCGGATAGCGGAACTTCTGGTAAGCGCGCCGGAACCCGGGATAGTCCGTTTGCCGCTTGTACTGGAGCGCCGTCAGGGTGCTGCTGCTGTCGATCGCCTTGGCCTTGAGCTCGAGAAAGATCGTGGCCTGGCTCGGGATGATCCGGTAGACGAGCCGCGAGAGATACGGGCCGGTCTCGTAGTAGTCACGGTTCGCCGTGAGCACGACCTTCTCGCCGGTGCGCCACTCCTTGAAGCGATAGGGCCCGGTTCCCACGGGGCTCTCGCGATTTTGCGGAGCCTCACGAAGCCGGCCCTCGGCCACGTACGACTCCAGCAGGTGGCGTGGCAGCATATTCGTGCTCCAGCTCTGGAGCGCCTTGGCGTAGGGCCGGGCATACCGCACGCGGACGGTGTGGGCGTCGACGGCTTCGATCGACTCGACGGCCTTGAAGTCTTCCTTGTACGCCGTCGGCGTCTTGGGGTTGACCATGGCCTGGTACGTGAAGACGACGTCGTCGGCCGTGAACGGCCGCCCGTCGTGCCACTTCACGTTCTTCTTGAGCTGGAACGTCATGTTGCGGCAGTCACGGCTGACCGTCCAGGACTCGGCGAGATCGCCGACGAGCCGGAGGCTCCCGTCGCGCTTGACCAGGCCGCTGTAGATCAGATCGCCGATCGTGTGTGACGCGGAGTCGCTCGTGATGTTCGGGATCAGGCCCTGGATGTCGCCGAGCAGGGCTTCGATCAGCGTATCGCCGTAGACCGGCCGCGCCGTCTTCCGGGCGGCGCCGTCGTCGCCCGTGCCGCTGCCCACCTCGGACGTGCACGCAGCGGCGGCCACCGCCAGCACGACCAGGACAGCGGCGCGGAGGACGATCACCTAGCGACTGGTGCCGGAGGGCGCCGCGGGCGCGGCCGGCGCAGCGGGCGCCGAGGGCGTTGCTGGCGTCGCGGGTGCGGGCGCGGTGGCGGCCGGGGCCGGCTCGCGGATCACGGAGCTGCTGCGCTCGCCGCCGAGCAGCGCCAGGCTGAACGACGTGATGGTGAAGACGATGGCGATCACCGTGGTGATCTTGCCGAGGACCGTCGGCGTGCCCATGGAGCCGAAGACGGCCTGGCTGCCGGCACCGCCGAAGGCCGAGCCGATGTCAGCGCCCTTGCCCGCCTGCAACAGGACGACTCCAATGATGGCGAAGCAGGCGAGGACGTGGATGATGACGAGGAGAGCGTGCATCATTCCCCTTTCCCGGTCGCGCCCGCGCGCGCCGTCTTCTTGGCAATGGCGATGAACCCGCCCGCGTTGAGGCTGGCGCCGCCCACCAGCGCCCCGTCGATCTCGGGCTCGGCCGCAAGCGCGTCGGCATTCTCCACCTTAACGCTGCCGCCGTAAAGGATCCGGATGGCGCCAGCCACGTCCTTCGATGAAAGCTCGGAAAGGAGACCACGAAGATAGCCGTGGACCTCGGCGGCCTGGGCGGGGGTGGCGTTGATCCCGGTCCCGATCGCCCACACCGGCTCGTAGGCGAGGACGACCCGGGCGATGGCGTCGGACGCGAGGCTGGCCAGGCCCGCGCGGAGCTGGCCCTCGATCGTCGTGAACGTCAGGCCTTGCCGCCGCTCGTCGGCCGTCTCGCCGACGCAGAGGATCGGGGTGACGCCGTGCACGAGCGCGGCCTGGACCTTGCGATTGATCTGCTCATCCGTCTCGCCGATCTCACGCCGCCGCTCCGAGTGCCCAACCAGCACGTAGCGGCATCCCACTTCCACGAGCATGGGCAGGGAGATCTCTCCGGTGTGCGCGCCCGCAGCCTCCCAGTGACAATTCTGAGCGCCGAGTCGCAGCGGAGTACCGCTGAGGACCTCGTTGACTGCGGCCAAGGCCGTGAACGGTGGACAGATCACGACGTCGACCCCGCGGGGCCGCTTGAGGCCATCGCGAATCGAGGCCGCCAGCGCCCGGCCCTCGGCGATCGTCCCCTGCATCTTCCAGTTGCCAACGCAGAGCGGAATCCGCATCAGCGCGCCTCCGTCAGGGCTTCCACGCCCGGCAGCGTCCGGCCTTCGAGGAACTCGAGGAAGGCGCCGCCCGCCGTGGAAATGTAGCCGATCCGGTCGGCCACGCGGGCCAGATTCACGGCGGCCACGGTGTCGCCTCCCCCGATGACCGAGAAGGCCCGGCTCTCGGCGATCGCGCGGGCCAGCTCGATGGTCCCGGCGGCGAACGGCGGCTTCTCGAACACGCCCATCGGGCCGTTCCACACGATCGTCCGCGCGTCCTTCACCGCCGCCGCGAAACGCGCCACGCTGAGCGGCCCGATGTCGAGGCCCATCAGCGACGGCGGGATCTCACGCACGCTGACGGCACGGCCGGCGGGACTCGCGGGACTCTCGGCCACGATCGCGTCCACCGGCAGCACCACGGGGATGCCGCGCCGGCGGGCCGACTCCAGAACACGGCGCGCCGTCTCGATGCGGTCGGGCTCTACGAGTGAGCGCCCGATGTCGTGGCCGAGCGCGCGCAGGAACGTGAAGGCCATACCGCCACCGATGACGAGCGCATCGACTCGCGCGAGCAGGTTCTCGACCAGCGCCACCTTGTCCCCGACCTTGGCGCCGCCGAGCACGGCCATGAGGGGCCGGTCGGGGGCGTCGAGAATGCGCGTGAGGGCGGCGAGCTCGCGCTGCATGAGGAGCCCGGCCGCCGCCGGCTGCAGGTGGCGCGTGATGGCTTCGATCGAGGCGTGGGCACGATGCGCGGCGGCAAAGGCGTCGTCGACGTAGCAATCGGCGAGGCCGGCCAGCGCCCGCGCGAACCCATCGTCGTTGGCCTCCTCTTCCTTGTGGAAACGCAGGTTCTCGAGGAGCAGCACCTGTCCCGGCTTGAGCGCGCGCGCCTGTTCACTCACCTGGTCGCCGACACAATCCGGAGCGAGCGGCATCGGCAGCGCCAGCAACGCGGCGAGCCGCTCGGCCACCGGGCGCAGCGAGAACTCTGGGGTCGGCTTGCCCTTGGGCCGTCCGAGATGCGAGGCGAGCACCACCGATGCCCCGGCGCCGAGCGCGTGCTGAATGGTGGGGACCACCGCGCGCAGGCGGGTGTCGTCCGTCACCGCACCGCCATCGGTCGGCGCGTTCAAGTCGGCCCGCAGGAAGATGCGCTTGCCGGGAAGGTCGAGCTGCTCGATCGTGAGCTTCGCCACCGCGTCCGGAACGCCGTCAGAGCGTCTTTGCGATGAAGCGGACGAGGTCGCGCACCCGCGACGAGTATCCCCACTCGTTGTCGTACCAGGCGAGCACCTTGATCAAGTTGCCGTCGACGAGGGCGGTCGACGGCAGATCGACGATCGACGAGTGCGCATTGCCGTTGAAGTCGATGGAGACCAGCTCCTCGTCGGTCGCGTCCAGGATGCCGCGCAGCTTGCCGGCCGCCGCGTCCCGGAACGCGTCGTTGATCTGCTGCACGCTGGCCGGCTTGGCGAGCTCGGCCGTGAGGTCGACTACCGAGACGTTCGGCGTGGGCACGCGAATGGCGATGCCGTCCAGTTTGCCCTTGAGGTGCGGAAGCACGAGACCGACCGCGGTCGCCGCGCCGGTGGTCGTCGGGATCATGCTCACGGCGCCGGCGCGCGCGCGCCGGAGATCCTTGTGCGGGAAATCGTGGATCGGCTGGTCGTTGGTGTACGAGTGCACCGTGGAGCAGAAGCCACGCTTGATCCCGAACGCGTCGTCGAGCACCTTCACGGTGGTGGCCAGGCAGTTGGTGGTGCAGGAGGCGTTGGAGATGATCCGATGTTTCTTGCCATCGTAGGCCTGCTCGTTGACGCCGAGCACGACGGTGACGTCGGGATCCTTGGCCGGCGCCGTGATGATGACCTTCTTGGCGCCCGCCTGGAGATGCTTGGAGGCGGTGGCCGTGTCGCGGAAGATGCCCGTCGACTCCACGACGACGTCGACCCCGAGCTCCTTCCAGGGCAGGCTGGCCGGGTCCTTCAGCGCGGTCACCCGCACCTCGCGGCCATTGACGAAGATGGCTCCGTCCTTGGCGTTGACCTCGGCCGGGAGGTTGCCGTGCACCGAATCGTGCTTGAGCAGGTGCGAGAGCGTCTTGGCGTCGGCCAGGTCGTTGACGCCGACGACCTCGATGTCTTTGTCGTTGAGAGCCGTCCGGAAGAACACGCGCCCGATTCGGCCAAAGCCGTTGACGCCGACTCGAATGCTCATGGAAGGGCTCCTTGTGGAAACACGCGGCGTTACTGGTCGGATTATATCAAACCACGCGCGCCACGCTGAGGACGCCGACGGCTCGCGCGCCGGCCCGACGTAGCGCCCGGCAGCATTCGGCGGCCGTGGCGCCGGTCGTCAGGACGTCATCGACGACCACGACATGGCGTCCCGCGACGCTCGCGCTCGCCACGAAGGCGTCGCGGACGTTGGCTCGGCGCTCGTCCGCGCCGAGATCGCTCTGGCTGGCGGTGGCCCGCACGCGCGCGAGCCAGCCGGGTTTCGCTCGACGACCGAGCGTCGCAGCCAGGCGCTCGGTGATCAGCTGCGCCTGATTGAACCCGCGCTCGCGCTCACGGGCGCGGCCGAGGGGAACCGGGACCAGCGCGTCGACGGCGGCGGCCAGGTCGGCGCCGCACTGCTCGAGCACGAGATCGGCCAGCGGACGAGCGAGCGCCCGCCGCTTCTCGAACTTGAACGCGTGGAGCGCGTCGCGGAGCGGCCCCTCGTACCGTGCGGCCGCCCGCGCGTAGTCCCAGACCGGCGGCTCGGTCCGGCACGGCCCACACAGGCCGGCTGACCCATGGGCGCGCGGCGTGACGGTGGTGAAGGGCGCGAACGTCGTGAAGGGAACGCCGCACGCGTCACAGAACGGCGGATCGATGCGCGGAATGGCGTCCCAGCACGCCGCACAGAGTGGATCGCGCCGCCCCGCTCCGAGCGTCGCCGAGCAGACCGGACACAGCGCGGGATAGAGGAGGTCGAGCGCAGCGACAGCCCAGGACTTCACACGGCGTTCGCGGGTTCAGCGCCCGGGCGCGGGACGGACGGTGTTCCAGCGGCGGCAGCGCGGGCAACGATCCTGCCACGCGGGAGACGGCGCTCCGCAGGCGGTGCAGGCATGCGGCCAGTCGAACGCGTCGCCCAGGCGCAAGGCCCGCCGATACTCGGCGAAGGCCTCGCGCGTCTCACCGCGACGCTCGAAGACCGCACCGAGGAATGCGTGGACGACCGGCAGGTCGGGCGCGCGCACCTCGATCTTTTCGAATTGATCGGCGGCCTCGTCCAGCATCTCGAGCTCGAAGTAGACGCGGCCGAGCGCGACGGCGAGGGCGAGATCGTCGGGCGCGCGATCCACGGCCGCTCGATACAGGGCGATCATGCGGCTCGGTCGGCCCTCCTGGCGGTAGACGCGCTCGAGCCGCGCCAGCACGGCCAGCGTGGGATTCTGCTCGGCCGTTCGCTCCCACGTCTTGATCGCTTCCTTGGCGTCGCCCCCCGCTTCGAGGGCGTCTCCGAGCGCGAGCGCCGCCGGCACGAATCCCGGCTCGGCCTTGAGCGCGTTCTTGAAGTGGCCGATGGCGGACGCGGGGCGGCCGCCTCTGACGTCGGCCCGGCCGAGCTCGTAGTGAATCGTGGCCAGCCAGGTGGTCTCGGCGCTTCGCTCGGCGCCGGCCACGATCCCGATCAAGCGCTCCTCGATGCCGAGCGCTTCGAGCCAGGCCTCAATCTCCACCGTGAGATCACGCAGGCCGCGCAGCGCGCGCACGTCGTTCTTCCGGCGCTCGACGGCCTGGCGAAAGAGGCGCCGCGCCTCCTCGTGCCGTCCCGCATGCCAGGCGTCTTCGGCAGCGCCGACCAGCGCGGAGGCTTCCGGATCGTCGTTGGGCGTCAGCGGCAGGGCGCCGAGGACTCGGCCGAGGACGCGACCGACGAAGGTGATGGTGCGGAGCGACGTGGTTATGGTGCGGAGCGACGTGGTTAGTGATGGCATGACGGCAACGAGTGGGCAGGCGGCGTGGCGACGGCGAGCAGATGAGGCGGGATCAACCCGCCGTCATGCGCTCCTCTTCCTCCACCAGCCGCTGGCAATCGATGCAATAACGCGCGAACGGAAGCGCGTCGAGTCGCTTGTCGGCGATCGGCTCGCTGCAGCGCTCGCAGGTCCCGAACGATCCGTCCTCGATCTTCTGCAGCGCCATCACCACTTCGCGCAGCAGCCGGCGATCGCCGTTGCCCAGCTCGAAGAAAAATTCCCGCGTGTACGCCGTGTTCGCCTGATCGCCGAGGTCTTTGATCGAGTCGTCTTCCTGGTCCTTGCCGTAGAGCGCCGTGCGCCCCACCTCCTGGACCAATTGGTATTGCTTGTCGAGCAGGCGCTTTTTGAAACCCACCAGCCGATCTTTTTTCATCAAGGCCTCCGTGACTCGCAACGCGCTTCGTTACGCTAGCATCATCGTGCAAAGCGCGCAACTGCCTTGACGCGTTTTTCACCCTTCCAGCACCAGTGCCGGCGCGTCACCCCACAGTCGTTCGAGCGCGTAGTACGCGCGCGTGTCTTCCATGAAGACGTGCATGAGGACGTCGCCGTAATCGAGCAGGATCCAGCCGCTCTCGGGCGCGCCCTCGGCGTGGAGCGGCCGGATCTCGTGCTCCTTGAGAGCCTGGCGGATGGCATCGACGATCGTCGTGAGATGCGGGCTCGACTTGCCACTGCAGACCAGAAAATAGTCACTGACACTGGAGACCGCGTGGACGTCGAGGACGACCAGGTCCACCGCCTTTTTGGCCAGCGCGGCCTGAGCCGCCAGCCGGACCTTGCGCTCGCCGTTCAGCCGTTCCGTCACGCCGCCTCGTAGAGCCGATGCGCCCGGATGTACTCGATCACGCTGTCGGGAAGACGAAAGGCGAGCGAGCGCCTCTCGCGGGCACGGGACCGGAGATCCGACGCCGAGAGCGGGAGCGACGTGACGTGCGCGATGAGGACCGCGCGGGCCGCCACCGTCGCGCTCGCGGCCGCGGCGAAGCCGTCGGCTCCGATCTCTCTGAGAACTTTCTGGGCAGCCGTGCTGTCGGGATCGAAGGCGCTGCCGGTCCGCGGCACCACGACGAGCTGAGCGAGCTCGGCGATGCGGCGCGGAGCGCGCCACGACAACAGGTCGAGGAACGTCTCCGAGCCGATGAGCAGGAGGAGCTGATCGCCGGACGCGGCCAGCGCTTCCAGCGTGTCGACGGTGTACGAGAGCCCGGGACGGCGCAGCTCGAGATCACTGACGGCGAACCGCGGATGACCGGCCGTCGCCAATCTCACCATGGCGTGACGGTGGGCGGCCGGCGCCACGGCGCTGGCCGGCTTGTGGGGCGGCTGTCCGGCCGGAACGAAGAGCACGCGATCGAGCGCCAGCAGCTCGAGCATCTCGTCGGCGAGCAGCAGGTGACCGTAGTGAATGGGGTTGAACGAGCCGCCGAAGACCGCGACCCGGGCCACGCTATTCGCGAACCTGACCGTCGCCCTGGACGACGTACTTGGTGGTCGTCAGCTCCTGGACGCCGACGGGGCCTCGTGCGTGCACACGCGACGTCGAGATGCCCATCTCGGCGCCCATCCCGAACTGACCGCCATCGACGAAGCGCGTCGAGGCATTGACCATCACGGCGGCAGCGTCCACCTCGCGCGTGAAGCGCCGCGCGTGGGTGAGCGTGCTCGTCACGATCGCCTCGGCCAGGCCCGAGCCGTGGCGCCGGATGTGGGCGATCGCCTCGTCGAGGTCGTCGACCACGCGGATGGCGAGAATCAGGTCGAGGTACTCCTCGTCCCAGTCGCGCGTCGTGGCCGGTTTCGCCCTGGGCAGCAGCGCCACCGTGCGGGGGCAGCCGCGTAATTCCACGCCGGCGTCGGCGAGCCGGGCGCCCACGAGCGGCAGGAAACGCGGCGCCGCCGTCGCGTGAACGAGCAGCGTCTCCATCGCGTTGCAGACGCTCGGCCGCTGGACCTTCGCGTTCATCACGATCGCGGCCGCCATCTCGAGATCGGCGTCGGCATCCACGAAGACGTGGACGAGCCCGCGATCGTGCTTGAGGACGGGGACGCGCGAATGCTCGCCGACCCACCGCACGAACTCCTCCCCGCCCCGCGGGATGATCAGATCGACGAGATCGGAGAGCTCGAGCAGCCCGGCCACGGCCTCGCGGTCGGTCGTGTCGACGAACTGGATGGCGTCCGCGGGCCCACCCGCCTTCTCCAGGGCCTTGGCCAGGATGGCCGCGATCATCGCATTCGACTCGAGCGCCTCGCTGCCGCCGCGCAACACCACCGCGTTGCCCGACTTCACGCAGAGACCGGCGGCGTCGGCGGTGACGTTGGGCCGGGCCTCGTAGACGAAGCCGATGACGCCGAGAGGCACCCGGACGCGGCTGATCTCGAGGCCGTTGGGACGGCGCCACGACTCGACCACGGTGCCCACCGGGTCGGGCAGGGCCGCGATCTGGCGCAAGGCGGCGGCCATCTCGTCGATTCTCGAATCCGTCAGCGTGAGGCGATCGAGAAACGCGCGCGTGACACCCTGGGCGCGGGCGCGGTCGAGGTCGGCTCGATTGGCCTCGAGCAGCGCCGCGGTCTTCTCCTCCAGCCCGCGCGCCATCTGCGTCAGCGCGTCGTTCTTCGTCTTCGTCGGCGTCATGGCCAGCGCACCGGCGGCGACGCGGGCGGCCCGCGCTTTGGCTTCTACGAGGCGTCGGGGGTCCATACGCGTGGGCTCCATCCTACCGGATCACAGGATGACCAGGTTGTCGCGGTGAATGACCTCGTCGAAGCTCCGATAGCCCAGACGCTCCTCGATTTCGCGCGTCTTGGCTCCCCGGATCTTCCGGCATTCCGTGGCGTCGAAGTTGACCAGGCCCCGGGCGAACTCCTTGCCGTCGGCGGTCACGATGGCCACGATCTCACCGGCGGAAAACTCGCCGTCGACGTCCATCATCCCCGAGGGCAAGAGGCTCCCGTGCTGCTCGCCGAGCGCGCGGCAGGCGCCGGCATCGACGGTGAGCCGGCCCTGGGGAGGGACGGCGAAGGCGATCCAGCGCTTGCGGGCGGTGAGGCGCTCGGCCTTGGGCGCGAAATACGTGCCGACCGGCTCGTCGGCGAGCAGCCGTGCGAGCGCGCCGGGCTGGCGGCCACTGGCGATCACCATCGGGATGCCGGAGGCCGCCGCCTTCTGACCGGCGGTGAGCTTGGTGGCCATGCCGCCGACCGAGATGCTGTCGGCCCGGTCCCAGACCAGGCGCATGACGTCATCGGTGATCGCATCGACCGTGTCGAGCTTCCGCGCTCCAGGATCCCGACGCGGGTCGCCGGTGTAGAGGCCATCGACGTCGGTGAGCAGGACGAGCAAGTCGGCGTCGATCAGCGAGGCGACCAGGGCGCTCAGCGTGTCGTTGTCGCCGACCTTGATCTCCTCCACGGCGACGGTGTCGTTCTCGTTCACCACTGGAAGCACGCCGAACCGCAGCAGGGCCTGAAGCGTGTTGCGCGCGTTGAGATAGCGCGCACGGTCGGCGATGTCCTCCGCCGTGAGCAGAACTTGACCGACGGCGATGCCGTGGCGCTTGAACGCCGCCTCGTAGTGCCACATGAGGGCCGACTGGCCGACCGCGGCGGCCGCCTGCTTCTCGGGAATCGACTGCGGCCGCTCGCTCAGGGCCAGCCGGGCCATGCCCGTGACGATCGCGCCCGAGGAGACGAGGACGACCTCGCGCCCGTCGCGCGCGGCGGCAATCTCGTCGGCCAGCGCATCGATGCGGCCCTGATCGGCGCCCGCCGCCGGCGTCGTGATGAGGCCGCTGCCCACCTTCACCACCAGCCGGCGGCACGAGGCTAGCTGGCGACGCGCACCCATCCGGTGCCCTCCAGCGCTCCCGCCACGGCGTTCATCAGCTCGGTCAAGCCTCTTCCCGTCGCGGCCGAGATCGGCATCACGAGCAGCCCCCGACTGGCGCAGAAGCGCTCGACGGCCTCGCGCCGTGGCGCCGCTTCCGGCAGGTCGATCTTGTTCGGGACGATGATCTGCGGCCGCGCGGCCAGGCTCTCGGAGTACTGAGCCAGTTCCTCGTCGATGACTCGCAGGTCGTCGAGCGGGTCGCGGCCGGTCTGCGGATCGAGGTCGAGCACGTGCAAGAGGAGGCGCGTGCGCTCGGTGTGCCGGAGGAACTGATGCCCCAGGCCCTTGCCCTCGGCGGCGCCGGGAATGAGTCCCGGCAGGTCCGCGATGACGAAGGAGCTGTGCACGTCCACACGCACGATGCCGAGCTGGGGCGTCGTGGTCGTGAACGGGTAGTCGGCGATCTTCGGCGTCGCCGCGCTGACGCGCGAGACGAGCGTCGACTTGCCGGCGTTCGGAAAGCCAATGACACCGACGTCGGCGAGGAGCTTCAGCTCGAGTCGCAGCCAGCGGCCGTCTCCGGGACGTCCCAGATCCGCCTTGCGAGGCGCGCGGTTGGTGGCCGACGCGAAGCGCGCATTCCCCCGGCCCCCACGAGCGCCCGCCTGGACGAGGATCCTCTGGCCCGGGCTGGTGAGATCGCCCAGCGTCTCGTCACTTTCGCGGTCGGACACGACCGTACCGACCGGCACGCGGAGGGTCAGGTCGTCGCCACCGGCGCCATGGCGGTTCGCGCCCTTGCCGTGCTGACCGCGCTCCGCCTGGTAATGGCGCTTGTAGTGATAGTCGAGGAGGGTGGTCAGCGCGGGATCGGCTTCGAGCCAGACACTGCCGCCGTGACCTCCATCGCCGCCGTCAGGACCACCGTACGGGACGTATTTTTCACGGCGGAAGCTGACGCAGCCCGCGCCGCCGTCACCGCCTTTGACGAAGATTTCGATCTCGTCGACGAACACGAGGGGCTGTCGGGACGCGCGCGAAGGCGCGCCCCTGTCAGGCTGAGGGGGCGACGACGCTGATGTAGCGCGCGTCCCCGCGCCGCTCGAACTGGACGACGCCGGTGACCTTCGCGAACAACGTGTCGTCGGAGCCGCGGCCGACGTTGAGGCCAGGCTTGAACCGGGTGCCGCGTTGACGGACGAGGATGCTGCCGCCACTGACCAGTTGCCCGGCGAAGCGCTTGACGCCGAGCATTTGTGGATTGGAGTCACGGCCGTTGCGGGAGCTCCCGACGCCTTTCTTGTGAGCCATGTGTTCCCTAGACCTCGATGTTGGTGATGCGGACGCGGGTGGCCGCTTGCCGGTGACCGACGTGACGCCGGTAGTTCTTCCGCCGCTTGAACTTCACCACGAGCACCTTGCGCGCGCGGCCCTGCCCGACGACCTCGCCCGACACTCGCGCCGACTTGAGGCGATCCGGTCCAACGATGACCTCGCCGTCGCGCGAGACCAGCAGCACGGATGTGAACTCCACGGCTGCGCCCTTGTCCCCCGCCAGCTTCTCGACCGCGATGACCTGGCCTGGCGCCACGCGGTACTGCTTGCCCCCAGTTGCGATGACCGCTTCCATGACCGTCAACCCTCTCTCAACGTTAATGGCGGCAAGCGTTTATCTGACCACACGGCGGTTGAGCCCGTCAACTCTTGTCCTGGCGACTTCCGCCCGGCGGTCGAGCCCCTCCGCGGGGGAGACTCCGTCTACGTGCGGGCGGCGCCGTCGTTCATGTACTCGGACAGCCGCTTGCGCAGCAGCAGGCGCGACCGGTGCACGCGCGACTTCACCGCGGGCAGGCTGATCCCCAGGGTGTCGGCGATATCCGGATTCGACATCCCTTCGACGTCATGAAGGATGAGCGCCGTCCGGTAATCCGCCGGCAGCTCCGCAATGGCGGAATCCAGCACGGTCCGCAGCTCGCCCTGCAGGGCACGATCGTCGACGCGGAGCGACCAGTCGTCCATCGGCTCGAAGTGCACTCCGCCGGAGTCGAGCCCTGGCAGCACATCGTCGAGGGCGATCTCGCGTCCCTTGCCGCGGCGAGCCCGAAGCTTCATGTAGGCCGCGTTCGCCGCGATGCGGTAGAGCCAGGACCCGAACGCCGACTCGCCCTTGAAGGTGTTGATCTTCCGACCGACGGTCCAGAGCGCGTCCTGGACCACTTCCTGAGCGTCCTCTCGCGAGCCGGTGATTCGCATGGCCAGGCGGTAGACGCGATCCGCGTACCGCTCGACGAGCCGCTCCATCGCACCGGCCTCGTCACGACGGAGCGCTGCGACGAGGTCGGCATCGGCATCCACTCGGGCGCGGTTGGCCATGTTCATGGCCGCGCCTGCTCGTAGATTGCCAGGTACCGCTTGAGCTCTCCCACGCACTTCTCCATGACCCCGATGTCTTTGCTCACCTTCGTCATCAGGATGGCGCCCTCGAGCGAGGCCACCAGGAACTGCGCCACGGTCTCGACACGGCAATCGTTCCCGACGTCGCCCCGTCGTTGAGCGTCCCGGAGGGCGAGCGTCAACCGCTCACGCCACACTGAGAACACGCTGGCGAGTCGCTCACGAAACCCCTCGTGGACATCGGACATCTCGGAAGCCAGATTCCCCAGGGGGCAGCCGCCCACGCAGCCTCGTTCGCGCTGGGCCTCGACCACACGGTCGAGGAAACAGCGGATCTGAGCGATCGGACGGCCATCAGGATCCGCAAAGCAGGGATCGAGGGTCCGCTCCACGAAGGAGGTCACGATGTCGTCGAGGATGGCGTAGCCCAGGTCTTCCTTGCTCTCGAAGTAGTGATAGAAGGACCCCTTGCCGACGCCACTAGCACCGAGGAGGTCGTCGAGAGAGGTCGCGTTGTAGCCCTTGATGAGTATCAGGCGCTTCGCCGCGGTCAAGATCGCATCCCGCGTCTGGCGCCCTTCCCGTACCCGGAGCGGCTTATTAGTAGTAGATGTCATTTTGTACCGACCAGTTGGTACACACTCTAGCCAACGCGGCCACGTCGCGTCAAGCTCAAGGTGACGCCTCATCTATCGCAGAAGACACCGAGGACGGCCCGGCGTTTAGTGGAAGGCCGACCAGGACGACTAGAAGAGGGGTGCCGCGACCCGAAGGGCCGCCATCACCAGGGGTTTCGGGTACAACCCCAGGATGACGACGCCGAGGGCGCAGAGCAGTACCGAGAGCGCGAGCATGGGCTCGAGGGGCACGCGGGTCATCGTCGGAGGTGGCTCGATGTACATCCGCTTGGCGACGATCAGGTAGTAGAACAGCGCCACGACGGTGAGCAACGCGCCGAGCAGCACCAGCCAGTACAGCCCGGCGGTTGCCGCGGCCCAGAACACGTAGAGCTTGGCCCAGAAGCCGGCGACGAACGGAATGCCCCCGAGCGAGAGCAGGAAGAGCAGCATGGCCAGCGCGAGGAGCGGTGACCGCTGGGCGAGGCCCCGAAACGCCGCCAGGTGCTCCGAGCCTTCGGAGCGGGCGACGGCTTCGACGACCAGGAACGCCCCCATGTTCCCGAACACGTAGGCGACCAGATAGAAGAGGACCATCGCGGTCCCCGAGGCCGACGTGGCGGCGAAGCCGACCAGCATGTACCCGATGTGCGCGATGCCCGAGTACGCGAGCAAACGCTTGGCATTCTGCTGGGGCAACGCCATGAGATTGCCGGCGACGATGGTCAGCGTCGCCAGGCCGGCGGCCACCGGCACCCAGAAGCTCACCGACGTGCCCACGCCCTCGAAGTACACCCGGAAGAGCGCGACGAAGCCGGCCGCCTTCGGCGTGACGCTGAGCCACGCCACGAATGGCGTCGGCGCCGCCTCGTACGTGTCCGGCACCCACATGTGAAACGGAAAGGCGGCGATCTTGAAGCCGAACCCTCCGAACACCGCCAGCAACCCCAGGATGAGCAGGCCATCGGCGTCGGGCACGGCTTTGGCCGCGGCGGCCAGGCTCGTCGAGTGCGCGGCTCCGTAGACGAACGACAAGCCGTAGGCCATCACCGCGGACGACACGCTGCCCACGAGGAAGAACTTCAGCGCCGCTTCAGCCGCGCCCGCCTCCCGCTTGGCGAATCCAGCCAGGACGTAGAGCGGGATCGACATCAGCTCGAACGCGACGAAGAGCAGCACGAGATCGCGCGCCGAGGCGAGAACGAGCATCCCGAGCAGCGACGCGAGCACGAGGACGTGGTACTCACCGGCGCGACGGAGGAACGGCCGGCCCGGCAGCGACAGCCCGCCGAGCAGCCCGATGAACGTTGCGGCCAGGAACAGCCGCTTGGCGAAGAGAGCCAGGCCGTCCTGGACGAACGCGCCGCCGAGCTGCGCGGGCGCCGGCGAGAGTGGCAGGGCGAGGAGCGTGAGCGCCAGCGTCCCGGCCGCGGCGAGCCAGCCGATCCAGCGGCGGTCGTCGCCTCGCGCGAGGAGCGTCGCGACGAACACGAGCAGCATGAGCGCTCCGACTCCGATCTCGAGCGCAAACGCGATCATGGCGCCACGATCCGGGCCAGCAGGGGGACGGTGGCGGTGTCGACCGGGCCGAGGGCCAGGCCCGGGACGAGACCGAACAGGACGATCACTCCGACCAGGATCACCAGCGCGACCCACTCCGGCCCCCGCGCGTCCTCCAGGTGAGCGAAATGCGGCGACAGGGGCCCCCAGAAGATCTGCTTGATGACGCGCAGCACGTAGATCGCGGTGAGAAACGTTCCGGCGACTGCTGGCAACAACCACCACGAGTGTGGCGAGCGCCAGGCGCCGAGGAACGTCAACAGCTCGGCGACGAAGCCGGCCGTGGCGGGCAAACCCAGCGACGAGAGGCCGGCCACGGTGAAGGCCGTGGCGATTCCGGGCATGACGCGCCCGAACCCGCCCATCTTTCCGATCTCACGCTGGTGGGCCTTCTCGTAGACGAGGCCCACGAGCGCGAAGCAGAGTCCGGTCATGACGCCGTGGGCGAACATCTGGAAGACGGAGCCATTCAGGCCCGCCTCGGTCAGCGTGGCCGCCCCCAGCATGACGATACCCATGTGGGAGACGGACGAGTACGCGATGACGTATTTCAGGTCGGTCTGCGCCATCGCCGACAGCGCGCCGTACACGATGTTGATGCAGGCGATCATGCCGACCAGCCAGGCGAGATCAGCGGCGCCAGACGGCAGCAGTCCCATGCCCACCCGCACGACACCGTAGGCGCCGAGCTTCATGAGCACGCCGGCGTGAAGCATCGAGACCGCCGTCGGCGCCGAGGCGTGGCCATCGGGCGACCACGTGTGCAGCGGCCAGATACCGGCGAGGATCCCGAATCCGACGTAGAAGGCCAGGAACACCCAGCGCTGGAGGCTACGATCGAACGCCACGCCCTCGAGGTCGAGGAACGAGAACGAGCCGATGCCGGACGATGTGTACAGGGCGAAGATTCCGACCAGGATGAACGCCGAACCGAAGAGCAGATAGAGCGTCAGCTTCATCGCCGCGTACTCTTTCGTCCCGACACCTGTCTCGCGGTACGCCCAGGCGAAGATGCCGCGCGGCCGGACCTCGCCGGTCGAGCCCCAGATTCCGATCAGCAGGTACATCGGCAGCACGGCGAGCTCGTAGAACAGGAAGAGCACGAAGAGGTCGAGCGAGACGAACACGCCGAAGACGCCGGTGACCAGCGCCAGCAGCAGCGCATAGAACTCCTGACTGCGACTGGCCACCGTCCACGACGCGAACACGCCCGCGAAGATGATGATGCCGGTCAGCAGCACCATCAAAAGGCTCATGCCATCGACGGCCAGCTCGTAGTTGATCCCCAACGGCGGCACCAGCGGCAGCTTCTCGTAGAACTGGAAGCCGCTCGCCTGTCGGTCGTAGGCGACGTAGAGCCAGAGCGCGAGCGCCGCCGAGACCCCGGTGGAGATGGCCGCGATGAGGCGGACAGCCCGGGGGCGATGACGGGCGGTGAACATGATCAGCAGTGCGCCCACGAACGGGGCCCACGTGATGAGCGACAGCACGGGGATGCCAGCGGTCATCGGCGCGAGCTCCGTGATCCAGGTTCCGGCCGAGCGTGGCGAGGACGCGGTGTCATCGCCAGAACTGGGCCCAGACGAAGAGGAGGAGCACGCCGAAGGCGACGCCATACACGTAGTCCTGAGGCTGGCCGCTCTGCATCCGCCGGAGCACGTCGCCCCCGCGGAGCGTCCACGCGCTCAGCACGTTGAGCACGCCGTCGACGAGATAGCGATCGACCCATCCGACGAGGCGCGAGAACCCCAGGATGAACGCCCGGTAGAGCCCGGCGTAGAGCGCGTCGAGGCCGTAGCGCCGCCGCGCCATATAGTCGATCGGCCCGAACAGTGCCGCCAGCATGGCTGCGCTCACGACGCGGACTTGATAGGTCGCCCACGCCAGGACGAAGCCGGCCGCGGCGAGGCCGAGCGACAGCGGCGCCAGCCAGCTCGGGCCATGCTCGCCCTCCAGCGGGTGAACGACGAAGCGCAGCCCGATGCCGACGGTCAGGCCAGCCAGGATCCAGAGTGGGACGGCCATCAGCGGCGGCGCCTCGTGCGGATGGGCGTGGGCATCGTGGGGCCGCCCGAAGAAGGCGATGAAGACCACGCGGAACATGTAAAACGCCGTGAGGAACGCGGTCAGTGCCAGCAACACGAACGGCCCCGCCAGATGGCCGTGGAGGACGCCGGCCAGCACCGCCTCCTTGGAAAAGAACCCGGCGAAGGGCCAGACGCCCGCGAGGGCCAGCGTGGCGATGACAAAGACGGTCCCGGTCCGCGGAAGCATCCGAAAGAGTCCGCCCATTCGGAAGATGTCGTTCGTCCCAACGGCGTGGATGACCGCGCCGGCGCCGAGGAACAGTAGCGCCTTGAAGACGCCGTGCGTCCCCAGGTGGAAGAAGGCGGCCGCGGAGGCGCCGGCACCGGCCGCCGCCATCATGTACCCGAGCTGCGAGACGGTGGAGTAGGCGAGCACGCGCTTGATGTCGCTTTCGACGCAGGCCATGGTGGCCGCCAGGAGCGCCGTGAAGGCGCCCACCCAGGCGATGAGCGTCAGCACCCCGGGCACGAGCTCGAAGAGCGGCATCGTCCGCGTGACCATGAAGACGCCGGCGGTGACCATCGTCGCGGCGTGGATGAGCGCCGAGACCGGCGTCGGGCCTTCCATCGCATCCGGCAGCCAGACGTGGAGCGGGAACTGGGCCGACTTGCCGACGGCTCCGAGGTAGATCAAGAACATCGTCAGGCTGAGTCCGGCCAGCGGGATCTGTCCGGATCGGGCCAGCTCGAACAGCTCGGAGAATTCGAACGTGCCCGTTGCACCCCAGAGCAGGACGATCCCGAGGATGAAGCCGACGTCGCCCAGCTTCGTGATCCAGAACGCCTTCACCGCCGCCCGTGCTGCCGACGGTCGGTCGTACCAGTAGCCGATGAGGAGGTAGGAGCAGAGCCCGACCAGCTCCCAGAACACGAACATCTGGACGAACGTCGGCGACAGCACCAGTCCCAGCATCGAGAACGCGAAGAGCGACTGGTAGGCGTAGTAGCGACCGAGCGAGGGGGCTGGCTCGTCTGCGAGGTAGGCCAGCGAGTAGACCTGCACCAGCAGCGAAACGAGTGTGACGAGGACCAGCATCGCGGCGCTGAGATCGTCGAGCAGGACGCCGACGGTCACGATCGGCTCTTCATCGCCGGGGATCCATCCCCACAGAGCCTCGGTGCCCGGCGCCGACCCCCAGACGACGAGGGCGCCCAGGAACGCGCAGGCGATGGCGGCGATCGAGAGCCACCCGGCCAGGCGCCCGGCCTGACGCAGGGGACGCACGAGCGCGATGGCGGCGAAGCTCGCGAACGGCAGGCCCAGGACGGCCAGCGCAGTGAGCGTCACGTCAGCCTTTGAGCAAGTTCAGGTGGTCGGCGTCCACGGTCCTCCGCACCCGGAAGATCGCGATGACGATGCCCAATCCCACGCCGACTTCGGCCACCGTGATCGCGATGACGAACAGCGTGAAGATCAGCCCGGCCAGGTCGGCCTCGAAGCGCGCGAACGCCACGAGATTGATGTTGACCGCGTTCAGCATCAGCTCGATCCCGAGCAGGATGCCGACGGCATTCCGCCGCGTCAGCACACCGAAGAGCCCGATGGAGAAGACGAGCGCGGCCAGAACGAGGTACGCAGATAGACCGGGAGCCGCCATCAGTCCTCGGTCCGCGCGAAGTAGATGGCGCCCAGCAGCGCGGCCACCAGGAGCACCCCGAGCAGCTCGAAGGTCACCGCGAACGGCCCGACGATGGCGCGGGCGATCTCGACGGTGCGGTCGGCCGGCGCCGGCTCGGCCGCCGTCAGATTGCTCCGCATAATGAAGCCGGCCACGCCCACGAAGAGCGCCACCGACATCACGGCGCCATTGACGACGTGGCGATTCGTCTGGGTGATGCGCTCGCCGACCAGGCGCTCGGTCAGCATGATCGCGAACACCAGGATCGTGACGACCCCGCCCGCGTAGAGCAGGAGTTGCACGGCGAAGAGAAACGCCGCGTCCAGCAGGAGGAAGATCACCGCGGTGGCCACGAGGGCGCCGGCGAGACAGAGGACAGCGTGGAAGAGGTTGGGGGTGAGCACGACACCGAGGCTCCCGCCGAGCAGGGCGAGAGCCACCAGCCCGAACACCACGGTCTCGAGCGTCACGCCTTGCCTTCCTTGCCCTCGGCACGGGCCGCCTTCGGCGGCGCCTGCATGTCGCGCAGCTTGTTGCCGGTGGCCCACGAGGGCGGGAACGCGCAGCCCAGCCAGTGCAGCCGGTCCTTGTCGAGCAGCATCTCGCGCCGGTCGCTCGTCGCGAGATCGAAGGTCTTGAGCATGATGATGGCGTCGGTCGGACACACCTGCACGCACAGCTCGCAGAACTCGCAGGCGTACAGCTCGAGCGTGAAGGTCTTGGCGAAGTTCCGCTTCTCGGCCTTGAGCATCTCGACCTTGATGACCTGGGGCGGGCAGATGTACTCGCACAGCCGGCAGCCGATGCAGGCTTCCTGGCCGGTGTCCTTCTCGTAGACGAGCGCTAGCACGCCCCGGAAGCGGTCCGGATACGGACGCGACGTGTCCGGATACATCACGGTCACCGGCCGGCGGAAGAGGTTGCGGAAGGTCACGCCCATCGCGCGGCTGACGGCCCGGGTGAGCTGCCAGAGCTCGCCCCAGAAGCCCGTCGCCGCCGTGCCGTTAGAGGCCACGCCCACCTCCGGCGGCGACCACGAAGCCGGTCACGAGCAACAGCACCACCGTTGCCGGCAGGAGAAGCTTCCAGGAAATGGCGAGGATCTGGTCCACGCGGATGCGGACGAAGCTCCAGCGAACCCAGGTCATCACCAGGAACACGAACACAGCCTTGAGCAGGAACCAGATCGGCCCCAGCCACGCCGGCCCCGGTCCAAGCCAGCCGCCCAGGAACAGGAGCGCGCCGAGGAACGACGTCCCCAGCATGTGGGAGTACTCGCCGAGCTGGATCAGGGCGAACTTCATGCCGCTGTACTCGACACGGAAGCCCGCGACGAGCTCGGACTCCGCTTCGAGAATGTCGAAGGGGACGCGGTTCTCGGCGGCCAGCGCGGCGATCAAGTAGGCGAGGAAGGCGAGCTGCCCGATCACCGGATAGAGCACGAACCAGCCGGCCCCGCCCTGCTGCGCGTTGACGATCGCCGACATCTGCATGGAGCCCGTGAGCAGCACCGGCACCAGCGCGGCGAAGATGAAGGGCAGGTCGTAGGAGATGATCTGGTTGACCGCCCGCATCGCGCTGAGCAGCGCGTACTTGTTGTTGGAGCCCCAGCCCCCCATGAAGAGCCCCACGATCTCGAGCGCGGAGACGGCCAGGAAGAAGAGCACGCCGATGTTGAGATCGGCCAGGCCCAGCCCGGGCGCAAACGGGATCGTGGCGAAGATCAGCATGCACGGCACGAGGAACACCAGCGGCGCCAGGTTGTAGACCACCCGATCGGCGGGCGTCGGCACCACGTCTTCCTTGATCATCAGCTTGATGGCATCGGCAATCGGCTGCAGCCAGCCGTGGGGCCAGCCGACGTAATAGGGCCCGATCCGCGATTGCATGCGGGCGGCGAACTTCCGCTCGAGCAGCGTGATGTAGGTCACCACGCCCACGATCGCGTTCAGCAGAATGAAGGCGGCGACGAACATCGACACCGCCGGCGCAACGCTCACCGGTCCACCTCGCCGAACACGGGATCCACGGAGCCCATGATGGCAACCACGTCGGCGACCTTGTGGCCGGGGATGATGTGGGGCAGGATCGCGAGGTTCGAGAAGGAGGCGCCCCGCCACTTCATGCGGTAGGGCTTGGGCCCGCCGTCGCTGATCACGTAGCAGCCGACCTCGCCCCGCGCGCCTTCGACGCGCGCGTACCCCTCACCCTTGGGAACGCGCACCTGACCGACCGACTTCACGCCGGGCCGTGACGAGATCGGGCCCTCGGGCAGTCCATCCAGGACCTGACGAACGATCTTGATCGACTCCCGGAATTCCTGCATGCGGACGCGGTAGCGCGCGTAGCAATCGCCGGCCGTCTCGACGGGGACCTTGAAGTCGAACTCTCCGTACGACGAATAGGGCTCGGTGCGGCGGATGTCGTACTCGACACCGGAGCCGCGGATCAGCGGCCCCGAGATGCCGACGTCCTCCGCCAATTCGCGCGAGACGACGCCCACGCCCTGGGTGCGGGCGAGGAAGAAGGCGTTGTCCTCCAGCATCGCCTCGTACTCGCCGAGGCGCTGCTCGACGACGTCCACCGTGCGGCGTGCCTTGTCGACCCAGCCGGCCGGAAGGTCATAGCGCGTGCCGCCGATCTGGTGGAAGCCGTAGAGGAGCCGCGCGCCCGTCAACGACTCGAAGAGGTCGAGGATGGTCTCGCGCTCGCGCATGCAGTAGAGGAAGACGGTGGCGCCGCCTCCGAGGGCGCCGCCCATGTCGAGGCACCAGGTGCCGAGCCACAGGCAGTGGGAGGCGATCCGCTGTAGCTCGGCGACGAGCACGCGGAGGTATTGCGCGCGCCTGGGCACCTCGAACTTCCCCACTTTCTCCACGGCCGAGACGTACGCCAGCTCCGACGTCATGGCCGCCACGTAATCGGTCTTGGACGCGATGGACGGATACTGCACGTAGGTCAGCGTCTCACCGAGCTTCTCGTGGCAGCGGTGGAGATAGCCGATGACGGCGTCCACGCCGACGACGGTTTCGCCCTCGAGGACGAGGAGGGCGCGGAAGACGCCGTGAGCGGACGGGTGCTGCGGCCCCATGTTCATCACGAGGCGCTCGTTGCCCCCGTAGCCGATCTCGACGATCTTCCGCGCCTCGGCATCCATGCCGGCTCAGGCCATCGGTGACGCCGGTGTCGGCACGAGGACGATGGCCTGCATGTGCGCGAGGAGTGGCGCGCTGGCGGCGATGAACTTCTGCCACTCCGGATCCTGGCCGAGCTTGGCCCGCGAGGTCATGCGCTCGTTGAGATCGCGATAGACCCACATGTGGACGACCTCGTTGAGCTGACCGAGCTCGGTCTGCCAGAGGCCCACCCGTCGCATGTACTTCTCGCGGGTCGGCATCACGGCCTTGAAGAGATCCAGCCACTCACCGGCCCGGCCGACCTGGGTGCGATACCAGCGCAGCTCGTAGATGTTGCCGGTGTCCTTGGGCGGCTGGAGCGGCAGGGCCGCCGAGAGGATCTTCGTCTCCTGGGCCAGGAGGAGCGGCCGGATCTGCGGGATGTAGCCCTTGGTCCACTCGTCGTTCTTGGCGAGCTCGGCCCGCAGGCGATTGCGCTCCTCGAGATCGGCGTAGCCCCAGAGATGGACGTACTGATTGATCGTCCCGAATTCAGTCGTCCATCCCCCCTCGAATTTGCCGTACTTGTCGCCCCGGACCTTGCGTCCGACCTCCCCGTTGAGCTTGAGGTACTGCGGCTGCTTGCCCGGGATGAGCGTGTAGGTGCGCAACTCGTAGATCATGGGCGACTCCTCTCCGGCGCGGCGTTAGCGGTAGGGAGCATGCGGCGTGTCGATCGCGTAGTCCTTGCGCAGCGGATGCCCTTCCCACTCCTGAGGCAGAAGGATGCGGCGCAGGTCGGGATGGTCGTCGAAGACGACGCCGAACATGTCGTAACACTCGCGCTCCATCCAGTCGGCGCCGCGATAGACGGGCACGAGGCTCGGACAGTGGGTGGCCCCGGCACCCAGTCGAGTCCGGAAGAAGATGACGAGGCCACTCTCGAGGTTCTCGATCCGACACACCACCTCGAGGCCTTCCGCCTTCCAGTCCACCGCGGACAGCCAGTTGAAGTACCGACAGCCGAGCGTGGCCTTCGCCCACGCGGCGGCCTCTTTCCATTGGTTGACGGGCAAGGCAACGGTCACGGTGGGTCCGTCCACGACCGGCTCGACTCCAAACTTCTCCCGGACCAGAGACACCGCGTCGGTAGGGTTCACGCGGCGCTCACCCCTCCTGCGCGGGGGGGGACTTGCGGCCCAGCTTCTGGAACTCGGCGACCTGCTCCTGGAGCTTGAGCAGGCCGTACATGAGCGAATCCGGCGTCGGCGGACAGCCCGGCACGTAGACGTCGACGTGGACGACGCGGTCGACGCCCTTGACGACGTGATAGCCGTGGCGGAACGGTCCGCCCGAGTTGGCGCACGAGCCCATCGACACCACCCACTTGGGATCGGGCATCTGGTCGTAGATGCGCTTGAGCATCGGTGCCATCTTGATCGTGACGGTGCCGGAAACGATCATCAAATCTGAGTGGCGAGGTGATGCCCACGGCACCATGCCGAAGCGCTCGACGTCGAAGCGCGATGCGAAGGTGGCCATCATCTCGATCGCGCAGCAGGCGAGCCCGAAGGTCACCGGCCAGATCGACGAGCTCCGCGCCCAGTTGAAGATCTTGTCGGTCGTGGTGACCACGATCCATCCGCCCGGCATGTGATGGATCGCGTCGGCGATCGACGCCAGCGCCTGGGACGTCTTGTCTCCGTCCGGTCGCTCCTGGTGATACTTCTCCCACTCCTGCAGGTCCTTGATGTCGCCCCAGACCGGCGCGGGCACCTGGGGGATGGGCGGCTTTACTTCCACTCCAGAATTCCCTCTCGATACGCGTAGATCCAGCCGAGTCCGACGATGCCGATGAAGGCTGCCATGACCCAGAACGCGCTCAGCCCGAGCGGTTTCAGGATGAGCGCCCACGGGAAGAGAAAGACGGCCAGCGTGTCGAAGATGATGAAGAGCAACGCCACCAGGTAGAACCCGACCGGGAACCGAACCCACGCCGAGCCGATCGGCTCTGCACCACATTCGTAGTTCGCCAGCTTGACCTCGTCGGGACGGGACGGCCGAACCAGTCGGGCAACTGCGAGAGAGACGACACCGAAGGCCACGATCAGGATGGCAAAGATCAGAACCGGCAGATATGCGGACAACCGCTTCCTCCGTTCAGAATCAGCCCGAGAACGAAGTATATCATCGTGGTCAGACCACAACTAGAAAGCCACGACGACTGCCGATTACCTGTGCGATGCCGCTGGGGCGTCGATTACCCTAGCATGCACGGAATTGCTGCTCGGGAGGTGCACAGCCCGGGCTCGCTTCGCCGTTTCTGACCGTTCATCTCCGCCATTGGCAGGTTGGGCACGGAGATTGCGTAGTGAGGAGATTGGAATGAGTCCGGGCGGTCATCTGGTGACGACGGTTGCCGCGTGTGCGGCCTCGGTCGTTCTCACACGCAATCTCCCGATGGCCGACACCGTCGCCCTCGCCGGCGGCATCGCGGCGGGCGGCTTCCTGATCGACGTCGACCACGCGATCGACTACGTGTTCGTCGAGGGGCAGCGCGACCTGCGGCCGAGCGCCTTTCTCAACTATTACGTGGAAGGCCGGATGCGCCGCACCGTGCTTGCGCTGCATTCGTACGAGCTCTTCGCCGTCCTGATCGCGGCCATGCTGTGGCTGAACTGCCTGCCGTTGACCGGCTACGTCCTCGGCGCGCTGATGCACCTGACGCTCGATCTCATGTTCAACGCCGAGCTGACTCCGCGGAGCATCACCGCCTTCTACAGCTTCACGTATCGAGCGGCGCACCGGTTCGAAGCGGTCGCGTTGCTGGGCCGGACCGATTTGAGGCCCCCGTCGGGCTTCTGGGCCACGTTCTTCAACGGGGCGCAGCCCACACGCGCCACGGCCGTCACGACGGCCGCGGAGACGACGCCTCGCGCATAGCCCGCCCGCGGGGCGGCGTGCTACACTGACTTTCCGCATGCGAGTCCTGGTCGTCGAGGACGAGCCGGATGTCAGCGCCGTCTTTCGCGACTTCCTGATCGAGCTCGGACACGAGTCGGTTCTCGTCCGGAGTGCAGAAGCAGCCCTGGCCAGCCTCGAGCACGAGCGCCCGGACGCGATCATCCTCGACATCCACCTCCCGGGGCTCAGCGGCCTCGACTTCCTCCAGCTCGGGCCCGTTCGTGAGTCGGGTCTACCGGTCATCGCGGTGTCCGGAGTCGCCACCGAAACTCAGGCCCGGGAATGCTTGCGCCTCGGAGCCTTCGACTTCCTCGGCAAACCGGTGGCCTTCGATCGCCTGGGAGAGGTCCTGGCCACTCTGGAGCCGCACGCGCTGCACCGGCAGCTCTCGATGGTGGGCCGAAGCCCGGAGCGCCGGCGCGCCTCGCGCATCGAGGTGGTGTTCCCCATCCGGATCCTGCAATTCCACGGAGCCGAGTGGCAGGGATGGGCTCACGATCTGAGTCCGTTCGGCGTCAGCGTCAAGGGCGACGCGACCGTGCAGCCGGGCGAGGCGGTGAAGCTCTCGTTCACGCTGCCCGACGGCGGGCCGCCGGTGCGCGTCAGCTCACTCGTGCTACGAAACGACCGGGGCGCTCACGCCTTCTACTTCGTGAACCTGACCGCGCAGGACTTCGAACGACTCGGAGAGTTCACCCGCCGGCACCTGACCCTGTGATGGCGGCCCGTGCCGCGTCTGGCTCGTTCTTCTCGAGCCGGGAGATGACGTCGGCGGCCAGGGCGGCCGCCTTGGCTTCCTGCTCGGGCCCCTGCAGCACGAGCCGGCGGTAGGCCGCGGTCAGCTCGGTCGCGACCGTCGCGTGTCCGCCCTGCAGCGTCTCCAGTGATCCCGCCTGCAGCGCGCGCTGGATGAGATCGTCGAAGGCGCCGGTCATGCGCCGCCGGACCTCCCCGTAGCCTTTCACGAGCTGGGCGGCGCGCGCGACCTCACACGCGAGCGCACTGTTCCACTCGGCACAGCGCCGAACCGCGGTGAGCCAGCGCTCCATGCGCTCGTGCTCCCACTGGGCGCGGTACGAGACGGGACGGAGTGGCCGGAGGCGAGCCAGGAGCCACAGTCGAAGGAAGCCGAGGATCGTCGTGGTCTTCACGCGCTGGCCGACCGTGGGCCGCCCGCGCGGCCACCGCCGCTCGGCCCAGCGCGCGAAGGGCGCGACGAGTCGGTAGGGCAGCACCCCGTAGATCTCGTCGAGGTCGGGCTTGAGGAAGTCGGTCACCTCGACCTCGCCGTCCTTGACCCGCGCCTCGCGCCGGATGCGCTCGAAGCGGCTGGCCCGCGTCTTCAGATCGGCGACGCGAATCGCATCCTCGTACGTCATCCACACCGCGAGCTGACGCGCCACGATCTCGGCCAGCGCGGGGTCACGATCGCCGCCAACGAACCGGGCGAGGCGCTCGAGGTAGAGCGCGGCGTACTTCTCGTCCTGATAGTCGATGAGCCGCGTCAGCGCCTCGCCGACCAGCGGTCGGAGCGCGTCAGGAAAGACGGTCAGCGACTCCGCCAGCGCGGGCGGGGCCCGGAACGGACGCTTGGCCAACGGACGCGGCGTCTCGGCACGCTGACGGCCCAGCGTGAGCCCGACGTCGAAGCCGCGCAGGTTGGCCTCGGCCTGGATCCCTTTCCGCTCGATGGCCTCGCGGAACGCCTCCGGCCCGATGGGCAACGCGTCGCTGGCCGCCAGCGCCCCGAGCAGCACCGCATTCACCTCGGAGCCGTGCTCCCGCGCCACGGCCAGCGCGTCGAACGCCACCAGCGTGCGCGAGAAGGCGCGCGCGGCGGCTTCGAGCTCGCCCGGCGGATGGATGGCGCGTCCGGTGGCCATCTTCTCGTGGATGGAGAAGAGCCGATGGGTCGAGGCAACGATCGTCGTGCGCTCGGGCGAGGGGAACCCGAGCTCGATGGCGCGGCCCACTTCGAGAAACTCGGGAGCGAGCAGGACGTCGAGCGCGCCCGGGACCGGATAGAGCGAAAAGGTCGGCGGCTCCTCGCGGTCGCCCGCGTAGATCTCGACATAGTATGTGGTCGATCCCGTACGCTGAGCGACTCCCGGGATCGACGTGCCGTGGGCCGCATGGCCGGCGACGAGGCCGGCGTCCACGAGCCACTCGGCGAGGACGCCCCCGCCCTGCCCGCCGACGGCGGGAATCAGGACGGAGAGTAGCCGGCCCTCGGTCATCTGTCGGAAGGGGCCTCGACGGCCCCCTCCGAGGCCTCCCCCAGGAAGAGTTGCGCCGGCAAAGCCGGCGCTCGAACTCGAGCGCGGACAGAAGCGCCGCGGATGCCGGCGGATTCGGTCACGCCGTGGCCAGGCGGGCGATGACGGCCCGGCGGAGCCGCGCGAGCAGTCGGCGCCACCGCGAGGGATTCTGGACGATCCGCACCTCGTAGAACGAGGGACAGAGCACGGCGGCGTGCGCGACCTCGCCGCAGACGCCGCAGCCCACGCACGTCTCGTCCACGTGGGCGATCGGATCGTCTTTCAGCGGATCGGGGCTCTCGGCCAGTGTCAGCGACGGGCAGCCGTTGAGCCGGATGCAGGAATGGTCCCCGGTGCAGACGTCGGGATCGACGCCAAAACGCGGCTGCACGACTTCGATGCCGGCCGCTGCGCGCTGACGACGCAGCGGTCGCTCGCGCCGCTGGCGCTCGAGCTGGCATTCACCGCGGGCCACGATGACCTTCAAGCCTTCGTAGCGCGTGGTCAGCGCCTCGCGCAGCGTGCCGAGCATCTCGGCGATGCGGTAGGAATTCACCGTGCGGATCCAGCGCACACCGACGCCGCGCAGCGCTTCCGGGATCGTCATGCCGGTGGGCTCGCCCCGCGGATTGGTCCCGGTGGACGGCACGTGGTGCTGGCCGGTGGCGGCCGCGTAATTGTTGTCGAGGATCACGAGCACCGAGTCCTGCTTGTTGAACATCGCGTTGGCCACGCCGTTCCCGAGGCCGTTGTGCCAGAAGCCGCCGTCGCCCATCACCGAGATCACGCGCTTGCCGAAATTCGGCGCCACCGCGCTCGACGACGCCAGCCCCATGCCGTAGCCGAGCACGGAATTGCCGACGTTGAAGGGCGCCTGGGTGGAGAACGTGCTGCACCCGATGTCGTGAGCGACGTGCGTGTCGCCGATCGCGGGCTCGTTGGCGCGCAGGATCTTCATGGCGCTGAACACCGGCCGCTCCGGGCACCCCGTGCAGAACGTCGGCGGGCGCTTCGCGATCGGACGCGACAGGACCGCGCGGACACGCTCCTGGTGGCTGGTCAGCCGTCGATAGCGCTCCTCGATGAGCGAGGCGCTGAGCGCTCGTGGCTCGGCCGTGGTCAGGAAGCGCGTGAGGCCGCGGATGACGAGCTGGGGCACGTACTCGCCGTGGGGCGACAGCACGTCCTTGCCGTGGATCTCGACGTCGAGCCGGGCGTCGTGGGCCAGCGCTTTCAGCTCCTGCTCGATGTAATTCGGCATCCCCTCTTCGACCACGAGCACGTGACGCTTGCCGCGCAGGAACCCGACCAGCTCCTCGGGCACGGTCGGATGCAGGACGTTGAGCACGAGCAAGGGCACCGGGGTCCGGCCGTGGACGGTCGCCAGGCCGAGCACGTGGAGTCCGCGCAGGGTCGTGTTCCAGAGACCGCCTTGCATGACGATGCCGAGGTGCTCTTCCTCGCCGCGGTGATGCTCGTTCAGCCGGCGCTCGGCGATGTAGCGGCGCGCGGCCGGCAAGCGCTGCTCGAACTTCTGCGCCTCCATCGCGTAGGTGAACGGCGGCAGGTTGATGCGCTCGATGCTGAAGCTCGGGTTTCTGAGCGGCGACAGCATGCTGATGGCCGGGCGCACGTTGTCGCGGCACCCCAGCTCCCCGCGCATGTGACAGGCGCGGATGCGGATGCTGAAGAACACCGGCTGGTGGCACGCTTCGGAGAGACCGAACCCCTCTTCGACGAACCGCGCGAACGACGGCAGGCTGTTCTTCGGATCGATGAGAGGAACGCTCGACTTCAGCGCCGAGGAGTGCGTCCGTTCCTGGAGGATGCTGGCGCCCTCACCATAATCCTCGCCGATGACGATCAGCGCGCCACCGACGACGCCCGCGGACGCGACGTGAGAAAGCGCATCGGAGGCGACGTTGGTGCCGACCACCGACTTCCAGGTGACGGCGCCCCGCATCGGATAGTTGATGGACGCTCCGAGGAGCGCGGCGGCCGCCGCCTCACTGCCCGACTGCTCGAAGTAGATCCCCATCGGCCCGAGCAACGGCTCGTTGGCGTCGGCCAGGACGTCGAGCAGATGCGAGACGGGAGCACCCGGATAACCACCGACGTAGCTCACGCCCGATTGGAGGAGGGCCTTGGTGATGGCGAGGATGCCCTCGCCGCGCAGAACTTCGCCTGCCCCGTAGCCGAGCTGCTTGACATCGTCGGCGAAGGTTCGCTCGCCCATCCGGGCCTCATTCTGGCATAGCTGCCGGGAGTTTTCGATGGAGGCCAACGCGCGTCGTCGTGGTGGTAGTATGGGCGCTCACTTTCGACCGCGTGCCGGAGTGGAGGAACTGGCAGGCTCGCGGCGCTCAAAACGCCGTGCCCGCAAGGGCGTGTGGGTTCGAGTCCCACCTCCGGCACCAACCTCCACCCGCTGACATTTTTGTTTCGGGACAGCGAGCGGCGCCGGATAGGCTGAGCTGTACTTCGTGAACCGGATCAGCGACTGGATCGAAAACGGTCGGCGGCGCTGTCTCAGCTCGGCGTGAGCCTGCGGACCGAACAGGCCGAAATCTATTCGGAGTGGGACGGCGATGAGAAGGTGTGGCACCTGAACGACGTGGCGCTGAACGTGTACCGAGAAGTCGGCGGCAGTCGTGAAGTCGAAGACGTGGTGGACCGGCTCCCACCTGGCCGTCTGCAAGGCCTGCTGCTCAGATCAGCCGTCTCGGTGGAAGAAACGTGGCAATCGAGCGGACGTGACTTCTAAACACCCGCCTTTCTTGACATCATTTCAGCGTGCTTGTAGGGTGAGTCGTCGCGTGGGGCTGTAGCTCAGTTGGGAGAGCACAAGGCTGGCAGTCTTGGGGTCAGGGGTTCGACTCCCCTCAGCTCCACCAATCTCTGACGCGGGGTTACGGAGTCTTCGTAACCCCGCGTTTCTGTCCCGGGGGCCGCCAGATTCTGGTCGACTGACGGAAAGTCTGGCGCTTTCGTGGTGCAAAGGTGGGAGTCGCTTGACAACCCCGGCACCCGGGCTCCAGAGTTCTTTCATTAGCTAATATGCGTCGACCAATTTCGCGATGATCTATCGTCTCTTTGCGTTTCCCGACTCCCCGGCGACAGGTCTGCTCCAGGCGCTCCCCGACAATTATCAGTGCGTGGCGCTGCGGGAAGGTGGCGACTCCCTGATCACCGGCCCGGGCGTGGTGGTCGTCGCCACCCCGGCCGAGCTCGAGGCCGCGCTCGTCGTCAGACGCCAACACTCCGCCATCGAGATCGTGACGCTCACTGAATCGGAGACGCCTTCGGCAGCTGGTGGGGTCGTCTACGCCGCGCTGGCTCCCACCCTGCCGATCGCTGTCATCACGCAAGCGCTCGCCAATGCCTACGCGCACGCGCAGCTCCGGGAAGAGCAGGAGCGCACGAAGAACCACCTGGCGCGGCTGACCACGGAGTTCCAGGATCTCAACGCCATCGGTATCCGGCTGTCGGCGGAGCGCGATACCGCCAAGCTCCTCGATCTCATCGTGGCGAAGGCTCGTGAGATCACCTACGCGGACGCGGGCTCGCTCTACCTCGTCGAGCCCGGGGACACCGGCGAGCCGGTGCTGCGGTTCACCATCGTCCAGAACGACAGCATCCCGACGCCCTTCAAGGGGTACGGGATCGAGGTCAGCTCCAGCAGCATCGCGGGCCACGTCGCCCTCAGCGGTCAGCCGCTCAATCTCGACGACGTCTACGCGCTGCCGCCGGGGTCGCCGTTCGCCCCCGACCGGACCCACGACCGCCAGATCGGGTACCGGACGAAATCGATGCTGGTCGTGCCACTCAAGACGCCCGACGGACGCGTGATCGGCGTGCTCCAGCTCATCAACTGCAAGCGGGACCGCGTGCAGCACTTCACCAGCCGCGACGAGATCGAGCGTGACGTGCGATCGTTCCCGGCCCGCTTCGAGGACCTCGCGTGCTCGCTGGCGTCGCAGGCCGCCGTGGCGGTCGAGAACAACCGGCTCTACAGCGAGCTGCAAGCCGCGATGGCTCGGCTGGAGGCGTCCCAGCACAGCACCATCCAGGCCGAGCGCCTGCGCGCGCTGGGTGAGATGGCCGGCGGGCTCGCCAACGACTTCAACAACACGCTGGCCGCCATCCTCGGCCGCGCCCAGCTCCTGCTCGCCCAGAGCGCCGACTCCGAGGTCCAGCGGCAGCTGCGCGTCATCGAGCAGGCGGCCCTGGACGGCGCCCGGACCATGCGGCGCATGCTGGAGTTCAGCCGCTCGCGCGGGCGCCGGCCGTTCCAGCCGCTGGACTTCAACCAGGTCGTGACCGACGCGATGGAGCTGACCCGGGGCCAGTGGCGTGAGGACGCCCGGGCCCGCGGCATCGCCTACGACGTCCGCATCGAAAAGGCGCCGGCCGCAGCGGTCGTGGGAGACCGCTACGAGCTCGGCGAAGCCCTGACGAACGTGATCGTCAACGCGCTCGACGCGATGCCGTCGGGGGGACGCCTGACGGTCCGGACCACGATCGACGCCAACCACGTCGTGGCGTCGGTGATCGACTCTGGCTTCGGGATGACCGAGGCCACGCGCGCCAAGATCTTCGAGCCCTTCTTCACCACCAAGACGGACAAGGGCAGCGGCCTCGGACTGAGCGTCACGTATGGCATCGTGTCGCGTCACGGGGGAACCGTGGACGTGGAGAGCACGCCGGGCGAGGGCACGAGCGTCACGATCTGTCTGCCGAGCGCGCCCGAGCAGCCGGCGCCGGCGAAGACCACGGGGGTGGGGTCACGGATCCTCCTCATCGGCGAAGATCCCACCGACGAAGTGCACGTCGGCGGGCTGCTGGCCGACGCGCTCTCCGCCGAGGGTCACCACGTGGTCGAGTGCGCCGACGGCGATCGTGCCCTGGCCGTCTTCGACGAGCAGGGCTTCGACCTCGTCATCACCGAGCTCGAGACGCCCGGTGTCTCGGGCTGGGACGTGGCGAGAATCGTCAAGACCGCGCGCCCGGAAACGTCCGTCGTACTCGTGACGGGCTGGGGGGACCGTGTCGATGTCGACGCGGCCAAGCGGCGCGGCGTCGATCTCGTGGTGACGAAGCCGTTCGCCGTCGACGAGATGGTCGCGATCACCCGTCGCGCGCTGGCCGCCCGCCGCCAGTCACCTTCGCGCTGACCCACTCCCGCAGGCGCTCACCGAACGATCGGACGTCGCACGGCAGCCGGTGGCGGAACTTTGCCGCGAACCGGGCGTTGGCGGCGCGCCGATCGGCGAGGTCGCGCCGCTCGACGTCGCGGCGCCGCGCGAAGTCGGTCGTGCGTGTCCCGCCGCCGCGGTGGTGGAAGGGCGCGTGCACGACGTAGCAGCGGCGCCCACGCTCCCGCACGGCCAGCGAGAGATCCTTGTCGTAGCAGTGGTAGAACCCGTACGCCTCGTCGATGCCACCGATCGCCTCCATCAGGGCTCGCGGCAGCAGCATGCAGACGCCGTCCACCACGGCGACTTCCTCGGCCGGCGCCCGGACCGTCGGAGCGTCGGCCAGGCTGTGGACGATCGTGCGGCCGACGTAGGTCCCGTCGCGGCGAACGCGCTTGACCCCGTAGAGGCCGGTGAGGCCGGTGTCGTCCGCGCCGAAGGGCGCGAGCAGTCGCTCGAGCCAGCCCGGCTCGAGCATCTCCGTGTCGTTGTGGAGCAGGCAGATGAACTCGGTGTCGGCCAGGCGCCAGGCGCGATTGTACGTGGCCAGGACCGACTGGTTGGCCGCATTGCGCTCGAAGCGCAGCGGGTACGGATAGGGAAAGCGCGCGAAGAACTCGGTCGTTCCGTCGGTGGAGCCGTTGTCGATCACGACCAGACGAAACGGCTCGCGGCTGGCGCGCAGGCTCTCGAAGCACGCGCGGGTCAAGGCGAGCTGATTGAAGACGGACATGACCAGCGTGACGCGCACGGCGTCAGCGCGCGAAGAACGCCGCAAACACTTCCAGAATGTAGTCGAGCATGGCCGGCGTGAGCCCGGGGTAGACCCCGAGGAAGAAGGTCTCGTTCATCACGGTGTCGGAGGTGGTGAGCTCCCCCACGACCCGGTGACGGATGTCACGGAACCCGGGCTGGCGCAGCACGTTGCCGGAGAACACGAGGCGTGTCTCGACGCGCCGTGACTCGAGGAACCGCACGAGCTCGAGTCGCGACACCCCACCGCGCACGGTGACCGGAAAGCCGAACCAGGCGGGATCGGCCGCCGGCAGCCAGCGCGGCAGCAGCAGGCGGTCCTCGAAGCGTCGCAGGCCCTCGTACAGATGCCGGAAGTTCGCCCGGCGGCGCGCACAGAAGTCTGGCACCTTCTCGAGCTGGGCCAGCCCGATGGCGGCCTGCATGTCGGTGACCTTCAGGTTGTAGCCGAGATTGGAGAAGATGTACTTGTGATCGTAGCCGGCGGGCAGGTCGCCGAGCTGCCACTCGAAGCGCTTCCCGCACGTGTTCGATTGCCCGGGGGCGCACCAGCAGTCGCGTCCCCAGTCCCGCATCGACTGGGCCGCGCGGTTGAGCCCGCTGCGGTTGACGATCACGCCGCCGCCCTCTCCCATCGTCATGTGGTGGGCCGGGAAGAACGAGAGCGACGCCATGTGGCCGAACGTCCCGCAGAGGCGCCCGTCCCACGTCGAGCCGAGCGCGTCGCAGCAGTCCTCCAGGAGAAAGAGGCCGTGGCGCTCGGCCAGGGGCGCCAGTCGGCCGAGGTCGAACGGATTGCCCAGCGTGTGGGGCAGCATCAGCACGCGGGTGCGCGGCCCGATGGCGGCCTCGACCGCCGCGGGATCGACGTTGTACGTCCCCAGCTCGCAATCGACGAACACCGGGACGAGCCCGTTCTGGACGATCGGCGTCAGCGTCGTCGGGAAGGTGACGGCCGGCGTGATGACTTCGTCGCCGGGCTCCAGTCGGCCCGCCACCATGGGCGACGTGAGCGCGGACACCATCACGAGGTTGGCCGACGAGCCGGAGTTCACGAGCAGGAAGTCGGCGGCGCCGAAGAACTTCCGCATCTCCTTCTCGAAGCTCTGCCCGTAGGGCCCGGCGGTCAGCCAGAAGTCGAGCGCCGACTCGACCAGGTTGGTCAGCTCACGGTCGTCGTAGACTCGGCCGGCGTAGTTGATCTTCGTCGTTCCCGGCACGAACGGCGCCGGCGCGTGAGCGACGGCGCAGTACTCCCGGACGAGATCGAGGATCTGGCGGCGCAGCTCGTCCGCGCGCTCCATCAGCCGTGGCGGAGGTCCCAGCGATACGGGATCGTCGGCGTGGCCGGGTCGAGCCGCTCGATCTCGCCGGGATCGTGGGGCTCGGTAGCGCAGTTGGCCACGATCGCCGGGACCGTGCCCACGCCCTTGAAGCCGTTCCAGATGCCGGGCGGGATCGTGACGAGCGCATAGTGGCTCTCGCCCATGAACAGCTCCATGACCGCGCCGCGCGTGGCCGAGTCACCGCGCTCGTCGTAGAGGGCGAGCTTCACGGTCCCGACGACCACCGCGTAGTTGAGCGTCATGCGCCGGTGCAGGTGCCAGCCCTTCACGACCCCGGGATACACCATCGAGAAGTAGATCTCGCCGAACTTCTCGAAGTGCGGGTCGTCGGCGCGCAGCATGTGCATGATCATGCCGCGCTCGTCGGGGATGCGCCGCAGCGGGCGCACGCTGACACCGGCGATGGCCGGCCGTTCGGTCACCGTCCCTCCGCCAGGAACGCGCGATACCACTCGATCGTCCGGGCGAGGCCCGCGTCGAGGGCGATGCGCGGCGTCCACCCGAGCAGCTTCCGGGCGCGACTCGCGTTCAGGTACTGGTCGCGGATCTCGCCCGACGCTTCGTTGCGGATGTCGGGCCGCAGGTCGGTGCGGCCGAGCCGACGCAGGAGGCGCTCGACGATCTCGAGCACGGTCTGCGGCTGCTCGTACGAGACGTTGATGCCTTCACCGGCCACGTGGTCGCCCTCGGCCAGCGCTTCCGCCACCAGCAGGTAGGCGTCGACCGCGTCCTCGACGTAGAGATAGTCGCGGATGAGCCGGCCGTCGGAGC
>WNFT01001008.1_pt1 | contig 44112 bp, 56 predicted proteins | sample 5400191 | NCBI WGS metagenome assembly WNFT01 (sample SAMN13153359, study PRJNA577476) | soil metagenome | isolation source: 80 cm saprolite under Madrone tree | place: USA:California | collected 2016-06-14 | reverse complement strand
CAGGATCGGTCGTCGCGGGAGGGGTCCTAAGCGCCCCGGCGTTATCCGCCTTCGATCTTCCGATTGCTTTTCTTCCCGGTCCCGGCCAGATCGCCAGCCTTCAATTTGACTTGCCGCTGCCTTCCGGTTTTTCTTTCGTCTCCGCAACGCCTGGGCCCGTGGCAATAGCCGCGCAGAAGTCGGTTTCTACTTCCATCGTGGCGGGGGCGTTGCGGGTATTGGTTTTCGGCATCAACCAGACCGTCTTGGGACAAGGGCTCTTGCTGACCGTGCGTTTAAGCACGGATGCGACGGTCGCTAAACGGCTTTACTCTATTTCCATGACAGGAATCATCGGCTCAAACCCGGCGGGAACAAGTGTCGTTCTCTCGGGCGTCTCTGGAAGCATCACGATCACTTAAAGGAGGATTCTATGGCACTCACCATAACAGACTTAAACGCGGCGATCAGCAGCCTTTCGGCGGCGGAAGCCGCCGTCGTAGCTGACGTTACGGCGGCTTTCACGCGCCTCAAGAGTATCGACTACACGACTCAAGTGGCATCGATCAACGCCATCATCACGGCGCTGAATAACCTGGATACGTTGGCCAAAAGCCAGTAAGGAGATTAACATGATTAGTCTGAACACGTTTCTGTACGTCGCCGGGGAAGTCATCCCGGTCTTGGAAAAGGGGATTGCAAGTGTCGCTACCACGACTGGAGAAGTCGCTAATCTAGACCCACTCGTCACTGATATCCGGAAGCTTGTAGCGGACTTGAAGGCTAAGGTAACGGAGCTAGAAGGTGTAACGCCGCCTAATGTCCCGGTTCCTTGACCCGCTAGATGTCGAGGAAATAGACGACATTAATTTTCGTGTCATCAATCATCCCTTCCGGTATGAGAGTGATATTCTTGGACAAATCCAGGCCAATAGAACGATCACGGTTCCGGTGGGATTTGAAACGGACTTCGCAAGCACATGGAGCCATAAGTACGCTAAAAAAAGCGGCGTGATCCATGACTGGCTTTACTATTCCGCCTGGGTTCCCCGTAGCGTAGCTGACCGTATTTTAAGAGAAGCTATGTTGACAGACGGTGAATCCGCTTGGATGGCTTGGACCTACTGGGTTGGGGTGCGAATAGGTGGGTGGGTGGCATGGAACAAACACCGCTCTCAGTCCGCGCAGCCGCCCTCGTCGTAAATAGCGATCTTCGTACCATCCTCCATGCGCTCGATGGCTACAGGGGTTGAGAGATTAAGATGTTTTGGATCGTTCGACTGATGGTCCAAGGCCCTTACGCAGTCTTCGTACGCATGGTACGATGCCCAGGAGTCGCCATGGGGCGGGCTAGTAAATGTCTCCTTGAGCTTACCGCATCCGGTTGTCAGCAAGGCTATGATGACGAACCAAAAAGTAATTCTGTTCATTTGCCGATCTCCTTTACCAGCGCAGCCAGCAATGCTGCCATAACGATCACCACGATCAAGAACACGAGGAACATCCCCAGATCGTTGGTGGCGTCACTCATTTCCCTGCCACCATCTGCCACTCTTTTTATCATGTTCAAGCCAGATGCAATTTTTCTGAGATAAACACCAGGCCTTTGTGTCGATATCAGAAGACTGGCTTTTCCTGAACTGATGTATAAGAGTTTTGGCTAAGTCTTCGGCTTGCTCTCGATCAGGGGGTGGTCCTATCTTCCCCAGATAGTAGACCGGCCATGATCCTATATTCCCCAGATAGTAGACCGGCATTTGTTTATAAAGCCACGGTTCAATATAATGGCAACTAGAAACAGCTACGGAACTGGTTGTAACGACATAGGGTACCATCAACAGCCAAATCCACTTTTTCATTTCCCTTTCGCCTCCTGCCACGCCTTCAACCGGCTGGGATCGAAATCAATGAACTCTCGCAAGCCCCGCAGCTGCTCGGCGCAGGCTTCGGCAGCCTTAAGGCGTACATCGTCCTTCCTGCGGCAAGCGGCATGATGAAAATTACCTGCCAGAAAGCCTTGCCATGCAACGAACATAAAACGAATTAATTCCCAGTCTCTTTGTAAAAAACTCATTTCCCCGCCGCTTTGCGCCAGGCCTTCCATCGTTTTAAATCATCTTGGCTTCCATCAAAGTAAGAGGGCGTCCATTTTCCTGACTTATCTAGCCAGTCCTTAAACAATGGTTTCCAAATAACATTGAGGGGATCAGGTATGCCTATAAGCATCTCCGCCGCTTTCAGGCGCGAGAGAAGATGCATAATTTCTACTCCTCTCATCTGCAAAGGATTCCGCTCTTTTAACTGTTTCAACTTCTCGTCTGGGAAACTCACTTTCCCTCCTCTGGCAACAGGGCCAAGATTTGTTGTCTTACGACTCCCGCATCCCATATAGTCGCTTTATCAGCAATCTCCGCCGCTTGTTTCAGCCCCTCCACGAACCCTTTTTCATAAGCCTTGTCTGCCGCCGCCATAAGTCCCAGGTCCTTTCCTAGAGCGACCCCTTCTTCTCTCCCTTGGGCTTCGGTGTCTTTGATGGCCTTTGTGATTTCTTCTAAGAGATACTCAAAGAAATAATCAACACGACTACCTTTACTTCCGACGGTGGGATCATAGCGGGTATTATCTACAATCCATCTTGCTTTTTCCTCTGCCGCCATCTTCGTCTCACTCATGTTTTCTTCTTCTGCGCTTCAATCCAGCATACACATTGGGATAATTTTTCAATCAACCAATACAGAGTTGTAATCCAAGATAACTCCAAAAACAATATCACAGATAGGGCACCATACTTTTAAGCGCTGATTTATTAGTTGCTTAACTAAAGGATGGGTATGACTAAAATTCATTTGAAAAATGTCGTTTTCAAAGTCATGGAGATGATGATTTGAATCTCGATATTTCATCATTCCTCCCGCGCGGAGTCGTAGGCGGCGAGAGCATCATGCAATTCCCTGCCCCCTTTTGGGTAAGAGTCCATTTCCTCGCAATGTGTATGATGGAGTAATTCTCGACCAGCTTCCGCCATCCTCTCCGCCAGGCCCCGGTAGCGGTCGCGAGATTTATAAATTGGCGCATCCGGACCCAAATAGCCATATCGTTTGGCTTCATCCAATAAGTGTTGTAGTCGCTCCTTTTCCATCTTAAGCCGCGTACGCTCGACCCTTAATGACTCCCTTTCCTGTTCCAGGCAAGAAATGATCGTCTCGCACTCTGCACACACCACTTGATGTGTTGATCGTAGCGTCTGCCAGTTTTGGGTATTGTCAATCGGCGCGTTCATAAGTAGCCTCAAAGATATCGGGTTTGCAAGGATATCGCTCGCCTTTAACGCCAGTGATGATCCAATCACCTAAGTTACATCGATGATTCCCTTCAAGCGTCTCGATTATTAAAAATGGCCCGTTTTTATCGGATTGAATCTCCCATTCCAAAAACATATTTTTATTCCCGCTTTCAGTTGGGGGAAAACCTTGAAATTGAACAGCATCAATCACCACTGGCTTCTTTCTGAATTTCATCTCGCCTCCCTCAACAATTCCAGCAACTTTTCGCCTTGGCGTTCATAGGCCGCGCTCCTCTCCGCGCTCCTCTCCGCGCTCCTCTCCGCGCTCCTCTCCGCGCTCCTCTCCGCGCTCCTCGCCGCGCTCCTCTCCGCGCTCCTCTCCGCGCTCGCCGCGCTCCACGCCGCGCTCTCCGCGCTCCACGCCGCGCTCTCCGCGCTCCTCGCCGCGCTCTCCGCGCTCCACGCCGCGCTCTCCGCGCTCCACGCCGCGCTCTCCGCGCTCCACGCCGCGCTCTCCGCGCTCCACGCCGCGCTCCACGCCGCGCTCGCCGATATTTGTTTACCCATCGCCAAATCCCATATTAAAGTACCGATTTCCTTAAACAGTTCCTTATCTTGCTGGCGTGCGAACCGAATAACGCCTTCTTTCGGATCAAGCAACAGCCAATGCTGGAATTTCCATCCTACTTTTGACAAGTCCGCTCCTATTGGGATCGCTTCAAGAAACCGCTCCGGCCATTGCTTAGACCACCCGTTTGTCGATCCTTCAAAAATCCGATCCTCTAATCTCGCCAACATTTGAGGGATGCCCATTTCCGTTTCGTAGGCTGTATGATTATCGGAATGGACCGAGCATCCGACAGCACATCCCTTGCCGTCTTTCCAGTAAAAACCTTTCACGATCTCATCGGCCTTGGCATGAGCGCGAACGCGGTTCACATATTTGTCTTTGATCTGCGGATCATCGTGATAGGCAAGCAGCTGAGTCATTTTTCCTCCTTTACTGTAAACCATCAACGCTTTTTACCGTCGTCTCCCGCTTTTCTAGGCTTTCTAGGGTGCGGGAATCAACCACCAGGGCCCTCCCCCTTGCGGGGGAAGATCATCAATTTCCACCATTTAAATAATGCACACGTTCAGCCGCTTTATCACTCGAAGGCCAATCGCTCTCTGGCTCAAATTTACCGTCAGGCTTATAGAAGCCTACCGTCCATAATTGTGGCTCACTCTTAATGTATAGATAGGTCATTTCAATTCCTCCTTATCTCTCGGTTTTGGGGCGGGGAGGAGGGAACGAATCTCATCACGCACATATAAAACTGCCGACATGCCGTCCCTTTGTTTGTTTTTTTCCCAATAGTCATAGGCAATATTTGCCGCCCTCTCCAACGTCTCCCGCTCGACGGATTCGAGAGCCTCGACAATATCATTGACAAGCCAATCAAGAATATAACCGCCATCTTCAACATAATCATCTGAAACGGCCTTTTTTCCGATGCGTTTCGCTCTCTCCCTCGCGGTGGGTGGGGTCATAAGAGATTCATCACCAGAATCAAAAATACTGTCACAGCGATTATGGTTACACACGCTACTAGAGCATCAGGCCAACTCACGCTACCTCCTTGATCTTCCGATACCAGATGCCCAGGGCGTCTGTCATTTAGAGAGGCAACTCCTCGCCCGCCTGGACTGCTAGTTCCTGAGCTTCCTCAGAGGGAGTTGGACTGGAGGGGGTTGCCGGGGATACCGTAGGTGCGGTGGTGGCTGTGGTGGCTGTGGTTTCCACAATTCCCCTCAACCGTGAGGAAGTCGTTTCGGCCGGCTTTGGAGGTTCGGGATCTTTATCGTATATAGGATCATCTTGCCGAATGAGCTCGTCAATATCCGAACTGGAAGGAACCCGGTATTTCAAGAGACGCCGAATCGCGGACTTCCGCATCATTTCGGTTCGAAACGGACCGGACCACGGACCGCCTTTCTGGCGGGACATGCCTTCGATCGCTTTCAGTTGGACCATATCTAGTTCTTCAAAGAACACCCCATTATCTTTGGTTTGGCTGAAGGCATATGCCAAAATGGGTTCTCCTCGATCACCGCGCGCCGGCACATGCTTAAAATGCTCTCCAGATTCATCGATCCAATGCTCATAGATGTCGTTTTTAAAGACGACCTGGGCGTTGATCGTTTTGATTTCCCCGGAATTGCGGGCTTTCTTACAGATACCTTGAACCATCGGCATATACTGCGCGGTACTTCCAAACGGCACGATCGCCGCTTCCCGGCCGTCGGGCAAGAGTCCATCGGCAGCGCATTTAAAGAACGCCGAATAAAGGGTCGCACGGTCGCATTCGACAATCTTGGGATTATTGCGGACCGCAGTCTGAGCGACGCGGACAAACCGCGCGGACGGGATCTGCGGAGGGAGGGCTGTTTTGAAGTCTTTCTCCCGTTCCGCCAGCCTTCGGCAGACTTCGTCCTGCGGGGTGATTTTGGCTATTTCGGATTTAGGCATTCGGTTTCTCCTTTTTCCAAGTTATTTTGAAGTTCCGGAACCCTTTTCGCTCGTAGGCGGGAATCAAGGCGGGGCCAGTCAACCCCGCCGAGATCGTAAACATCTCTCCTATCACTTTCTCAGCCGATCCGATAAGAGTCAGGATTTCGGCTTTGGCGGCATCTTTCTTTTCGTTCGCGGCTTTGGCTTCGTTCGCGGCTTGCTTGTAGGCAAAAGCTAGTCTGGATACGCGAGCGTCTGCATTAAACACCGAACCAGGCTCAGAGTAGGAATATAACCGTGAGATAATTTCATAATCTTTCGCATAATTCGGAGTTGGCTCTTTGTGAGTTTCGATTGATTTCCAGAATTCCGCGATTCTTTTCTTAATTGATTCCATAACCACTGCATCCGGTTCTCGTTTAATAAGTACGACACGGTTTCCTCCGATCAAAGCCCCAATATAGGCTTGTAATTCCCCTGTCAACCAAAGTTGCTGTTGGATTTGCATTTCGATGTGCAAAGGTGCTTCAACATTATCTCCTTCCGCATTCCAACCTTCACGGAAGATTAAGGAATCGACATTCTTAATTTCAAGAAGGCCTTCGTCCGCGCCGTCGCTATGAAATCCAAAATCAAAACTGGCGCCGCTTTTAAATTCGGGATCGCGGATATATTCGGTCATTCTTCGTATTTTCCAGCCTTTATCTTCAGCAATCCCAGCAGCGATACTGTCTTGCAACCGAGTGCCCCATTTCATGCGCTCGGAGGGTTCGAACTTCACTTCCAGGTTGTCATGCTTTCGGTGCCATAATTCAAATGCGGTCATATAGGGAGAACAACCAAATAGCGCCGCGACCTCGGTAGAGGTTACATCTTGCCGACGCATCGCAAGCCAGTCGGCTTCGTCTTTGGGATGGAGGATTTCAATCGTCATAAAATCGCGCTCCCCGGTTTGAGACCCCTAGGTTCCATGGTTCTGTCAACATCCGTTTCCATGGACGCATAGCGGTCGTGGTGGATATCGCACCATTGTCCCATGGGGAGCTAGAAATCGTCATTGTGAATAAACCTCATTCATCAAAAGGTAGATAATTCTTTCTCGCGTGAAGGGTTCAGCATGAAGAATTGATCTATAGAAATTGGCTTCACCTTGGAGTTCCATAAGCATTTCGGGAATCGATTTTCCATACATGCGCGGTTCTTTTGGATAATAGATGCATTCTTGAGGCATGGTGGGATTCTAGCTGTTTGTTACTACTTTGTCAACATTCTTAATTATCGTCGGCAACTGAAACGGAATCAGTATAGCTCTTGCATATTCGGCAATGGATAGGCCGTGCTCGTCGGCTTCTCGACGGATATAGTCATATTGTTGTTGTTTTAGCCGGAAAGCGATAAGGGGATACTTCTTTTTATTTTGTTTCATAAATCCTCCTGCTAATATATACAATAATGTTGACAACCCAGCAAGTGGTTTGTAGGATTCCCTTCGCCCCATGCCGATCGAATTACGTCCCTATCAAACGGAAATCATCGCCAAAACCCGCGCTCTCATGCGGCAAGGCTGCCGGTCTATCTTGATCCAAGCGCCCTGCGGCGCTGGCAAGACAGCCCTGACGGCCCATATGCTTCATACGGCGGCCAGCAAAAGGATGCGGTCTTTTTTCGTGGTTCACCGCCGGGAACTGATCAAGCAGTCGATCGCCGCATTTCGAAAGGAAGGACTTGATTATGGGCTCATTGCCGCCGGGTTTTACTCAGAGAACCGTCCTCTCTGCCACATCGCCTCGATCCAAACCCTCGCCAGACGCTACAAACGATTCGCCGTCCCACAACTCATTGTCTGGGACGAATGCCATCATCTTGCGGCTGGTTCTTGGCGAAAAGTCTATAACGCTTTCCCAAATTCGTTTCACATCGGGCTCACGGCAACCCCAGAAAGGCTTGACGGTCAGGGTCTCGCGTCGTTCTTCAAAGAAATCGTCACAGGGCCCAGCATCTCCTGGCTGACCGAGCGATACTTTTTGAGTCCTTACAAACTGTATGCTCCTTCAACCGTCGATCTCGATGGAATTCACACCCGGATGGGAGATTATGAGAAACGCGAACTGGCTCAAGTCGTTGACAAACCATCTATCACGGGCGATGCCGTGGAACACTACAAACGACTCGCTGACGGCAAGCATGCGATTGTATTCTGCGCATCTATCCGACATTCACACCATGTCGTTGAACAATTCAATTCTGCGGGAATCCCCGCCCATCACATCGACGGAGAGACTCCCGAGGGGGAACGCGATGGAGCGATTGAACGCTTTAAGGAAGGACGTTTACAAGTGCTATCGAACGTTGAAATTTTTGGAGAGGGATTTGATGTCCCTGGAATCGAAGTCGCGATTTTACTGCGGCCCACCCAATCCCTTAGCTATTATCTCCAACAGGTCGGTCGAGCGCTGCGGCCTTTTGAAGGAAAGACTCATGCTCTTATACTGGACCACGTTGGGAATTGGTCGAGACATGGCCTCCCTGACGATGATCGTGAATGGTCCCTGCAAGGACGAGCCGGCCGCGAGCGGGATGCGCGAGGGGCTGGAATCGCCGTTAAAATCTGCCCGAAATGTTTCGCGGCTCAAAAGGCCGGGATGGTCTGCTGCCGATACTGCGGGTTTGTCTTTGAAGTCAAGCCGAGGATGGTCCAAAAAAAGGACGGCCAGCTTAGTGAAATCGATAAAGAAGCATCACGCCGCGAGTCTCGCCGTACGCAAGGCTTCGCGCAGTCGCTTGAGGAACTGACTCAGATCGGCATTGAGCGCGGCTATAAATTCCCGCGCCGCTGGGCGTGGTATGTGTTCAAGGCACGGCAGGCCAAACGCTTGAACCGAGTGGCATGAGTTCCAAGCGCCGGCAGCGCCGAAAATCCTGCACCGGCAAGATTCGATATTCAATGGCCCCTGATGTAATTCCCGGCATGAACATTTACCGCTGTCATTTCTGCAAAGGCTATCATCATGGGCATCCCAAACACCGCGACCGCCGCGCGAGACATTTCATTGGCTGAAATCGATTTAGTCAAACAGCTTCAAATCCGGGCCTCTGAGCTTGGGCACCGGTTGTGGCGGAACAACTCCGGGGTGGGCTGGGCAGGGGGCCAAGTCCGGGTGAGCGAACCCACGATGGTATTTATGCGGCCAGGTGATGTGCTGGTTCGGCAAGCCCGGGCACTTCATGCGGGACTGGCGCCCGGATCCAGCGATCTGATAGGTCTAACGGCCCAAGGGCGGTTTATAGCTGTGGAGTGCAAATCGGAGCGCGGCCGGGCGACTGAGGGGCAGGAGAACTTCCTTGAAACGGTTCACCGTCTTGGGGGATTAGGGATTTTAGCGCGCGTCGTTGCTGATTTGGTCGTTCCATGACTTCCCTCCTCATTGTCGAACCTTTAGCCCTAGAACCTGCCAAAACCATCGCTCAGGGCTATACGGTAGACGTTCCCGGCCCTGATTTGACCCCTTATTTCGCGAACCGGGTCATTCTGTGGCCGGATGCGACGACTGAGAGCCGGGAATCCTTCGCTAAACTCGCCCAAACCATAGCGGCCGTAGCTTCGGAGGTCAAAGTTCTGATTCCCGCGGGCCAGCCCGGCGGGTGGAACATCGCTCAGGCCATCAAAGACGGTTGGGACTGGAAACAGCTCACAGACTGGGCCAAATCGCGTTTGGTGATCATTCCGAAGATCGAAGTCGAAATCAGGGAGGCGGCGGATCCGGTGAGTTCAAGCATTCAGGCGATCTGGGATCAGCTCGGGGTGGCCTGCACCAAATCAGGAGCGCCGCTCAATAATGTAGACAACATTGTGCGGGTATTAACGGGGTGGCCGGCGTTTCAGGCTTTGGTCTGGTTCGATGAATTTTACCAACGCTATTTCCGGTCTGATCTCGAGCACCGGCCGATCGAGTGGCGGGACATTGACGACATCAATCTGACCATCACCTTACAGCGGGACTTCGGTCTGACCAAAACGACCGTTGCGACTGTGGCCGATGCGGTTCGAGTGCGCGGGCATCAATGTCAACATAACGAACCAAAGGACTGGATGCGCTCGCTCCAGTGGGACGGCACATCTCGGATAGACCGTTTTTTTATCGATTATCTTGGCTTGCCGGAATCCGCCTATACGTTTGCGGTGGGCCGGAACTTCTGGCTATCGATGGTGGCGCGAGTTTTTCAGCCCGGCTGCCAGGTCGATAACATGGTCATTTTAGAGGGCAAGCAAGGCATCTTTAAATCCCGGGTGTTGGAAGCGATCGGCGGCAAGTGGTATATGGAAGCTTCCGAGGAGATCACGAGCAAAGACTTCTTTGCCGGTCTGCAAGGCAAGCTGTTAGTGGAAATCGCCGATCTCGATTCATTCTCTCGCGCCGACACCAACCGCATCAAGAAAGTCATCACCTGCCGTACGGACCGTTACCGCGCGCCATACGGCCGGTGGACGCAGGATTACCCGCGCCGCTCGATTTTCGTAGGCACGACGAACGAATTTAACTATCTGAGGGACAACACGGGCGCGCGCCGGTTCTGGCCGCTGGCGTGCGGGCGGATCGACTTAGTCGGTATCCAGAGGAATCGGGATCAGTTATTCGCCGAGGCGGTTACACGCTATCTGGGCGGCGAGGATTGGTATACGATGCCGGCGGAGGTCACCTTAACGGCGCAGGAGGAGCGCCGCGCGTTCGATGAGTGGGAGAACTTGGTGCAGAACTTCTTGGAACATCGGATTAACACAGATCCCCTCACCTTATCGGAGGTGGGAACGGCGCTCAGTCTGGACAGCGCCCATTTAGAGCCGAGTATTCAGCGTCGTCTGGGTTCGATCTTGCGGCGTCTCGGGTGGGAGCCCAAGACGATTCGGCAGGGTGATTTTACGCGCCGCGTGTGGGCGCAGACAAATCAATCCCCTGCGACTGCGCCCAGGCCGTCATCACTCTCGACGGTTTAGAGCGCCCCGCTAGCCAGCGATCCATCGATTGACGGCTGACATTCAAAGCTCTAGCGGCCTGTTCGACGGAGCCTTTTTCTTTAATAAATTCAGCGAGGGATTTGGACATAGAGCCTCCCCGTCGCAGCGCGTCCTATCCGATGCCCGCATTCCAGTCCCAGGCCCAATCCGATGATTGCACATAACGATAGCCACACCACCAGCCAATACCGGCGGTGGGCGGTCCAGCAATTCCTGCACCAATGGCCAGGCAAGATATAATTTCCGCAATCTCGGCAATACATACGGCGGGCTCCTTTCAAGGCATGACGCCATTCGGTTTCACGCGGCCGCGGCCAGTCATAGGGGCGGTCGATCATTTCTTAACGCCATCACTCGCCGGTACTCCCCAGATCATCCGCATGATTTCGCAGTAACGATCCTCGTGCCGCGCGCGGTCCTGGCCGCAGATCGGGCAATGACGAATCGCCGTGTGCGGCGGAAGAGGGGTCATTAGTTTACCTCCATTAATTTATTCCAAAGACAGAATTCTGAGATTACTGCGCTTTGATCGGCGAGGCGGCACTCTTCAGAATAGTTCTGCCACATCGACCATAATTCATTTTCATGTTTATCGTTGGCAACGGCCATATGCTTAAGCCAAATAATAAATGAACCCGCTAACGAAACTTTGGATTCGTCTGAGATTCTTTCAGTGAAGGTTTGCATGGTCGTGAACTCCTTTCTTTTTATTCATATACTAATACTACCATGAATACTACTAACCTGTCAAGTGATATTTTCAGTCTTTTCTGGAGGGAGCCGACATTTCAGGCCTGGTCTCTTCGACGGTAACCTCCTCGGCGCTATCATCAGAGAGCCGCTTCACATGCACCCCATCTGATTTCGGCTCCGTCCAGAATCGCCCGCGGCCAGCTGCGGTCAATCGAGCGATAACTCCAAACACAGGATGAGGCCCTCCCCTACGCGGCTGCGGCCATGGCATGACCACAGATTCTCCGACGGAGAGAGCATAAATTTCTGGGTAGCGCTTCAATGCGCGTATGCGCGGTTTATGCCAGTATGAGGATTTGCATTTGGGACACATCGCTGGTTTGACCAATTTCGATAACCATGTATGGTTGCAACGTAAGCAAATTTGTCCAATAGGATCAGGTGCCTCATGGTTGCAGTTTGGGCAATTATGGATTTTCATTTGTATGATCTCTTATCATTATAAACTTATTCAATTGATTGAGTCGCAATTATAACATATATCTTATTGCTATTTGTCAATTTAGCCACCGTCTATAATTCTTATTTTCCGTCAACGATTAGATACAAAACAACTAAAAATAGAATGAGTTCAATATGTTTGCCTTTCCCCCCCCATGTCCTATAACCCCTAGTAATACATAATACTTACTTGTCTATATATATAATATATATATATATTTATATTATATATAAGGGAATATAGATAGTAACATTAACAACATATTAAACTCAATGAGAATTTTGTTTTTGCAATCTGTGAGGCTTAAAACTGACATCACATCATCTAGCATGGCCACCAATTTTTAGGGGCCTAGGATCGCAAATGCGGAGGGGAACTGCGAGCCCCAACATTGGATCCCCGCTGGCCCACTACTCCATTGCCAGCCGGCGCCCGATTTGACAAATGCGCAAACACATCGCATACTCATCCCGTGGCCATAACTTTGGAGCGTACTCCCCACCAAAAACAAGTATTTTGTAAAGCTTTGCTCGAAACGGGCCACTCTGAACGCCAAGCCGCCAAACTCGCACACTTGAACCGCGATACCGTCGCCGCTATTGCTGAACGTACGACATACGATATAGAGACAGTGCGCCAACTCCAAAAAAGGTTGCCCGCAAAATTCCTCCATACCGCCGATTGGGCCGTCTCAAACATCACCCCTGAGAAGATGGAAATGTGCTCCGCTCCTCAACTCATGATGGTCGCCGGGATCGCCGTCGATAAGGCGCGTGATATGTCGGGCGATGCACGGTCCACATTCTCTGTTACCGACGTAGCATTGAACTTGCAGAAGGCGATCACCGACTCGCGCGCACGTTTGACAGCCATCACGGACAGACTGAGCGAAGCATGATACATGCGTATGACTATCGTCTGAGAATATGAAATATAATAAACGTTATCAGAAGCTATCGACGGTGAATGAGGGCGACCCATCGCCCATGAGCCGGGAAGGAGTCGCGGCGCTCGTCGATATGTTCTGGGCTCTACGTCTGGCGCGGGCCCTGGAGGTCGGGGCAGGGGGGGCGGCCCCGGAGGGTGGTTATGGGTCCCATCCCCCTTTCCCGCCGAAAAAAACAAAAAGCAAATTTTCGACGGGCGTCGTGGCCATCACAGGGTCTGGATTGATTGCCGAGCGGGGACTGGAGATTATTCATGTCTGACTGCATCGAGTGTATGGGGTCTTGCGGGCTGCGGCGTGCCTAGTCTGCTGCGGATCATATGGCATCATCAGATTTATGCAGGGGACGATTACTCGCATGTCTACGGTCGTGCGACGGATTGTTACTGTGAGCCGGAGATTATTTTGCTCGGGGGGGATTTGATGGGAATTGAGCATCGGGTGGTGCGTCATGGGGACATGCGATTAGCGATGGGCGAACGGAGGGTAGCGGCATGAGAGGTCCGGAGGAGACGGAGAGTGTGCCTGAGCCGAATGCGGTTATAGAGGGTTCGGAGGCGGTTCCGCCGGGGAAGTGTCCAGTGTGTGGGAGGGATTTATGTACTGGATGATGCGGGGGCTAAGGGATGTGACTGTGGTTCGTAAACAGTCTGGCAAGGTGGTTTTGCCGGCGACGGTGATTAACGGATCGACGGCGAAGGCGCAGTTGAAGTGGTCGGACACGGAGTATTACCAGGTGGCGGCGCATGGGGATTACGTGCAGGGGCAATAGGATGAGACGATTATTGATCGCGTTGGCGTTATTGGGGAGTTGGGCTGCCGCCGCGGAGATTCCGTCGCAGGCCGTATTGACCAACGAGACGGCGCTGGCGTACTCGAACACGTATTATCTGGATTTATCGCAGGTGAAGTCCGTCTCGATGCAGGTGAACTGGGCTTCCGCGACGGTGGCGGCACAGACGTTCACGGATGGGGAACAGAGCACGGGGACCTTCACGGTGGCGTCGTTTTTGGCGCTCAGCACGGCGACGGCCACGGCGAAGGTATTGATCACCTCGAACACGGCGCTGGCGAACCAGACGTTGTTTATAGCTGGGAGCAACATTCCGATTCGGGTGGATTTGCTCACCAGTTCGAACACGGCCTGCAACATCGCCTCTGATATTGCCAGTCAGACGGTATATTTATCGACTTGCGCGTTCGGATCGGCGACGGGGGTTGTGTTTTCGACGGCGCCGGCGTACGGGAGTTATTGGAATAAATTTTCGATCCAGTCGAGTTCCTTGACGGCGATATCCTCGGCGGCGTTTTCGGGAGGGCAGGACGCCGCGACGGCGTGCATCAATGGAACCTGCGTGCTGGCGGGGAAGGATTTCATCCCGATTACTTCCACGGCTCAGACGGCGACGAACCTGGCGGCGGCGTTTAACGCCTCCGTCGCGAGTTTGACCGTCACTTCCCAGGCGGTGGGGTCGGTGGTCACTTCCACGACAAACAGCGTGGGCTTGAATACGAGTTATACGATTACCACCACCAGCCAAAGCGCGCTCACGATCGGTCCGTTTACCTCCTCGAGCACCGCCCTGGGGAATGCCACGGGATCGATGTTCGGAGCGATGGATTCCTCGTTCGCGATTAATGTCGGGACGATCACGATCGCGGCTCATAAATTCACCAAGGCGCTCCCCGTCCTGTATACGGCGGGGACGCTCGCGATTTCAGGCCTGACGAACCAGACGACGTATTATGTGGTGCCGGTGACGGCCGGGACATTCATGCTGGCGACGACCTCCGCTAAGGCGCAGCTCGGGCAGGCGGACGTGGTGCCGACCTCCTCCGGAACCCAGACCGCGGCCCATACTTACACGCTGGCTCCTCTAGCGATCACCGGCACTCCCACGTTTCGCTGGGAAGCCTCAAACGATCAGACGAACTGGGCGCCGCTGACGACGACCGTGTATAACGTCGCGATCGCCAGCATTACCATGAGCGTGTTTTCATCGACCGGAACCGTGAGTATCTGGGACCTGGGGCCGGTCAGCTATAACTGGCTGCGCCTGAACGTCCAGGGACCAACCACGGGAGGCGTGCAGCTTAAAACGTTCGTCGCCGGGAAGCCTTAGCCATGCCGCTCGAACCGGGAAAATCGCGCGCGACGATCGAACAGAACATCCGCGAAATGGTGAACGCCGGCCACCCGGCGAATCAGGCCGTGGCGGCCGCTCTGCATACGGCGCACTATAAGCGCCGGGCACACCACGGCGGGAAGTCGTACCACGATTACGGGAGACATGGAGGGAAATCATGAGCAATGAAGGCGCCGGCGCAGGGGGGACTAGGGGATATTTCACCGAAGGCCGAGGACCCGGTCGCGGCAGCGATATCGCTGCCAACCGGAAATCCCAGAAGCCGAACCGGCGCGGCATCGGCAACGGAGACCCGATCGAAATTAACCTCGACGACCTCGAACAGCCGGGGAAAGGACCCGTGAATTTCGCCCGCCGGAACGGAATGAAGCTCACCGTCGATTCGGGCCAGTCCCCCGGCGTGAAGAACCCGGGCTGAACGGATGCCACCGAAGCTCGCGACTAAACCCGACCGGACTCTGATGCGCCATACCGGCCGGCCCAGAAAGCTCCTCACCGTCGAAGACCTCCGCCGCGCCCAGGCCGCAGAAACCGAGTTCCTGAACGCCCGCCTCGCGGAATATGAGCAGCTGAAAAGCTCCGACCCGTTCTATTTCTACGAGCCCACCCGCAGCGCCATCAGCCCGGAAGAACGGCGGTTTTTGTCGGAGTTCCTGCGCCCGGCCGATATACCGCCGCGCGTCGATTCAGCGGAAGATGTCCATGCCTGCACCGCGAATATCACTGGCGTTTCAGGAGGAAACCAGTCGTCGAAAACCACCACCTGCACGATCGAGGATTTGATCTTCGGATGCCGCATGATCCCGCCCAGCCTGAAAGGGATTTACCCCGAGTCGAAATTGCCGGCGAAAAAGATGAACCGGATCCGCGTGGTCTGCGAAGACTATCAGAACGGCATCCTGAAGCATAACCTGCCGGCGATCCGGAACTGGGTCCCGCGGGATTATTTGATCGACGGCCGTTGGGAAAAGTCCTGGTCGGCGGAGAAGATGGAACTTACTTTGGTCCACCCGAAAGAGCGCGAAGTCTGCGCGACAGTCGATCTCATGACGAACAACGCCGAAGTCGGAACCTACCAAGGGCCCCCGCGGGACCGGATACGTTATGACGAGGAGCCGAGAGAAGATATCTTCGACGAAAACCTGATGCGATTCGTCACCTCGGATAAATTGAACATCGCCTTCGGAATGACGCCGACTAACGGCCTCTCCTGGGTCTATGACCGGCTCTGGAACAAGGATGCGGACGCCAAAGGAAACTCGATCCGCTGGTTCCAGCTCTGTTCGATCTCGAACCCGAAAGCGAACCTGAACGTCCTGCGCGAAATCTGCTCGAACATCCGAAGCTACGACACGCTGAAAATGCGGCTCTTGGGCGAGTGGATCAGTCTGTCGGGGCTGATCTATGGGTCGTATTTTAAACGGAGGATCCATGTCCTGCCGCCGGAAAAGCTGGGCTTGGGGGATGGGGAGTATCTGGATTGCCATTGCGCTGGAATACGCGCTGATTGGAATGCCGACCCGGCCGAGAGTTATCACAACCCCATGTGCCCTTACTTGCTGTATGTGGCTTATCTGGGACTCGATCCGCATGAGGTCAAAGCGACGGCGGCCGTCGTCGTCTGCGTAGACCGGGATGAGACCGCTTTCGTGGACCGCTGCTACCTCGGCGAGAAGCGCATCGGCGCCGTCAAGGAGGACTTAAATGCGCTCCTCAGAACTTACCGGTACGCCTTCGGAAAAGTCGATCCCCACTGCGACTCCGACCGTACGGCTTTCGACAATATCAACATTTGGAAGATTCTTACCCATGGAGATTTTGCACTGCGAGGTCTGCGGAAAGCAGATTCGTATCAAGGTTCCATTCTGGCCGGTGTGGATATTATTCGCGGCCTATTACAGGGACGAGACGATCACACTCCGGGGCTTTACATTCTCGATCGGCCGGAGAATCAACTCTTGATCAACTCGATGCGGACCTTGCAGCGCGACACCTACGCCAACGAGGACGTGCGCGGGCCGAAAGATAAAATCCAGGAAGGCAAGCACGACCATCATGCGGCGATGCGGTATGTTTTTCAGTCGAGGCTGGGATGGTTTCCCCATGAAGCGCCGACGAAAGAGGAGTTTGAGTTTGCCGACGTGGAGGCGGCGTTCTGATGGACGCGATTCCCTTCCCCGCCGACAGTCAAGTCGAATACATCGGCAAGCCCGGAACCGAGGAATGGGCTCTCATCCGGCGGGGCTACGATATTTTGCGGATGAGCCGCAACGTCCGAAACCTCGTTGAATTCGGATGGGCTGAGGATAATGACCTCTACGACGCCAAGTTCGATAAGAAGGAAATCGCGTTCTCCGAAATGCTCGGCGTCCCGCGCCTGTTCATTCCAAAGACTTATGCCCAGGTGCAGCGTATTATCGAAGAATGCCTAGAAACATGGTTTTTCGATTTCGAGGAACTCTGCACGATCCGGTCCTGGAAGTCGGTTCCGCGCGAAACGCTCGATATCATCAAGGCGCTCATCAACTATCGGTTGAATGGGCACCCCATTATGGCGTACCAGGAAATCTATGAATTCGTGCAGGATGCCATCAAAAATAAGATCGGCATCCTGAAAATCTATCCCCGATTTAAGATCATCCGAACCAAATTGAAAGGGGTGCGGACTTCTTACCTGGTCGATGAAAATGGAAATTCCGTGGAACCGCCCGATCCGGCGGATATGGAGAAAGTCATCCAGTTTTTCACGCCGGTAGTGGAATGCGTCCCCTATGAGGATTTATTTTTCCACTTCGAGAGCACTTGGAAGAATTACTGGAATTTTCCGATCTGCCACCGCGTGAAGCGCACGCGCGATTACTGCGAAAAACGAGGCTATAAGAATGTGGACTTGATCCCCTGGGCGGGGACGATGCCCGGGACGGATCTTATCAAGAACCAGAGGAATTTGAATCAAGGGTCGCCCTTTGCCGGCGCGCCCGAGGATGTGATGGAACTGCAAGCGATCTGGGTCTATGAATTCTGGGATTTGCAACCCAAGGCCTCGGATGGCCATCTGATATCGGGGAGTTTCGTTCTGGGCGGGAACGCCGAGCGTCCTATGGCGGAGATGCGCGGTTGGGTGGACAATAATCTGCCGCTCCAGTTTGACCCGACAGAAACGGTCCGGCCGCCGTTCATTGTGGCGACCTCGTTCCCCGAAGCGCATCAGATGTATGGGAAGTCGTTCCCGCAAGTGACGAAGGGATTGCAAAAGGAAACCAATGCCCGGATCAATCAGGAACGGGAAGCCGTTGCTCGAGCCCTGCGTCCGCCGCTGTTGATCAATAAAAACGCCGGAATCGATTTGATGGCGGCAAAAATCAGGAAAATGGGTGGAATCATTCAGGGCGCCGATGTCACGCCGGAAGCCATACGGGAACTGGAAATGTCTAATCCCGTGGCGATCAGTTTGCCGGCACAGCAGCGGACGGACGCGCTCTACGCTGAAATCTCATCGATCAGCGCCGAGCAGTTGGGCGTGAATTCTCAGGCGAATGATGAGCAGGCGGCGACGACCTCCAATATTCTGCAATCGAATTCGTCTAAGAAAACGAATATGGTCATACGGAATATCGCTTTGACGGGGCTGGTGCCGTTGTTTCAATACTTGCTTCGCTATGAGCAGGAGTATGAATCGGATGCGTTTATCGAGATGGTCACGGGCCGGGTCCTCGGCTGGAAATTTGTGAAGGATGAGAAAGGAAAGTATATCGGAGCGCCGCCGTCACTTGTCATCCAAGGCGATTTCGATTTCATGCCGGCCTTGGGACAGAATAAGGCTCAGCAAATGGCGCAATATAAAACTCTCTCGGAACTCGGAAACCAAGCCAACGCTCAAATGGGGCAACTGCTCCAGATTGGCGCGATCCAGGCTCCGAATGTTAAATTTTTCAATCCCATGATCCCTTTTGAGCAGATCGCGAAGTTGCTTGGATTCAAGAATGTGGATGAAATGAAGCTCCCGGCGATGCAACCTCCGCCTCCGCAGCAAGGAGAGGGCGCGAAGGGGCAGCCGTCGCCGCCAGGAGTATCGGCGCCGATGAGTCCCGCGCAGCAAAACATTTTGGCGCCGGCATAGTTCTTTAAAATCTAAACGACGTAAGCAAAGCGGGCCGTATAGGGGCCTATACCCTCTATGCGACCCGCTTTTTTTATGGCTAAAGCAACCTCAGAAATCGACGAAGTCATCCGGTTAGCGGCTGGCGAAGCTTCCAGATGGCAGAAAATCATCGTGGAGGCGCGTCCCTTCGAAGAATTTGTGGATGGAGGACATTTGAAGTGGATCAAAGAAAACGTTTTCGCCCCCATGGAACGGGAAATCCTGACCATGATTCGGGGCCTCGATTTCGTACCCAACTCCGTCGCTCAGGTCGCGCATATCAAAGGCCAAATGGAATCCTTGGACCGGATTGAAAGCCGCATCCTTGGGAGAATCCAAGAAGCGCGAGACGCGCGCCATAAGCTTGACGAGTTGGCCAGCTCTACTCCGTCAACGGAATGAGCCAAAGGAGGCCACCATGGAAGTAACAGACCAAGCTACCGCCACCGAGGCGGCGCTGAATCTTGACAGACCGGGCAGCGCACCGGCTCCCAAGCCGGGCGAACCGCCTGCGCCGAGAGTGCAATCGACAACCGCAAAGTTGTTTCCGGAATTTGTTGGAGAGGATGGAGTGATCTACAACCAACCCGTGAAACCCTTTGAGGACAAAGATAAAGCGCTCCCGCCGGCAGCGGCCACGCCTGCCATGAAGCCCGCGCCCGCGATACCACCCGCCCCTGCACCTACCACGCCGGTCTACCTTGACCTCAGCAAGCTGCCCGATGGAACGATGGTGCGAATGAAAGTGGATGGCGTTGAAATGGATGTTCCCGCCAAAGACGTTCTGAAAAACATTCAGTTGGAGCGCCACTTGACGATTCAGGGACAGAAATTAGCTGCCGAACGAGCCAATCTGGAGGCGGAACGCGCCGCATTGCGCCAACCGACTCCACCTCAACCTTCCCTTGCTGTTCCTAAACCAGGAGAACCGCCTGCACCTGCGCCGGCTGTCAAGCCGGCCGAGGATCCAAGGATAGCCGCCTTGGAAACCCAGTTAGCCGAACTGCGGACCTTGGTAGCACCACAGCAGTTTCAAGAAGGATTGAAGCGATTGGACGCTAAAGTGAAAGCCGATTTGGGAGCGGATGATTTCTTGACGTACGCTCCTAAAATTCAGGCCTTCGTGGATGCGGAATTGGCCAAACCGGAAGTCGCCGCCAATCCAATGGCCATTAGAGCGTTGGATACCCAGGCATTCTGGTTCGGGAAATATCAGGAGATGAAGCTCAAGGACCTCATGGCCGGAAATGGGAAAGCGGCCCCAGCTCCTCCGGCTCCTGTGACGCCATCCATCGTTCCCAGGCTGGAACCGATATCCGTTCCGGCCGGAACGGTTCCCGTGATCGATCGCAACGGCAATGCTGTAGCTATTCCTGTGATTGAACCTTCAAGCGGCGCTCCAAGCCGTGAATCGCCAGACGCGAATTGGCAGGGACGTTATCAGGCGGCTTTTGAAACCGCCAAAAAGACTGGCCGCACCGAGGATTGGATGGAAGTATTTCGTCTGAAACGCGAGGGCGGTCAAGCTTAACTGAGGATGAAATTATGACAGTACCCGGTGGAGTATTTCAAACCTATCAAGCGATAGGTAACCGGGAAGATCTGATTGACGTGATCACAAACATCAGTCCCATGGATACGTGGATCACGTCCAATACCGGATCAACCCGGGCTATCCAGACCTTGCATGAATGGCAGACCGACGTGCTGGCGACAGCAGCGGCCAATGCCCAGATCGAAGGCGATGACGCGACGGCGACGGCGGCCACGCCGACTGTCCGATTGGGGAACTATTGTCAGATTCTCTGGAAGGTATTCGGAGTGTCTGAAACCCAGCGGGCGGTCGTAGCGGCGGGCCGTAACGATGAAGTGGACTATCAGACCTTGAAGCGCACAAAGGAACTAGCCCGCGACATCGAATACGCCATCCTCATCAACTCGACCACGGCGGCCGGGTCGGCCTCCGTAGCCAGGCAGATGAAAGGTCTTTTGGGATGGATCGCCACAAACTTGACCACGGCGACCGCCACCAGCCAAAAGCTGGACGAGCCGACGTTTAACGCGAATCTGGCGTTAGTCTGGGCTCAGGGCGGTTATCCGACGGTCACGCTCGTCGGCTCCTATCAGAAAAGGCAGATCAGCGGGTTTACCTCCAATGTTCGGCGCATTGAAGCGGAAGAAAAGAAGCTCGTAAACACCGTCGATGTTTATGAATCGGACTTCGGAACGATCATGATCCGTCTGCACCACATCATCAACGACGTTCAGCCGGGGTATGTCCTGAACTTGGGCGTGCTCGAGTTGTGGGTCAAGGCGTGGCTCAGGCCGGTCAATCGCGTCGAACTGGCGAAAACCGGTTCGTCCGATCGGTACAAGATCGAAGCGGAACTCACCATCGAAAGCCGGAACGAAAAAGGTTCCGGTTTGATGACAGGATTCTTCCAGGCGTAAGCCTTGGGAATCTACCCCCGGCGGGGGGTCGTCCTCGCCGGGGCCCCGCAAGGGGGAAAAGGAGATGAATAATGGTTGATAATGACGAAACTTATAACCCGCACGAAGAAACTCTAAATGGAAAAGCGAGAGATTCGGATCACACCCCAAATTCATCAAAAATTGTTTTCCGAAAAGATACTGGAGGAATGAATGGACGATTTAATCTCGCTCGCGAAAAATGGTATGCTAAGAAATTTTACGAAAGACACAAAAACGAACTCTAATGCTAATCCGCGCGAATTACGAAGGCGACAAGATCAAAGCTCTCCATGCCGAGCCCATGGCCGATTTGATTCAGTACTCGCGGCATTTGGCGAAAGACCCTTCCAATGGATTTACGAAGGGGCGCACGATGCGTCATGTCGGTCGTTATAACACGACGACGCTCTTGGATTACGATCAGTCTCACCCTGGATGGATGGCGCGCGCTCAAGGAAAAGATTTGAAAGATCGCCAAAAGGCCTGGAGAGAATTTATCCGAAGCGGATGGGGAAGGCCGACTGCTTTGGTGAATCCGTTAACCGTATGACGACTAAAATTAATCATTGGCTGACTTATAAGAAGCGATGGGAATTCAACGGAACGGCAGAGGAAGCGGTCATTTTCTCGGGCGCCAATGGCGGCTATGAAGCGAGGATGCAATATGAATTTCTCACCCAGCAAGGACTCCAGCCAAAACATCATTTTCTTGATCTTGGGTGCGGTGCTCTCCGCGGCACTATTCGTCTTGTTGGGTATCTGGATGCTGGACATTTTCACGGTTTGGACATCTCCGTAGGGCTTCTTAAGGAAGCCCTGATCGAATGCGAACGTCAAAAATTCGATAAGTGGCCCGATCTTCGATTGATGGAATCGTTTGATGACCCCAAACTCATGGGGCCGTTTGATTGCATCCTTTGTAATTCCGTGACCGTTCACATCGAACCGGATGATATCGGTGATCTATTCAAAGGGATCAAGGATGCTTTGGCGCCGACGGGGAGAACCTTTATTTCAATCCATCCCTACGATGAAAAAGAAACCGAGCCCCATCATTGGGACGGTTATCGGTGGTGGTATAAACGGTCTTGGTTGGCTAAGGAAGCTGCCGGCGCCGGGCTCCATTTGACCGATATGCCGGGCCTCAAGACCAATCGCATTCCCGCGCAACGGCGTCCGGTGATTCCGATCGTCAACACAAACATGACCGAATGGATGATGGAGGGAAGTCTGTGAAAGTCCTTTATTTCCTCCGCGACAACGGTGGCTGCGGCTGGTATCGCATGGTTTCGCCGCATCAGACCGCGTCCGAACATACACTCATGGAAGTGCGCCATGTCGAAAAAGGCGATCACATCAATGAGATATCAGAGAAGATCGCATGGGCCGAGATCATCGTTTGTCCTCGCGTGTTTGATGAGGCTTTTTGCAACGCCGTGAAATCTTTCAAAAAACTTGGGAAAAAAGTAGTCGTCGATTGGGATGACGATGTGTTTAATGTGAGCCCGCTTTCACCGCATTATAAGGATTTTGGAACCCAAGAATATAGTCATGCCTACGAGGGTGGCGTTCTTCCGATTTGGGAAGATGGAAAGAATATCGATTTGGACAAGAACGCCAAAGGTCTTGAGCGAGCGAAGATCGTCCTCCAAGAAGCCGATCTCGTCACGACGACGACGGACATTCTCGCATCCGTTTTTCGGCCCTTCAATGCCACCGTGAAAGTCCTTCCTAACTGCATCGATTTTGATCTTTGGAAGAAATTGCCGTTTCAAGATCATCGAGGCATTCGATTCGGCTGGACAGGCGGTTACAGCCATTTCGAGGACTGGAAAATTCTCGCGGAAGTTCTGCCGGAGTTCATGCGCCAGAATCCTATGGTTACCTTGGTTATCATGGGGCAATTATTTAAGGGCACCCTCAAAGGAATCGATCCCAAGCGCATCGAATACCGCGGATGGTGCCCGACCCCCGCCTATCCCTATGTGTCAGCCATACTTGACTTAGACTTCGCGGTCATACCCTTAGTTGATTCGGACTTCAACAACTGCAAGAGCCCGCTCAAATGGCTCGAAATGGCCGCCCTCGAAGTGCCGGCGGTGTCCTCGTTTTGCTCACCTTATGCGGAAATGATGGATTTAGACCCTGAAAGCGGCGTTTTTGTAGCTAGGAAAAGCATGGGGAAACGGGCTAGAGCGGTCGTAGAAGCGCATTTTGACATCGAAAAACGATGTCCTTTATGGGCTGAAACCTATCAAGAGGTCCTGCATGGCGTCGCCTGCTAACCCCACATTACTTTCCTTGGTGACGGAAGGCCTCCGGCAAGCCGGAGATTACTCCCCTTCTTCATCACTGCTTGCCATTTACCAAAACGAGGTCATGGAACAGCTCAAAAACAAGATTTGGGAGAATTGTCGGCAACCCAAGGTCATGCAGACCTTCGCTTATGGCATTTTGGTTCCCGGCCAAAGCCGGTATTCATGCCCGGCGGACTTCTCATCGGATATGCGGATGCAGGTGTTGACTGGGACGGTGACTGGAACCGCTCAAAGTGGCGCTGCAACGACGTTAGTCATGGCAGCCGGGTCAACTTTTGCCTTGACGGACGTTTTAGGCAAGGAAATCCTCATTATTTCTGGAACGGGGGCGGGTTCCGCAGGTCAAATTGTCGGATTGGCGAATAATTCGGGGACCATCACGCTCACTGTCACGCCCGCTTTTGCCGCGGCTCCGGATGGGACCTCCGGATACATGCTGATCGATTTCGCTTATCCATTAGAGCCCAAACATATCGCCGATTTCTATCTCAAAACGCGCCCATCGGCTGTGGGTCGGCCCAGGGAGTATTATCCCATCGGCGATGAGGATTTTGATGAATTTATCCTCGATGTAGCGCCCGATTTGGTCTTTAACTATGGGCTTAAGTTCTTTTATTACGGAAATATCATGAAAACGGATTTAAATTCCGCCCTCATGCAGCGTCTTTACCTCGAATGGCGGAATTTCTGGATCGACGGCATCCGGGCGAAACGTTTGATGGAAAACGATGATATTCGAGGTCCCGAAGCCTGGAATTTATGGATGAGCGACCTCACGGCGAAGGTTGCTTCGGCGACTTATGGAACCGACCTTCATGAAATGGCGCAAACCATCGTGGATTACTGATGGCGGCCATAACGGAGCTGATTACTCAGTCGGGGCAGACGGTTTATTGCACGATTCATGATAATGCGGCGAAACTCGCGAATGGATCATCGACGGAGGTTTTCAATAGCTCGAACTGGTCCACCTACGTTAATACTTTGGCGGAACAAGGCACGACGGGATACTATACGGGAACATTTCCGTCTTATCTCGCGGCCGGAAAGTACACCGTCGTCTTTTATCAGCAGAGCGGCGGCTCCGCAACCGTTGGGGATCCCGTGATCGGATCAGGGCAAATCTATTTCGATGGTTCCATCGAAGAACAAGGCATTGCCAAAGTCCTGAGCGTCAACACCATGCCGGAATTATCCAGCGTCCCGGGCGCTACGCCGACGGTTTATCAGGCCTTAATGTTCGCCTTCATGGCCCTTAAAAACGCCCATACCGCGACAGCGGGTCAAGAGAAAATTCAGAATAATGCCGGAACGACGGTCGCCACCGCAACATTATCAGATGACGGCATCACCTTTACGAAGGGCAAATTTTCATGAGTATTGATACCTCAGAAAAGCGCCGCTCGGCAATCGATTTCGGAAAAGGTCCGCGCGGTTCGGGAATGCCAATTCCCTCCGGATCGATTGGAGTGGCGCCCCGCAGCCATATCCTGAATCTCTATTCAGGGACCGCATATATCGTTAAGAAGTTCTTTTTCTGGAGAAACAGCGTTCTTCAGGCTACCGGGTTTGTGGGAAGAGGAATCGCCTCTACCTCATGGATGAAAGCGAATGACGCCGATGAGGATCGATTTGTGAAACCGAACGATGTGAGCGAAGGCTGATGAGTTATCGAGGAACCCTCTTGCGGTCGCCCTTCTTGGAAACCGGACTCCGCGATGACCGAAGCCAAGAACTCTTACCCGTTACCTCGCTCGTTTTGCCGTCGAAGAATGTCAACTATTGGGAAAACGGCTTGAGCAAACGCGGCGGCAGTTCTATTTATCTGACAATCGGCGGCGCTCCGCCAATCCAAGGCGGTTATCATTTCCGCTTAAACGACAGCCCCGCGTTTGTGCTATTCGCCGCTAATGGGACGGTTTATCATACGGATGCTTCCCATATTCTGAAATCGGGGCATTCCGCAACGAACCCGATCTGCTTCGCCCAAATTGGTTCACAGTCAGGACAGACCATCGGCCAGAAAGTATTCTGGTGCGACGGCCAGATTGCGCCGCAATACTGGGATGGGGTGGCCGGATCGTCTTCGGCTGTGACGACGCCGACTTCGTGGAGTTCTTCGGCGGGGATGCCTTTCCAACTTGTTAATCATGCCAGAAATGCCAATATCCGCTTGTGGGCCCTCACGCGGGATTCAGTCTGGGCCTCCAAATTATCGGACCCCACCAATTTTTCAGACGCCAATGTGGTTCAAATTCCGATTTATTCCAAGGGGGGCCTAGTCGGCGGAATTGATTTGGGCGGTCAATTATTCGTTTGGGACAAAACAAAGACCTATCTGATCGACGATACCGATCCAAGCTCGAATAATTGGGGATACCATGAATCGCTTTGGGAGGGCGGCGCCGCGCATTGGCGCTTGGTCGCTAAGGCCAACAATAATCTTTTCATCATGGCGGAAGATTCGACCATCTACAGCCTTCAAGGGATCATCGCTACGGGAGCCTATGCCTCCGCTCCATTGGCTCGACCCGCCTTCATCGATAAATTCATTCGCGACAATGTAAACCTCGCCAATATCGAGAAATTTTGCTGCGCCTATGACCGGAAATTGAGAGCGATAAAATTTTTTATGCAGGAGGGCGGTTCCGTTAACAATATCGCGTTGGTTTATTTCATCGATAAACCGCCGCATCAGGCTTGGATCATCCATGATAATGAGAATCATGCCTCCGGATATAATGCCGCCGCCGTCTGGGAAATGCGCAACGGCCCGGGCGATTGGCAGCTCTGGACGGGCGATTTCACCGGCCACATTTGGAAACTCGAACAAATTACGCGTGATGATAACGGACTATCCTATCCCGTCAGAATCAAAACCATTCGGCAGGATTTAGGCGCTCCCCGCTCGTGGAAACATTTTCGTGGAATCGTATTCAGGGGTTCCGCGTCGGGACAGGTCAATTTCACCATGCGGCTTTGGATTGATGGCGCCAGACAGGCGGACGCCACATTCACCCTGAATGGGTCCGGAGCGATGTTTGACAGCGCGGAATTCGATGTCGATACATTCGCCGGAGACAGCTTGATTCCACAGACGATTGACGTGGGAGCCTATGGAAGGGACGCTCAATTCGAATTCATTAATGACGCGGCGGGACAAGACTTTTTTCTCTCGGAGTTGCTCTATCTCTATATGCCGCGCGGCATCAAGGTGCCCTCATGATTTTCGAGCATGACTATATTATCCCCGGCGATTGCTTCGCCGATGAGACGGTGCTGTGCATGGCCTGCGCGACGCCGATCAGCCAGTTAGGCTATAAAGAAATGCCGATGATCGGCGATTCAAAACGGACGGTCAAGGTCGTAGCCAAAATGCCAAACGCCCAGTATTCACAAACGCCGGTCATCATGTATCGACGCGGGAAAGAATCCGTTATCCATATTTTGACCTGTAAAGAATGCCGGAAATTCGATCTGAACGAAACGACCGGCCCGCTGATTATCCGCCAAATTGTCAGGGCTCTGCAAATCGAAGCGAAATGGGCCGGTCATGGGCCTGAGATTTGCGAAGCGGTTGAGCGGCAATACGCCGATGCGCGTATGATGCGTAAAATCACGGCTGAAGAATTGGTTGATCTCTATGCCAAGCAAGGAGTCCACTGATGCCTACAACGGGCACCATCCCCTTACAGAGCGTCATCCCCGGCCAGTTGATCACATCGGCTCTTTGGAATACCGAACTCAGCAATGTGGGAACTTTGCTGGATGCTATCGGCGCGGGTGGTTATTCCGTCACAGACAATCAGATGCAGATTCAGACCAATCCTTTTCCGGGCGGTGTAACGAGCCATGCCGGTTCGGTATCCGGAGAACTGGAGAGAATCCGGTATCAGTTGGCGCAAATTCTGGGGACGACCTATTGGTATCAAACGGCCCCAAGCGCGAATAGTTTGGCGACTGTTTTTCTCACCGGCGAAGTAAGAGCCTTTGCTGGAACGTCGGTTCCATCAGGTTTTCTGACTTGTGATGGATCGGCGGTCAGCCGGACGACCTATGCGGCGCTGTTCACGGCCATTGGAACGACCTGGGGCGTTGGCGATGGAGGATCGACCTTTAACCTTCCTGATCTGCGCGGGAAAGCCCTCTATGGAAAGGATGCCGGCAGCCTATTCACGAACGTTGGATCCAGCGGAGGGACTCAAAGCCATACCCATACGGGGCCTTCGCACTCGCATACGGTCAATTCGCATACCCACAGCATTTCCTCTGATGGTGCCCATACTCACACGTTGACGGATGGCGGAGCCCTTGGAAGCGTAAATCTGACCAGTGGTTTTCTCCATACGGGCGTCAGAGACGATGGGAGCCATGATTTAAGAACGCCAAACGCATCTGGTGGCGAAACACTACGAATTCGGAATGATCAAACGGATTCGCAAGGAAGTCATACGCACACCGGGGCCACAGGCGCGGCGACGCCGGGAACCGACAGTCAGGGAACAGGGGCGACTGGAACTGCGAATCCGCCTTATGCGACGGTGCTATTTATCATTAAGACATGAGCCAGGTCATTTTCAACGATGGGATTCTAGAGGCGACGCTCTATCCGAGCGGTTGGATTTATTGCCGGTGGGTCCAAAATCAGCATGGACGACTCCAGAAAACATTGATAAGGGATTTGTTTCACATGGAACAATCGATTTGGAGAGCCGGATATCATGGCTGGTTTACGGATTCGGAACTGATTCATAAGGATTTCCATCGTTTATTAGTAAAATTCGGGGCCATGCCGCAAGAAGTGATCGGTAAATATATGCGATTTGTGAAGCCCATCTGAGTTGTAGCTGATATTCATACAGGAGGACACCTTGTGCGGATCGCCGCCTAGCGCGCCACAGCTGCCCCAATTCCCCGGTTTAACGCCGCAAGAGCAGGATATCCTCTCCAAGGAAGGCCTGACGCTCGATCAGTTCAATCAGATGATCCAGGGCACAGGGAATACGTTGGCGCAGAACAAAAACATTCTCCAACAGATATCCGGTCTCTATGACGCGCAGGGAAACCTCGATCAAGCGGCCTTAACCGATCTCAAAGCGCGGTCTCAGGGACAACTGGCGCAAGCCCAGGGTGTCGGATCTGCGGCTATGGGCTACCTGCAAAGCTATTTTGGGGGCACAAATACATCCGGAGGGTCTGCGGGACCTCCCGGTTCAACAACGAGCGCCACAGGGGTTCCTGGAGTGGCGCAGGCTCAATCTGCGGCCTATTTGCAAGCTTTACAGGGGACCGGCGCTATAAATGAGGCCACCAAGCAGCGCCAGCAGCGGGATTTCATGACTTTGAAGGATTCTTTGGCCCAGAGGGGTATCATGGTCACTGGAGACACGCCGGAGCAGGCGACTTCGGATTCCACGGCCGGCCAGCGGGCGATTCAGTTGTTCCAGCAGAATGTCCAAGCGGAAAATAGTTCTGAACGTCTGGGCTATATCAACACGCTTGGAAGCCAGGTTGCTGGAACAGTAGGGGCGGCCGGGGGCGCCGCCGGAGCCGGGTTTGGCGCGACGGGAACGCAACTGGGCTACACTTCGTCAGCGGCTACAAGCATACCCGCCACTTTATCGCCTTTACTGACCAACTACCAATCAAGTTTGGGAAGTCTTTACCAACCCTATCAGACCCAACAGCTAGGTCCCTATCAGCAAGCCTTGGATCAGGCGCAGATGAACTACACGGCTGGATTGAACCAATACAACGCGAGTCAAAATCAGCTTATGGGCTGGGCGAATCTAGGATCGCGAATATTATTCCCATCATCGAGTAGCTCATCGGGTTTTAACTCTGGGCCGGGAGGAACGTCAACATGGGGACCCCAAGGGGCTTCCATGCTGGCCGGATAATTTATGGTTGATATCCCTCGCGCGCAACCGCTTCCAACGGGAGTTACTGAAGCCAATATCGGCAAAGGGCTGTCCGAAGGTTTAGATAGTGGCGCAAAGATGGCCTATTTGATGCAGCAAACTAGAGCCCTCCAACAACAAAGGGAGCTTGAACAAAAGAAATTACAAGCCGAGATCGAACAAAGAGCGAAAACGAATGCGCTTACTGGCTTAGAGCGTGCTACAACACTATACGATTCAGCGCCAAAAGCCACACAACCCGAAATTTATAAATTCATCAAAAAACAAATGTCAGTTTTAGCGCCGGATGTCCAATTACCCGATACGCCTGCACCGTCCGGATTCGGGAAAGACCTCGGCTATTTTATCGACCAAAATAAACAATGGCACGATACGAACGGCAAAGAAGGATTGAGCGATGCCGATGCGATGTACGGAGCAACCAAATATATCAGCTCGGAAAGCCCAAAATGGGCGACTCTCGATACGAGCATTCTGAATGCGACGCCCGCGGCCGCCACCAAAGAACCTATGGCCGGTCCCCCTGGAACACCTCCTACGACATTTACTCCTAAAACAGGATCGGCTTCCCCTATGCCGGGAGGAACTCCTGGGATGACCACTATGCCCGGAGGGACATCTCCGACCCAGATCGATCTTGATCTTCAAAAACAATTCGTGACTCGGGCGGAACCTCTTCATAATGCTCTGGCAGCGGGCTATGCTGTCAATCAACTCGCCAAAGTAAAGGACACATCAGGTGCCTCCGACTGGGGTTTACTTGAAAATGCCGTCGTCGCTATGAATCCGAATTCGATTCTTTCGCAAAATCAAGGCGGATTAAACGCTCAGACTGCACCGCAACTTTTGAAAACAGGCGGCATCCCGGAACAGTTAACAGCCTATATCCAAGCTAAAGCCGGAGGCCAAATATTATCCGATAGTCAGCGCCAAGGAATAGCCAAAGCCGTCACATCGATCAATCAGATTCATCGAACTCAACTCAATTCTCTGATACAAGGTTTTGGTCATACCTCAAAATCGTTTGGCGGGATGCCGGAACGGGTTACGACGCCAGTCATGGGGGGATTGCCACCAGATAATACGGCCAATAACGAAGGCCAGGACAATGCTCAAGGATCAAGTCTTGCGGATCGTTATCTAAAAGCGCTTAATCCAGCGGGGGCCACTCCTTAATGGCTAATTTGGCCGTTGTCGATCCCGCCGATGATACGCAACCCTCCGATACGGGAACGCCGACTATCTCAACAGCTCCGTTAGATTCTCCCGCGACGCAAGCAGCTCCATCGCCATTATCGGCTAGCTCAGTCCTATTAAAAATGTGGCAGGACCATGAATTTCAATCAGGTAGCACTATTTATCAAAGATCGGCGATCGATAAAGTCATGTCGGAACTTGATCCCGAATATCAGCAAATGGATGCCGACCATCGATCGACGTTTATTGATACCGTTGCGAAATCAATTCCGACTCCCGATCCGCTCTATTATCGCCGCATGGCATCAAAAATATATACGCCGGCTTTGCTCACCTTGGGAGCCGTAGGTGCGGAAGCCGTCCCCGGTGCTGCGGCATCAGGACCCGTCGCGCCGACACTCGGAGTTGCGGGCGGTTTGGCCGCCTCACATGCTATGGATACGGCGATAGGAATTAGAAAACCTATAGCAACGACTGGGGGCATCGCGGGGGAAACGACTCGGGATTTATTAGAAGGAGGAGTTAACGTCGCTGCCGGCGAAGTTCTAGGTCCTTTGTTCGGTGGCATGAATTTATCTTCGGCGGATCGCGAATTGGTCGAATCGGCTCATAATATGGGAGTCCAAATCCCGGCTGAAACCGTAGGAAGTGATAATCCTATTGTTGGAACCGTTGCGAGTGCCCTGCGGGTGCTCCCGGGATCACGCCAGGTCGCCCGTGAGTTTGATGAGCAAGCGCTTCAACAGATGATTAAGGCCCATAAATCGATCCTTGAAAATGGCGATGTGAATCTGAGTCTTGAACAATACGGCAACGCCATTCAGAAACACCTAGATGATTTTGTTCGCGATAATACAAACATGAACACCACCCAGGCCTTAAAATTTAAAAATGCCATTCTGCGGCGTCATGGGTCGCCCTTGTCTTACGACGAACTCGGTACGAATATGCAGAATCAGGCGCAATCGTATTTTGAAGAGATGGGAAAATCCGCAGATGCCCTTTATGAACATGCCAGAAATGCCTTTGATCCGAATTTTAAAGCCTCCATTAAAGGCAGTCAAGAAATGGCCCATAACATGCGCTTGCAAGCCATGGAGAGTATGCCTCAATTTCAAGACTCAACGACCAATTCACTTTTGAAAGATTTATCAGGCCAGAGCGAAATAGAGGCAATGGTTGCTAAACGAAACGCTGAGATCGAAACGGCTAAGACCCAAATAACCCAAAGTATGCCTGCCGGTTTTAAGATTGATGTGAATGATCCACGGATCGCTTCCCAACTTCCGCAACCCATATCACCAGAGGAGATAAAAGCCTTCATGGACAACCGAACAATGCCGCTTTCCAAACTCATGCGGCTGCGCTCCGATTTGGGGAATTCGATTCGGGCTATCGATCAATCGCAAGGATTCGCAACGGGTCCGACGCCTGGATTTGGAACGATTGATAGTGGGATGCTTAAACAGGTACATGGAACCGTGTCGGAGGATATCGCGGGAGCATTTGAACAATCATCGCCAGAGGCTCAGAAAGCCTATGACGCGGCGAATGCCTTCTATAAGTTTTACATGGGCGAGACTGATAAAAAGGCCCTCCAGGGCATTTTAAAAAGTCAGTCTCCAGAAATGATCTATAGCGGACTTGTCAAACCTGGAATGACGACCGGTATTGATATGGCCAAGCGTGCTTTGCCGCCGCAAGGATTTCAGGATATCCAATCCCGTTTTATGAACGATTTTCTTGATTCAGGGATTGACCCGGAAACAGGTTCTAATAATCCTATGACGGGCGCTTTCGTGAGGAAGCAAATCGCTAAGTGGACGCCCGCCACGATCAGTCGAATTCTCGATCCCGAGACTTCGGCGGCCATTTTGAAATTGCCGGAGCAACTTGATTCTTTGCCGCCCTCTTTGCCGGATAATCCCATTTTTAAGAAAGTTTTGAATAGTCCCGGCGGTCCCTTCGTTATAGACGCGATCTTTCGCAAGGGGGGAACGCAGAATGTTTCTGATGTCATGGATGCCATGGACCCAGAAGGCCAACAACTGATGAGACAATCCTTTTTAGCTAAGTTGCTTGATCCCAACACGCATGGTCAAATTTCCGGCGCCGCGATGGACTCGGCGAAGAATAAATATGGTCAGGACATGATGGATTTGATGTTTCCGAATGCAGTTGAACAAAAGAAGGTAGGCGACTTTATTAATTTAGCCTATCGGTCTAAATATAATATGAGCGCCGTTCAGAATCCGCCCAACACGGCGATGGGATTTATGGCTGCACGTCTTATGAAAACGCTGTTAAAAGACCCTGTTCAGGCCATGGCGCAATTTCTTCCTACGGAAGCCTTAGCCCGCGCCTATTATAGTCCGACGATTCAGAAATGGCTCACGGACGGAATGCTTCCGTTTGGTCGCGGAGCGGCGATGCCGGTAGCGAATATGATTGGCGGTATTCTGGAAGGTGGGGGAGACGAATCAGCGAATCGGAGGAAGCGGTGAATAACGAGGTTGGAGGAAATAGGATGCAATCAGGAATCCTCCGATCGCTCCAATCCATCCCAAGAAATGAACGCCAATGACGATTAAAATCAATGCCTTAATTCTAAAGCGCCATAATTTTTGGTGATCAGAATTCATGCTTCAATTATACCCCTTCAAGGAGGCAATATGAACGACAAAATGAATCCCTTCCAAAACAAGGGAAATGCAGTCTCAGACTCAGAAATCAAGCACATCATCGATCATCCGGGCGGCAAGTACGGTCCTTCGGGCGACCATACCCAAGTTCCGGTGCCGCCTTCAAAACCATCGAGAGAATAGGAGAATCCAATGGACAAATACAGCACGCACGGAGTTCCAAAACAACAAATCGAAGCCAGCGCGCCGGCCGGCCATAGCGTTCATAAGACGCATGAAGCCGCTTACGACGGCCATAGTGCAAAGGGCCATGGCAAGAGACTAATGTATGCCACAGGGAAACATCCTTTCCATTCGGGAACTGGACCGGGCCGCGGTCACTAATTGAAAGTAGTTGCCAAAGTCCTCGTATTCCTGGGACTCGCTGGGGTGGCCTATGCCGGCCCCAGCAGTCCGCCTGCTGGGAATTACATCCTCAATGTCAGTACGATCGCCAATCAACCTGCCTTTAGCGTTTCCAGCGGGACGATCAGCACCCAAACCAAACTAGGTTATGGCACTACAGGGTATTTTCTGTGGTTGGATGCCAATAGGATTCTCACCACAACACCGACCATTCCATCAAACGGAGGTGGTGGCGGCGCATCCAGCTTGGAAACAATGGTCAACGGGGTCCGAATCACGAGTCCGACCGCTTCCCAGAATTTTGTCGGGCCTTTCAATGGTTCAGCCACGGGTTCGACCGCCACCGTCACGCTTCAACCGATCAGCCTTTCCACGGGAGTAACCGGCAATCTGCCGGTCACGAATCTAAACAGCGGAACGAACGCTTCCAATTCGACCTTCTGGCGAGGGGATGGAACTTGGGTGGTTCCGGCGACAGGAGGAGGGTCCTCAACTCTCGGTGTTTCCAGCGGCTCCTCTACCAGTTCAGTCATCGTTTCCAGCCCGACAAGCAAAATCGTGGTCGATTCCAACACCTTTACAGCCAGTTTACAAGGAGCTTCCACGGCCTTTATCGGCTTGAATCCTTCGTCTGTCACACTACAGGGAAATAATCTTTCCGCTACTTATCTGACGAACTCCTCTGCTACCGCCACCTATGGACAACTTGCCGCCAGTCAAACCTGGACCGGCCAGAACGTCTGGTCAACTCCCGCTGTCTCCAGTTTTACCTATGCGGTAAATATAGGGAGTCTCACTGGCGCGGGGCTGGCTACGTGCGGAGATTCCGCCCATGCCTTAGCTTGGTCCGCCACGACGAATAAATTTACCTGCCAAGCCTTGAGCGGAGGGGGCGGGTCAGCTGTGATTGCCATCTCCTCGGGTTCTGCCACTAGCTCCGTGATCGTGACCAGCCCAACTACGAATGTGGTAGTTGATTCCAACACGTTCACCGCCAAGTTGCAAGGGGCATCGACTTCGTTCATCGGCCTGAATCCGTCCTCTGTGACTCTTCTTGGTCAGGATTTATCGGGTACATACCTCACAAATTCATCCGCCACAGCAACCTATCTTCAACTCAGTTCTGCAACAGCCACCTACTTACAGAATTCATCAGCGACCGCTACGTATCTTCAAAATTCCTCAGCCACCGCCACTTACCTTCAATTGAGTTCGGCCACGGCGACGTACCTTCAAAATTCTTCGGCGACCGCCACATATTTGCAACTCTCCTCGGCCACGGCGACTTACTTGCAGAAATCATCCGCGACCGCTACCTATGCGTCGATCTCTGGGTCGTTGAACTATTGGCAGTATCCTTCGACCGGAACCTTCGTGGACGCTCTAGGCGTCTCGGTCAGCACCTTGACGGCCACCAGCACCTCGACCTTGGCTTACGTGACGATCTCCACCTTCACGGCCTCCAGCGGGACGGTCACCAACCTGAATATCAGCACGCTTCAAGGCGTCACGCCGGGCCTTGTTGTAGGGACTAACATCACCTCCATCACCGGCACCTGGCCGAACCAGACGATCAACGCCGCGACCCAAGGAGGCGGGGCCGCGAATCTTGCAGTGACGACCGGTACCAACTCTGGATTCTCCAGCATCGCTTCGAGCCCCACTACGGTGGTGAATTTTGACCGTTCCAGTTTCACGGTCACTCTAAAAGGCGGTTCCACGGCTTACGTTCAGTTGAATGATCTATCCGGTGCCTATCTCACATTATCTTCTGCAACGGCGACCTATCTACAACAGAACGCTACCAGCTACATCCACAATCAAGACACGCTTCAAGCGAACTCGACGTTCTATACGAGCAGTGGGACGGCCAATATCTTTACCGCCCCTACTTTGACCACATTGACTGAAACCGTATTGGCGGGTGGGAGTTTGATTCTTAAGCCAAGCAGTCAAATCCTGCTTTACAATAGCGCTGGCGATAAAATATCCACGATTGCCGCAACAGGAGGTTCGGGTGTTTTGCAAACACAGATCGGCGCGGGGGATGGAAGCGGTACGGTCCAAATAACCGATACGATTAACACCGGGATCACGGCATCCCGGTTCGTCAAAACAGACGCCTCCTCCAACCTGATCGCTTATGACCTTCTGAATTCCACCCAAGTCTGGACCGGCGGAAACACCTGGAAATCGTCCACCACATTCAATGGAAATATCGCCATTTCCAGTGGCGTTCTATTGAACGGGTCGGCTGGAAATAATGGTCAGGTCGCAACTTCCGGCGGCCCGGGAACGGTCCCGACCTGGACTACGGTATCGGGAGGAAGTTCATCGCCCTTAGCCATCTCATCGGGTTCTACGACCAGTTCGGTTATTGTTACCAGCCCTACCACAAATGTCGTTTTTGACTCCAGGACGATCAACGTTGCTCTCCAGGGAACGACGACGAGCTTCGTGAGCTTGAACCCGTCATCCGTTACGTTGTTGGGACAGGACCTCTCTGGAACCTACCTGACCACTTCATCGGCGACTGCGACGTACCTCCAGAACTCTTCAGCTACGGCGACTTACTTACAACAATCGAGCGCAACAGCCACCTACTTCAACCAGGCCGCGATCATTCCGGTGAACCGTGGAGGGACTGGAACCGGAAGCACCTTGACTGGCCTTGTTCGGGGGAATTCCTCCGCCATGACCGCTGCGGAAATAAGTGGCGACGCCACCACGAGCGGAAGCAACGCCCTCACCATGGCGGCGGTTCAAGCGAACATCAAGACCTTTACCTCCAGCATCACGCTGACGAGCCAAAGCCTTCATACCTCCACCGTATCCATCAAATCGGACGGGGCCGCTATTTATGATCTCTATATCGCCAGCAACGTTCCCGGCGTCGCTAACACCTCGACCCATCTCTCGGTTTCGACTCAAGGAGTTGTCAATATCGGGAATCTGACAGCCAGCCAGTTGGTGATGACCAGCGCCAGCAATAATTTGACTTCTCTTACGCCCGCCACAAGTCCCGGCGGTGTTCCTCAATTCGTGGTTTCTTCACCGACGGCAGGGGGAGTCGCCCAAGCGCCGTCGCTTCTACCGCTCTATTACCCCATCGACCCGAACGGTGAGTTGGCCTGCATCAATCAGACCGTCGCGGCGGTGGACCGCTCTAGCCTCCTCTCCTGCGGCCAGCCGGGGCCTGCGCCGAGCCTGACTCTCCCCGTTCACACGACCGCCGGTTTCGATAAAGGCTTTAGTCTTACTTTCGTCAATTTTTCGACCAACACGATGAACATCAATTCAACGGCTCCCGATTCCATCGATTTCGGTTCAGCCGGAAATTCCGTTGGGATGCCGCCCTGGACTATGGGGATACTTACCGAAGATACCCAAGGGCATTGGTTTGAGGACTCCTGGCCGCACTTCGCGGCTTATTCTAACCACGTCTGCCCGGATTCAGGAGGAAACCATTTAAACTGGACACAGGCGGACGGTATCACCTGCGGGACTTCCTCATCGGGAGGAGGTGGGGCTTCATCGCTCGCCGTTACCACGGGGACGGCCAGTGGGTTCTCCAGCGTGGCGTCGAGCCCGACCTCCGTCGTTAACTTTGACTCCTCTACGTTCAAGGCCTTCTTGAAGGGCGGTTCCACAGCTTACGTTCAACTCAACGCCTCCAGCGTGACGCTTTTAGGTCAAGACCTCTCCGGGACTTATCTAACGAACTCCTCCGCAACGGCGACCTATGGCCAACTCGCAGGCACCCAGACCTGGACGGGGGCCAACACGTTCTCCAGCATGACGGTGACGGCGTTAAATGCTTCGAGTGCGACAGTTGCCTATTTGGTCGTGACAGGCAGCGCCGCCATTCCGTCCAATAGCCAGTATTTCGGGCGTTCAACTTTAAACACATGGTTCAGCCAAATGGCTTCTATTCAGGTTCCTTTCAGTCCATTGTCGTCAAATAAACTTAGCTTTATGGTGATCGGAGATTCGCACTTTGCCAAGAACACCATCGGCGCTCCGTTCACGGATTGGCTGTACACGAACTTCGGCAACGCGGGAACCTGGGCGACGCTCTCTAACGAAAATGGCTTGCCTCAGTCGGATCGCCCTCTAGGATGCTCCAATTACAGCGCCACGGGTTCCTGGATCAGCCTGGGTCAACAAGCAGTCGCTAAGGGACTTGATGACGACCAGATGCATACCAGCACCCCGACCGCTACGATCGTCGAGACTTGTCCGGGAGCCGATCAGGTTATCCTGCACTACGTAAAGCAACCAGCGGGAGGACTCATCAATTTCTCCGACGTTCTGGATTACGTGTTTTATTCATCCTCTACGCCGGGAGCGGTCATGTACCGGATCGGGAATTACGCGCTTCAAGCTGGGAGCTACCTGAGTCAGGATCAGACGCTTTACAGCAATCTAGTCAACATGCTTCCTTCCACACCGTCGGTGATCATGGCGGAATTCGGCGTTAACGAGGAGCGGGCCAACACATCCACGACGACCTATATCGCCAACGTCCGAACCCTGGTTCAAAATTATCGCAACCATTGGGCGCGAGTGGACTGCGTCTATATGGCCCCTCCCACCTTCGCTGGCGATGGAACTTACTCCCTGCCTTTAAGCGCCTATGAAACGGCCCTGCTCCAAGCGTCCGTTGCGGATGGTTGCGCCTTCGTTGATTTCACAGCCTATTTTTCAACCGAAACGCAATTTGACAAATACTATGTAGATCAACTGCATTTAAACGCCCAGGGCGGCCAAGTCGGCGCTCAAATCATGGTCAATCTTTTATCGAACAACATCAACAACATCACGCCCTTCTCCTACAGCGCATCCAGCGGCGTTGTGGCTTATGGAAACGATCAAAGCACCAATGTCCTTTCGAACGTCAACTCCTTTGGGTTTAATATCTCGATCTCTTCCGGCGTCAATAACGCCGGAGTTATCGGCAGCAATATATCTCTGTCTTCCAGCAACGTCTTCTTGATCGGAGGCCCGGCCAATACCTCCTCCGCGCAAAACCTGGTGGCGGCCTCCATGACGATATCAGGGCTCACCAACACAGTCTTAGCGGTTAACGCTACGGGTCTGATCGTCAGCACGACCGTAGCCGCCACAGGGGGGGCAGGCGGGATCGTCTCGCCGGGAACCTTTACCTGGGTGAATAACTTCGGGATGCAGGGTTCGACGCTGGCGCTCATCAATTCCGCTTCCGCTACGACTTTGACCGTCTCAACGGCCAGCACGGGAATTGCCCAGCTTTCCGTCTCCTCGACCATCGCGAAGTTACCGAATGATTACATCATAACGTTCTCCTCTTCCGACGGGACGATGGGCCTAGGCATTCAGAACAACGGCAATCTTATTTCAAGCGGCACCCTGCCCACGGTTTCTTCGTGCGGTACTTCTCCTTCGATAGACGTCGGAGCGACAAACACGGCTGGGACGATCAACACTGGGAGTGGGTCGCCGACGGCCTGCACGCTCACCTTCGCCAACGGCGGGTTCTTAAGCACGCCCACTTGCGTCGTATCGGATGACCTTTCAACGGCGGAACCCGCCGTCACCAGCCGGTCGGCCACGGCAATCACCATGACGATAGGAGCCGCGTTGAATTCAGGGCATATCTTCTATATCTGCTTTGGAGGGCGCGGCGGATGAAGACTACTGCTCTTTTCAGCCTTTTTATGTTCGCTCTTTCCTACAGAGCGGAAGCCGCCATCGTAGAGATATCTACTGGCGTGGCATGGGAAGGAAATGTGGCCGCTTCCACCACGACCAAGCCAATGAATTGCACAGGGGCTAATTTTTTGGTGGCTATCCCTAGCTTCTACAGCGATTCGACGGTTCCGAATGCAATCAGCGATTCTTTAAACAACAAATGGACTTCTTTAACCGAACAAACCGATGGAGGCAGCCGTCACGTCTCTATTTATTATTCGACGGAGGCGACGACGGGATCGGCTCAGACGGTGACGGTCACCAATTTTGAAAACGATTATATAGCCGTGACGGCGGCTTGCTATAGCGGCGTGGCGCTTGCATCGGTTGATCAAAGTACGGGAACAGCAAATACGAACCAAGGGTTGACATGCCAACCGGGGAGCATCACGCCCACGCAGAATAACGAACTCATCATCACCGGGGTCGCCAACAATAACAGCAACTGGACACCGACGTTGAATCAAAGCTTTATTCTTCGCGCTCAGTCGGCGAATGCGGTTAACAACGCGGCGGTGGATTCTTTTATGGGTGAACTGATCCAAGGAACGGCGGCGGCGGTGAATCCCACATTTACCTTTACAGGGGCAAATGATTCTTGTATGGCGGTCATCGCCAGCTTTAAGCCGCTTTTGGCGGCGGGAGCCGTCCGTCAAACCGGAGTCACTATCCGGGGAGGAAAGGTTGCCATCAACGGAGGCTATGTGGCCATCGGGCCGCCTCCAAAAACCATTGCCGCCGCGCCGCCGGCAGGAATGACCGGACAATGTCAAGGACTCTTATGTTCTATTACGTATCCAAATTGAGGTGACGAACATGAAACGATGGACCATTCTGTTGATCTCAACGATATGGTCAGCTTCCGTCCACGCCGACATCGCTGTGACCCAAGGCTCCGGCAAGACGGTCGCGACCATCACGAACAACAGCCGAGAGTTTCAGCAGGTCTCCGCCCAGATAGACGGTTCCTCCAATGCGGTGAGCGCGGCCCAATCCGGGACGTGGAACGTTCAAGGATCAACGCTCATGCCTACAGGTGTCAACGCCTCTACAGTTGCAGTCATAAACGGGGGTTCCACTTTTAATGCCACGATTAACACAGCGCTTCCAGCCGGGGCTAATGTGATCGGCAACGTGAATGTGAATGTTTCAACGTTGGTTCCTACCGGCGTGAGCGCTTCCACAGTCGCCGTGATTAATCAGACGGGTACTTCCTTAACCGTAGGAACTCATGCCGTCTCTCAGTCAGGTCTCTGGACGGTTCAGATCGCTACGGTCATGCCCACTGGCGTCAACGCTTCGACCATCGCGGTTGTTAACGGAGGGACGACTTTCAACGCCGCCGTCCACGGTTCATCGGTCACGATCTACGCCCCTAACGGAAACACGACACCGATCCCGGTTTCGGGCTCCTTCTCAGCCACGGCGACCTCGCTCAGCACGGCGGCTATCACCGCCCCGATCCCGGCGGTCGCCAGTTTGACTGGGTTTACGAACTTGTCCGGCAACATGCAGAGTGGTCGTGTCAATGCGTCCAGCGACGTGTTTGTTTATATCAATAACGTGACATCTTCTCCAGTCCAGATTCAGAATGGGGCTGGCGCTTTGACCAGCGTGGGATATCAAACGAATGGAGGTTCCATTCCCGTCAGTGTTTTAAACGTTATAGCTGATTCAGGGACTCTTTCCAATAATGGAGTTGCGGCAACCGCTAACCGGGTAGGAACCTTAGGTGGAATTGCCCAGAACGCTTATGGCAATAACGGATCAGCCTATACGCAGGGACGAGATGCCGCTTCGATGATCCTAAGCACCAGCGGTCTTCTGGGCGTCTGGTCAGGCCCCGATATTACCTTCGCCAGCTATTCCGCTTCTACCAATCCCTTCACGGTTTCTAACACGACATCCGATATTTCTGGAATCTGTGGGAACGCTCAAAATACAGTTCAAGTTTATGGATTGCGGGTTTCTTGCACCCAAACCACGGCAGGCATTGTGCCGATCACTATTGCCATGCGGTCTAGTGCTTACACCTCGGCCAACGCCACCAGTTTCTCGACCATAACGGCAGTGGCTCAGGATTCCAACTATGTGGTTGTTAAATCTACAGCCATGTATTTTACTACGGCTGGCATTGGCAACGGGACCTTGATTGCTTATGTCGATGGTGGCCAGATCGGCTGCATGGCGGCGGCTACCGCGACACCGAATGATATTTATATTTCGCCGTCTTCTTGGCGCATGAAACCGATTGTGTTGCGCGGAACCGCCCAATGCTTAGGGGTCAATTTCCAAGGAGCATCCATATCGGGTGGCAAATACACGGTCGGGTATGATTGGATGGAAGTCACTTCGCCATGAAAAAAATCATCTGTATCTTGCTTTGTTGTAGCCAGAGTGCCTGGTCGATTACATGCGGGTTTGGTTTCGACACCGGTTCAGGGACTTGCAGTGGAACTCTTACTACGGCTAGTTCTTCGCCTTGGACGGTTCCAACGGATTGGAATAACGCGAACAATACCATTCAAATGTTTGGAGCAGGGGGAGGCGGGGCCACCGGATTTACTAGCTCGGGCGGATCAGGGGGCGCAGGGAGTGGAGGAGGCGGGGGAGGAGCGGCGATTCTGAGTTTCAATTTAACATTGAGTGGAACAATTTCTTTTGTTGTTGGAGTGGGAGGAGGTATTGCTGGCAATGGGACTGCTACTACTTTTAATTCCGGAGCTCTTTCCGCTGATTTTGGACACGGTGCTTCTGGCGGTAGTGCTGGAGCAGGAGGATTGGCATCCAATTCGCTTGGAGTATTTAAAAACGATGGAGGCAGCGGAGGTGCGGGATGCGGTAACGCGGGAGCAGCAGGAGGTGGGGGAGGAGGAGGTGGAGGAGCCGCTTCAGGTGGGAATGCAGGGAATGGAGTTTCTTTGGCTTGTTCAGGTCAAACAGGTGGAGACGGGGGTCAGGGAGATGACAGTAATGGTGGAACACCTGGTACCCATAATTCACCAGGAACTAATGGATCGAATGGGACTGAATATACTGCTGGGAGTGGCACGGCTGGTTCTGGAGGCGGGGGTGGGGGTGGAAATGGAGGAGCAAGCGGTCTGATAGGCCAAGCCGGAGGCGCAGGGGGGCTTTACGGTGGGGGTGGTGCAGGAGGTGGAGGCGGTGGAAAAGGCACTCATGCCGGGGGCGGAGGTGGATCAGGTCAAAATGGAATAATCATTATCAATTATACTCCCGCCACGGTTGCCAGCGGCGGGTTCAATAAGGCATTGAAGCTTCAAAGGATGGAGGATTGATGGCTAACGACGACCCCCCTCGCCGGTTTTCAGATGAGATGCTGATCCGCCTGGATCAGAAGTTATCCGACCATCTCAACTGGTCGATAGCGTCCCACACGTCGATCTTGGAACGTCTTGTTAGTTTAGAATCCTTTAAAAGTAAAACAGAAAAACCGCTTCAAGCGGCGGGTTGGATTTTTATTACTTTTATAGGCTCTATTGTTATTTCAATAGCTGGTTTTATCTGGCATCTAGCAACTCATATCAAGATAACACGATGAGAGAAGAGGAGCGTTGGATAACGGAGCGTCGGTGCCATCCATGCCACAATAAGGGCCACACGGTCCATCTGACGGCTCAGAAGTGGGGTAAGGACGAACAGGATTTGCCTCTTTACCGCTTCACCTGCGAGGAATGTGGGTTTTCGGAAATCAGCAAGTGGCCGGGGAAATAAATGGGCCAACTTCATTACTTCACGGACGAGGAAGTCAAAGGTCTGGATCAGGAATTGTGCGCCATGCTGGATCAAGCGCGAGGCATCGCCGGAGTACCTTTCCGGCTGACCGCGACAGTGGCCACGCAGGGACACAGTCCGAACTCGGCGCACTACAAGGGGTTGGCGGTAGACATCGGCCTCGGTCATCTAGCCGAAGGCGCGGAGCGGGACGGGGCCCGGTGGGCGATTTTGAAAGGGCTCTTTAGCGCCGGTTTCAAGAGGATCGAGATTTGTCCCCGGCATCTCCATGTAGACGTGGGAACTGCTCCCGAATACGTATCCCCACTTGCGTGGATCGGGACGGATAGCTAAACTGGAGGCCACATGACGCTTTCTGATCTGAATGCGGCCATTGCCAATCTCACGACGGCTGAAACAGCCGCAGTCGGCGACTGCACCGCCGCCTTTAACCGGCTTAAGACCCAGCTACAACTTATGAATCTAGCCGCAG
>WNFT01000218.1_pt1 | contig 44174 bp, 39 predicted proteins | sample 5400191 | NCBI WGS metagenome assembly WNFT01 (sample SAMN13153359, study PRJNA577476) | soil metagenome | isolation source: 80 cm saprolite under Madrone tree | place: USA:California | collected 2016-06-14 | reverse complement strand
TTCAAGACCGCGGAGTCCCACCGGACGCGGATCTTGAAGAAGCTCGACCTCCACGAGACCGCCGGTCTCGTGCGTTACGCCGTCCGCCGTGGATTGATCCAGCCCTGATCCGCTCCCGGCCCCGGCCGCCCGTCGAGCGGTCAGGGATTTCCCGGCTCCGATTTGCGGAGCTTCCCGGATTTGCGCGCCTCGTGTAGCCACTAGACTGCCAGGTGATGGCGACGCGAATCCTCCTGGCCGACGACCACGCGATCGTCCGGCAGGGCCTCCGACTTCTCTTGCAGCGTGAAGGCTTCGAGGTCGTCGGCGAAGCGGTCAACGGCCAGGAAGCGGTCCGCCTGGCCACCGAGAGCTGCCCGGACGTTGCGGTGCTGGACTATGGGATGCCGCTTCTGAACGGCGTGGGCGCGGCGCGCGAGATCCAGCAGGCGTGCCCGCTCGCGAAGGTGATCTTGTTGACCATGCACGCGGACGACCGCTACGTGCTGGAGGCGGTCCGGCTGGGCGTCAAGGGGTACGTCGTCAAGACCCAGGCGTCGACGGATCTGGTCCGGGCGATCCACGAGGTGCTCCGAGGCATGATGTACCTGAGCCCCCGCGTCTCGCGAACGCTGGTCCAGGCGTACCTGGCGAAGTCGGAGCTTCCGCTCGACCCGCTGACACCGCGCGAGCGCGAAGTCCTGCAGCTCGTCGCGGAAGGCAAGACCACGAGGGAGGTCGCCGAGGTCCTGGGGATCAGCGTGAAGACCGCCGAGTCCCACCGGGCACACATCTTGAGGAAGCTCGATACGCCGAACATCGCGGGCATCGTCCGGTACGCGATCCGCCGGGGCTTGGTCAAGGTCTGAGACTGCAGAATCTTCCTCGCCCGCCGCCCCGGGTTCTTCGTATCTACCATCCGTGATTCTCCGTTTCGATCTTAGGGAAACATCGGATTGCGACCCCCTGCAGCAGCGCGATCTACTCGCAGGCGATGGTCTCCGACTACCGAGGCGCGGAACCGCTCAGAATACTGGTTGTCGAGCCCAAGGAGTTCGTTGCGGCCCGCCTGAAAGATCAGCTGGAGCGCCTGGGCCACCGCGTGTTGGGACTGGCCAGGGACGGGCGGGAAGCGGTCGTCGCGGCCCAGAGGCTCCAGCCGAATCTCGTCCTCATGGAGACCACGCTCCCCGGGCTCGACGGCATCAGCACGGCTGAGGCGATCGTCGCCGACCAGCCGGTGCCCGTCATCCTCCTCACCGGCTATGCCGGCGCCGAGTTCGTCCGCCGGGCTCGTGAGGCGGGTGTCGTCGCGTACCTCACATCCGTGGACCGGAGGCCGCTCATCTCGGCCATCGAAATCGCGCTGGAACGCTTCGGAGAATTCCGGATTCTCCGGAGGGAGGAGAGCGACCCGAGCGAGGCGCTGGCGACCCGGAGGCTCGTGGACCACGCCAAGAAGGTGCTGATCGCGCGGCTCGGGCTCTCCGAGGCCGAAGCCTTCCGGCACATCCTGGAGCGCAAGCTGGACACGCGTGGGAGCCTTCGTGACACCGCCCGGACGATCCTCGGGGCGGAGGAGGTTCTGGCCAGGCCCGACTTCGCCCGCGCCCTCCAGCTGATCTTTCACGCCGTTCGTCGGGACCTGAGGCCGCGTCGGCCCCCCGAGAGCAACAGGTTCGCCGCTCTGAGCCGGCGATGACGGAGTCCATCCCTGCATTCGTCGTGCGCATGCTCAGCGTGACGGAGGGCCTGAGGCACAATCCCGGGCGGATGCTCCTGATCGTCCGCCGACCCTACGCCCATCTCGAGGAACGGTTGTGTAGAGCGTTCGAGGGGCGTGACGACATCGTCGTCATCCCCGATCGGCGCCGCAACGACCGGCGCACGAGCGCCCGGCCCATCCAGGATGAGCGGCGACGGGCCGAGCGACGCTCGCGCAAGGAAGAGATGCTGGAAGTCGTGATCGAGGGCGACGGCGGATGACGACGGCGGTAAGGACGCCGCACGAGGCGCTGACCTGCGGGAATCCCGCGGCCACCACTACGGGAACTTCCCGGTGCGTATTCATGGGTTCCCTGAATTGAGCGTAGTCCAGCGGGCGCTGTAGGGTGAGGGTCGAATCGAGTTGGTCGCCAGGCGCGGCGCGCGCCGAAGACGCTGAGAGAGGACGCGAGGCACATGGGCGGGACGCCGCGCTGCTCGGCGATTGCGATGCGCGCTGGGGCACGAATCTCGCGATGAGCGTCACGGTGGAATAGGCGGTCGGTCCGCTCGGCGGAGCCAGACTGCGAGAGATGACGAATAGGGTCTCTGGTTCGGCCCCGAAGGGGCGAATTGAACCGAAGGGGGCGAAGCCCATCCGATGAGCGGCGCGACGATGATCGAGCTGATGGCTCCGACCGAGGACGCTGGCGTACTCCGCGATGCTCTCTCGCACACCTCGCCGGCGCCCGCATGGCACGCGCTGTGGACTCGGAGTCACTGCGAGCGGCTGGTCCGCGACCAGCTGGCGGCGACCGGATTCGACGTGTTCCTGCCGACGATCGACCGGTGGTCGCGGCGCGGCGGGCTCAGGCACCTCATCCGCGTTCCGATGTTCCCGGGCTACGTCTTCCTGCACGGCGCGATGGACAAGGCAAGCTACATCGCGGTCGTGAAAGCGCGTGGGCTGGTGCACGTCCTCGGCGAGCGCTGGGACCGGCTGGCGACGATTCCGGACGGGGAGGTCGAGGCGATCCGGCGGATCGTCGATGCCAGGGTACCCGCGCTGGCGTACGCCTATTTGCGGGAGGGCCAACGGGTGCGGATCACCCGCGGGCCGCTGTCGGACGTGGAGGGCGTTCTCGTTCGCACCAAGCCGAACCGGGGCCTACTGGTGGTGTCGGTCGACCTCCTCCGGCGAAGCGTGGCGGTGCAGGTCGATTGCACCTCGGTCACGCCAGCCTGAGCCCACACGAGGAGAAGCACGATGATGCTGCGCATGTTGGTCGTAACGACGGTCGCGGTCGCGTCACTGATCGTCACGGGGCTGGCAGCGGCACCGGCACCGCCGAACGGACGACCCGCAATGGTGGAGCCCGACGGGGACTACCGGATCGCGGCCGAGGACCTGCTCGACATCGCTGTGTGGAACAACACGGCTATCAGCCGGACGGTGCCCGTCCGTCCCGACGGCAAGATCTCGCTCCCCCTGCTCAACGACGTGCAGGCCGGTGGCCTAACCCCGATGAAACTGCGTGACGTCGTGACGAAGAAGCTTTCCGAGTACGTGCCCGCGCCTGAGGTCTCCGTCATCGTACGAGAGGTCCGGGGCGCCAAGGTCTCCGTGATCGGCGAAATCAAGACCCCGGGCCGCTACGACCTCAGGAGTCGGACAACCGTTCTGGACGTCATCGCCCAGGCCGGCTCGTTCAGCACCTTCGCCTCTCGCGGGCAGATCTTCGTCCTCAGGCTCGACGGAGTGACCTCGAAGCGGATTCCCTTCAACTACAACAAGGTCATCGCGGCGAATGGGGAGCACGAGAACTTCGTCCTCCAGCCCGGCGACATCGTGGTCGTGCCGTGACGCCCGACGCGGCTGCGGCGATCTGGAGCCGGCGAAAGATCCTCGCCGTCGCCGTCTTCGCCGCGCTCCTCGCGGGCACCGTCACCATCGCCGTGGCTCTCCCCGGCATCTATCGCTCCACGGCGACCGTGCTGGTGGAACGCCAGGATCTGCCCGGAGCGTTCGGGCGAGCCGCGATCACCGGCGAGCTCGAGGCCCGGCTGCACACGATCGGCCAGGAAATCCTGAGCCGGTCGCGGCTCGAGACCCTCATGGACCACTTCGACCTCTACCACGATCTGCGATCGGGGGGCGCCCTCGAGGCCGCCCTGGAGCGAATGCGGCGTGACATCCAGGTGGAGCTCAAGGGCGTCGTCGAGCCGGTGGCAGGGCGGGGGACCACGGTCGCCTTCACGGTGAGCTTCCGTGGGCGGGATCCGGAATCCGTGGCGCGGGTGGCGAACGCCCTGGCCGCCTTCTACGTCGAGGAGAACCTCAAGATCCGCGAACGTCAGGCAGCCGACGCCGCCCAGACTTTGAATCACGAGATCGAGGAGACGAAGGTAAAGGTGGACGAGCAGGAGCGCCGGATCAGTTCGTTCAAGTGGCGCCACCTCGGCCAGCTCCCCGAGCAGGTGGCGGCGAACCTGTCGACGCTCGAGCGGCTGAACGCGCAGCTCACCCTCAACAGCAACAGCCAGATGCGCGTCGTGGACAGGCGGGACGCGCTCGCGAGGCAGCACGGTGGCGCCGGGTCGTCCGCCCTGGCGGCGGGCGAGGACGCTCCGAGCGTGCGCTTGGCCCGGCTGAAGCAGGATCTGGCGCGGATGCGAAAACTGTACAGCGACAGGTACCCGGACGTCGTCGCGCTGAAGGCGGAGATCGCGGCGCTCGAGCAACCGGCGGACGCCGGCGCGGGCAAGCCGACCGATCGCAACGTGGCCGGAATCAGTAACCCGTTCGCCGAGCTCGACGCTGAAATGAGCGCGCTCAAGGACGAGGAAAAGCGGCTGCGGCGCGACATCGCCACCTATCAGCGTCGGGTCGAAGCCGCGCCCGAGCGAGATCTCGAGCTGCAGGAGATGTCGCGGGATCACCGGACGACGAAGGAGATCTACGACACCGCCCTCAAGCGCTTTCAGGCCGAGGCCATGGAGCGCCGGCGGACCGGCGAGGAGTTTCGGATCCTGGATGAGGCGATGACGTCCCGGCAGCCCGTGGTGCCGAACCGACTCCGGATCGTCCTCCTCGGCCTGATGCTGGCGCTGGGGGGTGCAGCGGCCGCGGTGGTGCTGGCCGAGCGCCTCGACACCTCGTTCCATACGCTCGACGATCTCCGGTCGTTCACGAAGGTGCCGGTGGTGGGGAGCGTCCCGCACATCGTCCGCGCCGCCGACACGGCCCGGCGCGCGCGTCAGCGGTGGCTGGCCACGGCCTCGATCGCGCTCGGACTCGCGCTCCTCGTCGCAGCGTCCTACCATTTCGCGAACGGGAACTATCAGCTGGTCCAGATCCTGTCGCGGAGCGCTTCGTGAGTTCCCACGCGTCGCCGTGCCGCTGTCCAGGGCCCGCGTCGAGGACCTGACCGATGTATCTGACCTTTTACGGGCTCAAAGAACGGCCGTTCAACGCGACTCCCGATCCGAAGTTTCTCTACCTTACGCCGGGACACCGCGAGGCCCTGGCCCAGCTCGTGTACAGCGTGCGGGGGAATCGCGGGTTCCTCGTGTTGACGGGCGAGGTCGGAACCGGCAAGACCACCCTCCTCCAGGCATTCCGCCAGCGACTCGACGGGAAGGCCGCAGTCGCGTACGTGTTCAACTCGACGCTACCGTTCGATGGGATGCTCGAGTATGTGCTCGAGGAGCTGGGGGTGCCAACACCCGCGAGCTCGCCGGCTCAGCGACTCCTCGCCCTCCAGCGCTTCCTGCTCGACCGTCGGCGCGCCGGCCAGAGCACCGTGCTCATTCTCGACGAGGCGCAGAACCTCGAGGCGGCGACACTCGAGCAGATCCGCCTGCTGTCCAACTTCGAAACGTCGTCGGAGAAACTCCTGCAGATCCTGCTCGTGGGCCAGCCAGAGTTGCGGTCGAAGCTCGAGCGCCCAGAGCTCCGGCAGCTCCAACAGCGGATCGAGCTCCAGTGTAGTCTTCCCCCGTTGTCGCGCGAGCAGATCCGCGACTATATCGAGACCCGTCTCCATGTTGCGGGCGCGAGCGAACTCGCGCTTTTCAGCGACCAGGCTCAGAGTCGGATTGCCGCCTACTCGGGCGGGATCCCGCGCCGCATCAACATCCTGTGTGACCACTGTCTCGTCATCGGCTACGCCGACCAGCAGCGGCGGATCGACGCCAATATCGTCGGTCAGGCTATCGAGGCGCTGCGGGGTACGACGCGGCGTCCCTCGCGCCGTCCCGCGACGCGGATCCGGGCAACGTGGGGACGCTGGATCTTGGGCGCGGTCGCCGCGGCGGTGCTCGGGGGGATCGCCGTGTCACCAGTGCGATTCGAAGCCATTCACCCGGTGACGCTCGCGCGCCACCTGTGGGAGCTGTTCCAGCGATGAGCAAATTCTTCGAGGCCCTCGAGCGAGCCGAGAGAGAGGAAGCTCCCCGGATGCCGGCGACGCCAGCCGCCGAGCTGTCGCCGGCCGCGCCACCGCGCTTGGAGCCACCGGTCTTCGGTCCACCAGCGACGGCGACCGCGCTCGATCGCTCCCGTCGCGTCGAGGAGCACCTCGTGAGTCTGCTCGAGCCCAGGTCGTTCGAAGCCGAGGAGTACCGCGTGATCCGCCACGCCGTGGAGACGCTGCGGAGGGGTGCCAACCTCCAGGTCGTGGCGGTGACGAGCCCGGGGGTGGGCGACGGCAAGACCACCACCGCCATCAACCTCGCGGGGGCGCTCGCGCAATCCACCGACGCCCGCGTCCTGCTCGCAGACCTCGACCTTCGGCGGCCGGCCGTGGCGCGTCAGCTCGGGCTCAACGGCTCGCGCCGATCACTGGTGGACGCGCTCCTCGATCCCGCGATGGCGCTCGAGGACACCGTGGCCCACCTGCCGCCCTTCAACCTCTCGGTCATGCCGGCCGGCGCGCCCTCCGTGGCGCCCTACGAGCTGCTCAAGTCACCGAGGCTCGAGGCGCTGCTCGGCGAAGCGCGACGGCGCTACGACTACATCGTGCTCGACACGCCGCCGTTCGTTCCCGTCCCTGACTGCCGGCTGGTCACGAAGTGCGTGGACGGGTTCCTGGTCGTGGTCACGGCGCACCGGACGCCGCGCGGCGTCCTGGCGGAGACCCTGAATCTGATCGACCCGGCGAAGGTGGTAGGCCTCGTGTTCAACGGTGACGCCGCCCGCCGCTCCAGCTATTACAACGTGGAGGCGGAGCCGCCTCACGGCGCTCGGTGGCGCCGTCCGTGGAGGAAACGGTGAAGGTCGTGGCCCTGGGCGGCGGCACCGGGCTGCCGGCCGTCCTCATGGCGCTGCGCCGGTACCTTCCGTCAAGCGGCCGGATCACCGCGATCGTGACCGCCGCCGACGACGGCGGGAGCTCAGGAATCCTGCGACAGGAATATGGAGTCCTTCCCCCCGGGGATATTCGCAACTGCCTGATCGCGCTGGCTCGGGTGGCCCCGGAGGTGTCCGCCGCGCTCCAGTATCGGTTTGAGGGGGGTTCGGCTCGGCATCCCGTAGGGAACCTTCTCTTGACGGCGCTCGACATGGTGGCGGCCGACGAGTTGGCGGCGATCCGGCTGGCGGCCGAGCTGCTCGGTGTGGACGATCTCATCCTACCGACCACCACGCAGCGGGTCCATCTGGTCGCTGACCTCCTCGATGGCCGCTCGGTGCGCGGCGAGTCCGCGATCCCGCGGAGTGGCGCGCCGATCAAGCGCCTGCGGCTCGATCCTCCCAATGGGGTCCCGGCGCCCGGAGTGCTGGAGGCGGTGCACGCGGCGGACGCGCTGATCCTGGGTCCCGGAAGTCTCTACACGAGCCTCCTCGCCACGCTGGTCGTCCCGGGCATGGCCGAGGCGGTGACGCGCTCGCGCGCGCTCCGGATCTTCGTGTGCAACGCGATGACGGAGCCGGGCGAGACCGACGGGTACGGTGTCGCGGAGCACCTCCGTGCGCTAGCCGCCCATGGCCTGCCGTCAGAGGCGCTCGATTACGTCGTCGTCAACGCGACTCCGCTCTCGTCCAAGAGCCACGCCCGATACGCCGCCGAGGGCGCAAGCCCGGTGGACGCCGATTTCGTCCTGCCCGGCGAGCCGCCGGTGATCGTCCGTGCCGATCTTCTCGAGTCAGGTCCCGTGGTGCGGCATGGCCCCGACAAGCTCGGGCCGATCCTGTGCGATTTGGCGGTCAAACGGATGGAGCGATCGCGGAACGGGCACCGGGGCTGACGCCTCCTTTCGTGAGCCGGATGAGCTTCGTCCACAGCCTCGTCTCCGAAGCGCCGCTCGACAGGATCTCGTTCGTGGCGAGCCTCGTCGTCATCGTTGGCTTCCTGCTCGGGCGGCGCGTGTGTCACGGCGTTCGGCGCCTTCGCGGTGGCGGCTCGCGCGTGCTGATCCTCGGGGCGAGCCCTCTGGCGTGCCAGGTCATCGAGGAGATCAAGCAGCGGCCGCATCGCCGATACGTCGTCGTCGGCGTCTTGGATGACGCGGCGAATCTCGGTCGTGTCCTCGAAGCCACCCGGCCCGATCGCATCGTCGTCGCGCTCGCCGATCTCCGGGGGCGACTGCCGCTCCATCCCCTCCTCGAGTCGCGGGCGCGTGGGGTGCTGGTCGAGGACGCCGTCGAGATGTACGAGCGATTGACCGGGAAGCTCGCGCTCGAGGCGCTCAGGCCAAGCAGCGTCATCTTCTCTCGCGACTTCGGAATGTCGCGCTTCCACCGCGCGCTCTCGCGTCCGCTCAGCCTCCTCGTATCGATCGTCGGGCTGATCGTGCTGGTGCCCCTGCTCGGTCTGATCTTGCTCGTGATCAAGCTGGACTCGCGGGGACCGGTGTTCTTCGTCCAGAAGCGCGTGGGACTGCTCGGACGGCCCTTCAAGCTGATCAAGTTCCGCACCATGCACCCGGTCAGTCGGCCGAGATCCGAGTGGGAGCGGGACAACTGCGACCGAATCACGCGCGTCGGGAAGTGGCTGCGGCGGTTCCGGCTGGACGAGCTGCCACAGCTCGTCAACGTCCTCCGGGGCGAAATGAACCTCGTGGGTCCGAGGCCCCACCCGGTGACGAATCTCGGGCTTATAACCCTGGTGGTCCGCAACCTGAGCGAGGTGTCGGGCGACGCGATCCCGTACTACTCGCTCCGGTGCTCGATCCGGCCTGGGATCACCGGTTGGGCGCAGGTCTGCTATGGGTACGCGAACACCCTCGAGGAGGAGATGGAGAAGATCCGGTACGACTTCTTCTACCTCAAGCACATGTCGTTCTGGCTGGATCTCCGCATCCTGTTCGAGACGGTGCGGACGGCGTTCTCGGGGCGCGGCTTGGCCGCCGCCGATGCGGGGCGAGCGCGGAGACAGGAGCGTCGACTGGAGGCGCCGGTCGGCCGGGTCGCTTGACGCCACGGTTGCCGTATAAGGATGAATGACGATGGACGATAAAGAGATAGACAAGACACTCCGAGACTTTGACGAGCGGTTAGCCATGGCTCGCCAAGATATCAAGGCGTTGACCAAACGATTAAACGACACAGACACACACCTAGACGCAATAGACGACATCATCAAAGCCACGATTACCTTCTCCGGAAATGCCCTGACGCATTGGGCACACATCCTCTCGCCGCGATCGACTGGTTCCTCGAGGCCCGCGACGACACGATCCCTACGCCATCCCGGCGAGGGCATCGGAAATGACAGACAGAAAGCTGATGGGGGTTTCCACGACGCCGGGCCGGGTCATCAGGGGCTGTAGTCGCCGCCGCCGGAGCCGGTCGAGTTTAACGATCAGAGAAGGGGACGGAGGATTCCAGATGAAGCCATGCCGGATCAATCGGATGCTCGCTATCCTGCTCGTTGGGACCGGGCTCGCTTTCGCGGCCGACCCCGCCGCCGCCTGGCCGGTCTTTGACTTCCAGGTCATCGGGACCGGGACGGTGGGCGGGACCTGCCAGCCAGCGCCCCTTACGCCGTTTTGCGTGAGCAACTCAGGCGGACAGGTGACTGGCACGTTCATCGACTCCGGCACCTATACCTTGAGCCTCACGGCTGGGCCGGCCGGTGCAGCCCAATCGACCGCCGGCACTTGTTTGCCCGCCAATAGCACAGGTCAGATCGTGGCGGCCACCGGGGATGTCATCAACTTCAAGACCGTGGGATCGATCTGTGAGGAATCCGTCCCGGGCTCGCCCTATCACTATAACGGCACCTTCCGCATCGATGTGGGGACCGGTCAGTTCGCGGCCGCGACCGGCGGAGGGAGCCTGACGGCCACATTTGTGAAGGGGCTCGACGCTCCGACCTTCCTGAAGATCGATGGGACGATCCAGTTCTAGTGCGACCCGGGGGCCTCGGGACCCCTCCGACTTGGTGAAGATCGCCCGCTTGATCCGGGCGATGCGGCGACGCTTCGACGACGCCATGCCCGAAAAGATCAACGCGCTGGAGGCCTTCAGGCCGTGCTGGCAAGCGGTGTCAGTCACGGCTGCCAAGAGCCTCGCGGGGCTGTCATGACGCCGAACCGGCAACTCGATCGCTCCGTGAGCGAGAGCTGGTGGCGTCCGGATCCCGTGGTCGATCTAAACGGACAATCCTCCGTCACCGCGACCGTCACGCCCGACGCCGACGCGAGCGCCGTTCCGTTTTGGGCCCTGATGTGCTTCTCCTTCGTCCTGTTGATCGCGCCGCAGGAGATCTTCCCCGTCCTGGCCCCGCTGCGGATCGCCCTGCTCGCGGCGTTCGTGGCCATCATCACCTATCTGCTGGATCGGTTCAGGCGGCGCCAGTCGCTCACGCTCCTCACGCGAGAGATCTGGATCTCCGCGGGGTTGATGGGATGGGCCATCACCACGGTTCCGCTGTCCTCCTGGCCCGGCGGGAGCGTCGCCTTTCTCCTCAAGTTTTATCTCAAATCTCTGGCGATCTTCTGGCTACTCAGCAACGTCGTGAGCACGCTGACGCGGCTGCGTCAGGTGGTGTGGGGGCTGAGCCTAATGGCCGTTCCCCTGGCCGGGACGGGGGTCGGAAACTTCCTCTCCGCGTCCTTCCTCCCAGGCCTCGCGGCGCACGCCCCGCAACGCATCGTCGGCTACGATGCACCGCTGACGGGGAATCCCAACGATCTTGCCCTAATGCTCAACTTGATCATCCCGCTGAGCGTGGCCCTTCTTCTGACGGTTCAGCGGCCAGCCCTGCGGGTGCTTTTGGTCGCCGTGATCGCCCTCGACGTTCTCGCCGTGATCGTCACGTTCTCGCGTGGAGGATTCCTGACCCTGGCAGCGATGCTCGGAGTCTACGTGTGGAAGTTACGGGGGCGACCGCAACGGACGTGGGCGTGGGCGGCGCTCGCGCTCGCCCTCGCCTGCCTTCCCCTCCTCCCTTCGGGGTATGTGGACCGCTTGGCGACCATTACGAACATGGACTCGGACGTCACGCGGTCCGCGCGGTTGCGGTGGGACGACACGGTCACCGGGGTGAAGTTCGTTCTCGCCAACCCCCTCGTGGGTGGCGGAGTCGGCATGAACGCGCTGACCCTCAACCACGAGAGGGGCTTCGGCTGGAGCGCGATCCACAACGTGTATCTCGAGTACGCGGTCGAGTTGGGCATCCCCGGCCTGATCCTCTTCCTTCTGCTGCTGGTCGGGTGCGTCAAGTCCGTCGCGGTCGTACAGCGCCGGTGCGCAGGGGTGCCGGCGCTGCGAGATCTGTTCTATCTCGCGGAGGGGATCCAGATCAGCCTCATCGCGTTCTCGCTGGCGGCGTTTTTCCATCCGGTGGCCTATCACCTTTATTTCTATTACATCGCCGCGCTGGCGGTCGCCGCCCACAGCGTGGCCATGGTCGCAGGCATCGATCCCGACGCCGCGCAATGCGGGAGGAGCGTATGAGGCAAAACCTCCTGATCGCCTCGTCCATCGAGATCTTCTCCACGTGCCCGCCGGCGAGCGGCTCGGCGGCAGGTACGTACGGCCGACGTGTCGCCGAGGTCGCCCGGTGGAGCGAGCGGGCGGGCTGCCGGGGCATCCTGGTCTACTCCGACAACTCGCAGATGGACCCGTGGCTCGTGTCGCAGACGATCCTCGAGCACACGGCCGCCTTGTGCCCGCTGGTCGCGGTGCAGCCGGTGTACATGCACCCCTACACGGTCGCCAAGATGGTCGCCACCTTCGCGTCTCTTCACCGCCGACGCATCTACCTCAACATGGTGGCCGGTGGCTTCCGGAACGATCTGGCCGCGCTCAACGACACGACGCCGCACGACCGGCGGTACGATCGGTTGACCGAGTACACGACGATCATCAACCGGCTCGCCGCCGGCGGGTCGCCCTTGAGCTACGAAGGCGAGTTCTACAAGGTCGTCAATCTAAAATTGTCGCCGCCGGTCGACCGGGACCTCCTTCCCGGCATTTTCGTCTCGAGCTCTTCGGAGGCGGGCACGGCCGCGGCGAGGGCCATCGGCGCGACGGCCATCGAGTACCCGAAGCCGGCGCGGGACTATCAGGGCGCCGTCCAGGATGACGCGCTCGAGCACGGGCTCCGCGTCGGCATCATCAGCCGCGAGCGGGAGGAGGACGCCTGGGGGATCGCGCGAGCACGCTTCCCCGAGGAGCGCAAAGGTCAGCTCACCCATCAGCTGGCCATGAAGGTCTCCGACTCCGTCTGGCACAAGCAGCTGTCAGAGATGGGGGAAGGGGGCGCGCAGGGTCCCTACTGGCTCGCACCGTTCCAGAACTACAAGACCATGTGTCCCTACCTGGTCGGCAGCTATGAGCGGGTCGGGGAGGAGCTCGCCGCGTATCTGGCGGTTGGCTACCGGACCTTCATTCTGGACGTGCCGGTCAGCCTCGAGGATCTCCAGCACACCACGCTCGCCTTTCAACGCGCGCTCGAGGTGTCGAAATGCCAGAGTTACTCCACGAGTGGGTAGGCCGTCAGGCGAAACGGCGGCCTGACGCGGTCGCCGTCGTCGACGGTCGCGAGACTCTCACGTATGCCCAGCTGGAAGAGCGGTCCAACCAGCTCGCCAGGATCCTCAAGAGCGGAGGCTGCCGGAAGGGCGATCGCGTGGCCCTGCTCATGCCCAAATCTCCCACCGCGATCGTCGGGCTTCTTGGAATCTACAAGGCCGACTGTATCTACGTGCCGCTCGATCCGGCGAGTCCGGCGAGCCGCCTCGCGAAGATCCTCGATGCGTGCGACAACACGTGGCTCCTGGCGGGCGGGCCAGTAACGCGTCTGCTCGACGAGCTCGTCGCGAACGGCGGGCTGCCGGCCTCGATCTCCATCGGGTGGATGGACGCCAGGCCACCGGGCGGGAACAGTTTCAGAGCCCGCTTCGCACTCGCTGATCTGCTCCGGTGTTCCCCGGCGCCGGTGGCCGGTCAGAGTACGCGGCACGATCCGGCGCACATCCTGTTCACCTCCGGGTCGACGGGAATCCCCAAGGGCGTCGTCATCACGCACTCCAACGTGATCCATTTCGTCGAATGGGCGATCGCCTACTTCGGAATGGACTCGTCAGATCGCGCTTCGGCTCATCCTCCGCTCAACTTCGATTTATCCGTTTTCGATATCTTCGGCACCTTTGCGGTCGGGGGGCAACTGCACCTCGTCCGTCCGGAGCTGAGTCTCGTCCCCACCCAGCTCGCCGAGATCATCCGCCGATCGGAGCTGACGCAGTGGTTTTCGGTCCCCTCCGTGCTGAATTACATGGCGAAGTTCGATGTCGTCAAGTTCGATGACTTCCCGGCCTTGCGGCGTGTCCTCTGGTGCGGCGAAGTTCTGCCCACGCCGTCGCTGATGTACTGGATGGAACGTTTGCCCCACGTGCAGTTCACGAATCTCTACGGCCCAACGGAAGCGACCATCGCCAGCAGTTACTATACGGTTCCCGCATGCCCGGACGATCCGCAGGCGCCGATCCCGATCGGCACTGCCTGCGACGGCGAAGAGCTCCTCGTCCTCGACGAATCGCTGCGGCCGGTCCCGCCCGGTGGGATCGGGGAGCTCTATATCGGCGGGGTCGGCCTCAGCCCCGGGTACTGGCGAGACCCCGGCAAGACCGCGGCGGCGTTCCTGCCTCACCCGCGTCGCGGGAGCGGGTCCGAGCGAATCTACAAGACCGGAGACCTCGCCAGAATCGACGCCAAGGGCCTCGTGCACTTCCTCGGCCGTACCGACTCACAGATCAAGAGTCGGGGCTACCGGATCGAGCTCGGTGAGATCGAGGCGGCTCTCAACGCGGTCCGGGGCTTGCGAGAGTGCGCCGTCGTGGCCATGGCCTCTGATGGATTCGAGGGCACGGTCATCTGCGGCGCCTATGTCCCGGTGCCCGGCGCGGCCGTGACGCCCGCGGCTCTCCGGCGCGAGCTGAGCAAGGCGCTGCCGCCGTACATGCTCCCCGCGCGCTGGATGGCGTTCGACAGCTTTCCCAAAAATACCAACGGCAAGACCGACCGGCGCCGTCTCAAGGAGGCCTTCGAAAGCCGATGCAACTGAAGCCAATCGACACTCCTGAGCTCCTCCATCTGGTCGCAAGCTGGCTGGCCCAGAAAGAGAACTACCAGTGGCTGGACTTCGGCGACGGCAAGCAGATCGTCCGCCCGGAGTGGCTCAAGATCATGACCCAGCGGGACACGTACTTCATCAGGGTGTGGACCTCCGACGACGGCACGCCGATCGGGGTCGCCGGCCTCGACACCGTGAACCGCACGTTCAAGACCGGGCGGTTCTGGTTCGTCGCCGGCGACAAGAGCTTTCGGGGGCGCGGCTACTCCACCCGGGCGGCATCCACGATGCTCACGCTGGCCTTTCGCGATCTCGGCCTCCAGGCGGTGACGAGCTGGGCCGTCGACACCGATCCCCCCAATCCCTCGGTTGGCATCGCGATGCGTCTCAATTTCAGGATCATCGGCCGACAACGCCACTGTCACTACATCGACGGTCGTGCCTACGACCGTCTGTGGATGGATCTCCTCGCGTCGGAGCACAAGGAGATCTGAGCATGGCGGACCGGACCACTGTCCAGCGACGAATCGCCAGCTGGTTCCTGCAGAGCCTCAACCTCGAGATCCCGTCACCGGAAACCGATCTGTTCGAGACCGGCGTGCTGGATTCGCTGGCCTTCGTGGAGCTCGTGCTTCACCTGGAGCAGGAGTTCGGCGTCAAGATCGCGCTGGAACAAGTGGAGATCGACAACTTCAGATCCGTCGAACGAATCGCCACCTTCCTCCTGAACGGCAATGGTGCGCCGCAGGTCGCCGAGAACCCCCCCGCGACAGGCGTCCGCGACCGTCAGGCTGATGCCTGACAGCCGGCACCTGACTCTACGTGGCGCCTGACGCACGTGAGAGAGGCGGTAAGGAGCTAGAGCCATGAGCAACGTCATTGTGGGCATTGGAACCTATCTACCCGAGCGCGTCGTCACCAACGACGATCTCGAAGCGATGGAGCTGGATTATGACCGTGCCAAGGCGGGGGTGACCCTCGACGAGTGGGCCCGATCCCGGCACGGCGCCATGTCACGTCACTGGGCTCGCCCAGGCGAGTGCACGTCTGACATGGCGACGGTGGCGGCACGACGCGCACTCGGTGATGCCGGGCTGGACCCCAGAGACATCGACGTCATCGTCATGGCCACCATCACCAACGATTACCGCCTGCCGCAGTCGGCGATGCTGGTGCAAGCGAATCTTGGCTCGAAGGCCAAGGTCATTCAGCTTGACTCCGCCTGTAGCGGATTCGTGGACACTCTGCTTGTCGCCTGCGGCCTTCTCGACGCACAGGGCTATGAAACGGCGCTCGTGGTGGGCGCGGATACGCTGACGCGGCTGTGTGATCCTCGGAAGTTCATGCCGCTCACCATTTTCGGTGACGGCGCCGGCGCCGTGCTGCTTCACCGACTGAAAGCGGACGATGGTCACGGTGTCCGATCATTCGTCACCGGCTCGGACGGGCACCTGGGTCACTATGTCCGTGTGCCGGGCGGCGCCGGCAAGATCCCGTTCTGTCCGGAGATGCTGGATCAAGGCCTTCACTACTTGCACCTCATGTTCGGAGAGATCCATACCTGGGCAGTCGATCGCGCCGCGTTCTGTACGTTGGAGGCGGTGACGCGCGCGGGCCTGACCCTCGAAGACATCGCGTGGGTGGTCCCCCACCAGGCATCGCTCAACATCCTGCGGGCCGTGGCGCAGCGCCTCGGGCTCAGCATGGAAAAGTTCGTCGTGACCTACCCGCACACCGGCAATCTCTCGGCGGCCTCGATTCCGGTCGCGTTGGAGCAGGGAAAGTTCCGCGATGGGGACTGGCTCGTCATGCCCGCGGTCGGGGCGGGCATGGCCTGGGGTGCCGTGACATACCAGTGGTACGACTACAAGAGAGGCTGGGACTCCTCCGTTATGAATCTGGCCGTCGGCGCGCAGGACGCCTCTCCGCGCCTGAAGGAGTCCTGGCATGACCGATAACGGGCATGTCCGCCGGTTTGGCATCGTCGGGGCCGGGACAATCGGCGCCGGAATCGCGCGGCTACTCTCGGAGTTGGGTGCAACGGTCATCGTCGTCGCACCGCGCCCGGGAGGGGTCGGGCGTGCCGCAGAGATGCTTCGGCTCAGTTACAAGGTGGATATCGATCGCGGGCGCATCAGCGCGGCCGAGGCGGAAGCCAGGGTGCGTGACATTCATCTCACGTCGAGCTACTCGGACCTCGACGGGGTGGAGTGTGTCATCGAATCCGTCGCCGAAGACGTCCAGACGAAGCAAGACGTGCTTGCCGCCGTCGAGCAGCGCGTTTCGCCCGATTGCATCGTTGCCAGCAATACCTCGTCCATCCCGATCACGAGCATCGCCGCGACTGCTGACCGGCCTGACCGAGTCATCGGCACACACTACTTCTGGCCCGCCCACCGCTATCGGCTCGTCGAGATCGCGACCGCCGAGGCGACGAGCGCGCGCACACTGCAACGGACGCTCGCGATGACTTCCTGGCAGGGCAAGGTGCCTCTCGTCGTGCGTGACAGCCCCGGCTTCTTCACGACAAGGATCCTGCTGGTTTACCTCAACGAGGCGATAGGCCTGGTGGCCGAGGGGGCTTCGATCGACTCGGTGGACAGCGCGATGAAAGCCTTCGGCTGGGCCATGGGCCCGTTTCGCCTGATGGACGCAGTGGGTATCGAGATCCTCCGGGGCGTGTACGACTCGATCTCCCAACATCTCGGGGAACGCGTGGAATATGTCCGACGCCTATGGCCGGTACTGGAGGCCGGTCATCGTGGCTATGGGCGTAGCCGCCGAGAAGGAGCGAAGGGATTCTACCTTGATCCTGAAGGACGCGTGGTTGACGCAGGGATCTACCCCTTGATCGGCTGCAACGCGAATGGGAGCTCCAGCTCGACGGAGGTCTCCACCCGTCCTGTGTGGCAGATGATCAACGAGATTGGTCACTGTCTCGCCGAGGGTATTGTTTCCTCGCCTGAGGATGCAAATCTCGGTGCGGTCCTGGGCATTGGGTGGCCGCAGCAGCAGAGTGGACCGCTGGAGTACGCCTGTCGTGTTGGCACCGACAGGATTGCCGGACAGTTGGCGACTTGGACGCGGCAGCACGGTCCTCGATTTGCCCCCAGTCCTCTCTTGACCCAGCCGGCCTCTGTCGGCGCCTGGCAATCCTCGTATGTCTCGTAGAGACGGCGCGACCTCCCCGCTCCGCCGTGTCGAGTCTCAGAGCACCCGGCAATCTTTCTGAAAACGCGTGAACCCGATAGCAGATAGGAGGGATGGCGAGCATGGGTGAGCCGACGACATTGCTTAGACAAGGATCCAGGAGGACGGTGAGGCGGACTAGGGTTCTCATCACGGGGGGAGCGGGCTTCGTCGGCTCTCATCTTGCCGAGGCGCTGCTCGAGGCGGGATATGAGGTCTTCGTGATCGACGATCTCTCGACCGGGAATATTGAAAACATAGAGCACCTGAAGACCGACGGGGAGCCAGCTACACGCTCTGCAGTGAGGCGCCGCGCAGACGGGAGCCCTGGCCAATACGGACGATTCCACTACGTCATCGATTCGATCATGAACACGCCGGTGCTGGCCGAGCTCGTGGATCGCTGCGACATAATCTTTCACCTCGCAGCAGCGGTAGGCGTCAGGTTGATCGTGGAGAGCCCGATCCGAACCATTGAGACAAACATCAAGGGAACTGAAATTGTCTTAGAGCTGGCGAACAAAAAGAAGAAGAAGGTCATCATCGCCTCGACCTCGGAGGTCTATGGGAAGGCTTCGCGAGTGCCCTTCCGAGAGGACGACGACCTCGTCTTGGGTCCGACGGTCAAGGGTCGGTGGTCTTATGCGTGCTCAAAGGCGGTCGACGAATTCCTGGCACTCGCCTACTGGAAGGAAAGGAAACTGCCGTTGGTGATCGTGAGATTGTTCAACACCGTAGGCCCGCGGCAGACCGGCAGATATGGGATGGTGCTGCCGACATTCGTGACCCAGGCGTTAAGCGATCGGCCGATCACGGTGTTTGGGGATGGGACGCAGTCGCGAAGCTTCACGTACATCAGCGATGTGGTCTGGGCGGTGATCAAGCTGGCCGAGTGCGATGAAGCGGTAGGCGAGGTGTTCAATCTGGGAAATGGCGCTGAAGTCACCATCGAAGAGCTGGCAAGGAAAGTCAAGGAGATGACGGGGAGTTCCTCGGAAATCGTGCACATTTCCTATGGACAGGCCTATGAGGAAGGCTTCGAGGACATGCGCCGACGCGTGCCCGACATCTCGAAGCTGAAAAGATATATCGGCTACGAGCCGCAGGTTCAGCTGGATGAAATGATCGCAAAGGTGGTTGAGTACTACCGGAACAGGGAAAGCAGTCCCTAACCGGGACGATGCGGGTCCCCCGCCCCCACAATGAGTTGCGTCCGACCCCTGGTTCCGGAGGACATTTCTCAGGTCATCGACCTGTACGCGACGGTGTTTCCTCCCTCGGTCTCGTCTGAAGGATTACGGTCGACTTTCGGCGAGATCTTTTTCGGGCATCCGTGGCGCGACGACAGCCTTCCCTCGCTGGTCTACCAAGACGATACCCGGAGAATCGTCGGGTGTCTCGGCGTGATGCCGCGGCGGATGTCGATGAATGGACGGCCGATTCAAGCGGCGATTAGCCACACGTTCATGGTCGAGCGGGGCAGCCGGTCGACGCCGGCGGCTGTCGAGCTCGTCAAAAGGTTCTTGTCCGGGCCGCAAGATTTATCCGTCGCCCAGGGAAGCAGCAAGGCCGGGCGCAGGATCGTGGAGGGATTCGGTGGCTCGACGTCGCTCCTGTACGGTATCCGCTGGACACGCCCGCTGCGCCCCGGTCGGTACGGTCTGGGATTGCTGAAACGACACGGGTTTCCGGCGGCGTGCGCGCACGCCCTCCGGCCCTTGTGTTTCGCGATGGATGCGATCGCGCCACTGATCGGTAGGAAACCGTTTCGCCTCGCCGAGCCGCGCCTTGCAGGCGAAGAGCTCGATCCGGAGGCGTGGCACGAGGGTGTCGCCGCTGCCTCGGCCCGCCGCTCGCTCAGGCCGGAGTACGACGCCGACTCGTTGAAGTGGCTGTTGGCGCGACTCGCTCAAAATACGGGCCCCGGCAGCTTTCAGAAGATGCTCCTTCGTGACTCATCCCGCCAAATCGCAGGGTGGTATCTCTACTATCTCAAGCCTGGAGCCATCAGTGAGGTCGTTCAGGTCGCGGCCACGCGGGATTCGATGAATGAAGTGCTCGAGCATCTCTTCTATCACGCGCGGCGGGAGGGTGCAGTCGCCGTGTCGGGACAGTTGGACGTGACGGCCTTAGAGGCCTTTTCCGAGGAGTGCTGTGTCCTCCGACACGATGGCGGTCCGGGACTGTTGATCCACTCGAAACATCCTGACGTGCTCAACGCGGTCCATCGCGGTGATGCGTTCATCGGCAGATTGGAAGCCGAGTGGTGGATTGCCTGGCTCCTCAACAACTGAGGAAGGCTGTGTCTCGGCCCCGAATGAGATCGGAGATGTAAGAAATGGCTGCAACCGTCGAGAGCACGCGATCCGATCCTTCTCGCTACACGTTCCGTCGCATGGCTATGGGCGAGTTGCGCCTTGCGAACGACCTCTATAACCGATGTCATCATTCGGATCGCTCGCTTTCGGAAGCGGAATGGCTTTACAAGGATCATCCTTACGGCGAGGCCATTGTATTGGGCGTGCTTGCCGCCAATCACGAGCTTGCTGCCGTGCTCCCGGCGATCGCGCATAGATTCGTGTGGGATGGTCGGGAAGAAATCGGATATCAGTTAGTCGATGCCGTCACGGCCCCCGAGCACAGGGGCAGGGGTCTCTTCGGTCACCTCGTCGAGCTCCTCTGCAGGATGGCCGAGGAGCAGCGTTTCTGCGTGTTCGCGTTTCCCAACCAGCAGTCGCTGTCGGTCTATCGGAAGACCGGAGTTCTTGAAAGCCTCGGGGCCTGGGAAACGCGGGCGAAGGTGTTCGCCTGGCCGGCGTACGCGCGGTACAAGCTTGGGCGAGACGGCCGCGCGAGTGCGGAGCAGACTCCGACAAGCGCCGCGGCGAGTCTGCGTAGTGGCGATGTCTCCCTGATCCCGGTGCGACGCTTCGAGTCAGACTTCGAGGAGATCCACGCGAGGGTCGGGAAGATCCTCAACAGCTTCACGCTGCGCCGGCGTGAGTTCCTCAACTGGCGTTACTTCGGCTCCGCGCACAGGCACTACGCCGCGGCGCTGATCAGGCGAGCCGACCGGACCGAGGGCTACGTCGTGGTCCGAGTGATCGATCGGATCGCGCATGTCATCGACGTGTTCGTCACACCCGACGGTCAGACTGCCAGGACAGCCGTGCGGCTGTTGACGAGGTGGGCGAGGCAAATGGGGGCGATCGCGATCTACTTCAGCGCCTCGGGGGACAATTTCATTCGGCGCGCGTTCTACCGGCACGGATTCCTCTTGAAGAAGAGGGGCGGTGAGATCGTGCTCGACCCCAAGAGTCTGCGCCGGCTGGCTTCGTTGCACCAGCGGCCCGTCGTAAGCGACGATTTTTATTTCGTCATGGGTGACGGCGACTTCCACTAATCGTAATGACATGAAGGATCGGATCGCCAAGTCGGTCTTCTGGCTCGTGTGGTCGCGGGGGGCGGTGCAGCTCATCTCGTTTCTCTCCACGCTCCTCGTCGCGCGACTTCTGAACCCAGCGGATTACGGCTTGATGGCACTGGTGAGCGTCTGGACCTATGCCGTCGCGCTGATGGCGGAGCTGGGCCTGGGCGTCGCGATCGTTCAATTTCCAGAGCTGGAGGACCGTGAGCTCAACACGTGCTTCTGGCTCATCGTGGGGACATCGGCCGTCGGGTACCTCGCCCTGTACGCGACCGCCCCGGCGATCGCGGAGTGGTTCGACAGCCCGCTGCTCTCGCCCGTGCTCCGGGTCGCCGGGTTGAGCCTGCCCCTGGTCGCGCTGCGGACCGTTCCCGACGGCCTGCTCAGGAAGCGCCTGCAGCTGGACAGGGTCTCGCAGGCCGAGGTCGCCTCGATGCTGACGACCATGCCGGTGGTCCTGGGCCTCGCGTGGTCCGGCGCCGGGGTGTGGGCCCTCGTGGCCGGAAGCCTGGTGATGCCGCTGGTCCAGGACGTCGTCAGCTTCTGGCTCGTCCGCTGGTGTCCCGGTCTTCGAGTGGGGAGCCCGCGCCTGCGCGAGATCCTCCGCTACAGCCTGGCGGCGCTCGGGGCGAGAGTCGGCTGGGTCGTGTACCAACAGGTCGACGCGGTCGTGCTGGGCAAAGTCTCCGGTCAGGTCGTCCTGGGCTTCTACTCGATGGCCAAGCAGCTGGCCAGCCTGCCGCTCGAGAAGATCACCGTCGTCGCGAACCACCTCGCCTTGCCGATCATGGCGGGGTGCCAGGGGGATCGCGCGACGATGCGCGGGTCCTTCCTGCGCGGGCTTCGCCTGGTGGCGTCGCTGACCGTCCCTCTGGGCCTCGGCATCGCGCTGGTAGCCGACGATTTCGTCGCGGTAGCGCTCGGCGAGAAATGGGTCGCGGTGGTTCCCGTGCTCCGCGTGCTGTGCGTGCTCGGGCTGATCCGCTCGGTCGACACCTTGCTGCCGCCGGTCTTGCTCGCGCGGTACCGCGCCGGCTCGCTGTTCCGATGGACGATGGCGCTGCTGCTCGTCATGCCGTTCGCGTTTTGGGCTGGCGCCGCCTTGAGGGGATCCGTGGGCGTCGCGCTCGCGTGGATCGTCGTCTATCCGCTCGTCATGGCCTGGATGGCTCGCGAAGCCCTCCAGGAGCTCGAGACCGGGTGGCGGACCCTGCTGGACCAGCTGCGCCCGGTCGTGATCGCGAGCCTGATGATGGCCGGGATCGTGATTATCGTCCGCTGGGCGCTGCCCGCGTCCGACGTCGCCGCGCGGGTCGCGAGGCTGGTACTCGCCGCCGCCCTCGGCGTCACGGTCTATGCGGCGGCCATCTTCTGGCAGGGCGGCGCGCTGGTGGGGGAGATTGGCGAGGTCGCCGGGTGGCTCACGCGTCCGCTTCTGGCCTCGCGCCGCGCCGGCGTGGGAGAGCGCGCGTGAAGGTGCTGTGCGTCCTGGGTACGCGTCCCGAGGCGATCAAGCTCGCTCCGGTGATCCGCGAGCTCCGGCGCCGCGCCGACGTCGGCCTCCGCGGCAATGGGGGCGGCGCTGACCTGCGGACGGTGGTCTGCGTGACCGGTCAGCACCGGGAAATGGTCGACCCGATGCTGTCGCTCTTCGGCATCACGCCCGACCACGACCTCGACGTGATGGAGCACAACCAGTCGCCCACGCGGCTGGCCGCGGCCGTGCTCGCGCGCCTCGAGCCCGTTCTCGAGAGCGAGCGGCCCGACTGGGTTCTCGTGCAGGGCGACACGACCACTGTGGCGGCCGCGGCGCTGGCCGCCTTCCACGCACGCGCGAGCGTGGGTCACGTCGAGGCGGGGCTGCGCACGGGCGACAAGTGGCAGCCCTTCCCGGAGGAGATCAACCGCCGGATCGGCGGGGTGATCGCCGACCTGCATTTCGCGCCCACCGAGCGGGCTCGCCAGAATCTCCTTCGCGAAGGCGTGTCCGATCGCAGCATCCGCGTGACCGGCAACACCGTGATCGATGCGCTGCGCTGGGTCGCCGGCCTGCCGCCGACGGAAGGGACGAGCGCCTTGCTCCGGAGATGCGGCGTGCGCGGCGAGGCCGCGGGGGCGCGCATCATTCTCGTGACCGCCCACCGCCGCGAGAGCTTCGGCCGCGCGCTCGAGGACATCTGCTGGGCGCTTCGAGACCTCGTGATACGGCACGACGTGCGCGTCGTCTACCCGGTGCACCTGAACCCCAACGTCTGGAAGCCGGTGCACGAGCTCCTCGGCGACGTCTCCAACATCACGTTGCTGCCCCCGCTCGACTATCTTTCCATGGTGCATCTCCTCAAGCGCAGCTACCTGGTGCTCACCGACTCCGGCGGTCTGCAGGAGGAGGCGCCCGGGCTCGGCGTGCCGGTGCTCGTGCTGCGCGAGGTGACGGAGCGGCCCGAGGGCGTCGAGGCCGGAGCGGTGCGCGTGGTGGGCACGCTCAGGGAGCGCATCGTCGCGGAGACGTCGCGGCTGCTCGAGGACCCGGCGTCGTATCAGCGTCTCGCGCGGGCGGTGAATCCGTACGGCGATGGCCGAGCGGCCGAACGGATCGTCTCGGAGCTGCTGGCATGGCCACCGACGGCCGCGCCCGATCGGCCGGCGCGCTCGGAGCTCACCGATGCTCGACGTTAGGACCGCCGGATCGTGGGCGGGACGCTCCCTGCCCGCCGCGACGGGGCACCGGGCTCGGCGGCGCCGCGTGCTCATGATCACGTACGATTTCCCGCCGCCCCCGTCGATGGCGGGTGAAACGTGCGCGCAGATCGCGCGCTATCTGCCGTTCCACGGCTGGGATCCGGTGGTGCTCAGCGCGCGACAGCCCCGCACCGGGGTTTGTGAGGTGCCACCCGACGGGCCCCTCCCGCGCGCGGTGATCCGGGCCGGCGCGCTCCCGCATCCGATCTCCATCTACCAGCGCCTCGTCGCGCGATCGCGGCCCTCGACCGGCCCAGGGGCGGACGGGACGTCTTCGCCCAGGACCAGCGGTGACCTCCGGCGCTGGATCCTGTCCATGCTCCAGATTCCCGACGCCTACAGCGGCTGGATCCCACCCGCCGTGATCGCCGGTCTGCGGGCGATCCGGGAGCACCAGGTGGACCAGCTTTTCTCCGCGAGCCCGCACTCGACGGGCCACCTGGTCGGCCTGGCCCTCGCGCGGCTCAGCGGTCTTCCCTGGACGGCCCAGTTCCAGGATCCGTGGACCTATCCCCGGGCTCAGTGGCAGGAGGCGAAGCCGCTCAGCGCGCTGTCGGCTCGGCTCGAGACCGCGCTGGAGCGCATGGTGGTGCGGCGCGCGGACGTGGTCGCGTGCGTCACCGAGCGACACCGGATGTGGCTGCGGCACGTCCATCCCGACGTTCGCGACGAGAAGCTCGTCACGATCCCGAACGGGTTCGACGGCGCCGAGTGGGAGCGAGTCGACGAGGAGCTCCGCCGGCTCGGGCCGCGGAGCCGCGATCGGTTCCTCATCACCTATGCCGGGAACCTGTATCACCGGCGGAGCCCGTTTCCCCTCTTCCGCGCGCTGGGGTCGCTGTTCGACTCCGGCGACGTCCCGCGGGAACAGGTCCAGGTCCATCTCCTCGGCCACTGCGACGTCGCCAACGGCACCAGCGTGACCGCGATGGCCGCGGCCTGTGGGCTCGCCGGCTCCGTCACGATCACAGGCCCTCGCGGCAGGATGGAGACGCTCCGCCGGGTCGCGCGGTCAGATCTGCTCCTGCTCCTCGCGGAGGGCCTGACCCAGCAGATTCCGGGGAAGACCTACGAGTACCTGAGGACGGGACGGCCGATCCTGGCGCTGACGTCCGAGGGCGCCACCGCGGACCTGTTGCGCCGGACCGGCGGGGCCTGGGTGGTCGATCCCGACGACCAGGCCGGGGTCACGGTCGCCGTTCTGGACGCGTATCGGCTCTGGCGGAACGGGCTTCCCGGGCCGAGGCCGGATCCGGACGTGGTGGCGGGCTTCGACCGCCGAGTCCTGTGCGGGCAATTCGCGGCGGCGTTCGGCCGAGTCGCCACCGGCCTGGATTTCGCGGAGTAGAGGGCTCACGCCATGTGCGGTATCGCCGGCTCGCTGAGCCTCGACGGGCGCCCGGTCTCCATGGACGAGGTGCGCGCGATGTGCGCGGTCATCTCCCATCGCGGCCCCGACGACGACGGCTTTCATCTGGGCCCGGCGGTGGGCCTGGGGATGCGGCGCCTGCGGATCATCGACCTCGAGACCGGGCGCCAGCCCATCAGAAACGAGGACGGCACGGTGTGGGTCGTCTTCAACGGCGAGATCTACAACTTCAGGGAGCTCCGGCGCGAGCTCGAGGCGCGCGGTCACTCCTTCTACACCGCGACGGACACGGAGACGATCGTCCACCTCTACGAGGAGTACCAGGCGGACTGCGTGAAGAAGCTGCGCGGCATGTTCGCCTTCGCGGTCTGGGACGAGCGCCGCCGGATATTGCTCGTGGCCCGCGACCGGCTGGGGATCAAGCCGCTCTACTATGCCGAGGCCGGCGGCAAACTCCTCTTCGCGTCCGAGCTGAAGGCCCTGCTGCAGTCGGTCGAGATCGAGGGCGACCTCAACTGGAGCGCGGTCAGCCGCCTCTTCACCTTCGGGTGCACGCCGGCGGCGGACAGCATCATCGACGGCGTCCGCAAGCTCGAGCCCGGGCACATTCTGCTCGCCTCCCCCGGCCGGGGCGTGCGCACCGAACGGTACTGGGATCCACGCTTCGAGCCCGAGTACGGCCGGCCCGAGGCGTACTTCGTGGAGCGGCTCCGCGAGCTCATCGAGGAATCCGTCCGCCTGCACCTCGTGAGCGACGTGCCGCTGGGCGCGTTCCTGAGCGGCGGCATCGATTCGAGCTCGGTCGTGGCGACCATGGCGCGGCTGGACCCCGGTCCGGTGAAGACGTTTTCGGTCGGCTTCGCGGAGCCGGACTACGACGAGGCCGGCCACGCGCGGCTCGTGGCCGAGCGGTTCGGGAGCGAGCACCACGAGCTCGTGCTGGAGCCGGACGTCCTCGAGGTCATCGATGACCTCGCCTGGTATTTGGACGAGCCGTTCGGCGACCCCTCGGCGATCCCGACCTACATGGTCTCGAAGCTGGCCTCCCAGCACGTCACCGTCGTGCTCTCGGGCGACGGCGGCGACGAGCTCTTCGCCGGGTACGACAAGTATCGCGTCGAGGCCAGGGAGCGCCGATACCGGTTCCTGCCGGCGCCGGCCCGGCGGCTGGCAGGGGTCATCGGGGAGGCCCTGCCCGACGGGGCGCGGGGGCGCAACTTCCTGCGCCACATCGCGCTCGTCGGCCACGAGCGCTACCTGGACGCGTCGACGCTCTTCCGGCGAGACCAGAAGGAGCGCCTGTTCCGCGACGACGTCTTCGCGCTGCTCGCGCAGCACGATCCGTGGCGCGCGGAAGCCGAGCACCTGGCCGCGGCCAACGGACGGTGGCTCTCGGCGCTGCAGTACCTGGACCTCAAGAGCTACCTGCCGCTGGACATCCTCACCAAGGTCGACCGGATGAGCATGGCGCACTCGATCGAGGCTCGCGTGCCGCTACTCGATCACAAGCTGGTCGAGTTCGCGGCGACGATCCCCCCGGAGCTCAACCTGCGCGGCGGCACGACGAAGTACGTGTTCAAGCAAGCGATGCGGGGGATCCTGCCGGACGCGATCATCGACAGGCCGAAGCACGGCTTCGCGGTGCCGCTCGGGCACTGGTTCCGGGGACGGCTCGGCAGCTTCGTGCGCGAGTTGCTGCTCTCGGAGAGAAGCCGCCGGCGCGGAATATTCAACGCGGCCTACATCGAGCGGCTGGTGCGGCGGCTCGAGCTGGGACGGGAGCTCGACTTCCACGTCTGGACGCTGATTTCCTTCGAGCTCTGGTGCCGGACTTTTCTCGACGAGCGAGTCGGTGTTCGAGCTCCTTCCTGATCGGCGGACCGTGCGGGCCGAGCCGGCAGGCGCCGGCGCCGCGGTGACGGCGCGCGGGCGCCTGTTGATCGTCAACGTGCGGGGGTTCAAGCGGGCGGACGCCCTGTACCGGGAGCTGAGGGCCCTCGGGTGGGACACGACGGTGGTCGACGTGGACGAGTCGGCCCTCTTGCGCTGGTACGCGCGGGCGCGCGCGTTTCGGCCGAGCCTCGCCCGCTGGCGGCTGCGCGTCGAGCGGGTCGCCGGCCGCCTCGCTCGGACCGCGTTCGCCTTCAAGTACCGGAGCCGGCGCTACGGCCGCCTCATCGAGAAGTCCGGCGCGAAGTACGACCTCATCTTGCAGGGCGGCGGAATGTTCGCGCCGGCGTGGCCGCTCCCGACCACGCGCTACGCGATCTTCTGCGATTGCACGGTCAAGCTGGGGGCAGGAGAGATCCTGTCGGGGGTCGACTTCGCCTCGGCGGCCAGCGCCGCGAAGTGGTACGCGCTCGAGGCGAGCCTCTACCGGAACGCGGGCCGCGTGTTCTCGGCCAGCGAGTGGGTAAGGCACTCCCTGGTGCGCGACTACGGCGTCGAGCCCGAGCGCGCCGTCACGGTCGGTGAGGGCTCGAGCCTGCGAGCGCCGGACGGCGCGCCCACCCGCCGCGACGGCCGGACGATCCTGTACGTCGGATACGAGTTTCAGCGCAAAGGGGGCGAGGTGCTCCTGGCCGCCTTCGAGAGGGTCGCGGCGGAGATGCCTGACGCCGAGCTGCTGATCGCGGGCCCGCCGCGGGTCACGGGCCCGCTGCCGTCGGGCGTCCGGCTCCTCGGCCGCCTGGAGCCGGCGGAGCTCTCGCGGCTCTACGCGCGCGCCTCGCTGTTCGTGATGCCGTCGCTGTTCGAGCCCTTCGGCCAGGTCTTTCTCGAGGCCATGGAGCACGCGCTCCCGTGCGTCGGGAGCGACCGGGGCGCGATCCCCGAGATCATCGTCAACGGCACAACCGGGCTGATCGCGCCGGCCGGAGATCCCCGGGCGCTGGCCGAGCGAATCATCTATCTGCTCCGCCGGCCCGACACGATGCGCCGCCTGGGCGAGCGCGGCCGCGCGCGCGTGCGCGAGCGCTTCACGTGGCCGGCGGTGGCGCGACGGATCGACGCCGGGCTGCTCGAGCTGCTCTAGGTCGCTCCCGGGTCTGGACGTCCCGTGTCAGCGTGGAGGCTCGCGGCGCTGCGGCTCGGCTTTCAGGTCGGGCTCTTTCGCCTGGTGCAGCACGCCGTTCGCCGGCGCCAGGCCGTGATCCTGGCGTTTCACCGCTTCTCGGGAAGCGACGACGGCCACCCGCAGGGAATGCCGATCCAAACGTTCGCCGAGGCGATGGAATACCTGACGCGGCACTACCGTGTCGTCTCGCTGCGCACGATGACCGACGAGCTCGGCCGCGGGGTGGTGCGGCCGTACACGGTCGCGGTGACGGTGGACGACGGCTACCGGGAAGTCTTCACGCTGGCGGCGCCCGTGCTCCGGCGATACGGCGTCCCCGCGTCGTTCTTCGTGATCGGTGACTTCGTCGACGGCCGGTTGTGGCCCTGGACCGACCGCTGGGGGTTCGTCTTCACGCGTGCGCCGCGGGACCGAGTGGCCTTCAGACATCGCGGAGCGATCCATGTTCTCGAGATGCGAGAGGAGAAGAACCGATGTCGCGTCGCGGAGCAGTGGCTCGACTCCGCCAAGCGGCTCGCGGTGGCCGAGCGTGACGAGCTCCTGGGCGCGATCGCCGAGGCCTTCGGAGTCGACATTCCCGTCGGTCCACCCGGCGCGTACCGGCCCATGACCTGGGCCCAGCTGCGCGCGTTGGCCGCCGAGGGGTTCGACGTGGGCGCGCACACGCGCACCCACCCGATCCTCTCCCGGGTCGCTCCGGAGCACCTCCGCGTCGAGATCGACGGCTGCCGGGAGCAGATGGAGCGAGAGCTCGGGCTTCCCGTGCGCCACTTCGCGTATCCCAACGGTCGCCGCGAGGATTACACCGCGGAGACCGTGGCGGCCGTGGCCGGGGCCGGCTACGTCGCCGCGGTCACGACCGTTGCCGGCGGCAACACGCCGTCGACCCCGAGTCTCGAGCTTCGCCGGATCGTCGCGCGCCCGGAGGACCTGGCGCGCTTCGCGGGGTCGGTGTCCGGATTCGACGAGATCTGGGCGCGCGTCAAGCTTCGCTCCCTGGCCCCGGCGGTGAGGGGCGGATGACGCGCCCGCGGATCGCTCTGGTCGCGTTCAGCCGGGACATCCTGGGCGGCCAGGGGGTCCAGGCCCACGCGCTGGTCGCGGAGCTTCGAGAGGACGGCTACGAGGTTCGCTTCGTTCCGTTCAATCCACGCGTCCCCCGGCTGCTTCAAGGGGTGCGGCGATACCGCTACCTCCGAACGCTCCTGAACCAGGCGCTCTATCTGCCGAGCCTTCGCCGTCTTCGCGATGCGGACGTCGTCCACGTGTTCTCGGCGTCCTACTGGTCCTTCGTGCTCGCCACGACGCCGGCGATCCTGGCGGCGCGGAGGCTCGGAAAGCGGATCGTGCTGCACTACCACAGCGGCGAGGCCGACGATCACCTGGCCCGGTGGGGACATTGGGTCCATCCGTGGCTGCGCTTGGTGGACGAGATCGTGGTTCCCTCCGAATACCTTCGGCGCGTGTTCGCGGGTCACGGATATCGCGTCCGCGTGATCCGGAACGTCGTCGACACCTGCTGCTTCCGCTATCGCGCGCGAGCGTCCCTGCGCGCGCGGCTTCTGTCCACCCGGAACCTCGAACCGCACTACCGCGTGGACAACACCCTGGAGGCGTTCGCGCTCCTCCAGGGCCGGTACCCGGAGGCGACCTTGACGGTCGCGGGGAGTGGAAGCGAGGAGGCCCGACTGCGCCGGCTGGCCGACTCGCTCGGCGCGCGCGGGATCCGTTTCGTGGGACGCGTCGTGCCGGCCGCGATGGCCGGCCTCCACGATCAGGCCGACGTCTTCGTGAACTCGTCGGTGGTGGACAACCAGCCGGTGTCGGTGCTGGAGGCGTTTGCCGCGGGGCTCCCCGTGGTGTCGACCGACACCGGCGGCATCGCCGCGATGGTTCGCGACGGCGAGACCGGTCTCCTGGTCCCGCCGGGAGACCCGGCCGCGCTGGCCAAGGCCGTGACCGGCCTTCTGGACGATCCCGACCGCGCCCGGCTCTTGGCCCGCCGCGCGAGGCGTGAGGTCGAGCAGTACACCTGGGCCGCCGTGCGCGAGGCGTGGGCGGCGGTCTACGCGGGACGGCCGGCGTGATGCTGAACGCGCTGACGATCGACGTCGAGGACTACTACCAGGTCTCGGCCTTCGAGTCGCGCGTCCGTTTCGAAGACTGGCCTACCTTCGAGAGCCGCGTCGAGAAGAACACCGGCGGCCTGCTGGACATTCTCGACGAGTACGGCGTGAAGGGAACGTTCTTCGTGCTGGGCTGGGAGGCGGAGCGGAGACCGCGGATGATCGAGGAGATCGCCGCCCGCGGGCACGAGATCGGCTCGCACGGATACCGCCATCGGCTCGTCTATTCGATGACGCCCGCCGAGTGCCGGGACGACATCCTTCGCTCGAAGGCGCTCCTGGAGAGCATCACGGGAGCGCCGATCGCCGGGTTTCGCGCCGCCAGCTACTCGATCGTCGCCGGATCGCTCTGGTGTCTGGATGTCCTGGTCGACGCCGGCTTCACGTACGACTCGAGCATCTTTCCCATCCACCACGACCGATATGGAATTCCGGGCGCGCCGAGGTTCCCTCACGTCCTCGAGCGTCAGGGCGGACGCATCGTGGAATTCCCGCTTTCCACCGTCCAGCGCTTCGGCGTGACCTGCCCGATCGCCGGCGGCGCCTATCTTCGCTTCTTCCCGTCGTGGGTGATTCGCTCGGGCATCCGCCGGATCAACGAGGTGGAGAAGCAGCCGGCGATCATCTATCTGCATCCGTGGGAGATCGATCCGGGTCAGCCGAGGCTCAACGGGCCCCTAAAGAGCCGGCTCAGACACTACACGAACCTCGGCACGACGGAGTCGAAGCTGCGCCGCCTCCTCGATGAATTCTCGTTCGGAACCGTGGGCGCCGTGCTGAAGGCGTGCGGCGTGCTATGAGCCCGCCGGCGAGCACGCTGGACACGATCGCGGCGCTGGTGTTCTGGGTGAGCGCGGGGTTGATCGTGTACGGCTACGTCGGCTATCCGGTGCTGATCTACGTTCTCGGGCGGCTTCGCCGGCGAGCCACGGTGCGGGGGGACGTCTGGCCGAGAGTCAGCCTCCTCGTGCCCGCCTACAACGAAGGCCGTGTGATCAAGGCGAAGATCCAGAACTGCCTGGAGCTCGAGTATCCGACCGACCGGTTGGAGATCCTCGTCGCCTCCGACGGGTCGACCGACGCGACGGCGCGGGCGATCGCGGAGGCGACGAACGCCGGCAGGATCCGGGGCGTGGTCTTCCCCGAGCGGAGGGGCAAGGCGGCCGTGATCAACAGCCTCGTCGACATGGCCTCCGGGGAGATCCTGGTGCTCTCGGACGCCACGACCATGGTCGAGCCCGGGAGCCTGCGGGCGCTGGTCAGCAACTTCGCCGACGCGCGCGTGGGCTGCGTGAGCGGCGTCTACCGGCTGGTCGTCAGCGAGCGCGACGGCAAGGCGAAGCCGGAGGCGCTGTACTGGCGCTACGAGACGTTCATCCGCTATTCGGAGGCGCGTCTCGGCGCCATGCTCGGCGCCCACGGAGCGCTGTACAGCCTTCGCCGCGAGTTGTTCGAGCCGATCGCCGTGGGCACGCGGAACGAGGATTTCATCCTGGGGGTGGCGATCCTGATGCGGGGCTATCAGTCGATCTATGACACCCGGGCGGTCGCCTCGGAGGAGTCCGAGGAGATGACCGGCTTCTCGCGACGGATCGGGCTCGCGGCCGGAAACTACCAGCAGCTGGGCCTCTTGATGAAGCGGCGAGGCTGGCTGCGGAATCCCTTCTTGCTGTTCGAGCTCCTGTCGCACAAGGTTCTTCGTCTCCTGTCGCCGTTCCTGATCCTCGCCGCGTATGTCGGCAACGCGTGGCTACTCACGTCTCCGGGGTACCGCATCGCGTTCGGGGCGCAAACCGTGTTCTTCATCGCCGCCCTGCTCGGTGTGTGGGCACCCCTGCGCCGGGGCGGTCGAGTGGTGATCGCCGGGCCCTACTACTTTTGCATGGTCAACGCGGCGGGGCTGGTCGCGCTCCACCGGATCGTGCGACAGAACGGGCTGTTGGACCCGAAGGTGCGGGCGGGCGCCGTCACCGAGAGGCCGACGGCATGAGGTTCTCGGGCCTTCGGCGGGTGGGAGCCGCGGAGCTCGTCTTTCGCGGCCGGCAGGAGCTTGCGATGCGGCTGGAGCGGATGGGCCTCATCGGAAGCCCGAGCGGCCGCGGCGGGTTCATCTTCGACACGCTGCCGCCGGAGAGGCTCCTGGATCGCTTTCGGCAGCGCAGCGCGGCCCGCTTCTTCCCGGGCGCGGCGGGCCCCGGCGCGCGGGCGCTCGTCGAGAGCCGGATGCCCGGGACTCGGGAGCCCGTGGTGGCGGGCGCCGACGCCATCTGCCGGGGGCACTTCGACCTCCTGGGCTACCGGGGCCTCTCGTTCGGTGACCCCGTGGACTGGCATCTGGATCCGATCTCGGGGCGCCGGGCTCCGCTCGTGCACTGGAGTCGACTCGATCCGCTCGATCCGGTGACCGTGGGGGACAACAAGCTCGTCTGGGAGTTGAACCGCCACCAGTGGCTCGTCCGACTCGGCCAGGCGTACCAGCTGACGGGCGATGGGCGCTACGCGGAGGCCTTCGTTCGCTACGTCCGTGAATGGCTCCGGGCCAATCCCCCGGGGCTCGGAATCAACTGGACGAGCAGCCTGGAGCTGGCCCTGCGGATCATCTCCTGGTGCTGGGCGCTCTTCCTGTTCCGGAGCTCTCCCGCGCTCAGCGGGGACCTCTTCGCCGAGATGCTCGGAGCGATGTGCGCCCACGCCGCGCACGTGGAGAGGAATCTCTCGTACTACTTCTCGCCGAACACCCACCTGACCGGCGAGGCGCTGGGGCTCTTCTACGGGGGCGTCGTGTTCCCCGAGCTCCTGATGGCCGGACGCTGGCGCGCCCTCGGGGCGCGGATCCTCGTGGAGCAGAGCGAGCGGCAAATCTTGCAAGACGGCGTGTACTTCGAGCAGTCCAGCGGCTACCAGCGGTACACGGTCGAGATCTACCTCCACTTCCTGATCCTCGCCGGTCGCATCGGCTTCGCCGTGGCGCCTCAGGTGGCGGAGCGGGTCCAGCGGATGCTGGACTTCCTTATATCGATCCGCCGTCCGGACGGCTCGATCCCCCACGTTGGAGATGCCGACGGCGGCTGGGTCTTGCCCCTGGCCGATCGGTGTCCCGACGATTTCCGCGGCCTCTTCTCGATCGCGGCGGCCGTGTTCAGGCGGTCGGACTACGCGTGGGCGGCCACCGCGCCGGCACCCGAGGCCCTGTGGCTTCTCGGGACGGCCGGCCTCGACGCCGTCGGGGCGCTCCAGCCCGAGCCGCCGTCCACGTCGCCGTCTCGCCTGTTCGCCGACGGCGGCTACGCCGTGATGCGGGGCGGCTGGGCTCCGGACGCCCATCACTTGATTCTCGACGCGGGACCGCTCGGCTGCGGGACGAGCGACGGGCATGGGCACGCCGACCTCCTCAGCATCCAGGTCGCGGTCTTCGGAGCGCCGTACCTGGTTGACGCCGGCACGTACTGCTACACGTCGGATCGCGAGTGGCGAGACTTCTTCCGGAGCACCGCTGCCCACAGCACCGTCGTCGTGGACGGTGTCGGGCAGGCGACGCCGGCGGGCGCGTTTCGATGGGACAGCCGGCCGCGGGCGCGCGTGCGGTGCTGGCGGTCCACCGCGGCCTTCGATCTCGTGGACGCCGAGCACGACGCCTATCGCCGTCTGCCCGACCCCGTGCTCCACCGGCGCCGCGTGCTCTTCGTCAAGCCGCGCTACTGGGTGGTGGTGGACGACCTCCAGGGAGCCGCCGAGCATCACGTGGAGCTCCGCTTCCAGTTCGGGCCGATGCCGGTCACCGTCGATTCGGCGCTCTGGGCGCGAGCGGAGGGCCCGGGGGGCCGCAGCCTGCTCGTCCGGCCGTTCGCGAGCGTGCCCCTGAAGCCAGAGGTCGTCGAGGGCGAGATCGCGCCGATCCGGGGCTGGGTCTCCTCGAACTACGGCCGACGCGCGCCGGCGCCCGTCTTGATCTACTCCACGGTCACACGCCTGCCGCTCCGTATCGTGACGTTCCTCTTTCCAGTGGAGGGCCCGTCGGCGGGCTTCCCGGACGTCTGCGCGCTGGACGGCGAAGGCCCCGGCCCTGCCGGTCTCGTGCTCGAGGGCGGGCTGGAGTGGGTCAGCTTCGAGGGGCCCGAAGAGTCCGGGGGCGTGACGCTGCGATGAGAACCGGCGTGGTCGGCGGCACCCTGGGCTATCGGCTGCTCCATCACCTCGGTCGCCGGGTGGCGCGAGGAGTCCACCGATGCGACGGCAGCGCGTACCAGCACTGCAGCAAGGTCGAGGCGCTGTTCGGACCCCGGATCTGGACCGCGCTGGCTGGACGGGTGGTGATCGATGTCGGCTGCGGCGAGGGCACCGAGGCGATCGAGGCCGCGCGGCGCGGGGCGCGCCGAGTCATCGGGATCGACGTGCGGCCCCACGTGCTCGAGCGCGCGCGCGCGGCGGCCGAGCGCGCGGGCGTCTCAGATCGCTGTGTCTTCGCCGCGCACGCCGCCGAGCGGGCCGACGTCATCCTGTCCATCGATGGGTTCGAGCACTACGACGAGCCCGAGCGGATCCTGGAAACCATGCGGCGGCTCGTGCGGCCTCACGGTCGCGTCCTCATCGCGTTCGGTCCGCCGTGGCTTCACCCGCTGGGAGGCCATCTCTTCTCGGTCTTTCCGTGGGCGCACCTGGTCTTCACCGAGCGGGCGCTGCTGCGCTGGCGCGCGGACTTCAAGTCGGACGGCGCCACGCGATTCGGCGAGGTCGAGGGCGGCCTGAACCAGATGACCGTCCGCCGCTTTGCGAGGCTGCTCGAGAGGAGCGCTTTCGAGATCGAGCGCCTCGAGGCGGTGCCGATCAGGCGCCTGCGCTGGCTGTCGAATGCCGTGACCCGGGAGTTCGTGACCTCGATCGTGCGCTGCACGCTCGTTCCGCGCCCGAGCGCCCGCGAGGCCGCGGCGTGAGGCGCTCGCGATGAGCGCGCCCGTGAGCAAGTTGCGGTTCGGGGTGATGTGCGCCGGGGACCGCCTCGAGAGCGCGTTCGCCGCGTCGATCGACGAACTGCTCAAGATCGAGGGCGTCGAGCTCGCGTTGCTCATCGTGAGCGCGCACCCGCCCGCCCGCAGCTCGACGTGGACGAAGCTCAAGCGGATGGCCTCGCTGAACGGGACGCTCTGGGCGATCTTCCAGCGGCTGTTCCCGCCCGAGCGGCTTGCCTGCTACCGGCCTCGCGACATGTCGGCGGTGTTCGCCGGGGTGGAGCGAATCCCCTGTCGCGTCATCCGGAAGGGCAAGTTCAGCGAGTATTTCGAGCCCGGAGACGTCGAGCGGATCCGCGGCTACAGCCTGGACTTCATCCTGCGCTTCTCGTTCGGGATCATCCGTGGCGACATCCTGGACGCGGCCCGGCACGGGGTCTGGTCGTTTCATCATGACGACGAGTCGAAGTTCCGAGGGCGTCCGCCCGCGTTCTGGGAGATCTACCGCGGCGAGCCGACGACGGGCGCGATCCTCCAGCGGCTGGTGGATCGTCTCGACGCGGGGGTGGTCCTGCAGCGATGCCATATCCGGAGTCGCGCGTGGTCGTACGGCGCGAACCTGAACGCCGTCGTGTGGGCGGCGGCGCACATGCCGGCCAGAGTCTGCCGTGACGTTATCGGCGGGCGCGCGCGATACCTGGAGGCCCCGCCGAGTCGCACGGAGGCTCCCATCTACCTTCCTCCGAGCGATCTCCAGATGCTGCGCTTCCTGATCAAGACCTGGTTGGCATGGGTGAAGCGGCAAGTCGAAGGCCTTCTGCTCGTGGAAGACTGGAGCGTCGGCGTCGTCGAAGCGCCTCTTCATGCGTTTCTGCGGCCCGGCTTTCGACCGAGGGTCCGGTGGCTGCCGAACGGGAAACCCAACACGTTCCGGGCCGACCCGTTCGTCGTGAGCCTCGGTCCGGGGGCGAGGAAGCTGCTCCTGGAGGAGTTCGACTACGTCTCCGACCGAGGCGTGATCGTGGAGATGGACCTCGACGCGAGCGGGGCCCCGACGTCGGGGCCCCGAACGGCGATCGATGACGGGATGCACATGTCCTATCCCTACCTGCTCGAGCACGAGGGTCAGGTGTACTGCGTCCCCGAGAGCTGGCAGAGGCGGGGCGTCTTCGTGCACGCGTTCGACCGCGCGCAGCTGCGATGGCGCCCGGGGGTCCCGATCATCAAGGACTTTCCGGCCGTGGATCCGACTGTGCTGCGGCACGACGGGCTCTGGTGGCTCTGGTGCACCAGCGGCGACGATGAGCCGGACAGCAAATTGTTCCTCTGGTATGCTGCCGACCTCTGGGGGCCCTGGCGGCCGCATCCCGGCAATCCGGTCAAGGTCGATGTCCGCTCGAGCCGGCCGGCGGGCAGGCCGTTTCTCCACGAAGAAAGCCTGTATCGCCCCGCGCAGGACTGCTCGCGCACGTATGGCGGCGGCATCACAATCAACCGCGTCACGCGCCTGTCCCCCACGGAGTTTTGCGAAGAGCCGGCCGTTCACGTCGAGCCGTGGGATCGGAGGTATGCGAGCGGAATTCACACGCTGGTGGGCGATGGCCCGCTGACGGTGCTGGACGGCAAGCGCATGGTGATCGCCCCCGACCTGGTCGGCCGGCGATTGACCCACAAGCTGTCCCGGCTCGCCCGATCGCTCCGGAGCCGCACGCGGCGGGAGCCTGGCCGATGATCCCTGCCGGCCGACGTCCGTCCATTCTCCTGTTGGGCAATGTCCTGGCTCCCGGAGGAACGGAGGGACAGTTCGTGGAGATCGCCTGCGGGCTGGATCGATCCCGGTGGGACCTCCACGTCGGCTGTGTCCGAGCCGAGGGACTGCTGAGGACGAAGCTCGAGGCCGCGGGCCTGCGCGCGTGGAGCTGCGTCGGGGGCACCTCCTTCAAGTCGCCGCGCTTCGCGGCGGCGGTCCTGAAGCTCGCGGGCTTCCTGCGCGCGCACCGGATCCGACTGGTCCATTCCTTCGACTTCTACAGCAATGTGCTGGGCGTTCCGGCGGCACGCCTGGCCAGGGTGCCGGTGGTGATCGCCAGCCAGCGAGATCTCGGCAACCTGCGGCCGCCGCTGCAGCGCCGGCTCCACAACGCGGTCCTGCGCCTCGCCGACCATGTCGTGGTCAACGCGGAGATCGTGGCCGAGGGTGTCGAGAAGGCCGGCAGCGTCGCGTCGAGCCGGATCGTGGTGATCCCGAACGGTGTTGACACCGCTCGATTCTGCGGCGCGCCCGGCGAGGACCGCCCGCCGGGCCGCGTCACCGTCGGCACGGTGGCGATGCTACGACCGGAGAAGGGGCTCCTGGATCTCGTCCGAGCCGCCGGGCACGTCGTCGAGCGGTTCCCCGAGGCGCGCTTCCTCATCTGGGGTGAAGGGCCTCTTCGACCCCAGCTCGAAGGGTCGATCCACGAACTGGGGCTGAGCGGTGCCGTCACGGTCGCCGGCGCGACACTCGAGCCGGAGGCCGCCCTGAGGGGCCTGGACATCTTCGTGCTCCCGTCGCTCAGCGAGGCGTGCTCCAACGCGCTCCTCGAGGCCATGGCGACCGGCCGTCCCGTCGTCGCGACGCGCGTTGGGGGAAACCCCGCCCTCGTCGAGGACGAGGTGACGGGACTGCTCGTGCCCCCCGGAGATCCGGCCGCGCTCGCCAAAGCCGTCATCCGGCTGATCGAGGAGCCTGAGCTCGCCACGGGGCTCGCCGTCCGGGCGCGGCAGCAGGTCCGGACGGCGTTCAGCCTGGACCGCATGCTGGAACGTTTCGAGACCCTCTACGACCAGGCGCTGTCGTGGAGCAAGGGCGAGTTCGCCGTCGTGTAGACGGCCGAGCCGCCAGAGTTTTGCTCTCCGCGATTCGGGGATTCACCGGATAGGCGTTCTCACCCTCGGAGTCCAGGCTAGAGACCACCGGACGACAGGACCATGTGCGGGATCGTCGGCATCGCCAAGCTCGACCCACGCGAGAGCGTGGACGAAGCGCGCGTCAAGCGCATGCGGGACGTGCTGCGCCATCGGGGTCCCGACGGCGAAGGACTTCTGATCGACGGGCCGGTGGGGCTCGGGATGCGCAGGCTGGCGATCGTGGACGTGGCCGGCGGCCAGCAGCCGATGGCCAACGAAGACCGGACGGTCTGGATCGTGTACAACGGCGAGGTCTACAACCACGCCGCGCTGCGTCCCGGACTGGAGCGGCGCGGCCACACCTACGCGACCCGGAGCGACACCGAGACGATCCTCCACCTCTACGAGGAGGAGGGGGAGCGGTGCGTCGAGCGCCTCCAGGGCATGTTCGCGTTCGCCATCTGGGACAGCGTGCGCGGGCGACTTCTGCTGGCGCGGGACCGCCTGGGCATCAAGCCACTCTACTACGCCTGGGCCGACGAGGAGCTCCTGTTCGCGTCGGAGATCAAAGCGATCCTGGCGGCGGGCGCCGTTCGCCCGGCTCTGAACGAGGCGATCCTTCCGGAGTTTCTCGCCGCCGGCTTCACCGCCGGGCCGGAGACCTTTTTCAACGGCGTGCGGAAGCTCCTGCCCGGACGGACGCTCTCGTGGTCGCCCGCGGAGGGATTCGCCGAGCGGCGCTACTGGCGGCTGCCGAGGGATCTCGACGATGCGCCGACGACGCTCGAGGGAAGGGCGCGCGAGGTCCGCGCCCAACTCGACGCGGCGGTCCGGAGCCACTTGATGAGCGACGTACCGCTCGGGCTGTTCCTGTCCGGCGGGATCGATTCGAGCGGGCTCGCCGCGCTCATGGCGCCGATGGTCAAGGAGCCGATTCGCACGTTCGCGGTCGGCTTCGACGACCCCGAGGCCAACGAGCTCGCCTACGCCAGGCTCGCCGCCCGCTCGGTCGGGGCCGAGCACCGAGAGGTCGTCGTCTCGCCGTCGCAGTTCTTCGACGCCCTGCCGAACCTCGTCTGGCACGAGGACGAGCCGATCGCGTTTCCCTCGAGCGTCGCGCTCTACTTCGTCTCGCGCCTGGCCCGGGAGCACGTCAAGGTGGTGCTCACCGGTGAAGGGGCCGACGAGCTCTTCCTCGGGTACAACCGCTACCGGGTGACGGCCTGGAACGAGCGACTTGGGCGCGCCTACTGGGCTCTGGTCCCCGGACCCTTTCGCACGAAGCTGAGAGGACTCATCCAGACGCTCCCGAAGCCGCTGCACCGCTACGCCGGGCGGACCTTCCTGGCGCTCGAGCCGGGGAGTCGCGCGCTGTTCTACGAGAACTTCGCAGCGTTCCCCGTGGCGCTCCAGGCCGGGCTGTTGGCGAACCACGAGCTGCTCGCCGGTAGCGACCCGTACGCCGAGGGGCTTCGCTGCTACGAAGAAGCCGCCGGCGGCACCCTCGAGCGGATGAGCCACGCCGATCTTCAGACGTATCTGGTCGAGCTCTTGATGAAGCAGGACCAGATGAGCATGGCCGCCTCCGTCGAGAGCCGCGTGCCCTACCTGGATCACGTGTTCGTCGAACACGTGACGGCGATTCCCGGGCGGTTCAAGCTTCGCGGCTGGCAGACCAAGGCCGTGTTACGGGCCGCCCTGCGGGACCTGGTGCCGCCCGAAATCCTTACGCGGCGGAAGATGGGCTTCCCTGTTCCCGTCGGCCGGTGGTTCCGCGGGCCGTTCTGGCCGGTGCTGGAGGATCTCGTGCTGGGGCCGCGGGCGCTGGCGCGAGGGCTCTTCGAGCCGTCCGCTCTCCGGCGCCTGGCCGAGGAGCACCGCGCCGGGACCGCGGAGCACGGCGGCCGCCTCTGGCTCCTGGCGAACCTCGAGATCTGGCAGCGGCTCTTCCTGGACGGCGACGACGTCGCCGGGGTCATGCCGCCGACGGAGGCGCGATGCGAATCCTCTGGGTGAAGGTCGGAGGACTCTGGCCGCTCAACACCGGGGGCCGTCTGCGGAGCTTTTACACGATCGCGGAGCTGGCCCGCCGGCATCGCGTCACCGTGCTGACGACCCACGGCCCGGCCGACGCGCTCGAAGGACTGGCCGCCCGGCTGGCGGACTGCGAGCGGGTGGTCTCGGTGCCGTACGCGGTGCCCGGGCACGACAGCGCCCGCTTCGCTCTGGCGCTGGTCCGATCCTGGCTCTCGCCTCTCCCGGTCGACATCTGGCGGTGTCGCGTTCCAGCGCTCCGCCGGGAAGTCGCCCGGCACCTGGCGAGCGGGCACGTCGATCTGTGCGTGGTGGACTATCTCGCCGCCAGTCCGAACGTCGCGATGGACGGGCCGGTCCCGTCGGTCCTCTTCGCTCACAACGTGGAGCACATGATCTGGAAGCGCCTGAGCGAGATCGAGACCCGGGCGTGGCGCCGGGCCCTCCTCGAGGTGGAGTGGCAGAAGCTGCGCCGCTACGAGGCGCGCGCCTGCGCGCGCGCCCGCCTGACCGTGGCGGTCTCGGAAGTGGATCGGGAGATCCTGGCCACGCATGCCCCTCGTGCCCGCGTGGAGGCGATCCCGACCGGCGTCGACACCGCGTACTTCGCACCCGATCGATCGAACGAGATTCGGGGGTCGCTGGTCTTCGTCGGCTCCATGGACTGGTTTCCCAACGAGGACGGAATCGAGTACTTCGTCGAGGCGATCCTGCCTCGCATCCGCGCCGAAGCACCCGAGGCCTCCCTGACGGTGGTCGGGCGGAATCCCAGTCCACGTGTGCGGAGACTGGCAGCGGTCGCTGGTGTGCGGGTCACGGGGACCGTCGACGACGTCCGGCCGCACCTCGCCGAAGCGGCGGTGTGCGTGGTCCCGCTTCGGATCGGCGGCGGGACGCGGCTCAAGATCTTCGAGGCGCTCGCGATGGGAAAGGCGGTCGTGTCGACGACCGTGGGGGCGGAAGGTCTTCCATTGATCCCGGGGAAGCACTTGGTGCAAATGGACGACCCGGCGGAGTTCGCGGACGTCGTGGTCGCGCTCTTGCGGGATCCAGCACGGCGGAGAGCGCTGGGGAGCGCCGGGCGCCGGCTGGTCGAGGAACGGTACTCCTGGTCGCAGGTGGCTCGAGAGTTCGAGGCGATCTGCGAAGACCTGGTGGGCAGCCATGCGTGTTAGCGTGTTCGGCCTCGGATACGTCGGCTGCGTGACCGCGGCCTGGCTGGCCAAGGCCGGGCACGACGTGATCGGGGTCGACGCCAACCCGGAGAAGGTGGCGATGATCGACGCCGCCAGCTCGCCCGTCGTAGAGCCTGGGCTCGGCGAGGTCCTGGCCGATGTGGTCGCGGCCGGGCGGCTGCGCGGCACCCTGTCCAGCGAAGAGGCCGTCCGAAGCTCGGAGGTCGCCCTGATCTGTGTCGGGACTCCCAGCCGAGCCACCGGCCAGCTGGACGTGCGCGCAGTCGAGCAGGTCGGCCGGGAGATCGGGCGAGCGCTGCGCGCGCGCACCGGGCCCTATACCGTCGTGCTGCGAAGCACCGTGCTCCCCGGCACGACCGAGGGCGTTCTCGTCCCAGGTCTGCGGGCCGGGGCGGGCCGCGATCTGGAGCCCATCCTGAAGGTGGCCGTGAATCCGGAGTTCATGCGCGAGGGCTCCTCGCTGCGCGACTTCGCGGAGCCGCCATTGACCCTTGTCGGCTGCGACGATCCCGCGACCGCCTCCGTGCTCCGTGCGCTGTACGCGGACGTCGCGGCTCCATTCGTCCACACGGCGGTGAAGACGGCCGAGATGGTCAAGTACGTGTCGAACGCGTTCCACGCGCTCAAGGTATGCTTCGCCAACGAGATCGGTGACGTGTGCCTGGCGCTCGGGGCCGACGCGCAAGAAGTCATGCGGATCTTTCTGATGGATCGCAAGCTCAACGTGTCCGAGGCGTACCTGCGTCCGGGCTTCGCGTTCGGCGGCTCGTGCCTGCCCAAGGACCTCCGCGCGCTGGTCCATGCCGCCCGGGCCGTCGATGTCCCCGTCCCGCTCCTCTCCGAAGTCCTGCCCTCGAACGAGGGGCATATCCGGCGGGCGGTGGAGGCGGTGCTGGGGACGCGCAAGCGGCGAATCGGAATTGTCGGCCTCGCCTTCAAGCCCGGGACCGACGACCTCCGCGAGAGCCCCATGGTGGCGCTGGTCGAGATGCTCATCGGTAAAGGATGCGACGTCCGGATCTTCGACCCCAACGTCGCCATCGCCCGATTGATCGGCGCGAATCGCCGGTACATCGAGGAGGAGATTCCCCACATCGCGTCGTTGATCTGCGCGGACGTCGAGACGCTCATCGCGCACGCCGAGGTGCTGGTGGTCGGCAACGCCTCCGACGAAGCGGAGCGCGCGCTGGCGGCGGTGGGCCCCCAGCACGTCGTGATCGACCTGACACGCGGCGCCGTCCGGAGGCCGTCACCTCTGAGCCCTGAAGGATCCGGGCCGCCGACCGACGCGCAGGGTCGGACCGGTCTACGCCTCCCGCTGTTGCTGAGAGGGCAGCGCGGTGCGCCTCGGCGAACCGGCGGGTCCAGTGTCGGCACGGAGGGTGGCGCGGCGGAAGCGGTGAGGGGGATTCGGGTGCGGGAGGCCGGTCCCGACGACCACGCGGCTGTGCAGAGATGCATGGGCCAGGTATTTCGCGAGACCGCCGGGCTGAAGACCGAGGTGTTCGACCGGACGCTGTGGGAGTGGCAGTACCTCCAGAACGAGCTCCCTTCGATGGTCGTCGTCGCCGAGGCGGAGGACGGGCTCTGCGGTTACTACCATGCGCTGCGCTTCCGGATGCGCGTCCACGGCCGACCGGCCATGGCCGCCATGGTCCAGGACGTGGGCACGCTGAGCGGTTACCGCCGTCAGGGCGCGTTCCGCGCCATGGGCGGCTTCGCGCTCGAGCGCCTGCGCGCCGAGGGGATCGACTTCATTTACACGTTTCCCAACGCGCGGAGCCTGCCGAGCTTCGTCCGCGACCACCACTACGACGTCGTCGCCCAGGTTCCCGTCTATCTGGCGCCGCTCGACCTCGGCGCCCTGCTCGCCTCGCCCCTCCACCTGGGCACGCCGGGATGGTGGCTCGGCCAGCTCCTCACGCCCCTCGCGCGCGCGCTCACGCTCCGCGCTCCCGTGCTCGAGCGCGCCGACGAGATCGTTCGGGTCGGCCCGCTCGACACCCGGCTCGAGCCACTCATACATGGCCTCGCCCGCGGGCGGAGCGTGGGCCTTCAGCGCGACCTTCGCTACTTCCGCTGGCGCTTCTTCGACAGGCCGACGGGCGACTACAAAATCTGGGCGCTCGGGCGAGGCGGGCGGCTTTCCGCGTACGTCGTGACCCGCGGGGCGGTGCTGTTCGACGCGCGCTGCACGATTCTCATGGACCTCGGGTGCCTCGCGGGCGAAGAGGACGCACTCCGCCGGCTCATCCGCACGCGGCTTGCGGCCGATGCGCGCGAGGGGGCGGTCCTGGGCGTGTCGATGGGCCTCCATTCGCAGCTCGGCGAGCTGGGCAAGCTCGGGTTCCTCCGCGTCCCGGATCGTTTCAACCCGCGGCCGTTCAACCTGCTCGTCCGGGCGCTCGCCCAGGGCGGGCCGGAGCTTCTCGACGGATCGGCATGGCACATCACGCTCGCCGACTGGGACGTGCTCTGATCCTGCCGAGCCCGCTCGTCGGGCTCGGTACGCTCCTCACCGCGATTTCGCTGATCGTCACGGCGAGCCTCGGACAAGCGGGGCGGACGGCGAGCAGCCCGGAGCTCCCGCGCGCCTGCGTCGGCACGAGCCTCGTGCCGCCCGCCGGCCGCACGATCGCGGTGGCTGCCGGCGGCGACTTCCAGGCGGCGCTTAAAGCGGCTCAGCCGGGTGACGTCGTCACGCTCGAGGTCGGGGCGAAATTCACCGGCAACTTCACGTTGACGAACAAGCCGGGCACCGGCTGGATCGTCGTCCGGACCGCGGCGCCCGATGGCGGACTGCCGGCGCCGGGCACCCGGGTCACGCCGGCCTCGGCGGGGGCGTTTCCGAAGCTCATCAGCGCGAACGGCCGGCCGGTGCTGACCGCCGCTCCCGGCGCCCATCACTACCGGTTCATCGGCCTGGAGTTCACGGTCGCGCCGGACGTCGCCGGCTACGACCTGATCTCGCTGGGGAAC